>Ga0209367_1000286_pt1 | contig 45168 bp, 28 predicted proteins | sample WorMetLIZISLAND2_FD_187412 | JGI IMG/M metagenome (GOLD analysis project Ga0209367, IMG submission 187412) | Marine gutless worms symbiont microbial communities from Max Planck institute for Marine Microbiology, Germany - Olavius geniculatus... ... | reverse complement strand
TGGACCGTTTTTGCCTGATCCACCCGTGTGACAGACAGACGGACAGACAGACGGACAGAATTGCGATAGCTAAGACACGCTGAAAGCATAGCTGCTTTCACGCGTAAAAATCTCGACCAATTATGCCAATGAAGACTGTTGGAATTGGTAGCATCTCAATCCCAAGATTTTGGGATTACAAACAAGTAATCTAAGCAAAGCTCACGTGATGCATGATAGCAGTGATCCTGCCACTTTGGCAATCAGTGTAGGCCTATAGAGCAATAAGATATTAATGCATCTTGAAAGAGTACTTAAATTTGAAGCCTCTGTACAGAAGACTCCTAGAATTTAAGAGATCAAAACTGAGATTCTTAAAAATGTACGTTCTATGCCGAGAATGTCATATGCAGGTTGTCCAGGTCCATCTCCAGCAGTTTCGACACAATTCACTCCTAAAATGTGTGTCGCAGCTGAAAGTCACAAAAAATTCACTAAAACCCATATTTTGGGGGTTCAAGGTCATCCAAGGTCATCGACGTTGACACCAATAAAAAGCTTGTCACTATTACTTGTTATGATAAGCAGCATGTCTGTGCCTATCTGCAACCGTTTTCACGCACATGAGATAATTGCGGTAAAATAACACACTTCTAAGGGGGTAGCTGTCTTTGATGCCCATATGCGCTGGACTCCTTGAACCTAGGAGGTCAGAACTTGTACTGCTAAAATCCATGTTTAATGCTGAAAATTTCATAATTATGCAGGTTATCTTGGTCTATCTCCAGCCATTTAGTCGCAATTCAGTGTTGAAATGTGCGCTGCATCCAAAAATTGTGAAAAATTCACTAAAAACCCCTTTTTTGAAGGTTCAAGGTCATTCAAGGTCATCGATGTTGATAAATCTAAAAGCCTGTCACCAGTGCTTGTTATGATAAGCAGCATGTCTGTACCTATTCGCAACCATTTTCACACTATACGAGCCAATAACAACAAAATAACGTCTTTTAGGGGGTACCCCTCTTTGACGCCCTCCTTCGAGGGGAACCCCCACACCCACGGACACTAAATTTTGTCCCGATAAATTAGAGTCCTTGGGGCAGCCAACAGTGTAGAAAATATGTTAAATAATACTGTTTTGACTGTTGGCTGACAGAATAAGAAAATTTTTTTTAAACAAGTGCATTGTCTTTTAAAAATGGTAAACAACAACTGATAATTGGTAAATAATCAGAAATAGCACAAATCCAAATCTCCTCTTCCCCTTGGGGCCAGAGATCCCATCTACCAAATGGATCTGTCTAGGGAAGCCAACCCCAGGGCCCCGATCCCCGGACAGGCTGTCCCTGGATTTTTACCCCCGGGACGGATAGCAGATCCCCGGCCACCCCGGCACTATCTTTCTGCCTAGCAGCCAGCCGTGCTGCCTCTATTGTGAGCACTAAGCAGAGCCACTGTGATACAGCTGAAACGTGGAGTGCACTGCAGTCACTCTAGCAGCTGCAGCAGCTGCTGAGACAGGTCCTGCAGTGCAGGTAATATCTGAGTTTGCTGCTTGTTGACTTGTTGGCTTGTCACCTGCTTGGTGACTCTACAGCATGGCTTGGGCAGCATCCACAGACTGCCTGCTGTTAGTAGGCCTGCTAGTGCAGAGACAGTGCCAGTGCCCAAGTAACTAAGTCCCTGCTCCCTAGCCACTACACTGAGAGTCAGAAAAGTGGAAACATAAAAACCAATATCTTTAGGTGAAAGGGTAACTGAAACACTGTCACTGTCAGGAGACTTATACAGACTTTTAGGCTAGTGCTTCATGGCGAGCAGCCGAAGAGAATAACTGCTAACTTAGGCCTACAGTACAGACTATTTTTCATTAGTGACATTGAGCTCAGAGTTGCTTAAACATTTGCAGTTTTGGAAACTTGGCAGACAGGACTTTTAAAGAATTAAATTTCTAGCCTTCCGTGTAGGCTAATCAGTTCTGCAGGCCAGCCGCCTGGTCTCTAGAACTGATTAGCCTACACAACAGGTGAAGCACATTAGCATACAGTTCGTCCCCGGGGATCCCCGGGGATGAACATTTTTCGTCTCCGTTTCCCCGGGGATGAAATTCATACCCGGGGTTGGCTTCCCTAGATCTGTCATTAAACTCCACGGCATACCTGCCAAATAGCATGTGAATCCGTCAACTGGTTTAAGAAAAGTGCACGAGTGTGACAGTCTGACATGCTACAGAGAAATCCTTAAAAACAGGTAAAATCACTTGCACAGCAAAAGCGACTCTGCCAAAAGACAAAATCCAAAGACAGATAAAATCCTAAAATCAAAAAAACTAAAAAGATAAGGGAATAACAAGAAATAAAAACTATGAGAAACTAAAATACAAAAAAATGAAAGCAAGAAAAGTCACAAGCAACCGAGATACCCATGAAATCAGTTCTAACAACACCAGATGTTAACTGAAAGTAGGATTTGAGAAAAAATAAAGTTTTGAGACTGGAAAAGAAAAATAAAAAAGCGATGGATGATAAAAGTAACATGCATATACATACTGTCATGAAAAAGAAGTAGCTGCATTCCATCGGTGCCTGGAATCACGACAATACCCTTTGGTATGATCTGGCCCACGATCTGTTCATCACACACACAATCTCATTACTGACAACATTTCACTTCATAGTATATACAACGTCACAGTACTGACTGAACATTAAACTGATTACTGTTGCTGCTGCTACTGTGCTTTACACTTGCTGGGTTTCCCATCAACATTGCATGACATATAAATTTATTTATTTACTGATCCTATGGAGATGTTTGCTGCTGCTTACCATTACCTAGAGGTCAACCAAATTTCAGTTTCGGTTTTAACATGAAATCCGACAATAATTACTACTGTTTCATCAGACTAACTGATATTAATTCACACTGGCGGAACAGCCAGTTTTGCAGTGTGGAGCCAGCTGCCAAGAAATATCTGTCTGCCCCACTGACGTCTGACTGTCTGGACTTTGCAAAACAGTCAGACACTTAGGGGTATGCAAATAGACAACAGCTTTTCAGTATTTTATACTGTCGTGTGCTTCACATGGTATAATGGCGATTTCCAATACCATTTGCATTTATGTTAATGGCAAATGTCTGAGACAGCTAGCTTCAGTTTCGGTTTCAGCCGAATCTCGATGCTCACTTTCGGTCTAGGCTTCAGTGCACGCATATGGTCCCAGTTTTGGTTTTCACCAAAATTTTAAAAAATTCTGTCTACATCAACTTCTACTACTTCTACTACTACTACTACTAGACTCACATGTTGTGGTATGTAAATGTCGAAGACATCCATGGTATCAAGGTCAGCAGCATGAAAGCCACGACAAGAGCCATACAACACTTTCAGCCTTTGACCCTCCTCTATCGTCAGATCAACCATGATCGGACGCTCCGGCAGGTGTGTCAACGACTGCCAAAACACAATCAGAGTACAGACACAGAGAGTGACAGAGACAGACAGACAGATGGACACACAGGAAGACAGTCTTCGTTTCTCCTCCAATGCTCAGAGCAACCATGATTTGACGCTCTGGCAGCTGAGTCAATGTCTGTCAACAAAAGCTAAAAGCCGCTACTAAAAGGTTCAAGGTTGTCTATAGCGCTTTACGGGAAACCCATTGCAGAGCATCACCTGCCACGTGGGATCACACAGTTTATCTGCCACCTGACACAGGTGAACGTGCCCCAACTTAATCCTGGACAAGCAGGCCGATACACGATTAACCCATGCTGGAGGGATAGAAGGCAGAGTTGACCTTAGTGGTTGGTTACACACTGAGATTGTTTACCCGTCCGCAGACAGTCAGTCACCCATCAAAGTAGTAACCACTTGATTGCAACCTAACTGAGAGTCAAACCAACGACCACTAAACCTTCAGCCTGACACCAAATCATTATGCCACCAAGTCACCTACTACATGGTGTTTCATGAAAAACCACCCTTATTCTTTATTTCACAACTCAGTCGAATAACAATAAATTTGCACAAAAGTTTCAGCAGCTGTAGCTGAGAGAATATTCATTTAGAATATTTGAAACAAATGTGGCTGTCAGTTAAATATTCTTTGCGACATAATGATGAGACCATAAAATGTGTTGTTACAACAAGTCAGTTGCTGCTGCTGCTATGTGCTTCTACAACTACAACAACAATTACTACTACTACTACTACTACTACTACTACTACTACTACTACTACTACAGCGACTACACACCTTAAATGACATGAACTTGTTGTAGGGTTTAGGTGCCCAGGCGTACACTTCAATGCTGTCACGCAGTGCAACTGCCAGAAACTTTATCCTCTCGTGCTTCACTGCACAAATAATGCAGCATGGAAACATACACAGAGGTACAGAAAATCAACATTTAACGTCATTAACATTAGTAAATAAAAGTATAGCTTGTGGTTTCAGAATAAAAACCAGTTCGTGCATACCGCTATGCTGAATACTGAATGTCATCAAAATACATGGTCTCAGCCTCGTTTTCATTCTCATAGTTGTTGGCATTGTTCTTGTTCTTGCCATATTCCAGCCTGCCAGAAATGGATTTAAACTCAGAAAAAATGCAGGGGCCCACACAAAAATTTTCCAACATTAGTGCACAAAAACTAGCTACGAATTCGGTATGAGGCCTACAACTGTACATTAGCTGCTATAACCTGACTACCTGGGATATGGCTGTCTGGATTCTGAAGACTTATCTACATTAGTCAAGAGACTGTCATGCCACATCAAGTGAACTTTCAAATGTTGCAACATGCCATAACAAGAAAAGCCCAGCTAATGCAAAGGGGAACGGGCAACAGCGGTGCATGTTTGAAAGTCTGGTGTGAAAAATCCAAGCTCACCCATCCTAGCCATGATGTTTCTTATACACTCGCCAGAGGGCGCCAGATGGCACGACCGGTCTCACTCAGCAGTATTGGCTTAAAATCAAAAAATTTCCCCATCCCCTCTCATTTAACACCCTCGCTCAAAATGACCCCTTTGAAATTTATGCAAAAGCTTTACGGATCATGAAACTAGAGTCGTCCAGGCAGCTGACAGTGAAGATTTGGTGATCCTAGCTTGCACCGTTTTTGACTGATCCACCCGTGTGACGGAAGAACGAACACACGGATGGACAGAATTGCGGTGGCTAAGATGCGCTACAGCAGTAAAAAGACACTTGCGAGCAACAAAATGTCTCTGGCCTGTGAGGGCCCGCTTTCACAAGGTGCCCATTCAGCCGAACATGCTGAACTTGACTAAATCCACCTCTGCTAATCTCGTTAACATCCCCAGTAAAACTAGGAAAGAACTGTAAACAATATGACAGGACATGTTTGCAACCAACCAATCTTGAAATGAATGCAACCTTGCAGTTCACCAACATGTGTCCAACCAACGCGGAAATTCTACAAACAACGACACACAGTTGTAGTAATAGTACTGGCAGTAACAGCAGTAGTAGTAGTTGCACACGGCGTCCTCCCAAAACTGTGCGAGTATCATTTTTTGAATAACTCCGTAAGTCACTGGCCATATATAAGCATATAACATCATGAAAAAACATGACACAAATGACTGCTGCTATACTCGGTGGTGAAATGCCAAGGTTGTAGTTTGGTCATCTGCAACAATGAATTCATACTGGGTCGTGCATGTATCTGCTTAGTTACCGTGTTAAGATGGATGGTGTTAACTGCAGATTGACAAAGAGTATAGACACATCTTATCAGTTGATCTGTTCATAAACAAAGGCTAAAAAAAAGCAAAATAAAATGCAAAAAAAAACGTCAAAAATTCTGACAAATAAAGTTCATTGGAAATCCTAAATCATCTGACTTAAGAACATCTGAAGTAAATGTCTTAGAAGCATTCTGAAAATGTGACAAAGGCTGTTACCGATTCGGTCTTGAGTATCTTGGTCTTGAGCCAAGAGAGGGTGTAGACCCGAAGTTTGTCCTTGCGACCGGAGATTGTGACGAGAATGTTTAGACCTTCTAGGACTTCCATCTGCTGGAACCGACGACGATTGATCATTGGATACACTGAAAGACAACAACAACAATTACTACAACAACAATCACTACTGCTGCAGTGCTACTAATACTATTACATATTATTACTATGATAATTATGTACCGCGGGCCATAAAAAATGTGCCACTTTTATTTTTTAAATAGCTCTATGACACATTGGCTGACTTAATAATTTTTGGCATGTGACATCAAGAAAAAACTTGACGCAAATGGCTGTAGTTTTGGCCACCTCACCTCACAGAGCTATTTCAAAAAAAAATAAAAGTGGCACTTTTTTATGGCCCACAGTATGTAACGCATTACTGATGTAACTTTAATCGAAAAGTTCAACAATTAAAACTTAACTGACTGTCGAAAGCTTCTAATGATTAACTGTATGATTACCGTTAACGTCCACAGTTGTAAGTATGATAGCATATAATTACAAAAATAACGAACACAGAAGAGTACTGACTTTTTCCCTGGCCGCTGCGGTCAAGCAATACCAGTCCATTCTCTGTGCCAATCAGAAGATTCACCCCTACAGCACCACCCAGCAACTACTACACGACCAGGTGACAAAAACAAGTACAACAATGATAACTGATGCAACAACAACAACTACTCTCTGTGTCAATCTGAGGATTCACTTCTACACAGTGTAACAAAGCCAATCAGCATTATCTGGAGCAAAAAAAATGAAAGTCAGTTCAATCTCGATTTCTTTACAACTACTACTACTATTACTACTATTCAACAAAGAAGTGATCCACAGAGTGTGTCAGAGCCCTTTTGGTGTATCAGCGTACCTCTATTGCTACTACTACTACAAGAACAACAAAAACAACAACAACTGACGCTGCTGCTGTTACTACTACTATTATACTACTACTTACCCCAGAGTGATCCACACAGTATGTCAGAGCCAAGTCGCTTTGTGTATCGTCTTATCTCGGGGGTGCTGTTATCGGGGGCCTGGGTGGGGGTAATGTTGACTTTGACGTGTGAACCACGTCGCGACATGTTGGCCGGTGTCCCAGAACTACTACTGCTAGTATCACTTGCTTCAGCCTTGAGGGCCGCCGTGCGATCTTTGCCAGCTCCGAACCCATATGCCTGGAATGAGCTGTTGCCGTGCTGCGGAGTACCACCTGAGGACGATGACGGAGAGTCTTTATGAGCCTGCAATGCATACCGAGACAGCTACTGGTACTAATGCTACAGTCGCGTCCACTCAATCGTCCTTGTCCACGATTCTTTAGTGCCCGTTTGGATAGTCGTGAGTCAGACAAATGCGTTGATAGATGAAACGTTGTTTCTCTGTGGTTTGGACCTGCCATCGTTGAGCACAGAAGGCAAAGAAAAGCTGAGTGTGGTTTATTTACCGTTTATTGCTGCACGATAACACCAGCAAATCTACATTCATGTCTACCGAGTGGCACGACTAATCGTCCTCTCCTCTCTTCACTCCCTTCTACGACACTCTCCCCTCATGCTCTATCACTCCTCCCGATCTAACTCTATCCCGGTGTATATGTCACTGCAATGCACCTGGCATATCCCGGTCTAGCCCATCCCAGTTTATCCCGATCTATCCCAGTTGGGCCCGTCCACACAACCAAAAATGACAGCTGCTACACTACTGCTGCCACTGCTGTTACTATCACATGCAGTGAACAGTGAAATCAACTAAAACCCATCCCACAGCCATGGCTAATAGCTTTTGGTGGATGGCTACAAAGTTTACTTGGAGCTAGCCAACTAAGCCAGAATGTTACTGGTAGCTAGGTATGAGTAAATTATGGCTGACTAAATGACTCGGTCTCGGACTATAGTGACTCGCCCTTGAACCCTTGTAAATTAAAAGTCCTACCCTCATGACTTGGACTTGGACCATTGTGACGCGGACCTAAACCCTCGTCACTTCAGATTGAACATTTGTGTCTTGGACTCAGACCCTTGAGAATTGGACTCACCCCTTATGACTCAAGACATAAACCCTTGTGACTCTGTCATTTTTTCTATTTACCGCAGGAAATTATTGCATATTTTATCTGTGTTTTCTGTTTGCTCTACATAGACCCTCACAGCCATGTAGTACTAAGTCCGGCAATGAACTCGAGTCCTTATTTTCATGACTCAGGATCTTGGACTCAAAATAAGAAGACTCGACTATAAGTAAGCAAGTAAGTAAGTAAGTATGTGCATATTTAAAGTGCACAATGTCAGCCAGTGGACGAATCTGAGGCACTTGGCTGAGCCGCTAGGGGGAGCTATATGACCATTATTACTATTATTACTACAACTACTACTAGTACCGACCTGGTCGCGGCTGCGTTGGGTTAACTTGGGTGGTAAATCGGGAGGCAACAAGTCAGGCAAAGAGCTGGCAGTATTCAACACTGACTGGTCTGCCCTCTGTTAATGACATCACACAATATGAACTGCAATTACATATATTACATAACAAGAACCAAAGTAATTTGACAAAAAACAGAATCACTCTTTTGTGTTTGCCAGGTTGCAGCATAGGACTGATGGTTTCGCTGCAATATGAGAAGGGGGGAAATTTGTGGTCCGAACGCACAGCCGAAACATGCAAATGCAAGCTGAAGCCAAACTATCAGTCTCAGCTCTCATCCAGACATAAGTTTATGCGGCCAGACAATCACACAGTGTTCTGTTTACATCTCCAGTTTTGCTAGTGCTCACTGCACCTACACCCACAAAAGAGAGGGCCAGGCTGCGTTGACCCGAGTGGCTGGCTACATACCTAAATTGTTTTTTCTTTTAACAGTACTGGTAGTAGTAGTAGTGTAGTAGTAGAAAGCGTAACATCAGTGAGGGCATTACGGCTTGAGCCAGAAGTGAACACTCGCAAGTTTAACAACTGTTTAAATGCTAGTAGTAGTAATAGCAGTAGTAGTAGTGGTAGTAGAAATATGTGTAGTAGTAATATGTGTAGTAATGCTTTACATCAGATTATGGCCAGAGCTAAAAGATGACACTCAGAAGTATACGGGCTGTTTAGAAGCTAGTAGTAATAAGGGTAGTAGTAGTATGTCGTAGTTACGTACATTGGTGAGGTCTGAACGGCTTGACCCAGGAGCTGACACTCGTGGGTCTAACGGCTGTTTAGACACCGATGACACCTGAGCAGCTTTCTGACTGGCTGGTGAGTCCGCTAATCAACAAACACACCATAGATATCAATGATCTATAATTATAAATTCATCGAATTACTACACTGTTATTAGTTAAACTGCTGACAAACAAAAGGTTGTGAGTTCAACTCCTGGTTGTGTTGCTATCAAGTTTTACAGAAATTAATACCAATATAAAATTATAAACTCAGCCTTCCATCCCTCTGGGATAAGTAAACTGAGGTGCCAGCCTGCTTGGCTGGAGTTAAGGCAAAGCATGTTCACCTGTGTTGGGTGGGAAGTAATACTGATACTGTTTGAACCAGTCGGCCTAGATTCACGAAATGTCATTTGCTAGATGGCCCCACTTGGGGCTACTTGCAGGTGGTATTTGGCAGGTGATGCTCTGTAATGAGCTACCATTAAGAGCTATAGACGACTATTAACTTTTTAAGCTTTTAGTCAAAACTGAAAGCAACTGTTGCACAGTTTTAACTAAAGGTGTCAAAATTACCATCCACTTCTGCGTGCTGCAAACCTTAAGCATAATGCATCCTTATTCAGTCACCTAGCAACAAGATTGACAAGCCTTGCTCGATGCAAAATACCACCTGCAAGTAGCCCCAAGTGGGGCCATCTAGCAAATGACATTTCGTGAATCTAGGCCGACTGGTTCAAACAGTATCACACACAAAAAAAATGTGACCTTGGTGTGACCATGGCCTATGAACTATGACCTTGACATAGTACGTGTTCGTGCAAAGCTTCATCAAGCTCACTGCAGCGGTTCCTGAGTTATCGCGTTAACAGAGCATGATGCTGAAAACAACACTGCCATTGCTTCCATGTGAAGTACTTAAACTAAGAACATGACAATACTGAGCAACTATGACAAACTATTGTCTAATAATTAGAAATTATAGCACGGACATATCAACTCACTGATTAGAGAGACGACATCAAAAAGGTCTTCAGTGTAGCCACCTGGTGGCCTGTACAAGCAACACAATAGCAGTAGTAGTAGTATACAGTGTAGCTACCTAGCAGGCCGTACAAGTAACACAACATATCACACCATATGCATCACTCTGCAACCTGTAAGTTTCCTGTATTGTTTTAGTTAACTAATGAGTTAACTAAACACCACTTTGCCTAAAATGAATACTGAATAGTTATTCTTAGGCGTGTTTCTAGATAGTGCCATTATGTTACTCGCAAATTAACTGAAGCTGAGTTATAGAAACAGCTGTTGCTGGACTATGGTGGCCATGTGGTTACGTAAACAGAAAGGTCGCGAATAAATATTAACGAGTGCAGGCCAAAAACTGTAAAACAACTCAACTAACACAACCACAATTACTACTACTACTACTACTACTACTCACAGAGGTCTGGCTGGTGTGGAAGCTAGCAAAGTCCCATCAGGAGCTGGTGCTAAGTTGTCCTCATTGTCATCATCTTCTATTATCAGCGGCCGCGATGCAGACGGAACTGCATCCTTCCCTGCTCCCGAACTTCCACCTGTAATAATAAGTATCAGAGTAATGAAGAAGCTGCTGTTTCTAAACTGAAGGAAGATTCAACGCTAAATTCGACTCAATCTGGCATTTTAGAATAAGGCAAAGTCAACCATAATCACCAGCATGCTCTCACTGCTCTGTGACTGCAGGGTCGGTGCTCATCTCCGTTTCAAGGCCCTGAGCTGGCAGCGAGCTGCAGCTGAGTTATATGGAAAAAGAGCCAGGCCTCTGCCATTTACTGCATTACCACTGTTAGTATCCCAGAGATTAGGCCAGTACCAAATGATACTGCTTGATGACAGAGGCACACAACCAGGCACATGTGCCCACGGTTGTTACCCGACAGTGTACCGGCCTGGAGTTAAACAAGCAACCTTGCAATCACTAGTCCGATGCAATACTATCACACTACCAAGCCATTCTTTGCTAAACTAACAAGCCACATTGGCATTTTAGAATGCCAGTTGCCAACAAAATGGAATCACCTGGCTGGTTAAGCACAGGGTTAATCCGTGGCACAACTACTACTAATAAAACTGCTTCTACTACAACTGAAATAAATCTGGTTGATGGAGTAAACTTTGGCTGTACCATATAATGGTCACCCACCATATCATGTCATATATCACAAAAATTATTAAGGTGTCCCTCATCCATAGAACAACGGCGCCACATCATACACACCAAATCTTTTACATGCAAGCCTCAAACTTGTACCCAAATTGTCATGCCTGCCTCGCGACATGTCACATGAAAAACTTTCATCAGGCCCCTGGCCCTAAAGTTATTAGTGAACGTGCTAAATTTTAAGTAGTTAGAAATTTTTGGAAGGACCCTGCATCTGGTGGTGGCAGCGGACTCTGGGCAGGATTGTTAATATAGCAGTATTGCAATTATTGCAGCAAGTATTCCAATACTTTTTAGTATTGCAACAGGTATCGCAATACTTGTTACATGTTTAGTACTGCATGTGGTATTGCAATATTTTTAGTGCTGAAATACTGCAAAACTTCGAAGCAACAGTTAAACTACCCGGAAATGATTCTTTTCGCGGTGGACTTATATTTTGCTGGCATTCATTTTTCATTTTTTTGCTGCAAGATCCCAAAGCTCCGTCAGCCGATCGCCATGAAATTTTGCACGGTGCTCGGAAGTCTGTTCGATTTTATAATTCCAGTCCAAAATCTTGAGGGGCTCTACCCCAAAAAAAATTAGGGACCAAAAACATGCAAAATTTGGTGCAATTTCAGACGTCTTCAAACTTGACCTATCTTAAGATAATCTTATGACACTGTCTGTGAACAGAAATCTCACGACCTACCAGCAGGCTCTACCATGCGTTGGTGATCGTCTCTGCTACCAGATATGAGACCAAGACCTCCGAGATTGTTAAGCTGAGCTACCACTTCATCTAGCTCCTCTGGTCGTCGATCCCTCGGCTGGCGAGCAACTGGCTGACTCACTACTGCATCCGACATACAGCAAGAAACTTCTTTTACTTTTACTAGAACTACTACCACTGCTCCTGTTACTAATACCACCAAAACCAATCCACAACCACCACCATCGCTACCAGTTTATTCAGCTCTTCCAGTCGTCAAACCCTCAGTTGGCGAACAACCGGCTGATTCACCCACTACCACCACATCTAAACAAGGCTAATGGTAGACAACACCACCCAATGGTAATCCATCTGAGAGCTACGAAACATCAACTGCCATACGGGATCACCTGGCATCCAACATAGATGAATATTCCTGTCTTAACCACAGGGAGGCAACCAGTACTCGATTTACCTACACCGGAAGGATAGAAGGCTAAGCTGAGGTTAATCGCAAGTCCAACATCTTAACCATTATGCTGCCAAGCAGGGTTGTTAGCAATACTGGCCAAAAATATTGCAATAGCAGTAGCAATACTTGGTGGACAGAGTATTGCAATACTATTGCAATACTTTTTGCAATACTCCACTATCCGATCCCCCAAATAAATTGTGATTTTTGCCACTGTATACAAATTTTTTAAACTTAAACTACAAACTACATGATAACGTGATCAACCCAGAATTTAAACAATAAACAAGTCGTGCTAATGCGCAATTTTTCCGTTTGGTCTATTTCGTGCGATCAAGCAATAGAATGAAAAGATTCTTTGCATAATTAAACTGCATCCTCATGATTAGGAGTGTACCAAACATAGAAAAGTATTGCTTTTAAGTATTGCAATATTACAGTCTTAAAAGTATTGCAATACGACGTGCAATACTAAACATGCAACCACTATTGCAATACCTGTTGCAATACTAAAAAGTATTGCAGTACTTATTACAATACTACAATATTAACAACCCTGCCGCCAAGCCACAAGACCAAAATGATGAAAATTAGCCTATTAGAATTTGCCACTCCAAGAACCATAGACGCAGACACTGAGGGTATCGTGGATGTCCAAACACCCCAAAATTTTGGATGTAGGCATCCGACACCCCAACTTCATGGCACTCTATAGTACAACAACAACAACAACAACATCAACTATTACTACTACTACTACTACTACTACTACTAGTAGTAGTATCACACAATGAATAATATTTACGCGGTTTCTGGAGGTCAGAAGGCGGCATGGCGGGTCTTAAAATGATGTCAGATGAGGAAGGCATGACCAATTTGTGAGAGTCATCCCGACCACGCACATCTGATCTTGCAACCGCTATAGGTCTCTCATGGTCATCAGGACGCCTGTAGCCTCCTCGGCTTGGAGATTCATTTCGTGTGTCATGTTCTTGACGCCTGTTGTTATATCCACCACGAATGGGAGAATCGCTTTGTCTCTCATGTTCATTAGGACGTCTGTAGCCTCGATTGGGAGAATCACTTTGTCTTTCGTGCCCATCACGCCTGTTGTATCCACTGCGGCTGGGAGAATCACTTTGTCTGTCATGTTCTTTGGGATGTCTGTAGCCTCGATTGGGAGAATCGCTTTGTCTCTCATGTGCTTCACGTCTGTAGCCTTGTCCAGGCGACTCATTGTGTGCTTGACGTGAGAACTGATCTCTGATGGCTGCTCCATGACGAGGTGACGGGTCCGAGCCACGTCTGCCATCAGCGTGAACATCAGCTCGTGGCCCCGGGTATTCAGCCCTAGCTTGGGCAGCTACGTTGGCCCTGGGCTGGTACTCAACCCCCTTGCTGACAAGTGCCCTGGGAGGGCTTGGTCTCCGGCCATTGTGATGTGGTCCTGGCTGCAGCTGGTTCCTCGCTGGATCTGCCACTGCAGAGGGTCTCAACACAGCTATTCCCACTGAAGCCTAACAACACCAGCACAAACAGTTAATGAGTACAGCTTCCTATTCCAACAGTACTCTGACAAATATTAGCAATTGTGGGAATAATGTAATGTTTTGGGTCCGCCGTAGCCAAAGATCCATTTTATTTCTATCATTAACCTTAACCCTATTCCTAACCACAAAGCCAATGAGCCACAGAAACAATCCAAAAATGTTGACTGCATTATAAATTTTCACTAATCCTAACCCTAACCCGAATGCCCAATGCTACCTCTAGCCTCACCCCTAGGAAATGTGGAGACTTGAGTGTAAGAGTGCACACAAACCTTAAAGCTTTTGGACTATCAAACCTTTGGATTCCTTGCATTGTTTAGTTCACTAGTGAATTCGACCGATGCATTGGGTTGCCAACTCATATTGATGGATAATTAAATTTTTATAGCCACATTTCTTTGAAATGCCAAATGTAGTTCATTTGGGATTTTGAAAAGTCAGTCGGCAAGCCTTCCAATGCACAGGTGAAATTCAGTCAGTTAATTGAACTATATGTGGATTATCAAGCAACGGCTTGATGATGATGGCCCAGCCTGGGCTGATGTTTACCACTGTGTTAAAGATTGGTTGCAGATATCAACCCTGTAACCTCACAAATGCACCTGCTGCCCCCACCCCACTGCTGGGTTCTTGTCAACTGTAAATAATACCGACTTAATCAGAGTAAGTTCGCGCTGAGATTATCCTTTCATCCCCTCAAAGTTTTAGCCATCTTCCAGGCTTTTCTGCACCCAGAATGCATTTGTGTTAGGGTTTCATCCCGAACTCCACTGCAATGGCTTACAACACCCCCACATATCCCATAGCTGGTAGGGAAAAGCTTGCCAACTCTCTCCAAGAAACCATCCTCATTTTGGCGCTTCGAGTCTTGATTTTTGTCCCTTCAGAACTGCTTGCCACTCCCCTGCCAAAAATTTCCAGATCTGCCACGACGCACATACCTCCTGGTGGCCCGGCCTGTGTTGTTGTTGTTGTTGCTGATTGTGACCATTACGTGAAACTTGCAACGGTGGCTGCAGCTGCTGACCCCGTGGCCTTGCAGGCACTGGCTTGTCAGCAGGAAAGAACGCCGGCTGGGCGTGATATAGTGGGTTTGGTGTCCGACGACCCTCTCCTTCCTGCAGCTGCTGGAAGTTCTTACGCAGAGTTGACTCACCCGGCATCTCCGTCACCGCACTACTACATTAAATACTCAATGTGTTAAATATCTGCCGTAAAAAACGCTGGCGGATCAGCACACTCCCGGCATCTCTGTCACTGGGCTAACACATTAAATGTGCAATGTGCTAAATATTCAACGTGTTAAATACTCAGTGGAAAAAATGTCAGCTAAGCAGCATGATACAGTGGGTTGGGTGTTTAGCATTTCTTGCACTACTGTAACTGGCAAAAAAACTTACACAGGCTCGACTCTTGAATAGCTGGCCACTCAAGTGAATATTCAATAACTGCCGTGCACACTCACCAAACCAGGTACTAACCAAATATTTACTCAAAAATCTACTCAATGCCTACCACAATTATCACAATGACTCGCAAATTCTGTGGAAACTAGCAAATTCCGTGATTCGGCTCAAAAGTACAAGGCATATAGAAAACTGGTCTCGAGCTCTGATAAGTCAATGGCTGACATATATGAACTGAGAATATCAGGTGATATCTAGCAGCAAAATGATGCACAGCAGTAGTATTAGTAAAACAGTAATAGTATTAGTAGTAGTAGAATGATTTCTTTGCAACATATCAAAGTTTACAATAACCTTGAGTCAGCATCTTCCTTGTCATCTTCATTGTCGCTGCCTCCGACGTCATAATCTACCTCTGTATCTTCCGCTGTTCATACATACAACATAGCCTTACCACCACATTATCAGCAGTAACAGTAATAGTGGATGACAATGCTTATGAAGTTTATGGAGGACTCAGCCTTCTACACTTTGTGGGTCAGTAAAGTAAGTATCAGCTGTTAAGCTGAGTAATAGTAATAAGTGTAGATGGCAAATGAAGTCACTGCAGCTGCCAGTTTAGTTAGATCTGTGGCTCAAGCTGATTGGCCTAATACAAAGGTCCACAGCCACACAGCGCTTGTGCTACATTCATCAGATGAAATGGGTGAACTCTCGCAGTGGCAGTGATCCCGTTTTTTATTAAGACACGGTGTATAACTTCTTAGTTACAGTATTGACCTATGAGTCTACTGAAAGACATGCTGTTTCAAGTTCCAGGAAAAACCTGGGAAGATTCTCGGCATATCCCAAATTCAAAGAATTTATTTCATGATCCACAGAAAACATGGGGAGACTCTTAAAATATCCCAAATTCATAGAAATACACATTAACTTAGTAATAAACTAAGTTCATCTGCTGCACTGATGTCCATTGCAATGTAGTCTTTGAGTTGGATGTGAATCTATCTACTAGTACTACTATGAACACTAGTATGAAATACTACTATGACTATTACTACTACTGACGTCGTCTGGTGCGCCGATGCCTGTCGAGATGGTCTTTGAGTTGGATGCGAATCTGTCTGTCCGACGGCTGATCACGAAAAAATGCATGCTTCAACAGTTGGTCCGTGTTGGGTCGCTGGGTGTAATCTTTGATTAGACAAACACTGATAAAGTCTACAAACTTCTTGGACCTGAGCACACAGACATAAGACATTCAGTCATTCAGTCATAGATGGACAGACAGAGAGACAAAAAGACAGTGCATGTACGACTTCCTATTAGTGATCAATAGTAACCGTGGCACTATCCCCCCGTTTCTGAGATATGGTGACTCATTAGTTGAAAGATGCACAAACTTTCACTAACATAACTCTGATCACCCTTAAATTCTAGAGTCTATCTAAGAGTTGCCCTTGACCAGATCACTGAAGCTATGCATGTGAAGAGCTGTGACATTGGGCTAACTAACTGTGTTGTAAAATTCCAGTAAGCCAAACCTACATGATCAGCATCACACCAGACTGACAGCCAGACATATATCATACAATGGCATCAGCCACCAATGCTATGCATCATGTGGGTAAAACAGTGGTGTTTTTTATGGAACACGGTGTATACGCAACAAATACATAATTACGAGGTTGTTCGATAAATAAGTTACAAAACAGCATCGTTCTGTTAGTTCTCCAAACTTAAAAATTGAAATGTTTTGTATTTTATTTACAAATGCATAGGCTATATCACATCTTATCTCATGTTATTCTTATTTGATATTATTCCTATACTAAATAAAGACAAAAAATAAGCACGCCAGGACTGGTACTCACCATTTCCTGGTCTTCAGTTTCGGTGGAGGATTTCTTGGGATCAAAAACAGAGCTCTCATTGGATGCATGTCACACAGAGCTACAGACAAAGACAGAGGCAGACATATTGATACACAAACAATTTTTCAAAAATAATATTTTACAAGTTCACTACAGGTACCTAGTGACACTTTTTGGGTTTGGCAGGAAGTAATCCAATCGCAGTTTTGCAGCAAATTTTCTCCAGAGTCTATCAGTGAAAGAACCTTGATAAACGGTCACATATTAGCAAAAATATGATAAATAATGCTAGGCTTTGTTTTTTTGGAACACGATGTAGACAGACAGACAAACAGACAGACAGACAGGTAAACAAACATCAAAATGTAGATAAAAACAACGTCCATTTAACATCCAACTCCAACTGAAAAGTTAGAAAAAATAACCAAAAACATAAAAAACAGATGTGATCATAAAATCCAGCTGTAAGCCTGTTATATGCATAAATTAACATAATGTACAACAAATGCTAAGAATACAACAGTATGATACTGACGTGGTTTGCCATCGGCCATCTCAATTGCTGTGATTCCCAATGACCACAAATCACTCTAAATGCACACAGCAAATGCTTCATTTAATAGACATATATACCATGGCCAAAAAAGTGGACACAGTTATCTCTGAATAATGTTACAAACCAAAACATATTTTTACAATTGTTGGCACGTTATCCTAATGATATGTTTTACTCAACAAACATCACAAACACAAACAACAGATTTAATACACATACACATTTCAGTATTTCATAACAACAGGCCAAGGTCACATAATACTGTGTTTTTTTCTCTCTCAACACGATAACTCATCAACCGCTGTGCAAGACTCATCAACCGCTGTGAAATTCTGCCCGAACATCTTTTCAATCTATAGAACCATACTAATCAAATATCAAGGTCAAAGATCAAGGTCACATAGCTTTTGGGCACTTTTGTCTGCATGATACCCGTCGACAGTGTAAGATTGTGAAATGTGCACACCAATATTTTACAGCATGGCCGGCATAGGATAGTAGAATATATTATGCACCTATAATGCTTGCTTGCTTCTTGGGCAAACTACAATGCTGGAACATTGCCAGAATTGAATGTTTACAGAACTGCAAAATCCGTGCATCACTAACAGTAACGGTCGGTTGTAAACAAGATGGAGAGTTACATGTTTTGATTTCAAGTGATGAGATGTGATAAGCCAAGAACAGGCTCAAAATGTTGAAGGCTCAAAACGTTGATTTTGCATGAGAAACGATATATTTCTCACGTGAGAATTACTATGGAGATACTGAAAACCACGAAGGTGGTCGTAGTCCAACAGAGAGGCTACGTGGAATGTTGAAAGAGCTGATTGAATCGAACCTGACAATTCGAGCCTGGAAACGGAACCTTCATTGACTTTGCAAGAAGGTGTTGTCGGCAACTGAGAATTTCTGGGTAATTCCGGAACAACGTGAAGTGAACCACATGACCCGACGTCAAGATCTTTTTCAGCCAACAACAGACATCATCAGCAGATACTTTGGACATCGAATGACAGCGGCAAAAGCTGGGAGAATTTGAATTGATGGCAGCCATCATCAGGCGTATGCATATGCTGGCTTGCTAAGCTACTTGCTTTGCTGTAATAAGGAATGATTAAATGTACAGATAGCCAGCTATTTTACGTATAAATATGAAGCTAATTGTATGGACTAACTGATACTGCGTATTATTGTGTGTTTATTACAATATATTATCTTAAAACGTCAATTTTGGCGTTTGTTGTCATAGCCATTAACGGCTTGAAATGTAGGTAAATTAGCTGGATAAACAGTTCATTTCTAGCCATATCGTAGCAACCAACCGAAGTCTGCAGACAGCACTTAGCCATGAGCAAGTGTTTCAGCTGTCGTATTAAATTATTGCAAAAATAATACCAGCAGTTTTAGTTCTTGTAATAATAACTGCTGTCGTCATTCTTGTTGTAACAGCAGTAGTAGTAACAGTTGTAGTTGACACTGCGACAGTTATAGCATTTATAGTTGTAGTGGTTGTAGTAGTAGCCATTGCAAAAGTTACAGTAGTAGTTGTTGTTGTATAGTTTAGATAAATATGCAGAAAACTTGGGCATAAAATCTGTAGGTTAAAGCAAATTTTACATACTCGGTTGTCATAAGTAGCACCCAGATTCTCATCACAAGCAATAACTTCTGGCGCCATCCTGCAACACATGCATATGCATCAATATGCTAATCACACACTGAATATGCATGTGATTAGCTCACACAATATTTTAATCAGATTTTAACTGATTTTTAATGATTAATCAATTAATTATTGACTAATTTCTGCAGCCCTACTAAAAAATTATGAAACAACCAAAATTTCATAAACAAGAGCCCATTTAGGGAGAATGTAGGGTGAAATTAAAAATCTGAATACACATGATCTTCTCCATCGAAAATTTGCATCTGTCTGTCAGAAAATTGTAACTTCTCGAATCACGAACTTTTTCAACCCATAAAAACTGCTGGCCACAATCCCACATTGTGTGAAAAACTTACCGTAAAGTAACTATCTCATAAAGCCTTAAAGGCCAAGTCAAATGAGAAAACGATATCGGCTAAATATGTGTAAAATGTAATGCCAATTAATAATACGCTGCTCAGTTGAAATAAAAACAACACTTTACATAAATTTCAATAATAATAATGTTGTGTGAACGAAATGATGACGTCACCTACTACACTTTGTTTATAGCATGTATTGCAGAGTGTGAAAAAGTTTCACACCATGAGCTGGCCGTAGCGTCAATGCAGCGCACGCTCAGAGAGCAGAACTCGCTTGCATTCCGAAAGCGAAAGTCAGAATCTGTCGGCGATGGTGCAACGGAAAGGGCATACAGTCGGCCTACTTCCAGTATGACAGAACATCTCGAAACGCAAGCAAAGTCTTTTCGCCCACTACCTAACTACACCGATGCTGCTAGCATTCAATTCTGTCAAATGCTACATTGATGCTAATAGTTGTTTGTGACATCACAGCTTCGTCACATTTGTCCACTTTAAACTATATTTGTACAGTATAAAGATAACACTGGCAACAGGAAGATTAAAAAATATCGATAAATTAACATCTGATTAAGCAACTTGTGCTTTACAACAGTTACATAAACTAATGCGACTTGGCATTTGGGGCGTAGCGAAAGTGCGCTATATAAATGTCCTTAATAATAATAACAATTGTGAGCATTGCTACACTGCCTTGTGTAACATAAATCTAGAGAAAACCTAAAAACAGTGAGAAATAAAGACACATGATAACTTCGTACCAATAAGGAGTGCCAATAAACGTGTTGCGTTTGCCGATCGTTTTATCCAGCTGAGCGCTCACTCCAAAGTCAACTGCATAGATACACATATCAGGTAGACGTAAACCTAATTTATAAAGCTGCACAATTAAAAACATTAATCATGTGATTACAAGCATTTGATAAGCAACAATCATTTTCTCCAAAGAATGTGATTAGATAAAACAAAACTAAAGCCATACTAATAATAGAATAAACCTACTGTTGTCTCAATTATGCATTTGTGTCAACTGAATAAATTATAAAAGTGATAAAAACAACATACCATAACCACTGCCAATTTTCAGTTGAAATTAATGATTAATTAATCCAAAATTTGTGAAAAGTTAACCAATATAATTCTTCTAATCATCACCAGTTCTACTAGTTTAGTTTTGGTGCGGTGCTACCACAAAGTGAAAATAACCTAAACTAAGCCACAATGCTTAAGCTACATAAACTTCCCTATGACCCACTGACCTAGTTTGACCTCAGCACTGCTTGTAAGACATTCTGTGCTTCATGTCTCGGTGAGTGATGCAGAAAAAAAACTAAATTAAGCCAAACTGCTTGACCCAGTTAACTTCCCAATGACACACACTGACCTAGTTTCACATCTACACATCCACTAACCTAGTATGACTTTGGAGTGGACCATAAGTAGAACATTCTGCCCCTTGATGAAAGCAGTAGACCGTTTACATGAGGAAGCTGATTCGACAAGTGCAAGAGTATGCACTCATAGAGTCAGCTTCGCCGTGTAAACATTGCTTGACCCAGATGAACATCAACAAACAGCCACTGACCTAGTTTGACCTCGGCGTTGTCTGTAAGTAGAACATTCTGTCCCTTGATGTCGCGGTGAATGACGCGGTGAGAATGCAGATGAGAAAGCCCACAGAGAATCTCCTTACACATGTATGCAATCCAGTCCTCCCGCAGCGAGCTCCCCTTCACCTGCCATCCCACAATGCATTGCTGCTGCTGCTACTACTACTACTACTACTACTACTACTACTACACATGTACACAATCCAGTCCTCCTGCAGTGAGTTGCCCTTCACCTGCCTTCACAGTTGCCACAATGCATTGCAAACTGCTACTATTACTTAAGGTCAACTCAGCCTTTCATCCCTCTGAGATAGGTAAATTGAGTACTGGCCTGTCTACCTGGGGTTAAGCAAGGCATTTTCACCTATGCCAGGTGGTAGGTAGTAGGTACTATGTGTTGTGCCATATGGCAGGTGACACTCCGTAGCTCTGTGATGGCTTTCCTATAAAAAGATATACACAACCTTAATTAGGCTGTCTGGAACGGTAGTTTGCGATGGTCTTATGCTTTACTACTGCCAAAACGTTTTTAGTTCTTTCTAGTTTATGTGCTAGTTTCCTATGCAAATCATGTATCATATCATACTGCTGCTTCTACTACTACTACTACTAATACATACCGACTTAATCAGGTCATTAACCGATCCTGCTCCACAGAACTCCATCACTAGCCACAGCTGGTCGTCTTTGCCATTAGGACTCTTCTTGATGAAAGCGCCGTAGTACGTCGCTATGTTGCGATGGTGAGAGTACTGCAGCAAACAGTGCACAAAAAGCCAAAAATGACCACGCAAAAACCCAGAAATAATTAGACAAAAATCCACAATAATCACACAAAAGCAAAGTAAGTAAGTAAATCTCTTACCGGTACTGTGTGAAAAAAAGTAAATGCAAATTTTTTTTTAATATAATAATAAACATCAAAATAGCTACAAAAACGTGGGCTGGTATGCTCCCATTATGCCTAGGATCATCGTCAGAATTACGGTTAACGTAAAACCTATGCATGAGATTAAGATTAAAAGTTAAGGTAACTACTAACTAAGTGTGAGAGTTAGTGTTACTTTTAAGGTTAAAATTATGGATCATGCGTAATAGAATTAGACAAAACTATGGTACTCCCATGGGCCAAAGGTCATGCACCACCACTTCAGGAAAACTTATGTGCCCCACCATCATATGCTTTCCCAAGGAAACACAACTGACTGATTCAGGGATAGAGATGATGAGATGTGACACAAAAACAATCGGACCTGTCTGAGTACGTTGATCTCAAGCTTTATTTCTGCTTCCTCATCCTGAAAACACAGCAACAAACAGACATGCATCGGCTCACATTCACATAGAGAAGTACTCCCATTTCGCAGATCTGATGCTTAAGCCTAATAACACCAATGCTAGTCCTAACATTGACCCTAACTGCTAACCACATTTCTAACCCCAACCATAGGTCCAAGCAATTTTGCTTTTTAATGAGATTAGAAAAAATAAGATTAAACGAAATGGGATTAGGCATGGAGAACAACAAAATAGTTTTCGCGACTTTCTACCAGAACTTCTTCTGCATGCTTTCCAGTTCTTTCCAAAACTGTTCACATCCATTTTCCATGATATCCAGGACTGACAGATCATGTGGACATCAAATAAGTCAGATTTTCTCATTCATTCACTCAATCAATTACATTGTGTATTACATTTAATGAAGCTAACTGCTTTCAACATGTTTGAACTGACACACTATTGTAACTGACTTAGCTGACAAATGTTAGACAGACAGCAAAGTTCTAACAAAAGTCAATCATGTTTGTTCTGACCTCGTTGACTTTCATAACTTTGATAGCAGCGAGTTGTCCAGTCTTTGTGTGCCTGCCCTGAAACCCAATCAATCAAACCACACTACAGTCATGTTTCAGTATTAAAATACAATACATTTCAACTGTAGTTTACTAGCTTTAGTTAGTTCTCTCAGCAGCAATTTTTTTTTAGTTGGAATAGCTCTTGCACACCTCACCATGGTGTGCCACCTTGTCGTGGTGGTGGGGCTTAAAGCTCCGATGACCCGTAAAAATTCTAAAATATGTAAGCGAGAAGCCAACCAAGAGCACATCAACTTCATACGAACACTGCACACTTTACCAGTGCTTATGTACTAGTTATTTTTGGCTTTAATGCTGATTTTAACTTCACAGCCATTTACGACTTCACAGCCGTTTACGTAAACTTTGGTTACTTTGACTTTCTGAGGATGTGCATTGGACCGAACTGATATGGCCTCAGCACTGGGCAGATGTAACAGCCTACCCACCAAAAGGTAAGATAAGATAAGGAAAAGCTCTTGCACAGCACTGCTCCATAATGATTTCCCCGTAATGTGGTCTATCTGCCACTAACTAATACCCCATCTGTCACATCCCTGACCCCCAGGGGAAGAGAGATGTGTGGGTAACACACCAGCCAAAACGCACAGTTGCTTATGACTTACCGTAAGAAAAAACATGATTTGTGATTCGACAAATTACTTTGGTCCTTGTTTACTCATAAAATTCACCTATTATATATTAGTTGTTTTTTTTTTATTATTTTAGCCCAATGAATTTATACATCAGCACACAGACATGTAGCAAAGTGAATGCTGCTGACATTATGTATTACAATCAGAGTTCCTACACTTAGCTGACAAAAAAATTCCAGGATTTTCCCAGGACTATTCAGGACCATCAAAACGTTTTTTCAGGACCTTGGAGACTGCCAGCAGTAACTTAATGTAAATACAAAGTGTAAGCCAATGATGCACAGTTCCTCACAAAGCCTATAGAATGCCAAATATTTTAAAACTTATCTCATAACTTTCAATAAGTGCTATACTAATACTACATTTCATTCTCTAAGACTTTCCAGGACCAAACTTATTTTCCAGGACTTTCCGGGGATGGACTTGACGCAAGCATATTAATGCATGCTTAGCACAATTACTCCCAATAAACTACAACTCAGTGATGACAGCAGTAATGCATGAAGAGACTTTACCTTGAAGACCTGTCCATAGGTTCCATTTCCCACGACTTCAATCAGCTCAAATATCCCAGCAGGCTCCTGGTGCGTGCAAATCAATGCAGAAACACATCTGAAAACTCTGACTCTCTACCTCAAAGTTGGTGGTTTTGTGGAGTAAAAATAGAGTGTCGACTTACAATCAGAATGTTGTGGGTTTGAATCGTGGTTAAGTCACTATCATGTGGTTACTGCTTGGATGAGTGACTGTCTGTACACATGTAAACCAGGCTGTCAACTCAGTTTTCCATGGGCCATCAAAATTCAGGACTTTTTCAGTACCAATTTCATGACCTACTCCATTAGTCAAATATGACCATGTAGGTAACTTAAGTAGTAAAAAAACGTAAAGTCTTTCCCGAGCCTTACGGCCCATAGGGCAGCGCTGATCTCCATTTCCTAAGGCCCTCAGCCAGACACCAGTTTTTACACTGCGAGACCACGAATACGAGGTCAGTATATCGCACGGTGTGCCTGTTTACGTCCCAGCGGTGAAGCCGGTACCAAATTATACTGCTTGGTGACAGAGGCACATGTGTGTAAACAACTTGCCTAAGGTCGTTACCCAGCAGTGTCCTGATGCGGAGTCGAACCTGCGCCTCTGAGTTACTTCAGGATTACAAGTCCGACACGTTACCATTAGACTACCAAGTCACACTACTTTAGTAGTGAAACATAGTATATCAAGTAAAAATATCACTCTAGTAAATATTTCCAAAAATAAGTACCGGTAAGTGAAATATGTCAGTGATTCTAATGTAACTAAAAAGAAATTATATTTTATAAAATAACGACTCAACTACTCGGTTTTTCAAAGAGCAAGTAACCAAATTAAAACTTTTTTAGCACCTATGTCTACTTTCAGGACTTTTCAGTTCTGTTTAAATTCAAAGTTCAAGCCTTCTGAAGACCCATAGGAACCCTAAACAAAATGTGACATACTCGTAGACTGGCGAGGTCGATATCTCCGAGACCACCAGGCTTTGCCATTGGTCCGTTCCGACGCTGTCAGCACTGTTAGTTTTATCTCTTGAGCTCTGCACAAAACACAACCATCAATCAAATTTATGGTTAGAATGATACTGGTATTAGGGTATTGAGTACAAAAAGATATTCATTAGTATAGATTAGTACTGGTACTGGTGATATTTTACAGGTGTCAGTAAGGCATCTATGCAGATGCCCCGTCTTAGCTATGGCAGAAGCAATCTGTCTGTCTGTCCGTCTGTCTGTGTGTTACTCTGCAATTTTATCATAATGGCAGAAGCTATAATCATGATGTTCACTGTCAGCTCCACAAAAGACTCTGCTACAGGATCCGTAAAGTTCATTCAAGAGCCCTAAATGAGAGGGGGTAGGACTGCAGGAAAACATTGGACATTCAACCAATAAGTCACCATATCTAAAAATAGAGCAAGACAGAGACAACGTTACTATCATGCCCCGCCATGTTTTAGTCACTGCTCTCTAACTATGCATTACTAAGAAATGCCAACTGATATCAACACTAAAAGTAAAGATAACATTCAGACTGGCTCTCACCACACACTGCCTTCTCTGCTGGTTTGGTGTATTTCGCGAAATACAAAATGCGGAATTTCTGAAAAGTGTACTTTGTGGAATTTTGGCTGTAGAACATTCCGCAAATTACACTTTACAGATTTTCTGCAATCCGCAAAGTTCAAATAATCAACTTACGGTAAGCCTACATAGGCTGGTATGAGTTTTGAATCAACCAACGCAACAAATGTAATGCAACGGACGCAACATAACGTATGCGCAATGCAGACTGCGTAATAAACGCAATTGACACAATGCAAGGGACAATGCACGCAATGCAGCAAACGTCACAAGTGCAACACACGAAACAAACGCAATTAATGCAAGAAAGGCACTCAACAAACGCAACGGACGAAGCTGACGCACGCGATGCAAAGTACACGTGTTCAAAATTCCCCACTCCGCATTCTGTATTCTGCAAAATACACCTTCCCTTCACTGTTCACATATATATCACATTTAACACATATGAACTTTGATTTCTTCAACGATTCAGTACCACCTGAATTAACACACTATAACTGCTTTCATAACATTAACACAATGCCACTAAATCCTTTCAAATTTCAACAATACATGTGTCTTCAAAAACAGTATGCGACGCATCTTCAAAATAATGCAATAATAAAAAATATTTAGTGAAAATTTTCAACACTTCTGGCTGTACTTCATATGCAAAATTAGCAACAACACACCTACACATAAGTCTACACAAAGAAAGTACATTAACATTTACGTATTTGTTTGTACTGTCGCGTGACAAGAACACTTAACACTCTTTCTGTTGTGTCATTAGTAAAAACAGATTGCTAGGTAAACTTGATCACATATTCATAGTAAAATAACGTTTATCTTGCAAACTTACACACAAACAACAAACTTTGTTTATTCATTTCCTGATAGAGAGCACACTTCAGATAGCAGTAAGTAAGTTCAGTTTTAACTTGAACCTAAACCTGAACGCAAACACGGTATGCTTTCTTATGCTTGTGACTGAGTTGACCACTGTCACAGCATAAAGCGGGGTTTCCATTCAATGCACGCAACGTACGCAACTCACGTAAGAAGGTATACGTAACAAACGCAATGAACGCAAGAAAGGTACTCAACGAACGAACAAACGCAGCTGATACAGCGGTCGAAACAGCCAAAACGCGAAGATAGGCCTAAGCGGTTGGCGGTCAGCTACGTCACTTGCGAGTTACGTCCATTACCGTACTCCCGTTGTGTTGCGTACGCCGTACGGTACGTTGCATGTGCTACTGTCTAGTATTAATGAATTCCGGGTATTACGGTACTATACTAAGCTTAGGCCTACCCATGTCCTCATTTTGCTAAAACCAATACCGCCGACTAACGTCTGTACATTACAAGCCAAGTAGGCCTACCGGTAGGATTTCAGACATGGTCTCAAACTACGCTTAGCGAAAAACAGTAATATTGTTCTCGCCCAACGTTTCACTAGGGCCAACATGGTGTATCTGCTAAATCGCATACGCCAACCGGTTAATTTTTTAGGCCGACCGCTAAGCTGTAATATTAATTAAGCTTAAAGTCGGCCATTTGTCATGATTGTCGTCCGTCCGTCCGTCCGTTCGTCACGGATGTACTGTAGCTATACGGCGCAAGATAAGACCTATATAGGTTGCTATTGATCACTAACAGAAAGTCGCATACTGGCTTTCAAATGATATACGCTATAGGCGAAAATCATTGACTTTGAATGACCTTGAAGGGTCATAACGCACTATGAAATAGGAAGTTTCAATAACTTGTGGCCATAGGCTATCTCGGAAACGGTGCGAGATAAAGCCAAGGTTATTATACAAACAGCGACTGGCGTCGATCGAAGTCATTATTAAACATTTTTTTTACCCGAAGTTCGTAATAATGTTGCCCGAGATCGAAATCCCATAAGGATGTATTCTGACAAAGGTACGAAAGTTGCAGCGTGCAGTGACGTCACGTCGACAATAACAACGAAAGACAGCACGAAGACGCAAGCGCCGTCAGGTAAGAATAAGGCCTATATAAATAATTGTAGGCCTACGTTTAGTTAGCTAAAAGTAATAATTTTGACTGAATTGCTTTTCATTCAGAAAGTTATAGCTCGTCCGTGCCAAAATTGACATGCCCGAAATGGTCCGTAGATCAATATACAAAAAGCCCAGCTCAGCTGTCGCTAGGGTAAGCCGACTAGCGTCCGACTTCCTAAAGAAAGCTATTTCCCAAAGTGACTACAGTACCATACATGCTATGGTGACGCTGCTACATCGAACGCTACAATCAACGCTATAATACGTGATACAGCCAGCCTATAAAAACTCATCATCGTCCTATTCGACTGTACCATCGACGACCCCTAAGACGTACATTTTAGCCACAATACCGCACGATTGGCATAGCAAAGTGCGTAATGGCCTTTCAACGTCATCCAAGGTCGATAATTTTCGTATCATCTGAAAGGGATTATGCGGTTTCCTGTTAGTGATCAGTATCAACATTGTCCCATATCTCACCGTTTCTGAGATAGCGTACGACGCTTATCGGTTAAAAACGCACATTTCCTACCCCACCTTTGTTAAACCCCAAATTTGAAACGTTTCGCTTGCACTGGATCGCTGAAATTTTGCACACTAACAGTTGTGACACCGAGCTAATTATTCATGTAATTTTTTTCGGTAGAACCTGCTGTTTAGCCACAATACATGAGTTACAAACGATGATATACAGACGACGACGAAGACGACAGACGACTCAACGTACCAAAACTCGACCTCAACGCTCGGCCAGAAACCGCGTCGTGATAAAACTAAGTGCTGATTTGCAAGACTAAGGACAGCGGAGTGTTGCAACGAGCACTGCAACACGCATTTTAAAACCCAACGTAGTGTAGCGACGCAATTAAGGTGCGGGCGGTGGGAGCTTCTAATAGCATTTGATTGTAAATTTCTTCTGACGAAGTACAAAGGTCATGGTAACAATGAACGAATTCGGACAATCTTACGTGTCAAAGACATCTTGTTTGTGTAGTAGGCCTATCTACGGTATAGGCCTATAGCCTGCCTGTAAGGGGCTGTCAAGAAATTGTCGAAAGGTTTTTCATCCGAAAATTTTTGTTTGAAATTACAAAATTGGGCCAAAAAACACCCATTTTGGGAAAATTTTGCAGGCGAAATTGAAATGTTAAGAGCAATAACCTGCTCTGTCGAAGATTTGCAGCCATCTTTATGAAAATTGCGATTTCTTTCCCCGCTGTCATTCATTGCGTTTGTTACGTACTTTCATGCGTAAGTTGCGTACGTTGTGTGCGTTGGGTTGGATAGGAATCACGCATAAGGCGAGCCAACGTACATCAAGCTCGGGTTTCATCAAACGCAACAAGCGCAACGCACACAACTGACGCAATGCAAAAATAGTCACCGATTCTATCGTTGCCTTTAGCAGTTGCGTCAGCTGCGTCCGTTGCGTTTGCTGCGTGGGATGGAAACCACGCTTTACTGTTGTTGTCAGACGTGAAGGTCGAGCATGAATCGAATCTACCCCGACTACGAAGATGGTTCCTGTGACTACATCAATACCAGCGAGCCTGTGCCCAGACCTCCGTCTGCACGGCCTCTCTGCCGCATTCCTTGTGCACAACGAGACTTCGACACCATCCTTCACCGAGGTACAGGGCGCATCCCTCCCGAAATGAGGAAAACTCAAGAATAAAATTGACTTAGCCTATGTTGCGAAAATCATTAGGCCTGTTATAAAGATTCTGGTTGAATGATTGCTCCATTGACTGCTTGATCGTCATCATCATTTTGGCAAAGCTACTCAGCGCAGTGACGTCGCGGCAGGAGTGAGGCGGCAAGAGGGCAAAGGACGATTGTCCCCTTCCCAAATTGTAGTCTGTCGAAAGATTTCTTACAGAAATACTATGTTTGGGGTTTAACGATGGGGCCATTATTGTGCAGGGGCATCAGTTCGCCGTTTTGGACTTGCCGCTTGGGCCGTTTTCGGCATTCTCGTTTTGGTTTCGAGAGTTTAGGTCATTGTTTGGGCGACTAGCAAACTGTTGAAGGTTAAAAATGGTGACATAGCACTAGCTTAATGGGACGCCCATCTCAGAGCTACGGAGCGTCACCTGCCGTATGGGATCACACAGTGTTACCTGCCACCCGACACAGGTGAACGCGCCCCGTCTTAACCCTAGCCAGATAGGTCGGTACTCAATTTACCTGGAAGGCTGAGTTGACCAATGACCTAGGCGGCTGGTTTACCTGCCCATCGCAGCACTAACCGGGCCCGGCGTACAGTAACTTCCTTGATCGGATCAAACGCGTTACCACTATACCACGCCACCAACCCGTTGAAAGTGTACATTGTATGTACATGTATAGAGACGGTGGCTACGGCGGCAGTGAAGGACCATCGCGCTCGCGTCGTTAAAGCCAAGAAGCTGGACGCCATTCCTCTTGAGATGCTTCTATCCCGCAGCACCGCTGGCGCCCAAGACGCAGGCGTGGGTGCCAGTCGCACGCCGGTCAAACTGCCGCCGATATACCTTCACATCGACGACGTCGGCAAGATCACGCGTCGCAAGGTTCCGTTCGTACGACCGCACGTCTGGGACACCTGGGACCAGAATGCACCAGCGCACGGCTACGAATCACTGAGCAACATCACGCGCAATAGCATCTTTCCAGGTGAACACATACTCACACAGATCTACACGCACAGACAGACGCACGAAGAACACACAACCTTCGAGGTTCACTCTCACTTGGCGGAGATAATGAATCACAGGCCTACTTGGCATCAGAGCGCACAGTTATGTAGCCTATGCGTTTTTCCAGGTCACAGACTCAGTAAATAAATAAATAGTTGAATAAGGCATTCGTGAGAGTGCATGTCATTCCGCCAAGTAAATTTTTGTTTACAAATTGCAAGACATTTTTGCTCAGTTTTGTTAGTTGAAATAAATTTGTAGGCTAACTGAAATTCTTTCTTTCCCCACGTTAATAGCTACATCTATAAAAAAAATACAGCTGCTATCAAACGTTGCCGCTGGTGACGTCACAGACCATACACAGTCTGCTGGTGACGTAACATGACGTCATTAGTATTTTGACGTCACGCCGCTGCACACAGACAATCAGACAAACACACAGACAGAACGACAAAAATCGAGTGAAAACATGAACTTCTCCGGTTATTTGGCGGAAATAAAGAATAGCCAGACCTTTCTTTAAAAAGGGGTTTTGGTTCCAAAACTCCCCTAGATGGCGACCGAAATTACTAACAATCGCCGTTAATTGTCTCATATGCAGGGCGGACGTACAACTACAACAGACCCTGTTCGGGAGTGATGCATGACGGACTGCAACAACAACTACATGTAACCTACTGCTCCCAGCGGCGTCGTGGGATAAAAAGTAGGCAGGACAGGAAGTTGCAATTTTCCGACAGAATTCTGACAGACAGTCTGCAGAGACAGCTGCATCAAATGTCCAACAAAGGAGATAATGGGTGCTAAACATTTTAATTTTGGCCCTATAAATTTTTTAGAACGGGAGTTATTCAGGCCCCAAATATTGCATTTTTAAACGAAAATTTTCCGACAGAAAAAAGATTTTCCAACAGTTCTCCGAGAGCCCAATGTTCAGGAGATGGAGCAATTGCTCCCCACCCTTCGGCTACGACGCCACCGACTATTACTACTACTACCATGTTGTCGTTGTTGTTGTCGCAGGGTGGACGTACAACTACAAGAGGCGCGGTGAAACGCACGACATCTTCACGGACGTGCCTTTCAGACGGCGTCATCAGATGCCGGACCAATACCGCAAGAAAAAGGACGGCATGAGTCAGTATACACAGTGTTTCATAAAAAGGCACCCTTTTTCGTTTTAACTTTTTTCATAATTCACTCAAATAATAATCTATTTGCACGAAATTTGTATTAGATGTAGCTGAAGAAATACTAATTCAAAATATTTTGACAAAATATGGTTGTTGGTTAAATATTCCTTGCTAGTCGTGATGTAATGCTGACATCATAATGTGTTGCGAGTACAAACTGGCTTGTTGCAACCGGTGCTGACAGACTTGCTGAATAGCTACCCTGGACTTCACCTGCTTCATTTATGACAGACTGCTGAAGTTTTACCATTGCAACCACAAAAACGCCCAAAACGATCACTTTTGCACACTTATAGGGATAGCTTGACTTTTACACTTTTCAGCAAGACAATGCACTCGCTTGCGAGATGGTTGAGTTTTTGGATTGCGCGATGCCTGATTTCATGCCCCCATGTTGCTTAGTGCCAATAGGCCTACAATAAACATTTTTCATCAGTGAACCAGATTAAGTTCGCCATCAGGTATAGTAACTGACAGCACTAGTTGAGACAAGTAAGCTTGTAGGGCCTTCTCACGACACATTATGACGTCAGCGTTCCGTCGCAAATAGCAAAAAACATTTAACAAACAGTCGCAGTTTGTTGTAATATTTTGAATTAGTATTTCTTCAGCTGCAGCTGGTAAAAATTTCATGTAAATTGATCAACATTTGACTGAGTTATAAAAGAAAGAAAAAGGATGCCTTTTATGAAACACCGGGTAGTATACTACATTTCACCTTCTCTGATCTCATTCTGGGGTGTTTACACCTAGTGGTAATTTTGTTTGGAAAATTAGTGGAAAATGTAAATATTATAATTCTGCAAGCAGAAGTGTTCTGTGACGCTTAGAATGCGCCAAATTCGTTTTTCGCGCCAGGGATTTGCCGCTGATACCGATAGGGGAGCTCACGACGTTCCCCAGATTTTCTAATTGGCTGAGAAAAGGAGCACTCCCCTCGGGGAAAGGGATAATCCTTCCCATTCCCACCTCTTCGACGCCTATACGGCGCCTCGTTCTCGGCGTCCACGGCGTTTTACCGTGCGTTAGGGGAAAACTAGCTCATAGCATTTAGGGGGATAGACGACCCTGATCTCATTTCCATTGAATACTTTGCGTTTGTTTTAGTTTAGATGTTGGATTATACTGGCAGCTTGCCTCTCAGTTTTTTTTAGCGAAAATCTTTTGTCATATCGTATTCGTATCGCATCTACTGTCTACACGGACTTGCCTTTAAGAAGACGTCATCAGATGCCGGACCAATGCCACAAGAGAAAGGACGGCATGAGTCAGTATGGGCACTACTACTACTAGGCCTACTACTACTACTACTATTATAGGGGCCCAGACCTACTACTACAGTAATGTTGTTGTCGTTGCAGCGCTGTGGGCGGAGCTTGATGTGAAAGGCAAAGCTCTTCTACGCGTCTGGAACGAGGCGTTTGGTGCGGGCGGCTATAAGCAAAAGAAAAAGGACTGAACTGAACCCCATCCATCATCACTTAAACTTTCTGCGTTCTGTTGATGACAGTTACTGTATTTGGTCAGTGGTGTCGTGGCCGGTTAGATGCAGAGGGGGGAATTGCGCACAGTGGCTTCTATCTCCCCAAATCTGGAATCGAAATCAGGCGCACCTTCCCCCCAGTTCTGGGCTCTGGTTCCCCCAATTTCTGACTTAAGTTTCCTCCTTTATTTTGGACTTCTTTCCCCTCTAAAGAGAAAATTTTGTCAAAAGTGTAAATTAAAAATAGGGGGAAGGAAAAAAAGAAAAAGAAATTTTGTTAAGGGAAAAATAGAAAAATAGGGGGAAGTAGAAAAATGAGAAGATTTTGTTAAAGGTGCAAATTGAAAAATAGGAAAGAAGTAAAAAATAGGGGGAGTTTTGTTAAGGATGTAGATTGAAAAATAGGGGGATAATAAAAAAATAAAGGGAGAAGTTTTGGCAAGGGCGTAGTTTGCCCAGTGAAAAATTGGGGGAGAATAAAAAATAGGAAAAAATTTTGTTAAGGTTGCAGTTTGAAAAATAAGGGAAAAGTAACAAATGGGGGAAGTTTTAAGGGTGTAGTTTGCGCAGTGAAAATAGGGGAAAGTTTTGATATACAACCTTATTAAAACTCACCCCTCCCTTTATTTTTCACTAGGCACAAGCTGCGCCCGCCAGGATAGAAATAGAAGCCAATGATTGCGCACCCTGAGTTTTTGGCTGTCAAAAAATTGTCGAAAAGTTCTCTTGTCGAAAAAATGGTCTTCAAAAATGCAACGTTTGGTACAGAAAAACCACATTTTTAGAAAATTTAGAGGCAAAATCGGTTGAAATTTTCAGCACCTATAATCTCTTGTAAGAAATTTGCAGCTTTCCGTCGGAATTCTGTTGAAAATTTGCAACTTCTTGTCTCGTCTACTCCACGACGCCGCTGTATTTTGCGTTGTTTCATTCACCGACAAATTTCACGAGGCGCGTGAAAAGTGCAGGACGCAATGTTTTGACAGGCATCATTCAAATTTCAAAGAAAGTATGTGGGTGATCGAAAGTTTGTGTTTCCCATTAATTTCTCTCATAATAAAAGATTTTCAGCCTGAATTTTGTATTTTTGAAAAAAAAATTTCGACAGGCTAAAATTTAGGAAAACCCCTTTTGCCCCCGCCCGACGAAACTTATTTTTCCCAGTGAATCAGGTTGCCAACTTTTTTGGCAAAACACGAGATGCTTTGCAGTGTGCAATTCACCGATACCAAATGCCAAATCTTCATTAATTCTGTCTATTATACAATCATTTGTTATTGTCTGCTGAATTAATGCCAAACTGGTACTGGTACGTTTTCGTCTGTTATGCCTACTGCCAAATTTGGAGAATAATGCTATAATGTACCAACTGCCAAGACTGCTGAATTAAAATGTTTATTGCAAATAAGGTACTACAAAATGTCAAATTTGTCTTATTCTTCGATATAACCATACATCACATAACATGATACCAGCCGCACCAACTCGTAAGTTTAATTGTAGCAAACTTTTAGAAACATTTTATTATTTGTTTTTACAAAAACGCTATTTTTAAATCTTTGTTTTAGTTTTCATTTTTAAACATATTTTAACTTAACAAGGCTTAATTAAGCAAATAAGGGGTTGCAAGACCGCGGCATGCTTAGTAATCTATGATTTGTTTCACGTCCAAAACGGGTTATTTACTTACTCAATTACTTCTACAGTTTTTTGATCGGTGATTATGGAGGGAAGCTAATTTAATGCATAGCTAATTGGATTGTCGGTATCTGGAAAAATAGGCTCAAAGGTCACTTAGTCTTGGATGTGTTGTGCAGCATGACGTCTTAGCCAGTAGGACGTCGGTTACATATAAAAAATGTAAACATTGGATTTTCCATAGCTGCCTATAGGCTCCGGCAAGGTGAAGGCTACAGCTAGATTTTGCTCCCGAGCAGTATAGCCTGGGGAAAAATTGAATATTAAGTAGGCCTATTAGTATGCATCATAAGCTATTGAGCAATGATAGGTTTTTTTATTAAGTAAGCAAGTAGATTAGTACATTGTGAACTATGTAAATATTTGAATAGTACTAAAGTAAGTAACAAAGGAGGAAGAAAATTACTAACGTATATTTATATGTAACTGTGCTATATAAGTAAGTAAAGTAATGTATTAGTAGATTAGGAAGTTTCAAGATCCAGGTGAATTGATGTTCTACATGTTTTTGTGCTATAGCACTGGCGTATTACAAACGTACGTAAGTAAGTAAATAAGTAATTAAACGTAAGTAAGTAAGTTAAACTACGTATTAGCTGATTATGCTGATTCGGTTCTACGCCGAAGTGAACGTTTTTTGTAGATTAGTTTTGTCTTACAGCAAAAAGCATTCGCTATTTCACTGATTATGTTACTGTTTTGGCTATATAAATTTCGGATTTTGGCGATAGATTTTTGGCCTATTTGATGCATTTCATTTCTATCGTTTTCGGCATGTACTATTCTTATTTTGGCAATATATTCTGGTCTTTTTTGAGTCACTGCATTTCTATCGTTTAATTCGGCATATACCTTTCTGATTTTGGACACATATTTTGGCTTATTTGCAGTTAAATATTTTTCGGCATGTCTAATGCTAATAAATCAAAAAAAAATATTTAGGCTACTTGACGCGTTGTTATTAAATCATCACGCAGCATGTAAGCTTAACACACAACACCAATGATATAAATGTCATTTAGCAACATAGGCATTAGTAGTTAAGTTTAAGATACAGTTAGACAAGCCCGTCGAGAACACAAACGAGGCTAAGAAAACTTCGTCATATGAATTTCTTTCTGTTTCAAATTGTGCATTCTGGTGTAGGCTTACTTGATATTTTTTTAGCAACGGCAAGAATCACAAAACAAGACAGTGCCGGAATAACTTACCTTTTCCCTTTTCTCGACGGGCCTGCAGTTTGATAACTTACACAATTTTGTAGTGTTCTGAATAATGAAGTTACACATAAAAGACGTACATACAGTAGGCCTATAGAAAAAGATACATGTACATCAACAGAAAAAAAACGATAATATAGTTTAATTGTAAAAAAATCAAAAAATATACATAGTAGCTGGAATGATAGGTCTACATATAAAAAAGAACATAAATGCGTTACAGTAACAACACACCTAGGTCTACATTTTGGTGTCCAGCGGTCTTAACAATAGTGTCCTGCGGTTTTCAGACAGTTGGGTTATATGACGCTGTGCTATTAAATAGTTTTTCCTTCATTCATCGTTTTTTTTTCTGTATTAAAAGTTATAAAAATAAATAAAACACAGTCTAAGAACAATTACTGTCGGTCGAAATTGTTCATTTGGATCTCCTGCGGTCTTTACAAGAGTGTCCTGCAGTTTTCAGTCATACCCCAGCTAAAGAGCGTCACTGCCCGTTGACCAGTACCAAATTTTACTGCTTAGTGACAGAGGCACGTGTGTGAACAACTTGCCCAAGTCGTTACCTGACATTGTCCTAGCTTGGAGTCGAACCAGGGACCCCGCGGTCACCAGCCCGGCCCGTTACCGTTACACTACCACCAAGGCACACTGCAAACTGATTCCCCAGGTTTCAGCACCGATGCTATCGCACGTTGTGTGAGCTTTGATCAGATCACTTGTTAACACTCAGTGTCACCAATAAACACAACAAGCTTTGGAATTTGGGCTTTACTCAACTGCACTTGCAGCAGCCTGCAAACAATCTGTGTATTTGTAACAGTGAAATAATCGACGCGTTGGCATTGAGCAAACTAGAATAAAGATATAGAAGCCCTCAGAAGGCACAAACCTTTCATTTTCGGTTCCAGATTCGCATCATGTTCCGTTCAAGATACACTCTGGGGTCTCTCAGTGAATGTCTGCTGCGGTGTTAATTTCATCCTCAATACAGGCAAGGTGCCGTCCAAGAGATTTCACCAAAATATGCTTAGCCTACGTTCACAAATTGTTGAGAAATCCGATGTACAGACAAAAAGACAAACGGACACAGGTGACAACGTGGGGCTGATAACATGCTTGCCTCGGCCGATGAAGTAACGAAAAAACCATAGATGTAAAAAACGTTTTTTTTTATTTTGCTCAACGTTTTTTTTATTTTTTTAAAAACGTGCATTGAAAATCCAATTAAAGGCTTTGTGAAGCACTTTTGGGACCACAGAAATAAATTAATAGATCAAAGTGATGCAGTTTACTTAGTTAGTCCAAATATACTAAATAAAAAGTTTTGTTAACCAGTATATTTAGTTAGTTTAATGCTATGGTCTTATGACATCACAGCTAAGTTGAAATTAAATGAAGTTCTCTCTATCTAAACTATAATTCCAGGTATACTGCACTTACAACACTAGGCATTAGACAAGAAGCTGAACAAATTATGGCCAACGTTTTTTATTCAACGTTTTAAACGTTTTTTTATTCTTGCCACGTTTTTTACGTTTTTTAACGTTTTTAAAAAATTTTTCTTGGAACGTTTTTTACATCTATGGAAAAAACAACGGCTTCTAAACACTAAAGAGGAATACTACTGCATCATTGTTTCTCTGTTCTGATATTATTTGGAGAAAAAGCATTCTCTTCCAAAAATATCTGGGAGAATAGCATTCCCCCTAGACTACACCACTGTCCAGACCAATCGAAACTATGCTGCTATGGGCTGAGACGAGCCTAAGAGCACTGTACATTTTTGTCAACGAATGCTAAATATACACAATAACTTTTCTACACTTACAATAATCAAGTGACATGCAGATATGCAACAACTACTAAATATTATACTGTATAAAGGTACACTGTTATTTCAACATCAATCAATATATATACAGGGTGGCGAAAAAATGAAGTGAAATTTTTTTTCACTTCTCATACATGTAGAAAACCAATGTAACTAGTTTTGCCGGCTGAGAAATTTCTGCTGGAATTTTTCCACAAATTCCCAAAAATAGCAGTAAATGGTGCCAAAAAATTTCAGTGTCACTGTCAAGAAAAAATTACTTATATAATTTCGCTGCAAAAACAGAACTTGAAAAACGGGAAAATGTTGCATAAATTACTGAGCTGCGCATTGTTGCAAGTTTGTCAAATTGCACAGCACTAAGAACAGACCAATTCTCAGATCCAGTGATGTAGATTACGACATTTGTAACCCATGTGAGAATCTTTCAATGTCATATGAATGATATCCGTTGGATGCCAAATGGCTTTGCCGTTGGGGGTAATTACTAACTTTTCTGGAGATTATGACCATAATTAGGCCTACACTTGGTCACAGCTGTCTGGCTGATGTGGCCTAAAAATCCAGTTGCAGTGTCGCGAAAAAGTGAGGAACTGCAAAATGTTTTATCAGAGTGTCACTTCACGACATGCCAGTTAATGTTACACAACAGCTCAGAAACAAAGTGACACACTGAACTGTACCCATATGAGAACTACAATAAAGACATTGCAGCATAAACGACTAGATGCAAAGAGTTTTTTTTTTGTAAAACTTTAAAAGCAAACTGAAGGCTAAATTAATGCTTTTGAGGATACAACAGATATTTTAGAGATGGTTTTTAGGGACAGAAGGCACTGGAAAGTGGAACAGACATACATTTTTCAATGTTCTCAGCAGTGCAAACCAGCCCTTTCTATCAATGCTGTCAGGATCATCAATTTTCTTAACTAATTTACTCAGAGAATTTAATTCACAGTTTGATCCAGAATATTTGTATTATTTGAATCATTTCCTATGCATCCACCCCAGTAAGCATTCCAAGTTTCTTACCCACTTGCTTACATATTTACTAGTCACGCATAAGACATGAGCTGTCAGTCATTGACAAAAGTCTATATGTCCTAGTTGTTATATAAAAATACAAACTTTAGACCTCCGAAAAATATCTACATTACATAGAAAAATACATCAGCCCTGTGCTCACATTATGCGGCCGTCCCCTCCCCCCCAAACAAAAAATGAGACAGTGCACTATAATAGCACCAAGGTTGTTAACTGTCTTTGACTGAAAAATGCTAAACGTCTCGCTTTGCTGCCAAACTGCCTCAAAAATGCCAAATCTGATATATCTGGCATCTGAAAATGCCAACTGGAAACCCTGATTAGGACAGCCACATACTTAGACTGTGCAGTACAGCATTAACTACAGATGTACACGAGAGACTTGATAAATAAACATAAGATTAATAATACACATGGCATGCACTAGTGAAAGATGACAAGCTCATAGCTGACGTGGCTCACTGCGCTGCAAGCCGTGCTGCAGACAGACAGACAAACCCTGTCACAGACATCTGTCTCACAATAAAGGTCGCTTATACCCACTGGCAGATCATGCCCCCCCTTCCAGTCACTTTCAGTGGCCAGTATGAACACATTTTTGAACTCTGCATGCTGCTTTAGAGAGTAATACTGCATATGACTGCCATTTAACGCTTCCAGGTCCAGGAGGGTTCACCTCCATGAGCCCCTGACTAGGGGCTCTGCCTCGATCCTGCTGCGGGCTAAGTCTCCAGACCACCTTTATAGATTCATGCTACTGTGTTTGCAATGCCCCCCCTTTTTCAGCTTCTGGATCCACCAGTGCTTTCAGCTTACATCGTGAGCAAAACAAAAAGCCGTCAGCGTACTATGACAATATGCTGCCAAACTGGGCTGGTATGTGTGTTGGAGCTGAATAAAAATAAACTCATTTGGTAACAGTTTTGACTCAGATTACAAAAAAAAAAATTCATCACAGGCTATAAAAACCGAAAAACTTCAAATTTAAGCTGGATACAGAATAAATACAGGATTCCTAATACAGGCCGCGGGTCAAGGCAACTTGTACTAACAGAAGCCGAGTCCCATTTAAAAGCTGCATGCCAGATTCTGGCAGTGCATTAAAGGCAACCTGTACTGATAGAAGGTGGGAGCTTCTATTCAAAGTTTTACGGTATTAACTACTTTACAGTGATGCACATAACAACAGGTCCCTTGTCAAACATCTGCAATGCACTTTCACTTCTCAGAAAGAAAGTTTATGAACTTCAGAAAACTACATGTTAAAATACAAAAATGTTGGAATGAAGCAGGATTGTTCAATGGCAAATGTGATACAGATGAACTGCAAATAGTTGGAGGCATAACCTTAGCACACTGGACAAAGTTCATGAGTTCAACTCCTGGTCGGGTTGCTATCAAGTAGTTATTACTTGGACCGGTGACTGGACAGGTAAACTATCCCAGTATATAATGAACCACCAGGTCAACTCATCTTTCCCTCTGCCTCTTGGGTTGGTAAATCAAGTACTAGCCTGTCTGGCTGGGGTCAAGGCCGGGCATGTTCACCCATGTTGGGTGATAGGTAACACTATGTGATGCCATATGGCAGGTGATGCTCCATAGCTACTAAATGGGCCACTATACACGACCTTTGAACTGCTGATTCACAAAGGACAGACAAGCTCCTTGACCGACTGCCAACCATCTCTGGTGGACTATCAGATTCAACAGGCACTGAATGTATACAAATTGCATGCTAACAAGGCCACAATATTCGACATTTAGAAGAAAACTTTCTCTAACGTTAAAAAACTCAATAGTCTCAGTTGAAAATGAAACACTGCACAACAGCTGAGCTAGTCTGAGACAGGCTGCAGTAAAAACTGATGAGGAAAGACGATGACAACAACGAAGACAACACAGTTGTCAACACTGTAGTTGTTGTCAATGGTGTAGTAGTAGTTGTTGTAGTTGTAACTGTTGTTTTAATTGTTGTCGATGTTGCATCAGTTGTAATGTAGTATTCAGAGAGCCCGTGAATATCTAGAGATGACAACTACAACCTTGTTGTTGTCATTGTTGTAGTTGTTGCCAGTGTTGTAGTAGTTGTTGCTGTTAGTGTTGTAGTTTCCAGCGAGCCTTCTGTCTGTGGATGTCTCCAATGAGATTCCATGCACAGCACAGACCCAGCAACTGCAATGTGCACAAATATACATCAAGCAACATATCAAACAATTAGCCCCGCACGATTCTGCATTTGACTTGTCTACACATCGGTTTTACAACGATGCATATAAGTGAAGTTCATATAGTCTTGCAACACAAAAGAACTAAGCCAAATATCAAAAACTCAGAGCCCAAACGAATCCAGATATTGTCCTATAGTTCAAGAATCACCGCTAATTTGCCAGCTCCCATAGTAAATAGCAGAGACAGACCTTAAAAAAGAGAGTTCTCTTCTAACTTTGAAGGCCTCATGACCTTGATATTGATCAGGTCACATGGCATAATGTCATGTAGCACTCATCGATCTCTAGCTTATTCAGTTTTAAAGCAATTCAGGTGAATGGTTTTGTTTAATTGATGTGTAATTGTACGATATTAGTGTCAACAGTTGATGCATATTCATGAGATACGATTGTGCTGCGTCACTGGCCTGTGCCATTTGCTCTGATGCTGTACTGAATTGCTTGTGCTCTAACCATCACCAGTAACAACACTACCTACCCATGGAGGGATGGCCAAGCTGAGTTGACCCAGCTGGCTTCATCGAACACCAAGACCTCTACGAATGGTCATCACCTCTGTACTAACCCAGTTAAACACCTGAATAACTTCGCTGATGTGACCCAGGCTAAGACGTTACTGCTAAGCTAAGCTGCCACGTGGTATACAAGTTGACAATGATGATGGAATGCTGAAAAAGTTATCGGCATTAGACAATAACTCTTTATTGGTACCTACTACCAACATCAATTACAGGCTAGCATGTCAACACCAGATAAACTATAACTTATCATAGAAGGTGACATTTTAACTAGGGCTGTATCAAAGAGTAGTTTTTACTATTCGGCCAAATAAGAATAACTCATGACATTGTTCAGCCGAATACAAACAAAATACAAATAGTTGATGTAAGTTCAAACACACTGCCCTGGTTTCACCGCAGTGTGGCAAAAATTTTTCAAACCAGACATTTTGTAATCTGTATCCATGTCGAACGAATGATACAAACAGGTTACGGACATTAACAAAACGTGACAGTGATTCACAACAGATTCCTGACAGTGAGCAAACTAAATAATTGAGGAAATGCCATAAAGCATCATGTATCGTGTAGGTGTTATGCTAATGCTGAGACACAGTCTATCATGCTAAAAGCAGGTACAACGAGCGGTGATGACATCGTGCTCATTATTCATATTCGGCCTGTTCTTAGCATTGCTATTCGGCTAAATACGAATACACTATTTGGCCTACTATTCGGACTGAATAGAATACAAATAGAATATTCAGTATAGCCCTAATTTTAACGAATGTTTTGTGACAAAATGCTGTGCTCAATGAAGTTATTGCAAGCACACTCCAAACTAAAAAACATTAAATTTTAACAAAGTCCCAGCAACAAAAAAGCAATAAGACAGTCATGAACTGTTACCAGTACAACGGCAGCTCCGACTACAACTCCGGCAACGGGAATCATGTATTGCTGAAACCATTCCTCTCCCTTCTCCAGACAACCTTTCACGTAGATCACCTTACTCGACTCTACGTCTAGCCGGTCCTAGACCACAACACCAGAAATGTTAGGTCCTCAAGGCCAAGGTGGTACCAAGGCCAAAACTTTGGCCTCGGCCTCAAAACCATGGCCCTGGCCTCATCGTTGGTCCCAAGCATGTGGCTATGGCATGGCCTCGATCGTGACGCTTTATCCTTGTTACACCACAAAACTTCTGGGTTATGTTGTCATTATGTTGCGATTGTCACTTTTACATTTAGTTCCCACTCTTTTACTTATATAAAAATCCCAGATTCTTACAGGACCCGCATGAAAAATTTTCCAAGGCCTTTTCATAGCCCTCAAATGTTTAAACCTAACGTACTGGCACCACAAATTTAAAAGTAGGGGACTACAAATAATCTACAAGCAAAGGGAGCAAGAAACGATTTCCATTCAGGCCTACGAAAAAATGCGTAATTTTCAAGTATATTTTATCAGGATTTTCCAGCAGGCATGGGAATCCTGTTTTACAGTTCAACTGTTGATCTTAGTCTTGGCCTTCAACAACTGGCAATTCTGGTCTCATCCTTCTCATCCCAGTCTCAACCTTGATCGTTGTCTTGGCCTTGGTCTTGGTCTCAGTCTCAGGAGTTTGCTCTCGTTCAATATTACAACGTAACACACAGTGTCTGTGACAAAGTCACGTAAAAGTACCACTGCTAAATTACTGCTACTAGGGGTGTGTGGAAACCGAAAGTCGGTTTGATTTCAGTTTTACCAAAACCAATCAATCCAGAATTCTCAATTCCATTCAGTTGGCGTTCCGTAGCATCTGCGTAAACTGCACAATCGGCTGTCCACGACAACTGCAGTCAACAAATGAAGTGCAAACACATGCATCAAAGATGAAAAGTCTTTAGTCCTTTACAGCCAATATATTCAATTTCATATGAACTTGAATCGTTTCAAAGGGTGGCTGACTAGTTGACTGTTGTTACCTGGTAATGTAGTTCCTAGCAGAAAATATTTTTTAAAAACCAGATCCACGCCAATGCTAAATCAAAATCTGCAGTTATTTTAACAACTAAACTAATTTGGCAATAGGCTCAATTGCTTTCTTTCAATATGTCAGGTCACAGCAGTAATTTTGTAATTGCACATTTTGACCGCAGGGTTTGACACCCAAATTTCACCTTCTTCTCGTGGTCAGCAATCCATGTCTAATACAACATACATATTTTGATTGCTCTGTATGCCATTTTTGGTTCACCAGTAAATAATGTGTGATTATACTACCAGTGTAGATAGCAACAGAAAGTGTCACCTGAGATCGTATTCCAAAGCCACACTGAATGTTCACGACAGCATACTGCAACAGACATTGACAGAATCACATCTACGATACTGAATCATACCACTCTGACAGCATGACTAATCCACTATTAAACTGACTACACTGATAGGCGGTAGTGAAACACTGGCATCAGACAAACTATTACACCCTTAAGCAGATCTCAAGAATTAGAGCTGTCAAAGTGTTAATTTTTTTAACGCACTGCATTAATTTTTTAACGCATAATTAATGCGTTATTAATGCACCCAAGCCCATCAAAAGGGAAAGTAGGGGGTAAGCTACCTGGGCCCCACAACATTTGGGGGGCCCCACATGTAAAATATAGAAAGTCAGAAACACATTTTAAATGTATAATCAACAATAACTGACATCATAGCTAGCATAGAAATCTATTAGCCTGTCATCAAAATAATTATTTATTTACAGCAGTGATGAAATGGCAACTACAGTTTAGTTACTTCAATTCATTCGATTGCCAAACAGTCAAAGTTTAACAGAATATTGGAACTTATGCTTCACAGAATTTAGTAAACAAATGTACAAAACATCAGTTTATACACTTGTTAACGGCGACATGCAATGAGTGACACATCGAAAACAGCAAAAATCATAAAAAGGTGATATCACAAACCATCACATCGCCTAACCGTCAATGTGCTGTTGAATAATATCACCTTTTTATGATTTTTGCTGTTTTCGATGTGTCACTCATTGCATGTCGTCGTTAACAAGTGTATAAACTGACGTTTTGTACATTTATATTTGCTGTTTTATTACTATAACAAAGTTTTTATGTT
>Ga0209367_1000285_pt1 | contig 45174 bp, 21 predicted proteins | sample WorMetLIZISLAND2_FD_187412 | JGI IMG/M metagenome (GOLD analysis project Ga0209367, IMG submission 187412) | Marine gutless worms symbiont microbial communities from Max Planck institute for Marine Microbiology, Germany - Olavius geniculatus... ... | reverse complement strand
GGCTATCCCCAGAAAATTTTTGAAAATTTTATACAAAAATTATGCATTTTGGTGCAAAATATTCACTTGTTTTAAGATGCATCCAGTCAACAAGGGGGCGCCGCCCCGCCCCCGCCCCCTTGAATTCGCCACTGTGGTCAGGTCGCCCTGCCACGCACCGTTGGACCAGTGTCCTCACACTTCATTTAATGCCACTTCGCCTGCGCCTACGATTAATGTTAGAGTTAGAATAAAGCTAGAAGTAGGGTTATTGTTATGGTAAAGTTTGTGGGTAGATATTAGGAGTACTCCGTTGGGCCGGTGTCGGAGCGCTGGTCGCGTCAGCACATCATCACTGGGTGCTTTAAAGCGCAAACATCGCTGATGTTCGGCGATCGTCACAGTGGGAACGATAGGCCGATGATGGCCCCTCCCTCCTTCAAAAATCCACTGCGGCACTCTCCCTTCCGTCACGGATCGTTTGTCCGCACTGCATAGGGACGTAGTTACAGAACAAGAAAACTTCTCCCGACATAACTGTAACGAGACGCGTCGTTTTAGCTCAGTGATATACGCAGAGGTAAGACTCATTCTGGACCCGGACTCGGGAACTTACAGCTTTCCCCAATATCCAGACGCTTCAACTGGATTAAACAGGTACGACCCGAACGAGGAAAATAATGTGAATGAAAAAGACGATTCGGGTCCGCCGTTCCGAAGGGCCGCCAGAAACATGTTTTAGACGACGACGAGACCATACTTATTAAACGCTAAACTAACTCTAACACTGTCCTTAACCCTAACCGTAATTCATTTTTAACCCTATCCCTAACAGTGGCGGCCTTTCGGAATGGCGGGCCGACATCGAAAAAAGGGCAAGGCAGGGTAGAAAGGAAAAAGAAGTAACGGAAGAGAGTAACGGGAAAAAGAAGATCACACCCATAAAATATCGGCGTCATCACCGGAGCTCGGAGTATAGACCTGTGTGTTGGTCAGTCGATGCTTACGCCTGACTGGCTTGTTATTGTCGTCCATGCCAGTCTGCAGTTTCCGCTTTCGCACTTATCGACGACGACGCCGGTAAACTGATTCCACGCCGCCGCCCGTCCGCCCACCGATCAGCGTTTTTGGCGCGTCCACAGATTTGTCATGAGACGCTTGAGCGCCACCCGGTCAACCACATCACTGGCTGGTGACGTGCCGATCCCACCACGGTACAGTCAGTGGCGAAGCCAGAAATGTGAATTAAGGAAAAAGCGCTATCTCGACATCTTCCGCTTCTCTTTCCCTCTCTTTGCCCCACCTTCATTCCCTGCACCCTTTTCCGCCTTTTCCCATTCCTCACCCTTCCTTTCCCTTCCTTTAAAGGTAAGACACTAAAGTCCGCCTAGGGGATCTAGTAGAGTGCTGTAAGCTCTCTCAGCAAATTCGCGGGCGGAACCTCGGTCGAAATCAAATTTGGTGCATTTTCGCCTTAAAATATGACATTTGCTGGCAAAAATTTACTGATTTTCATAGAATCGGTCTACCGAAATGTTGCACAGATGAAAAGTCTCTTTAATTTACTGCTGCTGCGCCTCAAATATTAGGGGGGTACGGTACTGGGGCAAAAGGCTAAGTTGACCAAAACAGTAATCACACAGTAGATTAGCAAGTTGTTCAAGGTTGTTTGCAAATGGCTCGCAGTGAGATAGGACGGGTATAAAGCACTGACCAAGCGCGACAGAAGCGTGACTGGACTGGATTGGCGTGTCAGTTCGGATTTCCATCAATCAATGTGCACAGGTCCTATCTGGATAGCCGAGCTAACACGATAAGCAGCCGATAAACACAGGCGAAGCGTAGACTGACGAGTGACGACGAAGATCGATGACGAGAAATATTCAAGTGACAGCAACATCGGAACGTCTTGACCGTCCGAGGGACCCATGCCCATGCCATGCACTGGATGTTCGGGCATGACACATTTTGCTGTTCTCAGCGCAGTGCGAATTAAATTACAGTGTACGTCGCCGTGCTGCAGCGGTGTGCGGGTCCATTTCCCACGCTTCTCCGCAGCATTACCGACAAAAGCTTACTTTAACACACTCGTACTCTTGTATTGCCTATCTCTCTAGCACTATGTCCGCAGTGTTAACACCACGGACGCACTCAAACGTGATCAAACGAACGACAATGTACGGGCTACATGACCGACCGTCGACGACTGCGGAATGAGTGTCCGTTAAATCACTGTCAAATAGCATGTGTCAAATGAAGAAGTCTTGAGCCTGGTGCAAGAACAACGTTCTCTGGTCCACGTCATCAAGCAACGCCAAGCCAACTGGATAGGACATCTCCTAAGACATGACTGTCTTTTGAAAACTGTATACTAGAAGGGAAGATAAAAGGGAAACAACCAAGAGAAAAAAAAACAAAAAGAAAGATGCTGGATCTACTTAAGGAGCAAGATCACAAGAAGATCAGTTACGAGGAGCTGAAGAGAGGAGCTCAGAGCCGGGTCCGATGGCGTCATCGTCATTGGAACCTGCCTTAGGGCAGAGCACGCAAGAAGAAATCACTGTCTACTAGTCGTACTAGTTCGTTTAACACTCACTTATCTTGCTGCAGACGCGGATTAACATATATGCGCTTAATTGATTCAATTGCTTATATTCGTGTCGAATGACGACGTATTAGGATAAGCTGATGCGATGAGGCTTGGCGAACAGTGACCAAAACCGCGACGTAAATCGGTGGACGCAGCTGCACAAAGGCTCAGAAAAAGGTCTGTGACTGCGACCGTCGAAGACTGTCTGTATAATGCGATTCACCAGCAAATATATTATAATGTAATTTGTCAGCTTAAGACATCGACTCAGACTACACGTCATGGTATTACACAGGCGTCAAGACGGATCGGCTAAGAACCATGCATAGCGCGACGACCATGGGGTTATAGCAACGACAGTGCCTTGCCCGCCTTATCCCGTCAAATTATACAGAAGTTGGTGCGCTCTAACGCTAATTAGTTCACACTGCAGTGTCTTGATGCGTCTGCAGAACAGTAAGAAGCAATGCAATAATTAATCATTTAACTCTCTACATTTGCTCTAGTTTTTTCACCAGTATCAGTAACAAAAAACGAAACCGTATCTTATTAAACGTATTTCAAACTGACTTTACTTATAACACTGACCCTAACATAAAGGTGAGGTTCATCTAAGAGAAAGCAGAAATGGCATCTCTTGACAGACAGGGATGCCGTCAGAGTGCGGCCCAATGTGTCTAGTTGGACACGAAATAAATCAAGGTCAAGGTCAAGGTCAAGATTAATTATCTTATTATCACATCATCAATCATTGTCATCATCTCAAAATCAAAAAGAAACTTTTTTTGGTTTTATCGGGTTCAGTGTGAGTTTATTATTGTACATATTGTTTATAATGTGTACATTATTGCACTGTTTTACACTGCATTGTCATTTTTCAAATTACGTATTTGATACTGATAACTTAATGAGTACGTTTATTCGCCAATAGGGCAGACAAGCAACACAAAAAGACAGTAAACTAAGAAAAAAACACAAGCACACATGCAGTCACCCAGACACACACAAACACACCAAATAAAAGCAATAAAACGCACTAACAATTACTACCGGCTATCGGCTATAGCGGCAACATGTCTCTCGACGCAGCATTTCACGCAATACACACTATCACTGCTTCCACATCGATATAGAGTCAAAAGTTTTATGTATTCATCATTCAAATTAAAACACTGAAAAACGTTACACAATGACATATTCTTACTATGCTCCATACGACAAAAATATTGTAGTTTCCTCATTGCTAAAATATGTATAAAATCACATCTACCTATACCATAAATAAAACTTTTTACTGACTCCCACTGATGAAACTTAAATATTTTACGGTAGACACCATTCCAGCACACATTAATTTCCTTAAGCTGCCTGCTGCTTAGATTGAGAGCTGGAGTTGCATATATATACAACTTTATTCGTCAGAACACTGACAGCAGAATACAAGATAATAGAAAAAATAAACAACTTAACTAAAAAACAAACTAATAACTGGCATTGTTCTCAATAGCCAACAGTTCTTTCATTGCCACATCCTTAAACGCGTTACACAACACATTATCTGACACGATAAACTTACTCAAAAATTTACACTTCCTGCTTGCCACTGCATCGGATGGCGTTTGGCAGCTGAATAGCTGCATATGTTAATATTGGTAGGCAATATGATTCCTGCAGCTGTAGCTGCATAACTTCACTAATACCATAGCAGTTACCAAACACACAGTTGCAAGCAGCATAAAATTTGCGCTTAATTATATTACAATCGATTTCAATATGTTTGCCAGACAGAAAAGTGACACCATGATAACTAATGCTATCACGCCACTCAATTTGCTTATGACCGAGCAACAACAAAGGTAATGACTGAGGTATTCTCGGGCCAAACGCAATACACACAGACTTTTTAGTGTTAAACTCTAACAACAGTCTTTCAGCCGTTACATTAGCAATGTCCAACATTTTTGTAACACTTTCAATGACGCAGACGGGAATATAATGCCATCCGCATATAGTATATACACAGCTCACTAGGGACCGATTTATATAACAACCTAGATCTGCATAACGTACACATACAATAAAAACATTCATAAACACAGCAAATAACCCTGGTGATAACATGCTACCTTGTCGTACTCCACTCCTAACAGCAAACCAGTACGAAAAGCTACCATTCCACCTTACCGTAACAAGCAACTTGTCATACCAACACACTAACAAAAGAATCACGCATAGTGGCATACCAGCTTTAATCAGTGACCGAAATAACTTAAAATGATTAACCTTATCAAAGGCTTTACTAATGTCTAACGATGCAGCATACACATTACTCCCACGCTGGGTGAAATGATCTATAGTTGAACGACATAAAAAAAATGTCGAGATGGTTTGTGTCCGCGTGTTTCATGATTTGTTTCCGCGACTTTCCCCTTGGGGAAGTTTCGATGAAAGTCGACGTAATGGAATTTGGGCTTAAGCCAGGCGGCGTTAACCGTAAGAATAACACTGCGACGAACGGACGGACGGACAGACGACGGTAAAGCGATAGTAATTACGGACATGGAGTGAGGTCATTAGCGGGCGGTGTTCGACCAAGCACCGGCGCCGGGGAAAATGACTGCAGTACTGTACGCGTCCGTCCAGTAGATGGATTTAGTGCCGTCGGTCGGAAGTCGCCGTTCGTCAATTAGTTTCCCGTCATCAATATTGCTGCCAGTAAATACCGTCGCTTAGTTGTGGGGCGGACAGCGATCGAACTTTAACTACCGCCGACGTACACAAACCATGGCAGCAACCGTTTTAACAAGTACACAAAAGATACTAAGCCATCCAGACCATGCACAGCCAAGAGCCAAATGTTACCCTAAACTCCTTAGCGTCACCAAGGTCAAGGTCCAAGTCTAACGTCAGCGACTGGAGCGGCAATTTGTAAACTGTAACTATCCTACCAATGGCTGCGTGTCATCGGATGTCATCCTGTGCAAGAAAACAATTATAAAGTTGTTCAGGCCTATCGCTTTCTGCAAAGAATTACTTTATAAACAGCAGTCGTTGTTGGCAAAAACTAACAAAAAAATTGCATCAGCAGCAACCTCTAGCTTTTAGCTTGGGAAACTGCAAAAAAATGCAATTTTCCGACAGAGAGAGCTGCGAATTTCCCACAGAAAATAATATGTTTGTTCAAAATTTTATTTTTTTTCTTCAAATTGCCAGAAATCGAAAAACTATCCAGTCCCAAATTCTGTATTTGCCGGACGGCTAAGCTAAAATTTAGGAAAGAGCAGTTTAGTTGTCCCTAGGCTACCTACCCCGTCACAACACCACTGCAGCGCAGTGCAAGCCAAGTGGCGAATGCTGCAGTAGGCCTATTTAAACGCAGGCAGAGCGACAGGATGACAGATCTGTGCTGCCTGTACTACACTTGAGCATGAAGACGATTTATCAGTAGGCCTACGACTTGTATACTGGTCGTCCATGGATGCCACCACTTGGTTGTCACAACCATTCGTTTATTGGCCATGCACGTACCAGTAGGTAAGCATCGTTCCATCACAGGCAGACATTTAGCCTACCGTACCCTCCTCCGGAGACGGTGGAATAAAGTGCTCCGAATGCAGTTTTGCCACCGCGAACGAGTCTCGGCAGCATACGCGTTAGTGGTGTACACATCCCAGTTATGTCAGTTCAGCGGCTTGTTGTAGCCTAATAAAGATAATTTAATTGAAATTTTAAACCCATCAATTATTGTATAAAGAAGTATAAAATCACCTGAGTGTCCGTGCGTGCGTCCGTGCGTCCAACTTTTCTTAAGCTCTCTTCCTTCCATTTTTCCTTTCTCTTTCCCTTCTCCTTTCTTTTCTCATCCCCTTTCCCTTTCCCCATCTTCCTTCTTCTTCCCCTTTCCCTTTTCCAGTCCTGGAATTCAACACGCGATAATATTGCCCCAAAACCATTTTTGCTGTTTTTGTTTTTTGAATCATATAGCCCTTACATAGCTTTGTAAACTGTCGAAGTTTTTTTGCTCTTATTATATTTATACGGACATATACTGTAAACTATCGAAATGCATTGGACAGACTCCGTGTTCATATAAACATTATCATATATACACACTGATGAACTTGTGAAAAATTATGACAACTTACTGTGCTTTAAACAGAAAAAATTAAGGTTATGCTTTGCATCCGCTTTGTTTCGGCAAATAACTCTCTTCCACAGCTCGCAAAAGATCCGCGAATCTGAGCTAGATCGCAAGCGGATTCGAGTTCATTCGAAGTCCGCACGTCTCAATCGGCTCTCAACTGGTGGCACCGGCTTCCTCGCATCGTCACTGGCAAATAAATAAGTAAACGTAATTGCTGATTGCCGTCCCATGTCGACTGTCCTCGAACGATATAGGAAGGATGCAGAGATGTCTGTTCCTTGCTGTTGTAGCTGCTGCGGCTGCTGTACCGTAAATAGTCAGGGAAATGTTTCATGTGGAATGTTTCAAAAACAAGTTGGTGATTGATACTTTATAAAGAATACTCGTCCTCTCAACTCTTCACCGTTGAATAATCACTTATACTTTCTGGCTCTCACTAATCTACAATGTAGCCTACTTCATACTTAGTTAAGTTTGCTGACATATGTATTTTCTTTACTTTTTCCTCGTTTTTGACCGTTTTCTGCCATTTTATAGTGCACACAAAATTTTGCAGGTTGGCAGTTAATAGTTTCAGCCAACTCGGATTAATTTATTGACGTGGCTGAAAATTTGCCGCTCATAATAAAAAACGAATAAAAAAAATTGCAGAATAATCAAAAATGCTCAAGTGGAAAACGCAGGAGTAAGTTTTCACAAAGTTTGCCTGGTACTGGACTACTGGTAGCCGTTGTTCAGAAAAACAGGAATAAGCTCACCAGCAAGCGGACCATTATAAAACCTGTCTCGCTACTAATCGGCTTGAACCGCGTTTGTCCGTCCTGAGATTCATATGGCACTGTCCATGGCTACATGGACCGGCGGGTGTTATTTTAATTGCATAGAAAATTCTTACGCCTCGCAAAACCGTTTCAAATAACAAACGACAACGATGCGCCTATAGTAGAACCGAAAAACCGCCACACACGAAAAATGACTAGCACGTGTTTATTTCGATATTCGTTTCGTATTCTGACGTTAAAATTGAGCGTCACTCCCGAGTGTCTAACTTTTCCATCTTTAGTTAAGATTAGCCTATATATTCTCAATATGTCACCCATAGAAAATTGCTCAACTAATGTTCATTAGTCTGAGCCACGCAAAACACAAAAAATTCACCAAGCCGAAAACTAACAAAAAAGTAAAACAAATCAAGAGGCCACAGCCCACAGGTATTACTGAAAAAAAAAACACGTAGGAAACATGACGAAAGCCCGCAAGTTGCGCACATATTTTTAACGCGGACTGTCTACTGCTTAACTTCGGTCTCGCAGTTTTAAGTACAGGCCTACGTAGGGTATGTCTAAGTAGGCCTAGTAAGGAGCTTGCCTTATCATTTTGTAAACTCTTGACTTCATTTGTCGATGAACAAATCTCATTCTGATTTTTATTCCACTAACAATTAGACTTACTTTGCATTCTTGGTTTAGGCCTATAAGCCTAACCGAAGTTCCGGCTATCGCTGTTTACAGACGTTTCCGCAGTATTTTTTTTACTAATTCGGCTACAATTACAGTTACGGTTAACTAAAATACAACACAGCGAAAACTTCCGCTTTAGAGAGGCAGATCGATGCCTCGCTAAGATACAGAGGGATTAGTGGAAGAATGGTCGTAGCAACGACGATGACGACGAAGATACTGTCTGCAAAAGAGACTGGCGAAATAATATGCCGTGTAACGTAACGCGCCCGGGAGACGCTATCACAAATGGACGCACGTTTTGTCCACTTGAGTTTCGCGTCAACCCAAAACTATCGGATCAACGAACGTAACTCGACGGCGCCTTAATATGATACGATATCATATGATACGTGTTTTGCGCTGGAAAACTGGCAGCCCGGTTTAATTCAGCACATAAAGTAAAAGAACTAAAACTGATGGAATAAAATGAAATAATGTAGAGGAGTGATAAAACAGAAGAAGGCAGATCAGGATGTGGGTTGTGCTAATAAAAAACGAAAATAAGTATCAAAACGTGGCGTTGTTAATTTGGAGAAAAGTTGTGTGGGTTTTGTTGCGGAAGTTTTATCGCCGGTTGCAATAAAGCAAAGTGATTTGTTTTTATTACGTTTTATTGTAGTTTTACTGCGACCGGCAATAAAAAATTACACATAGTCGATAGCGACCGTGAAATTCCTGGTTGTTTAAGGTCGTTTATTTTGTCAGTGCCCTAGCCACTGATGAACTGTTTTCGGCACGACGAGGACGGACTCTTGGAAAAAACGGAGCACCAGGAGCAGGAAGTTTACTCTCAGACATTACGTAATACGTATCGTCGCAAATTTTCTTCTTTTAATTCAGCATCCGTCGTTCCTGCGTGTAAACTTTTATGCTTGGTGTTTTTTATGTGTAACCACGTACAAAACAGCAGCAAGTAATGTTTCAATTTTCTGGGGGCAGAAATGGCGGTGTCTTGAGTTTGAAAAAGTAGGGAAACCGGATGCTGTATTTCGACACACACTGATGCAAATTTTCAACAAACGAGATTATGGGTGCTGAACATTTTAATCTTGGTTTTATATTTCTCCAAAAATGGGGACTTTTAGCCCTAAGATGTAACTGTGTATCTTTGGAAAGAAATTTTTCCACAAAAATATTTCTTAACAGGCTAAAATTTAGAAGGGGGCAATTGTCCCTCCCCGGCACCTTTGTCACGACGCCGCTGGACGGAAAAAAACTAATTTTATGTGTAGATTTATACGTTTATTATGACTGCGTATTTATTATTCACAGAACACGTAATTTTGACTGTTAGCATTAAGTTTTATGTAACCTGCGTTACTTTATATTTCTGTGCGCGGATCGCGAGTACTGCGTCCTATGCTTTAAACACCGCTTCACCCAACTGACGCCAACGACTACTGTGATGATGATGATTTAACGCAAAAATACCAGCTAAAGCTGTAAAAATGCTGTAAAAAGAAGGGTCCAGGGCTGAGTGGGATCCGTGGAAGAATAGCGTGCGTCGTCGGTATGTCACTCGGCTGGCGGTCCCAGTCTACGTGGACACATTAATTACACTGAGAAGAACGAAGAAACGAACGAACGTACGACGTCGCAATTCACTGACCATCAACACCGCAGACAGGTTGTTGAACTCTGCAGAGATGTTCAACGTTCGTAATTTCTCACACGTTTGGACTGCATTTTTTTCTGATTCGTGAATGTTTAAACGTTGAAAATGCAGCTCACTATCAGGTACTTATTCGACAGTTTAGTGTCTCGGTACCATGAAAACTACATGTATTTATCACTTAAACTACGCTAAGTAAATAAGTAATTTATATAGCGCGTTACCTGTAATAACCTCAAACGCGCTCGATGTGCTAGTTAAACGAGAAGTAAAAATGTTTAAATGACGTTTAAAAGTAGGTGAACAGTGCGTGCTACATTTAAGAATGTTCGCAACAGTGTTCTAACTAGATGGACCGGCATGACCAAAAGAACCGCTTCTGTAGGTTGCCATCTAAGTCCTTGTATCATAATGACGACAATGATACTATAATTTTGCAACGTTTTACTTCCATTTTGCGATTTTTGACGAGCAGTGTTTCATTTTACACGAAATAGTCGACACAGGCGGGCGGATTGCTATACTGTCTTCGGACACCTGGGAAACTCGCTCGCCGCGGTATAGAACAAACTTGATTGAAAGAAGAAACGAAGCAGCCAGCCCGAGTATGCATTGTATACGAATAGAGTGTTTTACGGTACTGGTAGTGCACTCGCACAGAAACTATTCACTGTACAGAGGTCGCCTCGAAAGAAACGATTCGTTGGCGTTAATTCGCTCTTGACGCAACATCTGAAGACAGCGATTGTTGCAACAGAAAAGAACATTAAATTTATTATTCTGACGAGTCAGCGCCGTTATGTGCTAAGCAAAAATAATATTTACATCAACCTACAACGGGTAATACTTTAGTATAAGGCTAAAGTTTTGGATTAAAGTCTTACAGCCACAACGTTTGGTAATACGAAAAATTCGGTCTTGACTTTGGTCTTAGACCAATTAAACTTTGGTTTTAGGCCCAGGTCTCAGCGAAAGTTAACCTCGCCGGATGACTCGCTTTTAGAAGCTTCGATCCTGAAAATATTCAGAACATTTTATTTAAATTTTTTTTGTACGCTAGCAGTGCAGTAGTGCATGCATAGGCGGTTTTCGTGCACGATCTCAAGACGTAAAACAAAATACTTGCGCAGTTAAAAAAGTCAGATGTCAGGGTCATGGGTTCATCGTATCTGTCACTTTTTGTCTCTCTCTCGTTCACCCTTAGTATTCAAAAATTGAAACTGGCAAAATAAATTTTTAGTACAATATTTCCTCTCGGCACAGTAAAATATGCATTGGCTGTCTGATTCTGAGGTCAAAAATGCCAAATCACTAATTTAAGCCGAAAATCCATCACGCCGACTTTCACCGACACTTCCCCGCGGGGAAAGTCGTAAACACAAATCATAAAGTCGCGGACGCAAACCAACTCGACATGTCGAGATGTTTGCGACAAGTCTGCGACAAACCCGTTTGTGTCGCTCTAATGGAATTTGATTCGTTACAATGCACGGGGAAAGTCGACGATGTTTGCTCGATTTTGCTCGATCGTGTAAACGGGGTATTAGCGAGCGGACGAGTGATTAGGAGAAACCGGGGCGGATCCGCGCTGGGATTGCGCTAAACGTCCTGGCGAGCAAATGTGCAATCATCAACTGAATGACCAGACCATCCACCGTATCCAGCCTAACGGCCGGAAAATTTACCGTAGAACACTAAACACACAATCTATCCGCGCGGTCTTCAGTGTCTACTTTCTCGACGTCGACTAGACAACGCAGGGACTGACAGTCATGTCCTGATTGTGACATCACGGGTAACGGCATCAGCCGGAGCGGTAATGTATCAGAAATTCGAGAATTCGATAATTTTATTTCGACCTCAAGTGGAGGAGTGCAGGCCCGTCGAGAGGGTAAGGGGTAGGGGTAAATTACCCCGGGCCCTGCGACGTTTGGGGGCCCCGCCGTCGATAAAGTACACCGGAATTCACCATTTAGAAAATTTAAAAAAATTTCTCGCCAGAGGGGCCTCGCGAGAATGTTTCCCCGGGCCACGCAGTGGCTCTCGACGAGCCTAGGTGAGTGGCGGCCATGTGGTTGCCTACGGTAAGGTTAGAGGTAAGAATTACGCAAAATGGAACCTTCGGATTATAGATCGCTGGGGCGACAGAAAAAGCAGAATCACAAAATGCAGGATCTAGAAAATAATTAACTAAGTCGAGATCCCAATGAGATCCCAAAACATTTTGCACGCAGCTGAATGCCCAATTTCATACAATAACAAAGTCATACTCCTACCAAACAATGTGAATACTGGTGGAGGAAAAAAACGGGGAAAAGATAACAGAAAATGATCATCCAAGACGAGACTGCCACGAACACGACAAATCAGTCATCCAACGTTTCTGCGCGCGTGGGCAAAAAAACAGCAGCGAAGTCCAGTAATTGGACTTGAATACGAAAACCAAAGAAATTGTACAACGAAAAACTGGTGATATATCAGGCATATTAAGTTAACAGTCACCAAAACCCGGCGCTAAACGCCTGTTAACTTAAAGGCGCGTACAGAGTGACGTAACTGAACTGAACTAAACTGACACGGTTTAGTTTTGACCAACTGACCAATTAGCAAGTAGGGAGGAGAGCCCACTGGTCACTGGTTGAGCATACGTGCCCGTAGTCACGTAGACACCGACGGCGTTAGACAGTATTTACTGTAATGCCTTACTGGCTTGCCTATTGGCCAGTTCGTCAAAAACTAAATTACGTGCCGGTTAAGTTTAGCTTTGTACGCGCCTTTAAGCTATCTACTATCTAAGCTCGCCCCCCCATTCCTTCATACTTCAGCTTTGCTGCTCGTCCTCACATTTTCACACTGTTTTCCATTGCGCAGTAACAATAGTAAAGACAACGACACGTTGGGGAGTGACCGGCCGAAAGACGGATAGACGACTCTGTGTTAGGATGCAATATATACACAATATACTGGCATTAATCAGCAGGGTCAGTCAGCTGCCACATCAGGAGCATCCGCTCGTCATTGTGAAAAAAACTTGGAGAATCGACTCCGATATTTTGAAAGATAGGCCACCCGCTCCTTCTGTCATTACTGTATACGGCCGAAAACTCGAACGTCAAAAACACAGATCACAGAGTCATTAGAAGATTATCCGCTTTGTGGGGGCCTTTTAACCCCACGCCACCACCCAGTTTGGCACCGCGTGCGTATACGACAAGCAAATCGCTTACATTTTTATGCCTTTGTCTCATATAAACGTCTGTCGGGCATGGGCGTAAGAGCCCCAGATTCGGGCAAAATGCAGTGAAAAAATCGGGCAGAACGGCGGAAAATTGGGGCAAATAAAACCGGAGAAAAAATAAAATGCAGGACAAAAACCCAAAAATGTCCAACGTGTATACTGCAGAGCCGCTGCAAACTGAACAAATATTCCTTAATACCAAAAATTGAGTATGCAAGACTCTTTGGACCTAGAACGTCGAAACTCGTACAGTTAAAATCTACGTTCTGCGCTAAAAACGTTCATACGCGCAGGTTGTCCGTCTATCTCCAGCCATCTCGCCGCAATTCACTCCTGACGTGTGCGTCGCAGTTATGTATCTACAGGTAAAAAAGGCGCTGAAGGGTACAGTCCTTCCCAGAAAATTTGCCGATCTTTTCGTGTGAACATGGTGTGCTTGGCCAGCTTGGGTGCATGTTGACACTATTTCGAGCAAAATTTGCTTAAAGTTCCACAGTAGATGGTCGCCATTCTTGTCTCTTGATCTGACCATGTCCCCCAATGCCCTGTATGGTTACGCCGAGTGACTGAAAAAATATTTGGGCAAGTTGCCTTCTTTGCCCTCCCCCGTAAGCGAAAGTCTCCCCCTACGCTTATGCTGTCGGCGGACGCATTACGTGTCCGGTTTGTCCGTCTATGAGCGTGTGCGTGCATTCTAAAAAGTTTGTTAACACGATATCATAAAATAAATAATCATAACACGAATGGAAAGAGTTTAGCCAACTTTCTTAATTAATGAATGCAGTTGCGATAAAAGATAAACTGACAAAGTTCAAAAAAGGCGAAGGGTCAACGAAGAATCAAGGTCAAGGTCTCTACAAGGTCAGATGTACGTAACTTTATAACCCAATATTTGTTGAACGATTTAAAGAATTATAACAAAATAATGTACGAGTGTGTATACGTACTGTACATTATAATGGGGTAAACTGGTGATGTTTTCAAGGTCGTGGAATCAAAGTCAAAGTCACAGCAAGACAGTCCAAAATTTCAGTGAGTTAATGCAACTGGAGGAGAAAGTAATCATCCAGTTTCTGCTATAATCTGTGACGTAATATATGACGTACGCGCTCTGGTGACGATGACGTTGTTGTTGACGTCGACAAACCGTGTCACTTTGTCCACACGCATCGTTGTCGTCACGTTACTGTTGTGCCGATCAACCTCGTGCCGAAACGCCGCGTACATCGGCACCGTGTCGTCGCCGCCGAATAGCGCACCTATAGTGTACATGAATAACATATTTTTAACGAAAATGATAACAGAAGAAACTCAGATAATGATGGTATGTGTCCATATCCATTTGTACCGCAAATGCATGTTCAGTTACTCCGAAAATAATCACAGAATAATGAACATAGCGTCTTCCCTCGCCACAGTCCGAACGTCGACCATTTAGGTATAAGAGCGGGGTGGCTGTTTTGGCTACGTTTTTCTTTTTCCATTTAAGTAAACCACCAGTAGATCTAAAATGGTTCAACATAGGACTAACATTATTAGTCCTAGGGACCTAAATTGTTCACTACTAAGAAGCTCTATGCCCGCTTTTGGTGGGCGCCGAAATTGACGACATTGGATGACCTTGACACCATATATCAATATCGTCAAACTCGTCATCGCCTTATATAACAGTACTATCGCCGACCCCCTTCGACGTACAGTTTAGCTACAATACATGCGTTGCAGACGACGACAGACGATAGCGCTTGGCCAACAATAACGGGTGATTAACGGTAAACGTTGACATATCCATACACCGACGCTGTAGAACCACCCAGCGTTGAGGCCACCCAGGAAATATGTACCATACGCGGGTATCGTTCGTAAAATATTTAATGCCGAATGTCCCGATCTACGTATATAAAATAGGACACATCAATACAGGTCATGCCGCCGCATCTTGTTGCACTGTTTCCACAGTACGGCAGTCGAGAACGCGAACACTGGAGAGGTACAGAGGACGGATATCGAATACAATAACCGAAACAAGAAACCCAGCTGCCGCTAGGATAGCCGATCGTACTGGTTGCCAGTGACCTTCAAGGTCATCAAAGATCGATGATTTCCATTTAATCTGACAGGATGTATGCCATTTTCTGTGAGTAACCTTGGCCGTATCTCTCACCGTTTCCGAAATATGGCCAGTTTTTCAATACATTTTCTACCTCATTTCGATTCAACTCTCATTTGAAAATGTTCCCCTTGCAGTGGATCGCCGAAATTTTGCATGCCCGTGTTTAAGACACATGGCTAATTATTCGTGAAGAATTTTTCCCAAAGACCTACCCTTTAGTCAGGGTACATCCGTTACGGAGAGACGGACAAACAGACAGACAGACGACAACCATGCCAATAGCTCGACCGTCACTTAAGTACGGTCGGCTAAAAACCGTCGCGCTAAAAAAAGTCGCCAGTAATTCGTGTACGCTACTTTGGCAGCTAATAATTCGTTTCTTTTTTGTCATCGCTATGGTCGTAGATACTGGAGGCTTTCATAGTTAATCTGGGTGGCTCGTTACATAGCGATTACCCAATCCGGCCTCACAAAGAGGGTCACCCATGCCGCTACAAACCGGACTGAACGTGCAGTAACTTGACTGATCAAGAGCAAATGCGATAGCTGTAAGTCAAGCTGGCGCATCTAAATGATGACAGATGGACGAACAGGGAGCGTCTATAGATACTTCGCTGAGTCAGAATCTGTCTCAGATAAAGACAAAGACCGACGAGTTTCTGTACAATCGATCCAAGCCTCATTTACGTTAGCCGACACCCCCACGACGGGGTCGAAGGGGATCAGTCGCCCTCCAGTTTCCAGTTTCGTGAACAATTTTTTTCTAGGGCTGATATGACGTCACTAGAAGACTATCGCAGTCTGCCACTACAGGCATACTGACGAGACTGACGTAGCTGGTAAAAGTTGCTGGCTCCAGTGGTTATAGGCCAGGTTTATAGTATACGGCTGCTTAGAAAAGTAGCAAGCCGGTAGGCGAAGTGGCTCACGACTGCTATACAATAACCAAACTGTTAACAGACAGACGGTCGGATAGAGACATACTGTTTAACAATGAGAGTCGCAAGCCAATAATTACACTAATATTAGCACATGATCCTCACATATCGCAGACACGACAACATAGTCGTAGGGGGAACACCCTCAAATTTCGACCAAAATAGGGGTGAGGTCACTGGAATGGCTATTTTGGAGCAGCTGTCCGACTAAATTGGCTAAGAAATATGCTGCTTGGTTGGCTTCATTTAACGTCGTGGAATCTTCTCGTTTTTTTCTATCAGTCGGTGTACGTCGTTACTTACTGACACAGTGACACTCCCCTCCATCTTTCAGTGCCGATTGGAAACGCCCCCACATCAAGTCTGTGCGACTGCGAGGCATCTGATCTGGGCAGATGCAGAGGATGCATCACAGTCGTTGAATTATACAGTTTGCAAGCACGAGAATGCCTATCATGAGACGTATAGCGAGCTCTCTCTACGTGCCAGTGGGGCAAACCTGCAGAAATGTTTGACAGGGCCTTCGTCTCCAGTCTTTTATTTAGAGACAAAGACCGGCGAGTTTCTGTACAATCAGGCCGTCCCCTTTTAAGTCGTAATAATTCATAATAATTTAAGCACAGATTACAGCAAACGCAAACAACGACAGAATGGGATAAAAAGGCTTCAAAGGCGCACTAATAACTACCCAGTCGATACAATACAACTCTGTGTTAGGCTCGAACTGCATTTGCTTGGACTTGTTGCAGGCATTTTTGTAGGCTAGCCAACATGTCGTGCAACAAGCTGTACGACGAATCCGCAACATAGCAAACCAAGCGGAGTTTGGGCTTTAAGACACAAATGTGTCGTTTCTAACACCACAACTTAGACGATTGTATTTCGTGACTTGGCCCATCTTTAGCTTGGCGCGGCGTCGACGTAGTCGCTAAGTTCCTAGTTGTTGCTTAGTTGGTTCGTATTCATGAGCGGGCGCTGCGGTCATGCAGCGACAATAGATCAAATGGATGGCATGGAGAGCCGGTGTCCCATTATAGGATCGCCCCCCCCCTCAAGAAAAGCCTCCCCGGCCGACAATATACTGGCAGAAATCCGGCCCGCCCGGGGACCGCCCTGGCGGGGCGGCTTTTTACCGGTAAATTGTCGGCCGGGAGGAGACTGCTAGCAAAGCGATCCCTATAATGGGGAGATTTTTACGGTGTCGGCGATATTTTAACAAGGGAAGACATATCAAATCCGTGATTATCTTCCCAGGGCGGATTTTTCATGGGGGAGACATTTTAATGTGACACCGGTTGCTGCTGCTGCTGCTGTAGACACCAGCTGGCGTGATCATACGCGATCATCCGGCGATTTCATCATCGATCCCCGTACTCACCAGAGTCCCTGTAGCTATATTGCATGAACTGGCTGCAGGCTTCTGCACGGTGTGCTGATGTGCCGTTAAGAAACCACAGCTACTCAAATCACTCGTCTCTATCTTACTCCGCTATCAAACACTACTATCCTAGATATGACCACCTGTTATGTTCGACGAAAAAAACACGATAAACTAATACCCCGTTTACACGATGAAGCAAACATGAAGCAAAGATGAAGCAAACGTAGGCCTATTCAATATACACGTGCACGACGTGTGCTCTAAGTTTGCTTCACGTTTATTTCAGCGTGTAAACCTGGTATCAAACAACTGAAGACAGTCGCCATTTACTGTTTGTCACAAAGCGAAACAAGGCGCTACAAATTTGCAGAAAAGTTTTGTTAAGTATAAGCTAGATCAGTAACGACGATCACGTGCTTATCAGTATCAGGAGAACTGAAGCCCATGACGTTTGTTGAGGGAGTTTCCCCAAAAAGAATTGGGCCAGGACAAGCGTGGACACCGGTGTCACCTGAAAAATGAATTCCGCTGGCGTGACAGAACATGCGCAAAACAGTGGCTCGTCCGCGATCAGCAACGAACTTGTGAAGGAGCTCATCTGCAGTCATGAAAATGCTCTGCACCTACAGAAGTCTGTACGAAAAAGAGACAGCCATCGCAGTCACGGTCGTCTGTTTAGATGCATTGCAAGGCACGATCTTTGGTCGAAAATCTACATACAGTTATCAGACGAACACTGACTGCCAATCTTCTTAAATGGAAGAAAACTGTTCAACGTTCAACCGTGACCGCTGCAGCAAATAGCCGCTTGCAATGCTAACCACGTCTATCTATCGGAAAGAGTGGATATTAATCGGGTCAGGGCCTGCCGTTGTCACTCTCTGTACAGCGAGATATCGATGACATGCCGTGCAGTTGTCGGCGCAGTGCATCACATCGCGTCGTCCGTGACCATGACGGATGTCAAGTCGTCGCTCAAAAAATGTCGACAAAGTGGTGGAGCTTCGCGTTCTATCCAGGCATTTGGAAACGAAAAAAACACCGGCTGTCGTATAATGCTTCTCGGACGGTTTAGTACGTGTTTTAAAACCAATGCTGGAGTGGGTGAGCAAGTACGCGGTACCAGCTTATTCCACTCTAGACGATGGTTTAACGTCATTAATCCAGATTCAAATGTCATAAACTACACCGTCGTTTGCTTTTGCTTTATGATGCGCGACTGCAGCCGAAAGTTATAACAAGAAATTTGAGCTAATGCTCACGAGACGCGCGCGAAAGCCTATAGCAGTTCCAGTTCACAAACTGTCAGTCTATCTCCAGCTATTTCGTCGCAGTTTATTTTTAGAGTGTGCGCTGCAGCCAAAGATCGCAAAAAATCAATAAAAAGCTCTAATTTTGGAAGTTCAGGGTCGTTCAAAGTCATGGACGTTGATACGACTAAAAAGCTCCTCACTAGTGCTTGTTGTGATGAGATAGGCAGCAAGCCCATGCCTATCTGCAACCGTTTTCACGAAAGACTAACCAAAAACGGTAAAATAACGACTTTTACGGGGTACCTCTTTTTGATGCTCTCGTGCGCAAGTTTCCGTGAACCTAAAAATCGAGACTTACACAATCGAAATTTATGTTTAATGCCGAAAATTTCATACGCAGCTTCTTCATGTCTCTCTGAATTAATTTCGGCGCAATTCGCTCTTGAAATGTGTTTCGCAGCCTGAAATCGCCAAAAAATCCATAAAACCCCCTATTTTGGCGTTCAAGGTCATCCAAGGTCATTAAATTCGATGGCAATCGAAAGCCAGTGTACAACTTTCTATTAGTGATTAATAGTAACCTAGGCCCTGTCTCGCACCGTTATTGAGATACAGCGACTTATTGGCTGAAAATCGCAAATTTTTCCTACCCCCTTTCATTTAGCGCCCTAGTTCGGAGTGACCCCTCCGAATTTATGGAAAAGCTTTACGGTTCTTGAAACTAGAGTTTTCCAAGCAGCCGATAGTAAAGATTTGGTGATCCTACCTTGCATCATGTTTGACTGATCTACCCGTGTGACAGAGAGACAAACAGACAGACGAACAGACAGAATTGCGATGGCTAAGACTCGCTAAAGCAGTCTAGCTGCTTTCGGTACCGGCCAGTGCGAGTTGAGTGTGTAGTTTAACATCGAATAAACAGATAGATGCGAATAAGGCAAACAGCTTATCGGCAGAATGAAATCCACAGAAACGTCGTGCATGGCGTTAAAAAACAAAAAAATTGAGTTAATGCTCACGAGACGCGCGAAAGCCTATAGCAGTTCTAATTCAGTAGTTTAGCTAAAAATTGGGGTGTTCACGCTAAGTTAATATACAAATACCAAATTCTCTATCTGGATCGCATAACGACAGTTCCGCGGCGCCACCTTGTTAATGATGTAGACTTGTGTCGCAGCCCGAAATCGCCGAAAAATCCATAAAACCCTTTATTTTGGCGTTCAAGGTCATTCAAGGTCATTGAATTTGGCGCCAATCGAGAGCCAGTGTACGACTTTCTATTAGTGATTAATAGTGACCTAGGCCTTTTTTCGCACCGTTACTGAGATACAGCGATTTATTAGCCAAAAATCGCAAATTTTGCCTACCCTCTCTCATTTAGCGCCCTCGTTCGGGGTGATTCCTTGGAATTTATAGAAAAGTTTTACGGTTCCTGAAACTAGAGTCTTCCCTGCAGTCGAAGGTTTGGTGACCCTATCTTGCACCGTTTTTGACTAATCCACCTGTGTGACAGACGGACAGACGGACGGACGGACAGACAGACAGACAGACGGACAGAATTGCGATGGCTAAAACGCGCTGAAAGCAGTAGCTGCTTTCGTGCGTAAAAAACATGGCGCTGAACATATTACAGCTTATTGAAGGGAACGACGCAATTCCTCTAGCAACCTGAACAACCAGCTACATTTAACTGACGAAAAGGTGGACCCGCAAAGTACCAAGTTATAGGGTCCAAATATCAAACTAGATTTTCCAAAGTGTGCATCGACAGGGATGGCGATAATATATCGAGGTGTCTGTCATGCGAGATCGTCCGTCCATGGCGCAGTGACCAGTGAAATTGCCGAAACTGCGAAGAGCGGAGCGGTGAGGTCTAACGTGCAGATTTGCTTTGAGCCCAGCACCAACAGAAGAACAGGTGATGTCATGCAGACCGTCGCTTTTAACCAGCCAAGTGTTTCGGTTCGTGCCGCTGACGCCACCGCAGATTCAACGACGTTCAGTGACAAATCGCTTATATGCTGTAGACGCCTGGCTTGCAACACATCTCAGATATTTTGCACGTATTCTTTTTAATCGTATATATTTTTTTTCGTTTCTGGCAAACTAAAGTAGCCCAAAAGCGTCATCCGTATAAAGCCCAAATTTCATTACGCCGACATCGTCGCAAACATCTCGGCATGTCGAGATGGTTTGTGTCTGCGACTTTATTGATTTGTGTCCACGACTTTCCCGAGGGAAAGTTTCGGTGAATGTCGGCGCAATGGAATTTGGGCTTAACACAGCTGAGATACTTTGCCAGAGAGAAAAAAATTATAAAACATATAGGCCCATGCGCAATGTCGCATTGCAAAGTATAGAGTCTAGTCATATGTCATTAAACGTCGTTGAATAGCGACGTCACGTAAAACGCCTTCTTTCTTTTACATTATACATTTTTATGATTTTCGTCGTTAATACCAAATGCACCATATCACTTCCGCCGAAACAGGCAAAAATTATACGACAAGGTTCATATTATAGGTCTGCAGGTAAAAAATGCAGCCATCTTCTTCAACCGTTCGAGTCAATTCCTTCCTTTTGTTCCGTGTGCACAGCAGTCAGCAAAGATACATTTTCAGGTTTTGGCGCCAACGTAGGCTATGTAACTGCCAGTAAACGTCACCTCAGATCCAAAGACAGACGCGATAAAGAACACAGACTGATTGGGGCGTTTTAACGCCAATAAAACAGATAATACGGTCTGCGGTTTATGTCTCGTCCCACTGCGACACGAGAAGAAACACGGACGCAGCGACGCGTGAAATTGCCGTACTGCCGAGTACGTAGCAGTAAATCCGTAATCCCAATGCCGTGTAGTAAACGGCTGTCGATTCGCCCAATCGTCCGATGTCGTCAGGCGATATTTAGCTAATTTCGACTGCGGCGGGCCAGCAGCAGCAGCGACCGTAGCAAAAGTTCGCACTGAAATATTGGAGTCGTAACGTGAATAAGTGGAAATAATGCGAGAATACGAATTAACCTAACTAGAAGTAATTAACTTATTTTTTTCTCAAGTTAACTAGCAGCAAGTTTTAAACGATCTATTACTTCCATATTCTTGGCTAGTTATTGCAAAGTTTATTTTTTTCTAGTAGTTTTATTGTTGTATTGTGTTATCAGTGACATTCATTGATGTATACTGTTATTTTATTGTGGCATGTTAGTGGCTGCGGCTCTTTGTCATTAAATGAAATAAATAAATAATGGATATCACAACGAGGTATCGGCAGATTAATTATCAAAACTGCTTTACTGGCACACCGAGCAAGCAGCAACGTAATTATTGAAGATGCCAGCAGCACATCAGAGGCATCGCCACATCGACCATCACTTTGTGAAATATTAAATTATTAATGTTACAAAACTGCATCCGTTGCTGTGCGCTCTCGTGCATGCTCGCGGATTAACAGGGTCGACGAATTGCGCTGTCCCATGTTTGGCCGACCGTTAAATCGACCCTTGGGTACAATGTCTCGTCTGTTTGTCGTCTGTTTGTCTGTAATTTACGTATTGTGGCTAAACGGTACGTATCGAGTACGGTACAGGAATGGTACCGTTGGATACGGCAATCACGAGTTCCTATAGACTGTCAATAGTAACCTGCCTGTAGCCATCACCCACGTGCGCCGCATTACCTTATCGTATTTTACAGTTCATTGTAGCGTTCGATATAGCAGCGTCACCATAGCGTGTATGGGGCGGTGAATGGGGATGTTTACGTTGTTCCTATTGTTTTCGTGCATGCTAGAAACCACCTGCTTCGACAATGCAACAACTTGCCAACAAGCGCCGTCAGACAATTATTACATGACAATATTAATCACAGACTTTCAATCTACTGGCATTGACAGCACAGAGCGTCAGCTTACACGCGGGTTTTAACGATCACTTTAGGCCCAGTCGTTGCAACATAAATTCAGCCGTTTCTCACAACACATAAAATTCTGCAGTACGTATGTTTAGGTCTGATATAGCAAACTTTAAGCACAAACACACGACAGATGACTTTTATATGCGTCTTGTTTTAACAAATCGTATCTTGGGACGTTTCTGCCGATTACGAAGCAAGAGCGTCCTACTGTCTCAAAGAATGCCGTGTGATGTTGTGTACGCTTGCAAGCTTATTCTCGAGTCAGTAACGCCACGGCTATGTTTTGTGCAAAAAATTTGGTGACGTTGCACTAGCCGATGTCGAGGCTCCGAATAGCGAAAAAATCTAAGCTAATTAACTTGTTTTCCCTGACGCGGTGCACTTGGCGTATAAATTTTCGAGAGTTTCTAGTTTGTTCGCCACTGCGTCATGATCATCCGTAATTAATTAGCAGGCGTGCCAGCATAATAGGCCTACCCATGGATATATATCTATGGATATCCATATCCACGGCAAACCTGCAATCAGAAGTCTTAATTACTTTTTTTAAGGGCGCGTTGCACCAACGTCGTTCAACTTTGAACCCGGTCAAATCTGAATCTGAACCTAGTTCAACCGTAAATTGCGCTGCACCAAAGCGGTTCAAGCGTTGATATCCGTTCGATTCTGAACTGCCATCTGACCGCCGATCAAATTGTGTTCAGCTGAACCGAGATCATGAACGACGTTGGTGCAACGCGCCCTAAGTCGCTTAGCCTACGTGGCCACTCATGGTGCACTCGCACGATACACCGATGTTGCAGACAAACGGACGGACAGACGGACAACTTACGACGGCAATAACGCCCTCTGCACTGCATGCATGCATAAAGAAACCCGAAATACCAAAAACGTAATTGTCGCGGCGAGCCATAATACGCTGGCGATGAGCGTGGGACGGAAAACGACGTCAGTGCAGCCACAGTAGTAGCAGTAGGTATAAGCTGGCTATGGGTTAAGCCGGGCTATAACGTACTGTACTGTACGGACGGCGGTCCGTTCGGCTAAGTTGGATTAGCCGGATGGTAAAGAATCGGCGGCGTGACGGCACGCTGACATCAATGAACGTCGCCATCCATCACTGCTCACTGCTTGCAACCACTGCTACTAGTCCACCACTAGGCCTACCGGCATCATCATCATCATCAGCAGCAGCAGCAGCGGCAGCCGTAGACGACACCCAACTCTACAAGAAGCCTAGCTGTCGCTATGGTGGGCCGACCGACCGTACCGCCTACGTCCGAAAGCCAGCGTCCCGATTTCCAGTCGCGCCGGAGGGAAAGCGATTTTCGACACTGTGTCTCAAAAAACATCCCCGACATTTTTGACCGTAACTTGAAAACCAATTATCAGATTTTGATAATTTTTGGTAACAATATTTCCGACACAACTTGCCATCAAATGACCGTTCAGTTTCCTACCTCACTCAATGTAATTTTTTGCACTACCTAGGGAAAGCAGATCAAGCGAAATGTGTGTTGAAATAAACAGAAAACCTGAAAAAACATCCCCGACATTATCGATCGTAACCTGAAGAAAGATCAGCAGTATTTCATAATTTTTGGCAAAAATATTTCGGACACAACTGGCTATTAAATATGTATTTTAGTTTTTACCTCACCCAACGTCTGTTTTTGCATTGAATTGAAAAAAACGTCAATAAATTCCATCTATCCTAATCTGTGGGTTCCAACAGCCGGTCTATTACAAGGTTTGACTCATGCAGCAGTGTGTCTACCAGATAAAGTTTAGGAATGTTTGTGAAGTCAAGAAGCGACTGGTACAGCCTGGATTGGTCTGGAACAGAACATTATCGATACTGCTGTCAATGAATGGAGAAAGCGTCTCCTTGCCTGTGTTCGCATAGTGGGCCAACACTTCAAGCAATTTTACTGCAAGCAATTGAAAAATGGACAACTAAATAAAATGTTAGCCAAAGTGTCAGAAATGTGAACAAAATGTGTTTTTACGCGTTATGTTAATTAAGCAATCATATCGCATTGGATAAAAAGTGATATTTCGCTGGTTGTGTTTTCCATAGGTAGTGCAAAAACAAATGCTGGGTGAGGTGGAAAACTAAATGGTCATTTAATGGCAAGTTGTGTCGGGAATATTCGCAAAAAATGATCAAAATCTGATAATTGGTTTTTAAGTTACAGTCAAAAATGTCGGGAATGTTTTTTTGAGACACAGTGTAGAAGTGTGACTACTAACAGTTGTGTTAACGATGTTATTCATAGGCGTAGGGGGACTCTTTCGCATAGGGGGCAGAGAAGGCAACTTGCCCGAATATTCAGAGCCGGATCATGGTCCCTTCGGGTCCTGAGGCTTGAGAGCGACTGAGGGCCCCTCGTACATTGCAATACTGACTTCATTTTAGCTATTTTTGTGCTGCAACCTTGATTGCTTAAACAATAAAAACATAGATGTAAAAAACAGTTTTATGTTATTTTTATAAAAGTTTAACAAACATGTTTTTATGTTTTTTATTTATTTTTTAATGCATTTATTTTTTATGTTTTTTTTATTTTTAAAATGTTTTTGTGCTTTTTATTGTCGTGTTTTTTGTTTGTGTTAAAACATAAACGTACAAAATTACAAAAATAATTTATTTCTCATGGGAAATGGTCTTTCTGGAGACCAGAAATGACAATCATCTAGTGTGGAACTTTAAGCTAATTTTTTTCTCGAAATAGTGTCAAAATGCACCCAAACACACCAAGTTGACGCCAAAAAATCCCAAATTTTGTGGGAAGAAGTGTACGCCTTGAGTGCCTCGCTACTACCTGTGGATACATTACTGGCACTGCTTTTACGCGCGACAGCGCTCTGAGCGCTGTAATGGCGAGGCGTCTGTCTATTCGTCCGCCTGTCCGTCCGTCCGTCCGTCCGTTATACTCTGCTATAGTATCAAAACAGTGCAGGCTGGATCACGAAACCTTCACCTAAGCTTCGTAAAAGACTCTAGTTTCCGAATCCGTAAAGCTTTTTCGGAAATTTGAACTGAATCATCCCCACCAAGAGAGCTAAGTAAAGGGGGAGGGGCTTAAAAAATTCGCGATTTTTAACCTTTAGGCCCTAAGTCGCCGTATATCAAAAACGGTGTGAGATAAGGCCAAGGTTACTATTAATCACTAATATGGGAAGTCGTGCACGCGCTTTCGTTTGATACCAAAAACAATGACCTTGGATGACCTTTAACCGCAAAATAAAAGGTTTATTGACTTTTGCTTTTGAGATTTCAGACTGTGACTCCCACATGAAGAGTAAATTGCGCCGAAACCACTAGAGTTAAACCAGAACAACTTGCATACGAAATTTATTCGGATGTTTTGAACTAATTATTATTGTCAGTATTAAACGTAAATTTCAACAGTTCAAGTCTCGAACCCCTCTTCAAGGAAACCTGAGCAAGCGGGCATCAAAGACGGGTACCCCTCTAAAAAGTCGTTATTTTATCGCTGTTGGCTCGTCCAGCGTGAAAACAGTTGCAGATAGACATAGACTCAAGGCTTGCCGTAACAGGAACTGCTGACGGGCTTTCAAGGGATATCAACACTGATGACCTAATACGACTTTGAACTTTTAATATAGAAAGTTTTAGTGATTTTTTTCGATTTTTCCGCTGCGGCGCACACTTTAGGAGTGAATTGCGACGAAATGGCTGCAGAATGGAGATAGACCAAGACAACCTGCGTATGAAATTTTTAGCATTCAACGTAGATTTAACTGTATGATTTTCGACCTCCTAGGTTCAAAGAGTCCTGCAATCGAAAGCTTCAGATTTAAGAATTAAAGAATTTTTGTTCAGTTTGCAGCGGCTCTGCAATGTACTCGTTAAAGAATTCTGTTGTTTTCTTTGTCCTGTATTTTTATTATTATTTTTTGTCTCAGTTTTTTGCCCAAATTTTCCGCCGTTTTGCCCGGATTTTTACGGCGTTCTGCCCGAATATGGAAGGGGGAGAGGCGGGCAGTTGCCCTCACCTCGGCTCCTACGCCCGTGCTGTTATTAAACACTAAAATCAACGCTAAAATGCGGTAATTCGATGAACGTGAATGATTGATGCAGGCAGAAACTTAGCGCCTCTGTAGATTCGCATATTGGCGCTATATAAATATGATTAGTATTAGTATAGTATTAGTATGAGCGTTGCAAGTTGCAGCCAAACCGCTGCAGATAGCGACATGGTAGGCCTAACTACTGTTTATTGACAGCTTATACGAACTAGTCATTGCCCTATACAACAATACCATCGCTGACCACTTAAGAACTACCGTTTAACCGCAACACGTATGCCACAAACAGACAGACAGACAGACTAGACAGACACAATTTTGTGGAGTACGCACGATCGTAAGTACGGCCGGCTAAAAAGCATGGCTCAGCGGAGAATATGTACACAACAGTCAGTTGTCCAGCGCAAGAGTTGAATTCCTGCAGGCGATCAGCGAATAAGCACGCACATTCAGCAGCTGCAGTCGTAAGTCGAACCTTCATATCAGCGATCGATCAATGTTCGAGTTGACAAAAGATCAGCCCCCGATCAGTAGCGAAACAGCGCTCCAATTACAGCCTGACATCACCGGCCTCCTCGAATTAACCAGGATACGATGCCTGCAGCTTGTAGACCCTATAATATCCGTCATTGTTATTCTGAGACACGTCATCAGTCACGCACTCACGCTTCAGTAAACCCACTATAGATCAGAGTGAATTGCATGCTGTATAAACAACTGATATTAATTTCGAGATATATCAAAAACGCAAAATAAACGTACGTATGCCCACAAGGTGTCCTTAAAAGTGACTTACACAGTTTTTTCGTTATTGTTTCCATCACCACTAGAAATTTTGAGGTTAAAGTCGTTGCAGCAGTACCACAGATAGAAAATTCGTGACGTATACCATTTAAGTTTCGTGAAAAATTCACGAATTCAACCACATTTTTAAAACTCATTGATGCAATAATGGTAATATTTAGCATCAAGTCATTCAACGCTGGGCATTTCTCAGCCTTAAGCGAGTGCATTTATTTTTTACCTACAAAAGTTTGTTTTCTCAACTTGACACTTCTAAACGTCGAAGTGTCTCTGCTGTTTAAGCAATGAAAATGTGGTCCACCGATCGATTCTTAGTAGATTTTCAGTTATTTGATCTTTCGTCCATTTAACCTGAAGCTTTTCCCAATCGGAACTACGATGTGCTACGTCAGTGCTCACCTATAGGGATGCGGTGTGGGAAAGAAGCGGACACGGCGGTTGCCATGTGCATCGACATCATCACGCACAGCGCCGAAGTCGCCAAAAACCAGCTCAACAACATCGTCGTCGTCGTCAGCGGCGGAACGTACGGAAGAGTAAAAATTCGAGGTCGCTGGCGGATGACAACAACGCTAGCGACACCTGTGGTCCGAGGTCGCTAATCCGCTCTCATATCTGCACACCCATCACTGATCGATGCTAAACAAAATCAAGAATACACTGAGCCAAGGGAAGGATTCTTTACAATTAGCAGACAAACAAAAAATCATACGTGCGTTAGACTGAGACAAAAATCGATACCTTGGATGACTTTGTTCTTGAAAATCTGAATAGCCATTTCTTCGGATGGTTTGTACTAATTAATTGTCGCTATTTTCCACGTAACCCAATCTACATGGCGGAGGCCACAATGCGCCGATGTCACAGACAAACTGACAAACAATTTTTGGTTACTTTATGAAGTCCAAACTTTGGGTTTTGACCGAGACATACGCGGTGAATATAGACCGTTCTATTACGACGTATAAGCCTAGCCATCGCGTTTTCGTCTGAGACGACTGGTTTGGTCAGACAACTTAACACGCGTCATTTGCGTATAGCTAATAGGGTGTTTACACGATCCAACAAACGTCCAGCTTCATTAAAACATATGGCAGCAAACGTCCAGCAAACTTCCAGCAAACGTCCAGCATTAGCACGTGTATTTTGAATACATTTGCTGGAAGTTTGCTGGACGTTTGCTGGATCGTGTAAACACCCCATAAATCTTTGAAAAAGAATGGGCGAGTAAAAAATAACTAGTCTAGACTCTTCGCAACCATCGGACCAAGCCGTGATGCCAAAAAAATGGCAAGATGAGGCTGACTTTGATAAGATAGAATACACGAAAACCGCCGTTTTAAAACTCTGGTTTAAGCAAGCACTGAATAGGCCTATTTTGTGAAAACGACACAAATAGGCTATCCTATATTGTGGGTCGTACCAAACGACCATTATAACTGAAGACTAACCTTCCTTTATTTGGTATTTTTATGAGAGCGGACTGCTTACTGTTTGCTTGAGCAGCGTACAAAGCGACTGAACTGAACTGAACTACAGGCCTACAATGGAACAAAACGAAACGAATTAAACTGAAGCGGCTTTCATTTCTAGCCGACCGTACTTAGGTAACAGTCAAGCTTATGGTACGGTTGTCGTGTGTCCGTCGTTCGTCGTCTGTAACTGATGTATTGTGGCCAAACGGTAAGAGATAGAACCAAGATTGCTATTTTATCACTAATAGAAAATCGCAGACGCCCTTTTAGATGAAATGAAAAAATCATCGACCTTGGATGACTTTGAGGGTCACTGACGGTCGGCTATCCTAGCGACAGCTGGGCTTTTTATTGTTAATTTTTATTTCATTTTAGTTTAGTTCGGTTTTGTTTCTCTGAACACTCCTTTAAAATGTTCAGCCAGATGAAGTTCGAAAGAGTAAAAATTACCTGACAATGATTCTTTTCTGGCGCAGTTGCTGCATCGTATCGTCATCATCGGCGGCGTGCGGCAGTAAGCCTACTGCAATGCCTGCCACACACCGTCCCGTGGTCGACTGGAAGAGACTAGGCTGTACGTCACGTGACCCCGGTGCTATGCGCGCTTCCGGACATTCAGTGCACTTGCTGCGCTGTCTGCAGTGTCAAACGGGTCAACAAACGTCGCTCAATAATCAGAGAACGTTCCAGGCTGTAGTGGACAACACAATTAGACAAGAAATCTGAGCTGAGTAAGGTCATTTTACCGATTTGTAAAATTTGTTCACCTATTTGCTTAGAAATATTACAGATTTTACCTTTGCAATACCTAATAAACTAGAAAGCAGTCGAAGCCCGCCCACCTCCGCCAAGGCAATGTTGTTCGCTAGGTGGCAGCACCGTCTTCGGTTTTGCAGCAGTTTCCCTTATGCCCCATTGAAAGCAATGGTAACGAAAAATTCAAAGTGATCCAGAATCCAGGATTCCTTCCAAATCACCTCCAAAATTGAAACACTGGTAGTTTGTGCCATTCCTGACATACCCTCAAAATTTCAGAAAGATCCGTCCATAACTTTTTGAGATATCTTGCTAACACACAGACAAACAGACAGACAAACAAGCAAACAAAGTCTGGCAAAAACATCACCTCCTTGGCGGAGGTAAATATTATTGTCAACGTTTTAGTATTAGTATTCGCAAAGTAGTGTAGAGATATACTAGAATAAGCGTATTGTCTGGTTTATGATTATGACCGGAGCCAACGCTCGTAACTGAAAATGTGACTGCTTGATGGGGGAAACAAGTGAGACCATAGCATAGCGAAAACATTGATATAGGCCTAAGCTTGTCTGTTGTTACTGCAGTAATGCTGGTTGGTCTGCTTAATCGATCATAGCCCAGATCTAATAGGCTATCAAGTTGCAAAACAAATAAAACAGCTAAACGCAAGTCCCTTACTTACTGAACTGAACTGAACTGAGTTGATTATAACACACTTGCAGCTTAAAAGCAGAATAACTGAATAATACATTGCAATCTACATGAATAACAAAATATGCAAAACATGCAAAAACGTTTGAGTAGCGAAAAAATAGTATCTAGACAGAACAAATACAAAAAAACAACGACAATAGTCCCAGTAGCCACAGTAGCAGTACAGTCAAAGAAAAGCGGTGTTCAGTTAATATGTACAGACAGAAATGAAATAAATTGATTAAAATGAAATAGCTCTGCTGTTTCATTTTTTTTTGTTTTATTTCATTTCAGCTCAGTGCAACGCCGCGTTTTACGTTAATTGCATGAACCGTGCAAACTGCTGCACCGCAGTGTGTCACGTCGTGGCGACGACACGTTGAAAAGGTTTCTCGAGGGTTTTTTGCTCGCGGTTGCGCGTTTGAAGTGTGACGGTTCTCCGCTGTTAATGGAATTCCTGGTGGCGAGTGGACAGACGAACGGACGCTTGCGGTCAAGGAGACGTGCACTGTAGGTTGGGCCGTTTGATTCTCATTTTGAGTCTGCATGAACTAGCAAACGCGCCAAACAAACGCTGTTGCTGTCTCTAGAACTAAGAACGAAACCAAGTCTATAATCGAACAGATTTCAGGCCTGGGCGCTGACAGTATGATACGTGGCAGGGACTAAAAAGCAGATTTTAAGTTATTGTAAAATGCGTAAAAATGCACCAAGTAATATAAAACAGTACCCGGTAATTGTAGGTAGGCTAACTGTATGCTTTCGACAACAGAACAATAAGTTGGAACATTAGAGCTTTTAACGATAATGCGCTATATCTACATTTGACATAGAACAGCAGCGTTGTGAGTACGTAAAAAAGTATGCAGACAGTAGTCTAAGTTGCAATTTTCCATTACAAATTTTCGACGGAGTTCCGACAAACAGCTGCAAATTTCCCAAAAAATTATAGGTGCTCAAAATTTCAATTTTGCTATTAATTTTTTTAGTCCCAGATTTTGCATTTTTGGACGAAGACATTTCCGACAAGAAAATGATTTTTCAACAATTTTCTGATAACCAAAATTTAGCGGGCCTCCTGCGACGACGCCACCGAGTTGGAGAACGTGTAAACTGTGATTAACGAACACAATTAGCGGACTTTTCCCATCTTTCCCAAAAACGTAAATTCCACCGACAACAGCGACGTTCAGCCAGTTGCTATGGTAACAGTCGGAGTGCGAGAAAAATTGGACTAGGCCTAGGCCGTTGGCGTAGACATCTCACGCGGGCCGGTGACGGACAGACGAAGGTGAAAACAATTAGACTAATGGGGTGTTTACAAGATCCAGCATTCATCCAGCTAGCTGGAAGTTCTATGGTAATTAGGAGAACGGGCGGGTTGTAACTACAGATTTAAATATTAATGATATTGGTGAGCATTGGAGAGCCTATATAACACGTAGGTCTATCAGCTGTGGGCTAAGTCTAGGCCCGCTCACGACTTAGCCCACGGCTGATAGGCGAAGGGGTTCCATCAGGCCAGCTGGATGTTTGCTGGATGTTTGCTGGACGTTTGCTGGAAGTTTGCTGGATCGTGTAAACACCCTATGAAGCATCACACCACTGACATCAGCACAGCAAAAGATAGCTGATAGTCGTGAGTCGTATAGTCCTAGGTCCACGGATACATAGTTGCATCTTTGTCGGAGCCTGAGACGGCTGTTGTTGCGCATATTGATCAGTGAATTACTGATTGTCGTCGCTATTCCATAGCAACCCATAACCGTCAGTGTTTGGCCTCCTACTCCCAATGTCTTTGTTCAATGTTCATGGCTAGTTTCACGGCAGAGCGATAAAATCGAGTGAGCTTTCTTTGCTAAAAGATCAAAACTTTCCAACGCAATGTCTCGAAATATAAGCTCACTGCATTTTAGCCTTTTTAGGTTGTTCTTGGGCGTAAGCACCACGTCTAAAGCAGTGGCGATAAACGCAGCAGCAGCACAGCGCGACGACGGATAAAACAAAAACAGCCGCTGCAACAAGAGCGGCAAAAATGTCGAACATCATGAACTGAAGGGCCGACAGCTCAAACGCCCCGGTGCGCAGATGTCGGTCGCCATATTTGATCACGTGATCGATCATGGCGGACACTCGCTGTGCTGGGGTGTCGCGTCGATCACGCAGGATAGCTGAAGCCAGGCTTATGTTGTGTTTGTAGCTGGGATCTGTAAGCAACTTGTCAATGTTTGACACCAGCGACTCCGAGGTGAAATCAGCGATCTTCATCCGTATCGCGTAGCCTTTAGATTCAGCAGCTGCAGCGTTCGCCGGTTGATCAATTGATAACGGAAGAATGATAAGAGGCTTCGAATGATACACCGATTCAATGATGCTGTTAAATCCGCCGTGACTAATGAACAGTTTAATTTTGGGGTCAGCCAATAAGTCGTTTTGTGGGATCCATGGCATTTTCAGAATGTTTTCATTGTTACAAAAATCTTCTGCTTTCAACTTCCAGATGACTGACAATGAGAAGCGCTTCGTGGCTTCTATAAACGCATCGCAAAGTCGTCGATTTATCTCCGGTGGAAAGAAATCGCAAAAGCTGCCGAAACTTACAATAATCACTCCATTTTTTGACCTTGACATAAACTCTTTAACCTCACCGGAAAGATGTCGTTCCGTTGCTCCAGCCATGATATCGCCAACCGCAATTGTGTTGGGCATTTGTGGCAGTGGATAGTTAATTGACAAATCTTCCAAGTAGAACCACAACGACTGACGATGATAAAACTCCAACATATTCGTGCACGGACTATTTGGAGCATATTTTTCCACGTAGTATTTAGTGTCCGATGACATAACATAGAAAGTTATTAAGTCAATGATGAAGGCTGTCATTCGTTCAGAAAAAGTCTGTCGATTGTTGACAGTGAACATATTCGGAAATGATGCAAAGCGTGGGACTCGAAAGAAATATGATGCAGCAAAATCTACTGACAACGTGGCGTAGGGTATTGCCAGATCGTACGGTATCGTGCTGTAACAGGCGATGGCAAAAAACACGTCCATAATTGCAAACTCGTATCCTGTTCGTCGTATCGGACGCATGATTTCGATGTTGTCCAGCAGTCGCATGCAATCCTCTTCTGACTCGCGTATCGATATATCGTTCAGTCGACTTGCCATCAACTTTTCATGAAATGGCGACGTCGTCATCGCCATCTCTACCATAGTCTTCGATACTTCGGCGGAGTTTGCAAACGGCGTATTTTTTTCCACCGGATACTTGACGTACGTGAAGTTCTCGATGTCGTCCGTCACGAAGTCTGGAACACGAGCGTTGGCCGGCACTATCACGGTGACCGTGTTGCCCAGTTTGGCCAAGTCGACAGCCAGACGACTAAAAAATCTGACGTGCGAGTTGACGTTAGACGGGAAAAGCAGAATCTTCGTAGCGTGTACATTCGCTATTGAACACATCGAAATGACAACAACCACCAGTACATCCACGCTTGGTCTCCGCATGTTTCGCGTTTGAAATCTGAACACGAAAATTTTTATTTCAAAAGAAAAAAAATGATAGTTTATTCACAACGATTTTTTTTGCTGTGTACAAGTAATCGGGCGTAAGCAGATAATAAGACTTTCGTGTAAATTAATATAAACTCCAGAGTCCGGCCCATGTTGATTTTTCCTCTCTCGTTAGGTTTAAGGCTTTTCTTAATCGTACTGATTTGTCTAATTTTCTGTTATATTGTGTTGATTAGCGTAGATGTTAGTGTTCCTTTTGGAACCTTTCTATCCTGGGCTGGCATTTTGTTGTTACCTCCGCCAAAGAGGTAAGGTTTTTTGCCGGTTTTGGTTTTTGTTTGTCTGTTTGTTTGTTTGTCTGTTTGTCTGTGTGTTAGCAAGATAACTCGAAAAGTTGTGGACGGATCTTTCTGAAATTTTGAGGTTATGTCCCGTAACAATGACGTCACAAGGACTACTGCGAATAAGTAAGTAAGCTTAACTATTTTATGCTACGAAATTGATATCTTTATGTGCTGCCTGTTTTCCGAGACCACTGTAGCTTTGACAGTGTTTGTTTTGCTAGATAATGTGGTCACACAATAAAGGTGCGGTGAGTGGAAGAACTTCACGTTTACGCGCCATAAATTTCTGCTTGTAACAGTGAAAAAATGGTTAAAATCGGTGCTGAATTACCAAAGTTATCCCAAAAATAAAACTGGGTATCCGTTTTTTGGACCACCCTGTAGGCTGTATAATATGCACGGATAGGCTATAGGCCTACTGACAATTACAGTGGCAATTACAGAGTTGACAACACGCAAACTCGACATAATGCACTCACCAGACACTACAGGCAGTACAGAGTACATTGTAAAATTCAAAGTTCAAACAACTATCCAGTAGCCAACGGGCCAGGCTTGCTGCAGAGGCTGACAGTGCCATAGGCTTACACTCTAGCAGATTAGATGGAAATCATTGATCTTGGATGAACTTGAGGGTAGGCCTACTGCAACCGGAACTGTATGCTGTAGCGCGTCTTCCCCAGCAATAGCTGGGCTTTCTTGTTTTGTGTGAAGGAAGCATTTCGCTAACTTTGTTGTTAGTCAACTACGCTACCTATAGTTTAGCTAACGAATATCATTACGTATAACAAGTAATTTGAGCAAAGCTCACAAGACGCCCGACAGCGTATAGCAATTCCTGTTTGCAGATTGTCCTGGTCTACAGTTGTATCTCCATCCAGTTCGTTGCAATTCACGGTTGAAGTATGTGCTGCAGCCGAAAACTGCAGAAAATCACTAACAACCATCTATTTTGGGGTTCAAGGTCGTTTAAGGTCATTAATGTTGAACCACTTTTAAGCTTGTCAGCAGTTTTTACGGTAGGCTAAGCAACATGTCTATGTCTATCTGCAAGAGCTAGGCGAGCCAACACGGTAAAATATCGACCTTTTATGGGGTACCCCTCTTTGACGCCCGCATACGGAAGCCTCCTTGAACATAGGGGGTCGGGGCTTGAACCGCTAAAATTTAGGCTTACGTTTAATGCTGAAAATTCCATATGCAGGTTATCTTGGTCTATCTCAAGTCATTTCGGCGCAATTTACTCTCGAAATGTGTGTTGCAGCCCGATATCGCGAAAAAAATCAGTAAAACCCCCATTTTGGGGGTTCAAGGTTGTTCAAGGTCGTTGATTTTAATGTCAATGGAAAGGGCGTATGGGACTTCCTATTAGTGATTAATACCCGTAACATAAGCCCTATCTCGCACCGTTTCTGAGATACGATGCTGTCGAGCGTAATAAGAGTTGTATAGCCTACCGAATGCTGTTTCACTAGTATTACACAAACATATTAAAGTTATACGGAAATACAGACATACTTATGCAGAACATACAGGTAAAATGTGGTCTGCGGCCTACGTCCACGGTGTTAGTCGCGATAGTGATTGCATATTGGCCTACATATTGTAGGCCTATTGTATTTACGCGCATGCGTCACGATGCGTGTCCATTTCATAACAAGAAATTTGAGCTAATGCTCACGGGACGCGCGAAAGCCTATAGCAGTTCCTGTCCGCAGGCAGTCACCCATCGCAGTACTAACCGATCCCGGCGTAGAGTAACTTCATTTCAACCGAAACGCGTTACCAATTACGCTACGACACCAACGCCAGTAACGTGGCGCCGCCTTGTGAATGATATAGACTTGCGCAGCCCGATATCACGAAAAAAATCCATAAGACCCCCTATTTTGGCGTTAAAGGTCATACAAGGTCATTGAATTCGGTGCCAATCGACAGCCAGTGTACGATTTCCTATTAGTGATTAATAGTAACCTAGGCCTTATCTCGCACCGTTACTGAGATACAGCGAGTTTTGGGCCGAAAATCGCACATTTTGCCCACCCCCTTTCATTTAGGGCCTTTGTTCGGGGTGACCCCCTTCGAATTTATGGAAAAGCTTTACGGTTCCTGAAACTAGAGTCTTCCAGGCAGCCGATGGTGAAGATTTCAAGATCGTAGCTTGGACCGTTTTTGCCTGATCCACCCGTGTGACAGACAGACAGACAGACGGACGGACAGACGGACGGACGGACGGACAGAATTGCGATAGCTAAGACGCGCTGAAAGCATAGCTGCTTTCGCGCGTAAAAACTGAAGTATGAGCCGAGCTGCCCTTGACAAATTCAACGTCGATGAGATTACGTGACATGTTTACGGCTTATTTTTGCCACGTGATGCACGTGTAGTTTTACCACATATCGTTTCGTTGTACACTGCAGTCTGTGCGTGTGACGTTCACTCCTCGGTTTGTGTTTGACGTTTTTGTCTTGCATTGACTTTTGCGGAGTGTGGCCGACTGTGGTGTCAGAATTTTCCGCACAAAGAGTTTAGTATGTTATTAATAACTAGGGCTGCAGCTGCGATGTACACTGTATTGCGCTCAAAAACTGTCTTAGGGCGTAATCGATTTAGCAAAACTGAAACCAGTTTCGGGTTTAGCTAGGTTTCGATCTGTAAATGGATTTGCTCGAAATTGGTTTCACTGCGTGAACGATCTTGTAAAACAAATTTACATTTATCACACACGCATACGAAAGTATCTGCCATATAACGCTATTAAATAAATATCTAATGCTAAAAATGAATTTATCTCAATTTTGGTCAAATTTCTTAAACCAGCCCAATCGTCTGTAACACGTGCACATCCGTTTAAACTCTGTAAACTCTCATGCCCATCTGCTTTTATTGCTAGCACTTTTTGGCACCGGGTTGTCAACATGTGGAATGCTCTCCCAGAAAATATTGTTGCAGCTACATCCCTGGCAATGTTTAAAGCTCGACTAAACGATTTTGACTTGGTTCGGTTTACATCTGTGTTTTAACAGGTTTTATTGTGTTGTCTTATTCGTATGTTTTTTTTCTTTTTTGGGGGTCCATGTAAGAGGCTCTTGCAGCCCTTTGTGCCCTTGCTCAAGCCTTTTCATTACTCATTTTGTCAACTTTTTTTTGTATCTGCTTGTCTAAATAAATGATTTGATTTGATTTATTTAAGTCTAAAACAAACGAAAAGCCGGTTTCAGCCACCGAAACCTGGTCCAGAGACGGTTTCGCCAGTTAACCCCAGTTTCACGAAACCGGTTTCGGTTTTTGCTAAATCGATTACGCTGTCTTAATGCGCTTTAATTTGTACTCGCCTCTGTTGCACGACCAATTTGCGCAAGTCGTTTTACTTATTTTCGATTTAAAATTTCGGTTACAATTTAGCTACGATCATTCGACCGGAAAAAGTTTGCTTTATTTACTGTTCGCTATATAATAGATGTGATTTTAATGATTTTTTTGTTCTGTTTCGTTTTATTTCGAGGCAAATTGTTTCATCATGGAAGAAACATCGTTAACTGTGCGACTGCGAGATGGCAGCGAGACTGTTTTTAAGGAGTCGTCTAAAGTTGGCGATTTACTGTCGTTAATCGACGCGGTTCGCACTGTTCAACAACAGTCCAATAAGCGTCTGACAGAACTTGTTGAGCAGGAAAAGAATTCACAGTCCAGTTGCCGACAAACTACGATGCCCGATGATGATGTCAACCGCGACTACGTTTCCGGATCAGACGAAGACGGTAGTAGTTAAGGGTAACCTGATTTTGCTGAAACGTGACTTACTGTTGTTGTAAAACGTAGGGTTTACTGTTGCACAAACTGTATTGGCTAGGGATGCCGGTTATATGCGAATATGTGATCGCATATTTTACCAAAACCCGCACATCGCATATTCTTTTATATATAATGGCATTTTCAAAATCGCATAGGCGAAAATTATGCCGCATATGCAAAAATTTGCACATATGCCACATATCTCCGCATATGCACTCACATTTTTCAGCATTTTTCTTGTCCAACATTGTTTTAAGACCACTAAATATTTTTGTGTATAATGAATAGGCCTAATAATGATCACGATTATGATTCTCCGTCACTCGAAGTTGCATATGCCGGAAATGTGCATAAAAATATGGCACGTACAGTATATGTGGCATATGTGGCATATGCAGCAAAAAGTTCCGCATATTTAAAAAAAATTCTCCGCTATAATCCGGCATCCCTAATTGGTGATAATTACGTTACAGCTATAGATGGCCACAGTCATATTTGCAACAAGGCAACCTATGGCCATCTGACAAACGATTAAGCAGCCATTTGCAACAAGTACCAATCAACCACACTCTAAACTGGCTTGCATTCATATGAGCACTATAATATTCATGATTGATGAGTTAGAAATGTGATATAAAGCACATAAATATAGAGTACTGGATTGTTTTTTTTGCATTTTCCATGTTCATTAGCTTTTTCTGCTTTGGTTTATAGTCATGAATTTGTTTTTTTTATGTAGACCAAGTTAGCTGTCCAGTTTCTGAGCATGTGAATATGTGATTTTTGCATTATCGCTGTGCACTTAGATTTCTATGCATTTTATAGTTTCAAACTACACTGAAATATATTATTATTAACCTTTATTTTTGTCAGATATAGATGCTGATCATGGCGAAGAACCACAGAAGAAACAACTAAAAATCAGTTCAAGTACGTGACAAGAGAGTGGTGATGGTTTTGATTCTGACATTAGAGCTTTGTCTTTCAGCCTACTGATTGGTGACAGATGCTAACAGTTTGTAGAGAATTTGATGCAAACTCTATAAACAGCAGAAGTCCAACACTTCACTGCTAGTTGAATGCCAGCTATTGTACTTCACATGGATAACATTATGCGGAAACTGAATGTGCCAGTGCTTGTGTTACACGTTATTTACAACTCGTAACAGCAAATATCAAACCACTGTGATGTGAATTAAGCCAGTGCATAGTCACATAACTAATTACTATTTTTCAGGTGCTACAAAATGCATTTAAAATTTGTATCATCATGAAAACTAGAAAAATGACAAAAAGCAGCACTTCTGCCTTTTCAGTCTATTTTTACCTGTTAATTTTAGCCTGTTTTGACTGATGCCACAAGCAGAAACCAACATGTGCCATATTGCACATAAAAATACAAATATCTCCATTAGGATCATATATGTATTACGTAAAACCAATTACACGTAAAACACTGATTGCTGTGCTACATATAATACCCCCCCAAAAAAGAGAATGCAATCTGATGCATGCAGTTTGTAACTGTAATTAGTGACAGTACAGTAGTTTCATAACAACAGACTTGTGAAATAGCCCAGTCACAACTGAAATATACCAGCCTACATACTGTTAGCTGCAAGTTGCAACCATGCACATTGAAGGGTTTATGACATCAATCCATACGATTATGTGTATAGATGTACTAACTGGAACTGGGGGCTAGAGGAAAATAAAAAGAGAAAGTTGATTCTATGCATAAATGTCACTGTGTGAAAAATAAAAATAGCTCAAGATATGTGAACTTGCTTGTGTCATTAGGGTGACCAGTTGCCTGGAATTGTTGGGAAAAATCTTATGATGGAAAAATACTGTGAGGAAAAATTGTTCACCGTTATCGTGTGTGTATGGTGCTACAAAACACCAGTGTTTAGTGACCTCTAGAATGGTGTCAGCAGTATTTCTGATGATGCACTTTACTACCTTATTGCATTATATTATTTTACTGTTACATTTCATTACCATATTGTTAGAATGTGTGATGTGTAATCACAAGTTGGGAAAAAGTGCTGCAAAAGAAACTCAGGGAAATTGGGTTATTTCAGGTGTTTAGAGTGGTCGACATGTCATAACTGCATGAGTAAGGCAACTTGCACTAATAACCATATACAGCTTTGGTATTTTGTCCATTTACTTCAACCAACAAACAAATTACATGCAACCAAAAGTGAAAAATATTATGCTACTTCAAATAATATTCCACGAATATTCTAAATAAGTCATAGTTATAAGTTATATCTCGTCACATAATATGTACAGAGTGACTACCATGTACCGAACCAGTGATAACAGCAAAGTGGAATCAAAATATATTACACATGTAACAACAACAACAGTGCACAACGAGGGAAAGTTAATAACAAATACACTTATCACCTGATGTAAATTAATGACATTCATCCCATGTACACTGCAAGATGCATGCAAAGCTTGCTCTAAAACAGGGTTCCCACACCTATACTGACAACATAGTTTCTACGGGCAGGGAAAGTCGGGGAAAGTACCCAGGTGCAAAAGTTTGTTTTTAACAAAGATGCAGAAAAAATTTTGAACTGATGTACGCAGACTGCATGCAACAGTTCAAAATTTTTTCTGCTCGCAGATTATTTGTACCTCAAGTTTTAAATTTGTTCCGCTGCCCTTGTTTCCAGTGTGATTACGAGGATTGAAAGCGACACTGGTAATACACACGAACAAAGTAGTTAGGGAAAATGATTCATTTTTTCCTGGAAAGTCAGGGAGAATGAATTCTGCAGAGTAGCAGGAACCATTTGACAAAATTTCTAGAATTTTTGAGGACTGTCAAAATTTTTCCAGTACCTTCTCATAGCACATCAACAGTTAGATATGAAGACAAACAATGGTGTAATACCTGGATGCAAGGCATTCGGAATGCCAAATATTTTGAAATTTATCTCATTACTTACTCTATTTAAACAAGTAAATGCTATGCACATATGTGTAGTTCTTTATGAATCCCCGAAAATTAATTAACTATCCAGGATTTTTGTTTTACAAAGATTTTCCTAGGACCTTGAGCTTCAATTTCCAGGACTTTTCATGACCAAACTCATTTTCCAGGACCTTCTAGGTTCTGGAAAATCAACGGAAAAAATTCTTGGACTTTGCAGGAGGGCTGGGAACCCTGCTAAAATGATACCTAACAAAAGCCAGCAAATCAGATCACAGACTCTAGTCAGCGACTGTCCCTAAGTGCCAATGTGAACTGCAAATCAACAGCTGTTTTATATAAACTGACTTTATACTAACTTATTTCCTAATTAAGCACAGAAATCATTAACACTTGGTGCTGTAATACAGGGCATGGTCTAGATGTATATGGCATAATATAATACGGTACAAATCAATGCATCATGTACACTGCTGCACATCAAAGACTCACCTCCTGCAAGGGTCTTATTGCAAACTTTTAAACAAGCTGTAAAATGGTGCAAAAGTACAACAATTTGCTAGCACCAGGTATGACATATTTTACATCATTAGATACATTTGTTGTAATGCTTTGTTAGTCACTAGAAAACTGGCATTGAGCCTATAAGTACCACACTTCATGAACACTAAAAATTCTATTGCTAACAGAGACATTATACGAGTGATTTGATTATGCAATTACTGCAAACTTTGCTAAGTCATTACAACATTAACAGCATAGATTCCGTTCTCAACCAACAATTTGCAAATGTCTTATGGTTACTAATTTACACGAAAGCTGCAGAATTGTGCAAAATAGCTGAATGTAATTGCATCCATAGGCCAGTGTCATTTCCTACAAGAATAAAGATGTGATGTGATGGACAGTACCTGAAGTGGCAAAAAATCACCTCAGATAACTGAAACCAGACTGTTTTCTTCAACGAAGTGCCTTATGTCAGCACAGGTCATGGCATCACTGGATGGGCAGCACTTATCTGTGGAATTTGGGGTCCGAAAAGTACAAAAACGAAAAATACTAATTAAACTCCACGACAAATGAGTCCGTTTTAAATAATTCTTTTCATGGTCCAGGCAAACACATTCATCTACTGCTGGACATTTCAAACGTTTGCAATAGATAATGCAAACACCAAACACAAGTAAACCACTGCAGTGCATTACAGAAGCTCCGGTATTGTAAGTGAAGGCAAGGTCAGGTCAACAAAGTTGATCCAGAAGTTGGCGCAGGCGGCGTGGTACTGCCGGCCACCGTACGAGAGCTTGGGTAAGGAACTAGTAGATTTGGATGCATCGTCTGACTGCCAGTCAACATCGAGGAGACAGAGGCCACATGTACGGTCTCTGGACTGTACGTCATCGGCAAACAGCACAGCGGGACTGAGGTCTACTGTCAGACTAGATGCCTGCACACGTGCACATTAATGACCAGCTGACACACTTCTGTGTAGCATAATCGGTGGCCTCAGGGCTGGGGAATGGGGGAGGGGTGTGTATCCCCTAAATTCTGGGCTGTTGGAAAATTGTCAGAAAATCTTCTTGTCCGCGAAAATTTCCATCAACAAATGCAAAATCTGAACCTGAAATTAAGCCTCCATTTTTGGGGAAATTTAAAGGCAACATTGACATTCTGAGCACCCATAATTTCCTATGTCGGAAATTTGCGGCTGTCTGTCGGTATTCTGTTCGAAGTCTTAAGTGTCTGTCTGCCCAAAAATTGGCCCCTGCCCCATCCACTTTATTAACCCGCAACTTCTCTGTGCACAATACAGAATACCAGTACATTTACAGGGTGGGCCAATAAAAAATGTGCCACTTTGCTTTTGTTTATATGTTCGCCAATTGTTGACCGATTTTCAAAATTCTTTCACTGGCACACTCTGAAGACAATATGCAACTAGAAATACGTTCTGTGGAACGAAGTATCTGTCCCATTGCCATGCTCTATAGCCTAGCAGCTGCATTTTAGCATTTGATGCTCTTGTGAGCCTGCAGCCAATTTTGTCTTTGAATAAAAACAGCTGGTTGCCATGACAACAGGGGTCTTCAGGGGAGAAATTTAAATGACACCATCGGATAGCACGGGCCCGAAAATAGGGGGTAGGTGCAAACAGGGAGCAATTATCTTTCACGGGGGCTGAGTTGTAGTCAATTTTGTCCCAAAATTCGTTACCATGGCAACAGCAGTCGACAGGGAGAAATTTAAATGACACCATCGGATAGACTGGGCATGAAAATAGGGGTGTAGGTAAAACAGTGCGCAATTATTTTTTACGAGAGCTGAGTCAATTTTTGTCCCAAAATTTGTTGCCATGGCAACAGAGTTCGGCAGGTGAGAAATTTTAATGACATCGTCGGATAGCCTGGACCCGAAAATAGGGGGTAGGTGCAAACAGCACACAATTATCTTTTATGGGGACCAAGTTATACCGCTTTGAAATCTCCATTGGCTGTAATGCAAAATTTTGCAACTTTTGAATGGTTGCTATGATAGGGGGTAAATTTAAATAACACCATTAGACCCGCAAATAGGGGGTAGGTGCAAACAGCACGCAATTATCTTTTATGGGGATGTTATACCACTTTGAAGTCTCCATAGGCCGCAATGCATATTTTTTAAAAATTGGGGTAAAATAGGGGAAGGAGTTATCAGATTTTTATCCCAAACTTGATCTTACTTTTTGGCTCCGAATCACTGTGCAAAATTTCATCAAAATCAAATCAAAATTGCAGCTGTAGGAGTGTTTGGACAGAATGACAGTGTGACATAAGTGATTTTATAACCTGTCCCATGCTATGCTATAGCAATGGGACAGATAATAGTATGATTATTATAGATCCCACCACACCGTAGATGCATCTCTACACTACCTTGTGAAATATACATGTAAGAAAAACCAACGATAATAGCAAACATTTAGGTGAATAAAAAAATCTTCAGTCCAACACTGGGGTGAATAATCCATATCACGCTAAACTGTGTTAGACCTACACAGTCTAGCGTCATACAGATCATTCACCGCAGTGTTGGTATGAAGTGTTTTTTGTTGGAATTGCTTGCACTGCAATATATGCTACAGTGCTGAAGTGTCTAAAATTCTAATACGGCAAATAAAGCATTGCTAATTCAGTAAAAAAGGCATCAACAAACAGACTATGTACCATTCTTGGAATGCTGGCAAAAATTGCAACCAGGTTGGTCCACGTCAACTCGATGTCTTTAACCAAGAGTGCTAAGCGAACATTGGAGATTGCTACAAATGCATCAGACAACAACTTCATATGCAAAAAGACTCCAATTATCTTATTTGAAAAAAAATGCAATGTGAAACACAAAACAAAGATGAGAATAGATAGGTTGAATGCACTGGCTAAGCAACTACACTGTGTCTCAAAAAACGTCCCACTTTGTGATTGTCCATATCTTTGTCACATATTAACCGATTTTCAACATTCTTTCACTGGCACACTCTTTGGACAATATGCGATAAAGTGGTTATTGAATATCTCATCACACCATAACTGCATTGCTACACTACCTTGTGAAACTTAAATTGTCAAAAATTACTAAAATCCTGGTAATAAATATGTAAAAATTTCTTGTGTTTCTAAACAAAAGCAGATGACATTATTGTAAAAAAAACAATTTTTCATGCAGTAATAAATATGTAAAAAATTATTTTCTAAAACAATTTTCCAACAATTTTTATATTAATAGCTAACAATGTTTAGTTTTTGATACATTTCTTGTGTTTCTAAACAAAAGCAGATGACATTATTGTAAAAAAAACAATTTTTCATGCAGTGACAATACACCAGTAATGTAACGTGCATTTAGAAATGGGGACAAGGCTTTTAACTAAGAACTTTTACGAGTTTAAAAAATCAGTTCGCAAAGAATACTGGCAAAATTCCTGAAGTTAAACAGAAACAGGGAAGGACTGGGACACGTTACTAAAAAGATTTGGATAACAGGAAGCGCTGAACAAAGGCATGAGAGCGGCAGATTGAAGCATGCACGTACTGAAGAGAACGTGACCACTGTGGATGAACTGGTAGCCTTACTAAACCACGAAGG
>Ga0209367_1000284_pt1 | contig 45175 bp, 34 predicted proteins | sample WorMetLIZISLAND2_FD_187412 | JGI IMG/M metagenome (GOLD analysis project Ga0209367, IMG submission 187412) | Marine gutless worms symbiont microbial communities from Max Planck institute for Marine Microbiology, Germany - Olavius geniculatus... ... | reverse complement strand
GGGAAAAGGAAGGGGAAGGAGAAGAAAAAGGGGAAGGAGAATGAGACGTGGAAAGGGAAGGGGAAGGAAAAGGGAAAGGAGAAGGGGAAGGGAAGGTGGAAGGAAGATAGCTTAAGAAATGATGGACGCACGGACGCACGCACGCATGGACGAACGCACGCACGCACGCACGGACACAAAGGTGATTTTATACTCTGTCCAATGCTATGCATTGCATTGGACAGACAAAAAAGAGAAGAAAAACCGAAACTGGTGCAAACGTCCCCAAATAAAAAAAAACGGTATGCCACACACAGTTAAGCAGATGGCTGCACATCATGTCAGCACTGGGCCAATATCTTGATAAATATTGCTTTAAAAAACACTAAAAGTAATAAAATATAAAGCACATGAGCAGAACGACTGCAACTAGAAGGCAGTAGCAAGCAGCTGTGATGAAACATACTAAAAGTAACAACAATATAAAACAAAGGAGCAAGACGGACTGTGACTGGAAGCTGGACACAAGAAACTGTGATGAAGCACACTCAAAGTAACAACAATATAAAGCAGAGGAGCAAGAGGGTGATACAAACCGACTGTGACTGGAAGACAGTGACAAGCAGCTGGGGCTGATACTCGGCTGGCAGCGCTGGCACATACAGACTGGGATCATGAAGTCTTGGCTCATCCAACCAATAAGACAGAGTACGATATAATCTATCAAGCCTGTCATGCAGCTCACAGTGCTCTACAGACACTGCGCTGGTGTCTGTCGTAGTTGTAGCACTAGCTGCAGTTGCTGTCGTTGTCGCAGTAGCAGCAGCAGTGGTGACGGTGGTGGTTCGAGTTTGGCAGGCCTGACTGCGGTAATGATCCGCAGTCTCTGTCAATCGTTTCTTCATTCGCTTCATCAGCGTCAATTGCCAGCCATTTGTGAACATCCGATCACCGATGCTGCCGCGTTGAGGCAAACTGCACAGAATTCGACAATCGATAGCTCAGCTGATTAAAGCAGCAACAGCAGCGGCATCAGGAGGAGTAGTAATTATGAAACATGAAGTGATTTCAAAACTCCAGAAATTAGCTGGTTAAATAAACAATCTCCAAAGTAGTAGCAATCAGTACCTATGTTCTGTTTATTGCAGATTAAGGGACATTTATAGCAATGAACAGAAATTGTTCAGGGGATAAAACGTCAGCAAACTGATAAATTAAGGCAGTGATTCGACGATGTCTTGCAGTTTACTAGAAAGGAACCAAAAAATGAAAGTTAACATTCAAACATAAACGTGCATATTACGTGCAGAATGAGCCAAATTTTTTTATTGTGACAGATGTCCACGATATAATCACGTGTTTCAAATTTGGTGACAATCAGTTAAGGAGTTAAATGTTGGCCAAAGATCAAATTATGCCCTTTCCCATAAACTTTGATGATCGTCCTCACTCTCACACTACTGTGTAAGCAGTTTAAGGCATGTACGAAGCAACTAATTAAACGAAATAAACTGCCAGTTCATTCACTTTGTACTGTTCTTTGAAATGAAACTGAAATGAATTATTAACTGCCTTGACATAGTGACATAGTTTGTTTGCTTTGTACAGTCCATACAATGCAGCTGAACTGAACTGAGATTACAATTAAGTTGTTTTCAGATCACTTCTGACACTTGTATACAGGCCTTAACGTATGAAGCACAGAAAGACAGCACGAGACTGACCCAGGTCTGGTGGTGTTGCGTCCGAGATAGAGCAGCATGAAACGCTGCCACATGAGCGGCAGCAGCGGATGATCGACCGGAGTGTCGACAGCTTGGTTTGCCCAGTGATAGATTGGCAGGTTTGACACCGACGGACATGGATCAATGCTCAACTTTGCTGCCGCTTTCTGTAATCACCAACACAACGATGCATAATGCAATAGCGTAATAACCGTTTTGCCAATAACTTGGACAATTCTCAAAAATTAGCAAAATTCTTTCGCTAGCACGTTCTGCAGAACATTTGCAACAACATTATCACCAAAGATCCCACCACATCCAAAATGCGAATAAACAAACAGACAAATGAACAATAATGCACGAATGAACAAACGAACAAACAAACGAACAAGTCAATCAACGAAGTGAAAAGATATTGTGACATCTCTAGTTATTATCAATTAGCACAGCAACATACCGCCAGAGCCTGTTCAGCTGTGACCGTGCTGCTGACGGACATCTCAGACTGCAGCTCAGTCCACAGTTCCAACGACATGTCCGGCTGTGTGGCCTCGGATGCCTTCAGTGAGGTGTAGGCATACCATGCAACGTCTTTAGCACACGACTCGATCAATACGTTGCCCTTGTCGGACGCTGAGCCAACGCCAAGCCACGACAGCAGAGATGGAAGGAACCACGAGTCACGCTCGTGCACAGTCGTCTGCACAGAACAGGGAAAATGTAAACTCAGCCTTGTCTTCTCACAGATCTGTGACCCTAGGGTCGGTGGACATATCTATGTTTGCTGGCTCCAAGCCTGCGGTGAGTTGCAGACACAACTCAGTTATATGAGCATCGGACCACTACTCTTGCATAATACCCTCCCGGTGCTTAGGCCAATACCAACTTATACTGCATGATGCAGAAGTACATGCGTGAAAACAACTAGCCCAGGGTTGTTACCTGGCAGGGGAATGGCCATGAGTTAAGCCAGCAACGTAGTGATACTGAGTCTGACATGCTAACCATTAGACCATTGATTACACGACAAAACATGCCAAAATCCAACCATCACTTGCTAAACGACTTACTGCGTACGCTTATAACATTTTTACATGACAGAGTCACTTGTGGTGGCAACTAAAATTACGGAAGTGTGGAAAAGTATAGGCAACTTTCAATACTATCACAAAGTGTAAAAAAGCATAAAGTCCTTCCCGAGCCTTTCAGCCCATAGAGTGGAGCTGATCTCTGTTTCCTAAGGCCCTCAGCCAGACACCAGTTTTTACACTGCGAGACCACGGATACGGGGCCAGTCTATCACAAAGCAGCATTTCTGTAATTTGCAACAAAGAACTTGTAATAAATTCAGTGAATCCAACAAAGAAAGCAAACTGTTAAAACTTGTTTCTTACTTTAAAATATGCAGCATAAACACAGCTTTGTGTAACATGAATGTTTTTTTTACTTTTAGCCCACTGTTTTTATGTATTAATCCAGGAATTGGCTGCAACACAGAAAAGTGACATTTTATTCATTAATTCACAACCAATTTGGGTTGCAGGTTTCTGGCAGACTTGAAGACTAAGTGACGGAAAAGAAAAACGACAAAAGCACAACTGTTACAAAAGCAAGCAGAAGTCTGCCAGTTTCTATTTTCCACCGAAATGATCTAACAACACTGTAAGAAACAGACCTTTGCAATCTCGGTGAAATGGTTCAGTGATGCACGGAATCCACTGTTTAGCACAAAGCTTGCCTTGATTATATTGTCAATGACGTACAGCACATCTCTACAACATTTACACAATCAGATACACTATGTACGGTGGTAGGTAGTCTATTTCAACACTGAATGTAATAAAGTAAATGTGAAGTCTTTCCCGAGCCACAATGACCACAGGGCGACACTGATCTCCATTTCATTAGCCCTTAGCCAGACACTAGTTTACACTGCAAGACCATGAATATAGAGCCAGTGCATTGCACGTTGTGCCTATTCATGTCCCAGCTTTTGCTGGTACTCACTGCACCTATCCAGTGAGGGATGGCCAGACTGAGTTCACCTGTGTGGCTGGTTACATTTGGAGATGATTTACCCATCTGTTTAAGTCCCAGGTTTCAAATAACTGGGCCTGGCATCAAAAGAAACATCTGATAACTAGAAAAGCACTCGGAGAGCGCAGACCTCTGCCAAGCATAGAAAGCAATGTTAACGAAAATTTCAAAGTGATCCAGAATCCAGGATTCCTTCCGGATCACCCCCAAAATTGAATCACTTGTAGTTTTTGCCATTCCCGACATTCCCTGAAAATTTCGGAAAGATCCTTCCATAACTTTTTGAGTTATCTTGCTAACACACAGACAGACAAACAAACTCTGGCAAAAACATAACCTCCTTGGTGGAGGTAACAATTACGAACAGAACACCAATTGCAGAAAAAAACAGTAACAATGTGTGAACCTCTCTTTGTGCCAGACTGGTAGTTTCGTGAGCACATCGAGCCAGAAGAGAATAATGTCAACTTGTGGCTGCGTTGAAGTGTCAGTAGACGTTGCCGATGCCGCAGCCTTGATCTGTGTCTGAATAGCAGATGAGAGTAGACGTGAAACACGCCGGGAAGACTCAAACGAGAAATAACTCCGGTTCAACCAATCCGTCTGCAGTATTGCTAGCAGTGACTGCATAAATCTGGAAACACCATTCTTCACACCCTTATTCACAGAAGAGCACAAATAAGGCAGCAGAAATTAACGATTAATCACACGATTAATTGTTAACATTTTTTAAAAGACTTATAACATGCTTGCAGCTCAGAAGTAAAAAATCTGCTAAACAAGAAACTTTGGTAATTACCACTGTTGGCTTTTAATGGAAACTAACAATAAATTAACTGTTCATTTTTGCAAATTTAACTATTGAAAAATAAATTGCTGCCAGCCCTAAACAAGAAATTTGAGCTAATGCTCACGGGAAGTGCGAAAGCCTATAGCAGTTCCTGCCCGCAGGCAGTCACCCATTGCAGTACTAACCGGGCCCAGCGTAGAGTAACTTCGTTTCAGCCGAAATGCGTTACCAACTACGCCACGCCACCAACGCCAGTACCGTGGCGCCACCTTGTGAATGATTTTGTATCGCAACCCGAAATCGCCCGAAAAATCCATAAAAATCCCTATTGTGGCGTTCAAGGTCATCCAAGGTCACTAAATTCGGCGCCAATCGAAAACCAGTATACGATTTCCTATTAGTGATTAATAGTAACCTAGGCCTTATCTCGCACCGTTACTGAGATACAGCAAGTTATTGGCCGAAAATCGCAAATTTTGACCACGCCCCTCTCATTTAGGGCCCTCGTTCGGGGTGACCCCCTTCGAATTTATGAAAAAGCTTTACGGTTCCTGAAACTAGAGTCTTCCGGGCAGCCGATGGTGAAGATTTGGTGATCCTAGCTTGTACCGTTTTTGCCTGATCCACCCGTGTGACAGACGGACGGACAGAATTGCGATGGCTAAGACGCGCTGAAAGCATAGCTGCTTTCGTGCGTAAAAACACAAACATGTGCACACATTTAATGAAGAAACAGTCACGCAGAGAGGCAGATAATAACCAGATAAAAACAGATACTGAAAAAATACAGTGACAGCGAAAGCTATAACTATATCACACAGATCACACAAGCAAGCAGACAGCTAGTGTATGTATTTGTTTGGTTTTTAGGACGTAATTTTTCTGTAACTTCTACTACTATTTGTAAAAATTCTTCCATACCGTAATTACGATTCAATATGAAACGAATAAACTAAGTAGCAAATAAGAAGCGAATGATTACAGGCTGCTGGACGTGAGGTAGGATGGAGTTGAGTAGAAAAGTGGAGTCACGTAGAACAGAATGTGAACTGCAGGAATAAAGTAGAATTTCTCGACCAGAGATGATAAATGCTGGACGCCTTCTGTACAGAACTCACCATCCCTGCATATAGACGCAGGCATAATCAGAAGATCAGTAGCAGATAAGCAGCAGTAGAGCAGCACACATATATCCACCCCGATCAGCCCTGCAACCTTTAAGCTACGAATTATTTCCTATCTTGCCAAGGGTAGGAAGCTCAGTTGACCTAAGCAGCTTGCTCAGTGTTGCTTGCAAATTACCGGCGGTGAGATTCAAACCGTAACACAAATGTTACGAGTCAACACCAACCGCCAGACCACTTGCACCTACACAGGCACGTAGGCACGAAGAACTTGCCCAGAGTTGTTACTTGTTACCGGGTAGCAAACTGACTGGGAGTCGAACTTGCATGAGCTTTCAATCACAAATCCAATGCATGAAAAACCAGCGAGCCACATTATTGATAAAAGCAACAAGACCATGTAACAACAAACCTGTGTCCGCACCGTGACATGACAATAGCAAGAAAGGCAGCCAGTGCCAGTCGTCGGTCGCCATGCACATGATGGGCCACCAACTCATGCACTGGGGCATCGCACGGCTGTGACGTCAGCTGCACCAGGCCGCCAGAACCAGCTGGCCAGCTGACGGCGTGTAGACGCAGACGTAATGCTATGCTCCAGATCCACTCCGCCATCAGAGTCGGATCTTCAGACAACGCCTGTGACTTGCCGACACTCGCCTGCAAAAGTCAGTGGGAAAAGCCACAGTTAGCTCAGCACAACCATTTTAATGCAAGACTTGACACCTCATAACAGTACTGCTATTGGAATATCCACCGACATCTAACTGCTTCTTTCTCCAGCCATGACTTACCGCTCCAGAAAAATTTGATCCCAATCTGTTCCTAATTTTTCTTCAGTTATTCTGGAGACAAACAAACGAACAGATTGACTGCTGGAGGAAATTCAGTAAATGCAAGGACTCGCATATCATAGCAATGATCAAAATTAACAGTAAGACTATTAATATTTATTACAATATATACATATATATATACATTAATTAATATACATTACAATAATTATTAATATCTATTACAAAATATTTACTAACAGTGACGACACACTGGCCAGTTTTCTGGCACCAGTTGCTTGTATTAGTTTCTGGTGCCAGTTACCGGCATAAAACCAAACACGTTCAATCCGGCACAGGTGACTGCAACTGGTACCGAAAGCTGTCCACTATAAGCTTGGACGACTTGCCTGTGTATGCCCATCAGTAAAAAGTGCTTGGATCTGTTTAGAACTGACGTGAGTTGCATACGCATTCATCAGCATCAGCGCCATGCCGTAGTGTAACTCCAGGCTCAGGAATGTCGCGTTCTTACTGATGTCAATGCCCCAGTTCATGTGGTCAACAATCAACCGTGCCAGGTGGTTCTCAACTGATTTCATCTCGCTGCTGATCAACCAGCGTCGCAGTATTTCAATGTCGGCATCTGTTGGCTGCCACTGGTGCAATGGCAAACCACGAAACAGAAAGTGGGATACCTGACATAAACACATTCCCGTGCGATAATTATGACAGTAATCAGAAAAAAATAAATAATAACAACAATAGATAAAAAAGCACAACAATAAAAATTTTAAAAAAACAAACATTTTTTTCATATTGCTTTTAAATTCACAGTTTTATCTAAACAAACATAAATATTGTAGTGTCTTTATTGTAAATGATGTACTTACTATAAATTACTATTACGATGATGATTATGGGAGAAAAATGGAAGAAAAAGAAAAAAGGAAAAGAACAAGAAGAAGAAAATAATGTATTGAGACAGCCATCTGCCAATGCATCACACATTAGATGTCCAACACTTTTAATTTTCACGACAACTGCAATGTAAATACTCTTAATTAAAAACGATGGGACAAAATACCCAAAATACAACACACATCTCCTAATTTCTTACCAGTAAAGACTGCAATTAAAAAATCTAGTCTTAACTACAAATAAACAAAATACAACACATAGTCTGAGAAGTTCTTACCAGGCCGACTCTATCGAGCGAGTCATGAGTTAATCTCAGTAAGAATGAGATAATGCTTGGATGCCGGCTACAGACGGACTCAAGCAGTTGACGGCCAGGCTTTGAACAAAGTTCACGTGTGTGACTGCACAGATAAGCTATCTCAAATATCTCGCTGGTGACAACTTCAATGAGATCCATTTCATCGACGGACCGACAGCAGGCCATGTTGGCAAATGTCGTCAGCAGGAAGATTGCTTCAGATGTCGGCATTACTGTCAGCTGGTCATAGAATGTCTGCCTCGTACTGTCATCTGTATACAGCAATTCAACACAACAGACATACATGTCTACTACCGCTGCTGCTGCTGCTAAGAGTGTGTAGTTATTAAAGGTAAAGGTCAAAATATAGCTCTTAAGGAGCGGACCCCTCACAGAGCTACGGAGCGTCACTTGTCATGTGGGATCACACAGTGTTACCTGCCACCCGACAGAAGTGAACGCGCCCCACCTTAACCCCAGCCAGATAGGCCGGTACTTGCTTTACCTACCCCGGAGGGATGGAAGGCTGAGTTGACCTAAGCGGTTGGTTACAGGCAGTTACCCATCGCAGTATTAACTGGGCCCGGCGTACAGTAACTTTGCTGATCGGATCAGATGCGTTACCACTACACCACGCCACCAACCGTCTCAGAGCTAGAAAAGTGCTACCTGTCACATAAGATCACACTGTGTTACTGTTAGCTGCCACATGATAAAGGAGAACAAGCCTAAACTTAACCCCAGCCAAACTGAGTGGTACTCAATTTTCCTACTCTACAAGGATAAAACAGTGAGTTCACCTGGGTGTTGGTTATACAGTGAGATGGTTTACCTGTCCGCAGACAATCATCCATCGTAGTAGCAGCCACTTGTTAGATATCTGACCAAAAGTTTGACTTACGAACTCTTAACTGTACGTCCAACATCGTAAACCAGTAAGTCACAAACTCTAATGCTACTACTACTAGTATTATTATTATTATTACTACAACACCTACTTCGAATACTACTACTACTACCCCTACTACCACTACTGACCAGTGAGGTGTTGCCGACACTGGTCTACAGTAAGATGAATCAACTGCATTGGCACAGTCGATGTGGTGTCCATGGCAGCGAGATCATCAGTTGAAGCTGAAGTTGAGAGGTCAGAGCAGCGTTCATGCATCAGCCACAAAATGCGCCACATCGCAACTCTCGACGCTGCACTGTAAGGCAACTCCACCAGAAACTGCCAACTGCCAAGCCTTCAGTACAATACATACATACAATGCAGTGATAAACAGTATATACGGTGCTAATTATAGAGCTGCAGAATCCTATGTAGTCTTGGAACCCGTTAGTCAATCGGACAGTCACAAAACCTCACAATTAAGCTGTTAATGCAGCCAATTAAAACAAACAGCTTAGCTAGCACTAAAAAAGCAGGACATCAGCTTCATGCATTTCGCTGCAGCCCCGCTATTGACCACAATCAGCCAGGATCCGCTTATATCATGGTTAGAACTTACTGCTTCAGTCAAGGCTTATACACAGCATAAACAGTTTTGAAGACGATTTTAGTTTAAAGATGCAAAAAAGCAGACAATGTGACATGAAATGTGTAACCTCTGTGAGGAGAGAATACAGTTGATGGCTCTCAGCAGCACCATGTCGGACTCTGTCTGAAGACGAAGCAATGACTCGGTCGACATTTCAGTGCTCACAATGGCTCCTCGGTATGCGGTCCAGCAACCACAGGAGTACTGAACCACATGCCTGATGTAACAAAAACAACAACAAGATTAAACTACATCTATTTTACAAAGGTTGAAAAGGTTAAAAAAATGTGCAGAGCTCTTCAGGAAAAGAGACCAATGTCGAGCTATGGAGCATCACCTGCCATAGCTGAATGCAGCCCACCTTAATCCTGGCCAAGCAGGCTGGCACCTGATCTACCTACCCTGAAAAAAGGATGAAAGGCTGAGTTGAGCTTGGTGTTGGTTTTACACAGAGATGGTTTGATTCTCCGCAGATATCATCCATCAGAATAGTTACCACATGATAATGACCTGACCAGCAGTTAAACTCACAACCTCTTGATTGTAAGTTCAATATTAACTGCTATGCTACCAAGAAACATGCTTGTTTAACTAGCCATTAGAGCAAGTACTTTTTCTCAAAGCTATCCTACGTTTGAATCTGCAAAGATAGTGACTGGTCATCGAAATCTTGATGATAACCATACGCAAAGCTAAGCTCGTGAACAGAGTAAAGTGTGAGTTGACCTGATCAAGCGGCCGATGCGCTTGTTAAGCTGTCGATATCTGGCAAGTTTAAACGTCTGCAAGCCGCAGCCAAGAATGCGAATAAGCCGAGTCAGAAACGCAAACAACTTGAGCATTCCTGTCTCTGTCATATACCTCAGCTCATAGTTCGGTCTCACCTCACCTACCAAATGACAATACAACAGCCAATGAAAGTAGAAATTTTCTAGTCAAGATAAATTAATGACATACGAATGTAACATAATTAACATTAATAACACATTATGTAATATAAAAATCGATATATCTATATGTACTCCACGCACTGTGACAGTAAAACTTTTAAAATCCACCGAAATTCAGCAATGTTATGACCAAAAGTTCAGTGGTATGTTTTTTCTGACACACCTTGTACAAATGCACTGACCATCGGTGTCATTAGCGGAGCCAGCGAGAATGTGGTTAAAGATGAAGTGAAGTGGAAACTGGTTGAGCAGCATAACGAGGTCATTCTCCTGCAAGTGGCTCCAGCTGTTGGCTGGGTCTTCATCCTCTTCACCGTCCGAGTCCACCAGAATCCACGGACTGTCACTGGCGGACAGCTTGCCGGACACTGGAGGAGTCTGGACCACCTTCAGCTGGTACAGCAACTCCTCACGCTGCCTGCAATGTAAAAATTTGCACAGACTCAACTTATTCATCCTACAGTAACGCAACATTATCACGCAGCAAGAATAATGCAGGAAAAAAACTAATTACAAATCAGCAGCTAATTTTAATGCTGTGGTCTTCAGAACTTCAGAATGTTTCTGGCCATGGGTGCATTGCACTCTTTACTACCAGCTGCCACAGCAGTCATCAGTAACATTTAGTAAAAGATATGGAAAAATGACTGCTCAGGATGTCCAGTAAAAGAGATTGTTGGCTTCGCAATAGATTTCAGTTGATAACTAGTTAAACAGTCTTTGCAAATAGAGCAGTGTCGGTGTGAGTATATGATGTCATTTTTAACATCCCATCTGTCTGAGTTCAGTGAACTAGAAGACTGGTTATCAAATAGTCAGGATCTAAATTTTGTGGTTTATTTGACGTGAAAGTATTGCAGCAAATGGTATATCATAACATAATTTTAGACACTGAAACAAAAGCTAACTGACTGTAAATCTCAGCTGATCCAAGACACGTGAAATCCAGCAATCAATCAGCTGTAAAAGAACTGATACGGTAATCAAGGCAAATAAAGCCCATTATAAATTTTAACTAAACTAAACATGTGTGCTAATAATTATTGTTATTTCAATGTATAATAACAAAAACTGTACGAAATTCTGAGTTACTGTCAAATTCAGCATAATTTCAGGCAAAAGTTATTTCAACACACAATATAAAGTTTTACACTTTTTTCTAGACACAATTCTGCAACCTGTGACACATCACACCACACACCTTTCTACTATTAATTTTCACTAAGACAAAAACAGTCCATTTTTAGCCACCCTGTATATTAATTCCTTTATTATACTGTCTAAAACAATGGATTTTGCAACAGAACATTTAATGAACAAGAAATTATGCCAATTAACAACAAAGTTAACCTGACAGGTTGAAGAATGGTGGCGAGCATGGTGACAAAGTGATCAAGCAGGACACTGCCGAAGCTTGTAGATGCATCATGACTGGAGTAGACCGGAGCTACAGGCTGTATGTAGCTACCAGCCCATTTAGCTATGCCGGCCGGACAGCGCAGCACGTGACTCAGTAGAAAGATATGGTCCTCCATTGTAGCCAGGCGTAACAGTGTTGCCACCTTGTCGGACACATAAAACACAGCAGTTTCATCTTGAATCTTCTACAGTTACTTGCTACCAAATGACACTGAACTACTAGAGCTCTGTCTGGCAAGTTTCCCGAGGCATACTTTTTTGTCTCATACTGGCTGTCTCATATGAGCTCCTACCAAAAATAACAAAGATGTGTGTGTAGAGAAACCTGAATTGGTGTAAACACACTTCAAATCATGACTAACTGGCATGTGACAATTTTGAGCACAAAAGGATGCAGAGGGTTCGTGTTGCACATCTCTCAGCGAAAGGCCAACAGATTTTCTGGACTAGATACAGCACAAATACTACAGCGCTAAGCAAATAATGAAGACGAGAAAAATGTACAAGGCGTTGGAACTACTGGCAGGTATCAATGATAAAAGCATCATCAACTGATTAACAGCATAACTGATTAATTGATTACAAAAAATGAAATAAACGTACGAGACGTGAGAGCCACTGGCGACTGTCGGTGACAAAGACGTTGTCCCTGGTCGGCTTGCGTTGGAATGCGAAGAGAATACTGATGCACTGACGCAGCTGATCAATCTGGTGAGACACTCCAGCATCACGCTGGTGGGCCAACAGCGCTGTATAGTCAGTCACACACATAACAGCAATAATCTGACCATATAATGACATAACTCTGATGCTTTAAATCTGCAGAAATTAACAATTAATCGCACAATGATTCATTAACAATAAATTCTAGATTAAAGTCGCATCACTAAGACAGCATTGTAAGGTAAACAGTATGATTCATCTGTGCAACATTTATTCCATGCAAATGACTCTCCTGTATGGTGCTGATGTATGACCATTGACAGCAACATTAACAAAAAAACTGGATGCGGCACATCACAGAAGGCAGAGGAGCATACTGGGCATCTATTGGAAAGACAGGATAATAAACGTTGAGGTCAGAACCAGAACCGGACAACAAACCATGGACAACATACGAGGAGAAAGACAATTACGTTGGCTTGGACATGTTCTGTGTATGGACCATCAGCGCATACCACAGCAAGCACTGTACAGGCAGGTACCAGGATACAAGAGAGGACCAGGTTGACCAAGAGCGAACTGGAGAAGCACAGTCAATAAAGACCTACAAAAGATGGGGTTGACCAGGGAGGGAGCAGAGGTGGCAGCTCTTGACAGACACGGATGGCGTCGGAGTGTAGCCCAATGTGTCCAGTTGGATGTGGGATGAATCAAGGTTCAAGGTTCAAAGTTCAAACAACGATTCAGCTCAGCCAGATACGTTGTCAACTGAAACCGGTCATAAAATTCTCCAGAGAAAGTGCTCAATCAATTACCAGTAACAGACTGAGCCATTCACAGCTGCGCTGTAATAAAATAACTTATCATGTGTGACAATGAACTATGATAACCTTGTACAGGTGCATTGGGTGGGACGTCAGACAATGCCGCATTCTCAGAGTACAATGTGTGAATGTACGACTCGACCTGTAACCTAACAGCACGCACCACAGGACACTTCACTGACAACACTGTAAAGCCCAGAACAACTGACTATTAAGCAGTCAGGAAAACAACTCAAACATTAAAACCAGCAACCAAACTAAGCTGACTCAACAATTTGACGACAGAATGGAAAAATGTCAACTTTTTTCCAGCAACACATCCCAACTCCAGTTCTACAAAATGCTACTTGAATACATATCTCACTAACAACAGCAAACAAACACGTATATTATTTATTAACAAACTGTAAAGATGCATTGTGTAGTATTTTATTTCAACTTTCGTGAAGCATCACTGACATCCTAAGCCATCTTTTGGCATTCTGCTCTAAGCCACTTGACGTGTTAACGTCATCCGTAATAATTAGTCCGCCCCAAAGTGATAGCTTTCGGAGCGGACTTATGTTTTAACGCAGATGTTTTTTTCACCTATTTACTTCAATGCGAGATCTCCAAGATGCTTCAGCTGACCAGCGTGAAATTTTGCACTGCGATCAGTAGTAGGTTGAATTTTATAATGCGGGTCCAAAATTTTGGGGGGCAATCCCCCCAAAAAAAATCAAGGGCCAAAAACATGCAAAATTTGGCCTAATTTCAGATAACTTCAAAGTTTGGCGGCGAATATCTACGGAACAGATGAAGATATTCGAAATCAGACAAGTACATTTTCTACCACGATTCCTTCCACGTTCGGTGAACTTTGGTCTACTAATCACGGACATTTAGTGGTGAAATCCTTTCAGCTTTGCCACAAATTTCTAGTTTTGTCAATGATGTCAACGACGGAGAGTTGACCACAGTTAATTACAATGATAGCTGTAGTGACTTAACACTTGTTAATGTCACATTTAGTCACATAATTGTATTTTTAAATTTGTATTTCTGTCAATCATGTATTTAACGTATGACTAGAATGATGATGATAATAATAATAATAATAGTACTGATGTAACTATCCTACATTTCAACTCAGTGCTTTTGCACCATTAATTTTTCATTGATTGAGGAGATAAATAGCCATTCCAGCTATGTTTTTAACTTTTGTTTTTACACCCGGAAACTTTTACCAAAAAAGATAAAATTTTAAAATAATAATAACAATAATAAAAATTAATAAAGTTAACTTTGTCTGACCACAATCCATAGTTTCTACCTCGACAGTTGTGCCTCATATGCATGGAGTGAGAACTCATTGTGAACATGATCACGGATCTTTCTCAGCACGTGGGACACCTGTTGACAGGCCTCCGAACTAAACACTGCTCGCTGGTATTTGAACTCTTCCGTCACTTTCCTCCTATCAGCACACATACCCTGCAATGCAGTAATTCACACATAATTACTGCTAATTATTGCTAATAACCGCAAATTTCAAATTCTGTACAAATCCATCAATGTGGCATCTCTTTAAACAGATAAAGTACAAGTAATTTTTTTTCAACTTATACATTGCAATCATCATTGTCACCACCTTCCTCATAATTATGATTATTATAACTACTAAAAAGACACACACATTACTGTATCTACAAAATTTTCATGAACAGGATAAAATCAGCAAATTAAATACCCACAAAATTTTACCTTGCCCAAAACTATGGCTTACAACTAAATCAGTGAATCTTAACAATGACTTCAGAAAGAAATGCATAATCCTATTCAAAATACTAAAAGTCACTTTGAACTGTAACTGGTAAAATATTGGGGGAAAATACCCAACAAAATGCCACCAAATTTTTATTTCTATGCTCTTAAACTAGGAAACTATGATGCAGCAAAAATAGAGGCTTTACAGTATACAGCCGACTTGCAGTATGGTCAGTAAGCATTCACGGCATTGTTTGGATCCTAAAACAACGTATCAATCAAAATTTGTTTCTTATCGTCATCAAGAACATCATCATACTTATGATCATTATAACAATATGACACCTGCAGCATGGTCTGTTCATCGACGGTGCTCCAGCAAGAATCGACGGCATCAGTGGATTCATGGCGCAGTATGTCGATATCATGCTCTGCGCCACACAGGTGATTGCGTGCCCGGTAGTAACTGAGCACCAGCTCGTAGAATGTGTGACGTTCAAACCCTATTAGCTGCACCTGCTACGTATTGCAATGCAAACAACTAATTAAAAAAGCACCCTTCAAACATTCAACAGAGCTAAAACTGGTGAGAATATAGCTGCCAACTGAAAAAATTTACTGTCTTCCACACATTCTAAACTGCTCGATCAATAAAATTAAGTACCTGACTGAATACTTGTAACAGAACTAATTAATTAGCTTACATAAAAGAACAACAAAAAAAACATGATGAGACTGTTCGGAATGCAAGGACCTACACGAAAAACACAAACAAATCTGCAGCAACAAAGCAAAACAAGTCAGAAGTCACAGATCATGCCATCTTTCTCAACCACGTCACAGACTGAGAAAACGCCAAGGTGATCGACAGAGAAAGCAACAGAATGGACCGGTGGATCAGGGAAGCAATACACACCAGAAAAGATGATGAACCAAGATGAGGGGTCCTACCAAATTTCCTATATTTCTGACGGATTGCCTGCCACAGTGAAATTTAGTTACAATCAAAAAATCATTAAAAACTAGGCAGCAGTAATCGACAAAAGCTCAACAAATCAGCAAATAAAGATTGCAATTTAATGAATATTCACAGTCTACAAAACACAGACTGCTAATCAAACTAATATAAATAAAATAACAGCAGAAGACACAATGACCCGCAAGAACTCATCGACAAACTCATCCACGTGTTCCAACTCGTAGTTGTAGTAAAGACTTCGCAGCTGTTCATCAGTGAAAGGCTGAACGCTGCCGACTTTGTCTTTAGCAGACTCAACAACAGCAGGAAGTTCTGGGTACAGGCGGTCGCAGGTCATACCAGCTACATACAAAAAACATATTGTCACGGTAGTAATTAGTAGTACTAGTAATAGTAAGTCTAACCAATTGCAATTTATCAAATGATGTCATTTTATGTACTTCAACATTTAAATGTATCTTTAAAAAATTGATATAAGCATGTTCACCAAAAAATTTCATCAAAATCATAAGCACTGGAGATACTGTGTTGACGAAAAACGAACGTGCAAGAAAATTACTAAACACAGACAAACACTCAAATGCAGAGATAGATACATTTGCACCCACATGTTTGGAAATGCTTTACTCCCAAAAATGACTACACACACAGACTGACGGACATTTAGACAAATGGCCAAATATACAAGCACACAGAAAATGTCAGACATACAACAATACATGATCAGCATGCTTGCAAAGATGTTCAATGATTATAATGATCACAATCAAATTAGTCAGAAGAACTCATATTATTTGCACATTTGCAATGAATACGTAGATAATTTGACACAAAATTTCATTAAAGACCGAGTCAATCTGAAAAAAAATTACAACAAGACAAATACCACTGGGAGCAGATGTAATCAAGACTGGTGAAGAGAAAGCTTCACCACTAGCTGAGATTGCAAAGCCAATGGCTGCCTCATGCGTACCGATGAGACTTGTTGTTGTACGAGTAGTAGTACTAGTGGCAAAAGACTCGGCCAGAATACTGCCAAGATTCAGCTGCTGTGAAGCTACATCATGAACTGTTGATGCTGTAACAACCAACCAATCGATAACGCCATCGACTGATCGTATCATTCGATTCATCAATAAAGCAATCAGTCAATCACCCAATTAATCAATAATTAAATCGAACAATCAATTAGTCAAAAAATAATCAACCACTGAAGGCAGCCAGCAGATTACAAGCTTCAAAATAGAACCTAACTAAGTATGCAAAATACTGACTACTGTAGATAAAACGCAGAAATATCACAAAGCTAAAAGTCAGCCACTTCCTACAACATCGACGTTTTGATGTTTACGGCAAGGTTTAAGGTTAAAAATAACCTAAATAACCCTAAGTCTCAATACTAAACATGACTGTTGACTGTAGTTTGATGACTACCTTCACTGCAGGCCAGTGGAATGAATTCAGCATCAAAAGAATCAGCAGCAACTTCCGAAGCAGTATCTGCCTCAACATGGCTTGACACATTATCGTGTTTAGATACATCAGCATCATTACAAGCAGTGATAGCAGTACCCAAATCCAAACCTTCAACTTCTGAAGCAGCCACTGCCTCATTATGGCTAGACACAGTGTTTGCATCACATAAAGCAACAGCAGTAGCAACACCAGCATCCAAACCTTCATCTTTTGAAGCAGGCTCAACTGTGTCAGACACACCATCAACATGGACCGTTCTGTCAGCACAATACACAGCATCAACATGTAAACATACATCAGCAGGATGAGCATCCTCGGTCACAGCAGCAGCTGCTGGTGAAACATTACAGGTAGATGAAAGCCCTTCAGTGTCTGCAACTAGTAAGCCAGTGCTGAAGTTACCAACAGCTGTGTCTGAACAACTAGCTTCGTGTTCCCATTCTGAAGGCGCAGCTGCCTGACAATCAGCAGCAAGAGCAAGTGCAACACCTTCAACAGAAAGATTTTTGTCTGAGTCTCCTGCATCGATGCTGATAGCAGGATCTGTGGTGTGTTGCTCTGACTTCACATCATTTTTGACTGATGGTGCATCATGGTCAGGCAATACCCGAGTGACTATAGCTGATGCATCCTGCAGCACAAATAAACATCATTATTCCATGCTGGCACTCTTACTGCCTATATCTACTATACTATCTACAGTGGGATAATGTGCCAATATCACACATATGCCCTATACAGTCATGAGTGTCCAACTGAAAGATGACGTGGTCTACACAACAGGCCATCAGTTAAACTGAGTGCTGTATATAAGTTCATATAACTCACTTATCATAGTCCAGGCCGTGATTTAACATAATCTTAACTAGACAACTATGCCCACCCAATTACAACATACCGTATAACAATTTCATACCTTGTTTTACAGTTTACTCACTGACTGCTTTTGAATTGTCACAGGTACAGTGGCCTACATCTGCAACACTGCAAGTGCAAGCCAGCGGTGTAAACCAGTATAATTTCAGCTTTCAAAAGTGACGGGAAATTGACAAGAACACGCTAACGCTAACATGGCCAAATACCATTTGTGACAATGATCCATATTTGTGGTGCTCAATGGTTTACACCTCGGTCAAAGTATCAGAAACTGCAACGCCTCAGTCTCAGCTCAAACAAAATGTCGATCTCGGCCGAAAAAGGTCTCGTGCCCAGCCCCACCATACAATACCAAAGTTCAAACGAGCCAATTACAAACAAATGAGTACAAATCTACAACAAACACAATGGCTTACTGCCTTATACTCAAAGTTATCTCAACGTAGTGTTTGACAGCGCAGCAATACTACCTTCTTGTGTTTTCTTGATTTGTTCTTTGGTTTAACAGCAACTGCCTCAGCCATGTTTGTAAACAAACTCACGTGACGGATGACGACGAAACAGCTGAACAATTAAGTAAGTAAGCTTAATAGCTCGCACTTGTCAATAGTGATTGCAGTCAAAGCATAGCCTTATTGCAATCCCGGGATTGGATTCTCAATTATACTGGAATCCGGGATTGAGAAATTTGTAATCCCGGGACTCGTTTCGGGATTAGGCTTACAGATTTGTCGTTTTTTGGTATCCCGAATTGACTTATTTTATACACAGGGCCCATACGAAAGGTATATCAGAACTGTAGAGAGTGTCAAAATACAGATTTCCGGCGGCAGGACAAAGTAGTACTCTAGCGCTCAAAAAATATTTCATTCACCAGATGGCTAAAATTTTCATTTCTGTCATTTAATACGCGAAAAAGTACAATTTTTAATTTAGCTAATTTTTGTAATACCGAAAACGAAATCCCAAGATTGAGACGATTGCAATCTCTACTTGTCACCAATGAAATACCAGTTCTTTGTAATGTGGCTCGCAGTTCAATTTTTGACGCGCTACAGCTATGCATCGTTGTTGGCTGTCTGTTATCTGTAACATATGATATGTATTGTGGCTAAGCGTTAGTTTTCAAGGCATTTTTACACGAATAACTAACCAAGTGTCTTAAACATGCAAAATTTCAGCGAGCTAGAACAGGGGAAACTTTTTCAAATTTGGGGTTGAATGGAAAAAATGTAAAAAAAATTAGCGTTTTCAACAAAAAAATGGCCATATCTCGGAAACGATGAGATAGAGCCAAGGATCGATGGGCCTACCTACTATTAATCACTAATAGGAAATGGCATACACCCTTTCAGATGAGATGAAAATTAAATCATAGAACCTCGGATGACCTTGTAGGTCAGTACTGCAACAGGAACTGTATAGGCTGTAGCACGCCTTTCCAAGCGACAATTTTAATTAACTGCGCTTTTTTGTTTAGTTTTGAATCAGTGTAAGGCCTACGTGTTAAACTGTAGTTTTAACATACCAGGTAGGCTACCCTCGACAATAAAACATATAAACATTTTGCACATTGATAACTTTCAAACGACCGGAATGATAGAGTTATAGTTGACACAGGCCTATTGCTTCTAAAATTCTATTGGATGCTAAAGCAAATAATTTCAATTTTTGTTAGCTATTTCACGCTGATGTTGAACACCTTTAAAATGAAGAGTTATTCCATAAATTGTCTATGCTGTGAAAATGTAGGAAACTGGATCCCTGGTTCTCCGGCTAGATCAGCCACGTACCGTAGAAAGCTGACTACGGACAATATTACTGCTAGCGATAGGTGCACTTAGAGTAGAAACTGGAACGACCGGAAATGTATTGGGTCGCTGACGTAAGTAATATGGATGGTCGTCCATTAGGCCTGTTTAGAAGATCCCTCTGAGGTTTGTCCAGTTCACCTACGTCTTGGGGCTCGTCCACAGATAGTGGATTAGGGACTGGCTTACTTCCTAGACCCCTACTAGCAACGACCGACCAGGGATAGATGTACATGATAATAAATTAATGCGCGTAAAAGAAATTAGGCCTAATGCACATACATAAATTTTAGAGCTGTCAAATTAACACATTAGTTAACGCATTAGGGCTATAATAAATTAACATGCGTTAAAAAATTAATGCATGTTAAAATAATTAACGCACATACATAAATTTAGGCTATGTTAATTTACTAAACTCCGTGAAGCAAAAAGTTCCAATATTCCGTTAGACTGCTGTTATTTAACAATCGAATGAATTCAAGTAACTAAATTGTGGTTGCTGTTCTATCACTACCATAAATAAATAATTATTTTGACCACAGGCTAATAGATTCTGTGCTAGCTATGACGGCAGTTATTGTTGATTATACGTTTAAAATGTGTTTTTAACTTTCTATATATACTACAGGCAGGGCCCCCCAAACATCGCAGGACCTGGGGTAACTTACCCCCTACTATCCCTCTTGATGAGCCTTGGTGAGTTAATAATGCGTCAATTAATGCGTTAAAAAATAATGCAATGCGTTAATGCTTGAAAAAATTAATGCTTCGCCAACTCTAATAAATTTATTTCATTTTGCGTTGCAGAAGTTCCAATATTCCATTAAACCGTGGTTATTTGACAATCAAATAATATTAAGTAATTAGAAATTGTTTTGTTGCCGTTCCATCACTACTTTCACGGTTCTGCAACACAGGCACGACTTCGTGGGTTTCATTCCTGTCACCCTCTCGATGTAGTCCACCTAAAATATCAGCAATATTAATGATGCATTATTAACGTGCTAACGCATACATGTGTTTAAAAAATTAACGTTTTGACAGCTCTAATTAATTTACTATTAGTAACAAATGGCACCAAATATAACACAAACATACAGCCAGTTTTCACATACACATTCATAATAATTTATTTAAACTTCTAGACAAATGTTTCATCATGACTCTCTAAATAGGCTACCCACGTACCCAATGATGAAATTATGCTGAGGATGTTGGATGTTTCATCCTATTTGTGGAAGTTGGGGACGGTAAGAAAGACTAGGAAAGCTGTGCGTGAGTCGATCGTGTAAATATTGTAACTTTCTGTGTTTATTTACAAGAAAAAGCACTTTCGTGCAATTACGGTGTTATTTACTGCCGATCACCATCGGTCACCGGCATGTTAGACCCTTTTGTTTTCCCACTCTTCCGCCAGATTTTTCACGCTATGTTGAGATACATAAGGATAGACAAACGGGAGCTTAGTCACCTCTCATCAACCAGTATCTTGTGACGCTATGAGAACTAATGTGAAAATAACAGATTAGGTGCAAACAACTTTGTTTCAGTAAAACATTAAAAGCAAACAAAAATGTTTTTTGAGGGTGAAATAATTAACTTCAAAGACAGCAGCTTCTTAGGGATAGATGGCAACTGGAAGTTCAGAAACTGTTTTACGCCTAAACTCGTCTTTTCCGATCGGCGAGGTCCTTGCGATTGTGATGCACACGAGAAGCCTTGTTCTTCTCCTTCCAGGCGCGATTACGCAGAACTTCGGCACTTTGACCCCGGCCTCGTGCCACTCCCTTCACATCACGACCACGAGGACCTGAGCTGGAAGCAGCTTCTTCACTCCCTTCGGCAGCACCTCTGCCAGCACCACCGCCACCTAGCATGTGGAAATAACCGATTAATAACATGATCAATTAATGAAAAATAGTAATTATTAATGAAATGGTAATAATTAAATTTTCCATTAGTCACATCATCAAAAATGCATTATAAAGTAGATACGATGACAAGCACTTGATAAACGATAATCAAATTCTTCGTTATTAGACAAAACAGACAATTAGACACTATTTACCTCCGCCAAGGAGGTTATGTTCTTGCCGGTTTTTGTCTGTCTGTCTCTCTGACTGTGTGTCAGCAAGATAACTCAAAAAGTTATGGACAAATCTTTCTGAAATTTTGAGGGTATGTCGGGAATGGCACAAACTACCAGTGATTCAATTTTGCGGGTGATCCGGCAGGAATCCTAGATTCTGGGCAGGAATCCTAGATTCTGGGTCACTTTGAAATTTTTGTTACCATTGCTTTCAATGGGGCATAAGGGAACCGCTGGCAAAGTGAATATGGTGACGCCACCTTGAATAACGATAATAATAATGAATAACATTACCTTGGCGGAGGTACCTGCGGGCTATGACTGCTTTCTAGTAATGATAATAAGCTAGACCTATTGCTGCCTCAATGCATTTGTGACAACTGTCAGCTAAATAAGTTATACATAGTTGATAAAGACATGCATTTTTCTTGCACAGCAACCACTTTTGGTTTTAGTCAAAGTTAACAATCAATTAATTGTGAATGGAAATATTGAAAATCGTTATTCACCATAGTATAGCAGGAAAACAAAACAAGCAAACAGACACCTTAATTGAATCTTGCAACAGTTATGATAGTGGGCTGTGAGTGACTTTTCAGTTCTCAATCATGATGCTAAGTTAGTCAAATTAGCCCTGACAAAGTTTCACAGTATCCATAACGTCTGTACTAAATCACTTTACACGAAAAATCAAAATCCAGTAAAATCTGGTTAATTTTTGAAAAGTTAAAAATTGTGTAATCATTACCAGATCTGCTGGCACCGCCGCCGTGACTCCTGGCAGAGCGCTGTTGCTGCTGGGTGGTCCATCGCTGTTCTCGTCTCTGTCTCAGCACGGCCGGGTCCTCAAGGAAAGCATCTCGAGGTTTCATTTCAACTGCACTCTGATCCCCCTCTCCCCCCTCCTCCTCCTCGTCCGCCTCCGAGCCATCATTCCTACAAAAGTAAGTAAGCAGATAATTGAACACACGTCAAACGCATTTGTTTTAAACAAGCGTATGCTGAAAAGCCATGACCTGGGTTGGAGAGTTAAACAAATTTGTACACTTCAGACAGCGGCTACATCTTAAGGATGAACAAATAGACAGACTGACAAAGAAACAACTCATACCGTGAACTATAAGGATTGACAATGAAGCAAAATTTATGCACAACACCATCCTAATAAAGTTATAAAGTTCGGATAAAAAAATCTTCTGGCTACTACTATCATACCTGTCTGCCCGACTGCAGTCTGATGAAGGATCGGCCAGGACACGAGGCACGACGAACGGTCGACGTGACATCATCATTTCATCAGCCGAGTCTGCATCACGCGCGCCGACTACATTCGAGTCGTATGTATCATCGTACTCATCGTCATACTCCCATACATCAGCCACGTCATCGTCATCATGTAACACCACCGGCTGTACGGCGTACTTTGCATAACGAGCACGCACTTCGGGGTCATCAAGCCCTCCACTGACGTCTTCCTCATCCTTATCACGCTTGCCCTGATGAACTCGGCCCAAGTCGATGTCGGACCGTGTGAAGACGTCAAATTCATCGCCATCAAAGACGTTTCGTCTCTGACCGAGCAGGGAAGTGGAGTTGTCGTTAACCCCTGCTGATGTGTCGTGTGCATTCTCAAGGCTCCGATCAACTCCCTGGAGGTTTGCTGGCAATTTGTTCTCCAGCAGCGCATTAATCACCTTCACATGCATCACACACATTTAGCATCTGTATCACAAAATAAAGCTTAAAAGAGACTATATCCAAAGTTGCTGTAGAACTCCTCACACATGTGACGTATTACTGTGAGACGTAAATCACACGATTGAAGGAAGACTGACTGTAAGCAAAGGAGAGGAAAAATTATGGAGTGTACAAAGCAACAGAACTAAACTGAAGTGAAGTCAACTGCCAGTTTGTCTTGCCCAACAACTGTTGAGCAACTCCCAGTTTGATTGGGTTCTGTTGTTTAAAACACTTCGTGAATGAAACCGACCTAAAGTGAAAGTTAAGTTCAGTTTAGTTCAGTGCACTTGCTACAAACAAAGCTTTAGATTATGGGATGATGAGCAATATATGCAACAGAACTTGTTACAAACTCGTGAAGAAGCAAGCAAAAGATAGATACGAGGAGCGTTCAAAAAGTTTTGCAAGTCGATATGTTAAGACTGAAAAACTTGAAAATTTACACACCAATAAAACGCATGTTTCTCCTAAACACGTACAAGCCTAAAGCAGATATGACATCATTGTAATGTATGACGTCATAGAGTCAATTCCCTGCTGTATATAGGGTGGTTTTATGGAGTGCCAGCACAATCAGTGTAAAATTTGCTGTTGCATGCCATTTCTTTAGTCTACCATCAGATTTTCCAACACGAGGCCCTGGGACATGTGATTTTATGACAGCCCTAATAAGTGCAACCCTGAATTTCTCATTTGAGATTATAAATATTCAATAGCCAAAATCTGTGCCAGCCGTGAAAAAACTATGTGTACGAGAAAAATTAGACACAGTTAACAACTCGATAGGCCTCTGTATATTAAACTAACAAACTTTTGTAAAATTTATACACCAGTAAATGTTATATTTCTCCCGTACTCATATGAGCTTAAAGCATATGTGATGTCATTAAAATTTATGATGTCATAAAGTGTTAAACAGATACGATTTGAAGTGCTAATGCAAGCAGCACAAATATATGCACAACAATTCTCCAGTCTGCAGCCAAACTTATGAAAGTGAGACCTCGGATATTTGACTGTGTGGAAGCCCTGACAAATATGTTCATGAATTTCTTATTCGAAATATGAATACACAATAGCCGAAATCTGTGCAGGCCATGAAATAAGAACACTTCTGTTAATTATGATGTCACGTCAAGATTTGATGTTGTCTGTAAAATTTCATTGAAAAGTTAACAGTTAGTGATATCCATCGTCTTTGCAAAAGGTTAAACAGTTTTTACAATGTACACCCTGGAGAGCCGAAATGTGCTGGGGCCTGAAGATTTCCTTTAAATCCGGCAGTGCCCAGCACTGCAGCCCAATCACAAAGATAAAATTACCCAGCAAGCTGTTCGCAACTCTGGCTTCGTACAATAAGACCACCCTATATACAACAGAGAATTGACTTATATTATATTTTCTACATTTGAAAAATTTTCTCTGTGTTGTCCACTATCCAAACAATGAATGACTCGAGTCTGTGGTAGAAGCCTGGCTCAAGGGACCAATATAAAGTGCCTTATAACATAAGTTACAATTACGTCATATCCGCTTTAAATTCACATGAGTTCCGGAAAAATGTGTGTTTTATTGATCTAGAGATATTGAAAAAAATTTCAGTCTAACATAATGACTTGCAAAACTTTTTGAACGCCCCTCGTACTTTTAAAGAAATGAAGAATCTATTGAAATGATGATAGTTACTGACCTACTACCATAGCAAAACAACAGAAAAAAGACAAAGAAAAAAACGAAAAAAGGAAGGAAGAAAGAATAACAATGGTCAAGATCATTAAGCATCACCTTCTCAACATCGTAGCCAAACTCTTCCAAACACAGCTCAACGAATCCGCTGCCCAGTTCAGGCAGCAGGTCACGAACAGCAGACACCATCGACTCAAGGTTAGCACCAGCAACATCAGACAAGCAGGCATCTTCATCTGGTGCCTCAAACTCTATCTGTTCATCCGTATAATTAGCTTCCACCATGCCTCGTTTCTGGCATAGTTTCCTAGGTACATGTTTCATGGCAGCACTCCTAAACGCATCTTCGATGTACTGAAGCCGCGGTTCATCGATTAGATAGGATGATCGCAGTAAAATTGTTCGATCATCATCGAAAGAAAACATCACCTGCAGATGAGCTATGAAATGCTTCTCGCCCAGAACTGCATTCATAATATCCAGATAGCCTTCAATTCCCCGAGCAATCTCGTCCTCACTGGCTGTGCCATCAGCAACTGGTCGCAGACAGACATGGTAGATAATCAGACGAAATATGCGAAGCAGAGCGACCTGGGACCGACGGAACTGTTTCCGGACTGCTGCAACTCGCTGCAGATCAGCCCACGTTCGTCGTCGAAATGCTTCTGGAATTATCACCGCAAAGCACTCATATGCTACGGCAAGATGCAACATAAAATTTGGATGGTCCCAGAATGCACTGCTGCCTGACGGATAAATCTTGAGAAATGCATTCAAAGTGTGGGCAATGTCGGAGAGGTATAGAATTATGTCCTCAAACTCAGCAGCTGGAATGGACTCAAGTGCAGGGTGCAGGCTGGATGTCAGTTTGGGAGGAGTGTTCAATCCTGCTTCTAGAGGCATGCCACATTTTGAACAAAGTGTGTCAAACACCTACAAAACCACCACAAGATAAGAAAATTGCAACCTAATGAAAACAGATGCAACTGCTTCTATGAAAGAAAAGACCAGTGATGATAGTTGGTATTATGTTAGTATCAAAACATCTTTAACAACTTCTAATGACTTTGCAAACAAACACCAATGGACTTACCCTCTACTGGGTCTACCCAAGTACTTAATGATATGATGTCTTAGATGCAACTACATTTAATTTTTGCTACAAATGGCCAATTTCCTGAGGAACTAACTCTAGGTTATGCAAGCTTTACCAAAAGTAACTTGGGAGTTGTTCAAGCAAAACATTCTGCCAACCAGATATCTTACAGACGTTCAATAAAACCCTACCACCAAACATGGCCTTAGGGAACAAATCCCCATTGACCAAGGACGGGGCTCTAGCAGAGTACTGGCCATTCTGTTGCAATTCTGCAGTCTCAGCCGAATTCTATTTTTGTCCTAATCAATTGAATACACTCACTGTAACAAAAAGTAAACCACAAAAAGCAAACAACAGAAAGCAAACTAACAAAGCCATGATATAATTTACACAAATTATACTGCTAAGTATTACAGAACAAGATCAATATAACATCAATCACCTGTACCAGTGTACCAGAGGTACTAAGACACGGTAAATATAAAAAGTTCCGTTATTACCTTCTCTATAGACGAAACAACGGTGTTTAGGTCGTCATTGTATTTTGGCTGCTGTTGAAAAATATTTCCAATCATTTTTGATACCAAGGCAGTATCACTGCCATGGCCATAGATAACACAGATGTCCATCAGACGAGGAATGTCGAAGATATAGTTCTCATACAGAATGTCTCCGAAGACCTTTCCATCTATGAAATCGGTCGGTGATTCATGACGCGTGGACGAACGAAGACAAACGAGGAAGAACAGATGATGAAGTGATGTCAGAAGACTACCTGCGTCTGATGGTATGTCAGAAGCAATGTTAAGAGCAACATCGTGCAGTCTTCCTGCAGCATTCAGATAACTATCGATGCAGTGATGCAGACTGCTGTCAAAAATCACCTGACACCAGAAGCTGCATAATACAGCACAAACACGAAATAAGACAAAGACACTATATATGCTAGACACTTCTGGAAACATCTGTTCTTTTGTTAACTGTTATGAACATAAACATGATGACTGCAAGGCAATGTATGAAGTGACAGTAAGCAACAAAGTTACACAGCAAGGAAAAACAGATCAACTAGCCCCTTTGTACAAATTAAGGCAAAAATGTATATTACAGCCGCCACTCCAGATTGCTTCAGAAGTGACTAAAATAGGTAAAATTAGTGTTGTTATGCATGTTTCAGACTAACTTAATAATGGAAAACTGCAAATAATTGACTATTGAGACCTGAGAACAAAGTAACACGAATTATACCTATTTCAGTCACTTCTGAAGCCATAGTGAGCAGTTATTATTTTTGATTTAGTATGTTGTTCATTTGCCAGGTGGCACCACAAGGCTAATCTGGGGTGGCGGTTGGCGGAGCTAATGTAAATATTTTACTAAACACAGCATTGTCCAACTAAACGCTCCAAAGTTGACGACATTCGCATTCGACGCCATAACACGCACGCCATACACTGACCACCAATGTAGCGCACATGATCACCTCAACAAGTTATACAGATAGTGAAGGTCATTGTCTGACAGTACATGACACCGCCTGCCACACCCATTTCCAGCATAGAAATGGAATTTTCACGATAAAAATACCTATATTGCACACCTGCGCCAGAAAATTTTGATACTTCCCGTTACTTAAGCATGACATAATACCAAAAAATAAACAAACTGGTGTGTTTACAGTAAATTTTATAATCGGTCATCAAAAGGTAAAACAGTATTCGCCAAGATATCACCTTAAAAACATGCATAACAAAAGTCATTCTACTGATACACATCAATATCATATATGTACACAGCCATTTAAGGTGGCGTAGCTATTCTAAACAATTACCCCCAAATTAATAATGGACTGTCTTAATAAACCATATAAAATTTCCAAAAAAAGAAAGCCTATAGAAATTAAGGCACTCCTCCTAATACCGATCCCAAATTATCTCCATCCCTAAGCCTAACCCTATCCTTTACCCTAACCTAACCCTAGCCTAGTTCTATGCCGTCCGTACAATATAGCTCTAGGCTAATATTTAGGACGAAGTTCTTTGTCTAATCTAACTCTAACCAAATCCCTGACCCTAACCATATCCCAAACTCTATCCCTAACTCAAACCCTAACCATAACCCACGCATTTTTCCACTTAAAATGCTAATAAAATAGCAACAATGATAAGGATAAGTTTGGACCGGTATTCAAAGAAATGCCGAAATTAACTACCACACTAAAATATTATACAGCAAAACAAAATACCTATCATATGGTAGCTTCAGCAGCCAACGGAGATCTTCTATGATGAAATTTGCTCTGTCCATCCATGCATCCATAGCCGCCTGGTCTGAGCCATCCACTGGAGGTTGCCTGAACTCCACAAAATCAACTTTTTCCATCCGTGAAACATCAAGTGCTGACAGACGCTTTTCTGCGCCATCAGCAGACGTAGATGTTACATAACGTTCGTGAAGAGAATTCATATTACGACCAAAAACTAGTACTTATTTCAAATAATATACAAATCGCCCGAAATTAGCAAACAGGAAGTTAAATCTTGTCGAAAATGAAACACAGCACGGAAACTAAATGTCATTGCCCTAGCCATGCCATAGCCCCTGGCCATGATTTTATCGACTAAAGTCGACAACGTTATGCTCTACAGAAAATGTTTCAAACATTTAAAGCGTAATAAAAATGCCGGCGTAATAGTACAAAATTTATATCGCATGGTTTTGGTACTGATACGGTAATTTCGAAAATTATTTAGCCATTTACTTATTTTCACGTTTGGATGCCAAATTCAATGACGTTGATTGACGTCATAACGTGACGTTCGAGTATTTTAGTCAGTGCGATTCACGGATTCACCGTTTCTGTTGGATTATTGAATGGTTTAAAAAGTTATTGCTTTGCGGATTTACTTTCTATATGATGGCTGACGTAGAAACTGAAGAAGGGGGGACAATGACGATGAAGGCATTTCGTCCGTCGAGAGCGACGGAGTTGTTGGCCAAGCCTAAAGTAAACGTTCAACTGCACGGTTACACACTGCCAGAACGACTGCGAGAGCTTGGAGATGCCATAGCACTCAAGAGTACGTTTTGATATTGAACTATATAGAAATCTATCGGCCTGCAGATTTTACGACCGTCCGCGCTAGAGCTAGGCCTATAGCTAGGCTACGCAGTGGCGTTTAGCGCGAGCTTATCTAACGGGGGTCTGGGGGCAGAGCGGGGCGATTGAAAATGCACGACATGAAAATTCGGCACAAAGAAAATTGCAGGGGTTAAAAATGCAGAACTGGAAAGCAAGACAGTTACACACTGCCAGAACTGCATTTTCCACCCCTGGGCACCCCATGCAAGTTTGTGCCACATTTCCACTCCTGCATTTTGCATTCTGCAGGTTTGTGCTACATTTTCATGTCTTGCATTTTCATGCGTGCATTTTCAGCGTCCTTGGCAGAGCCCCCAGCGGGGTCCAGGGGCAGAGCCCCTGATAGGGGGTAGGAGGTGATGCTTCCCTGAAGCACTTTTGGTTTTTGGACGTTCAATAGAAGCCGCAGATTTGCCAACTTTTCTACAATTTAGAAACGCAAAGAAATCAGATATTTGTGTTATCTTTGAAAAAATCATGGGTGGCCACAAAACTGGGGGAGGGCTGGAGCAAAACTGGGGGGAGCTGTGCCCCCCAGCTCGGGCCTAGAACCACCCAGGCCGGCCGCAAACTCAGCCTGGCCCACTGGGGGCATGTGTTTCTCCTAGAAGCATAGACGGCGGGGGCAAGGAGGGCAATTGCCCCTTATTTTTTCGAGTGGAGGGGGGCAAGCAATATGTTGGTTGTCCCCCCACTTTTCATGCCCATGCATAAATAAATTGTTGGTGTTGATGCTTTGCATTACATCATATCAAACTTAAGTAAAGAAATGTCTAGTATTTTACTCACTTTACAGTCAGCTATGGGAAACACGGAAAACAGAGGAGGTTTAGAGACTTAACTTTATTTTTAGTGATCGTTGACACTTTGGTGACGTCACTTGGCAGTCTGTTTAAAGTTTTTGCTGCAGAGACAGGCAACATTCGGTCGCCTCACCGATGTAGACTGCTATCATATAGACCTCTTAAAATAGCCTAAGCACTGACGGCTGCCATGCTCGGGTCCGCGAACTTGGGTCCGTCGGTAGTTTTAGTTTTTTTGCTATAACATTTTGTTCTTGCACCGTGCTATAACTTTGTCAGGCGTGGTCCATTTGCTACTAAATGTTGCACACATAGTGTCACAGACAACATGAACAAATGCTGCAAATTTGGTCACTTACCACGTTACCTAAAAGGGCTTATGCGATTTTCTATTAGTGATCAATATCAACCTTGGCTCTATCTCGCATCGTTTAGCCACAACACAACCGTGACCTACAGACGGACGGACAGACGGACAACAGACACATCGTGCCGGAGACCTACAGAAGGATTTTGCTTTTGGGGGACAAAGTTCCATTCCACAGACCGCATATGGCTAGGTGGTGTAGGAGGAAATGGTACGATGGCCACATTGACGATCGAGACAACACAAATGTCCGTGGTTTTTTGTGTTTCTAGATTTCAGAAAAATAGACAAATTTGCCGCTTCCATTGAACGTCCAAAAGCTAAAAGTGTTTCAGCTTCAAGGGGGCGGAAGCCCCCTGACCTCTTGACCAGGGCCTCCCCCCTGGACCCCGCTAGGGGCTCCGCTCTTAGACCCCCGTCATAGGCTCGCGCTCCGCGCTCGCCATGGCCTGCCCCCCACTTTCAAACACCTTCCGCAATCTATGCCTAGAAGCCTATTACATTAGTCAAGATAATATCAAAAATGCACCGAAACACCTTATTTTCACACACAGAAAAAAACGAAAATTTTTTGGGGGCCGAGACCCCTTCCCCAGCAAGGAGGAGACACCCCTCCACACTCCCCACTTTGAGGGCTGCCTTACATCTAGATCCTAGCTACGCCACTGGTCTGGCCAGACCTAGAGGTCTACATCATGGTTAACTTACTGCTAACGTCAAGACATAAATAGGCCTAAACTTTGCTATGATTCGCTCTGATAAGCTTAGATATTTCAGTTCTACATTTTACTTTGCAGATTCAGTGCATAATAGACCTAGCCCATACTTAATTTGACGTCTGTTGTTAAAGGCTAAAGGTGGTGTTATATTATAGCTCTTGATGGAATCCCATTCTAAAGCTACCGAGCGTTACCTGCCGTATGGGATCCCACAGTGTTACCTGCCACCCGACACAGGTGAACGTGCCCCGCCTTAACCCCAGCCAAATAGGCCGGTACTCGATTTACCTACCACGGTATCAGGGTATCAGGGATGGAAGGCTAAGTTGACCTAGTCGGCTGGTTACATACCGAGATGGTTTACCTGCTTGCAGGCAGTCACCCATCCAAGTACTAACCCGGCCTGACGTAGAGTAACTTCGTTGATCAAATGAAACGCGTTACCACTAGACCACGCCACCAAGTGTTATTAACATTAAATTTGACAGTGTTGGACTGTACGATTGCCTCATTTGGGCTTAATCATCAAGCAAGTGCAAACGAAAAACAGGAAGTAGGCCTAAGTCGACAATACAATGCAGTGCTCAGCATTGCAGCAGGGAGCTGGGAAGGGCCAAAAAACCAGAGCAAAGTGGGGTGGGAGCGGCTGACAAGCCGTTCATCTCTTAGCTGTCCTCACTTTAATCACCACACCATGACGCCTGTCTGGGCTGTGGATTGTGTACCTGGTTAGAGTCAAGTCAGCGTCGTCTGGAGGAGCGAGTTCGAGCGCAGATGAACGTCAATGATGAAGTGATGAGTTTTCTGCGCTATGAGAACAGACTGCAGCGCGACATCGTCAAAGAACTCGGCTACGTGAGTTAATTTCTTCATTATGTAGGCTATATGAGTACGTTTATTCGCCAATACGGCAGACAAGCAACACAAAAAACAGTAAACTAAGAAAAAAAACACAAGCACACATGCAGTAACCCAGGCACACACAAACACACCAAATAAAAGCAATAAAACACACTAACGATTACTACTGGCTATCGGATATAGCGGCAAAATGTCTCTCAACACAGCGTTTCACGCAATAGACACTATCACTGCTTCCACATCGATATAGAGTCAAAAGTTTTATGTATTCATCACTCAATTTAAAACACTGAAAAACATTACACAATGTTATAGGCCTAATCTTACTACGCTCCATACGACAAAAATATTGTAGTTTCCTCATTGCTAAAATATGTATAAAATCACATCTACCCATATAGGCTATGGATATGGTCATCATCATTGTCAGATCACGTCAGATTACAAACTATATTTTCAAGCTTTTCAGCCGTAGATGCTGCAGCCAACTCGATTCTTTTACTGACCCTCGTCAGTTGAACGAACGGTCGCACAAAAGTGTCAGCATTGGGCGCACTCGGCGTCGTCGCTATGTTCCGTCTCATATCATCGTCTCATATCGTCTCATATCATACTGATGGGCACCCAGCGGGAAATCACGGAAGGACATAATAAGTAAAAAAGTATAAGTAAGTAAGCTTACCGGTAGTGCACAGTGTCAATTAGTGTAAACAACTAGTAACATATATGAGACATATATAGGCCTACCGGGTATACCTGCAGTCCCGAACATCATCATCTCAATACCTGAACAGTTCACGATATTATAGCATAATTCTATTATTGAAGTAGTTCTGATATTAAAACATCTGACTGGTTGATTGACTGGTGATTGTACATGTCATATCGCGCTTGTACGTTGCTGTACGTAGGCGGATCAGCTGATCGTTGCTGAAGTACTCAAAGATCACAAGCCAGAGCGACTGCAGCTTCGTCGCAGCAGCGCAGACGTGAGAAAGCATCAGTAGTCAGTCGTCACTCTCTTAGGCCTAATTAATGTTTCTCAATCATTCATTTATTGAATACGCAATGGATATAGGTAATTGAGCACTTCTTAGTCTGTATCTTTGTTGGTGATATACAGGGCCTAAGTTAATATAATATTATGATGTTATATAAGCAACGTACTTCTGTTAATTGTTACTTTCAGTTTCAATTATCGCTGAGTTTCAGTTAAATTAAGAAATCGGTCAATAGATCAAGTTCCCTCAGTCCGTGATGTTTAAAGTGGCCTAACTCCTGAGTAATACAAACTGCTAGATCAAGATACAGGTAAGATGGAATCAAGTTCAGGAAAAATATAGTCAGATTTTATAGGGACAGCGGACAGGGGAACAGGATGGCAGTTGGCGTGTGGAAAATTTTCTTATTGACAGAAAATTTTCATCCAAACGAACGAAATTTGGGGCTGGAAAATTTCGGGGCAAAATTGAATTTTGAGCACCCATCTAAGGGCCCATTCATTTTGTTGGAAATTTGGTTGTCAGCGGAAAATTACGACTTCTTTCTCTTCGATACTTTTAACGCACGACGTACGCCACTCTGTGCACGTGGTATAGGCGGCAGCGAGCGTGATGGACGACTGGGGGGCAAAGGGTAGAAACGTTCTTAATCTGATCGTCTACATGCGACAGAAGAGCAACAAGACACTACAGCGCCTCTACGCTCAGCTGAGTTTCCTCGATCAACTTTGCTCCGGCGACGCCAAGGCACTCGAGGAGGTCAGTTCCATTCAGTTGAGCGCCCCCTGGTGAGCTGTTGTTAAGATTTCGCTTTTAATGCACGTATCGTCTGCGCCTCGTGAACAGGTCGAGGCGGACCTCGAATGGTGGTTTGGTGGTATAACGGCTAGGATGTTGGATTTGCAATCGCGAGGTCGTGGGTTCGAATCCCGGTCGGGTCGCCATCAAATGGTTATACTTCTTGGTTGAGTAACCGTTTGTGGACAGGTAAACCGTCTCGGTAGCCTATATAACCATCAACCAAGGTCAACTTAGCCTTTGAACCCTCCGGGGCACGTAGGTTGAGTACCGGCCTGTCTAGATGGGGTTATGGCGTGGCGCGGTTATCTGTGTTAAGTGTCAGCCTGACAGGTAACTCTGTGTTATCCCAGCTTATCACATATGGCAGGTGACGCTCCGTAGCTGTGTTGTGAACTATGGCGTTGGTTGCTTGCAGGCGACGCAGCGCATACAGAACAACATTCAGCGGCGTCAGGTCAAGCACGACACCGCCATGTTTCTCCGTCAGAAGTACCTCGCCATACTGCAGACGCTCAAAGATGTACGTATATTATAATTACTTACTTGTTGAGACACCTGAGTACACATCCAAAGCCGAAGAGGAGCCCACAAAAGGGGAAGGGCACAAGCCATAGAATGTCAGACAGCGGTGCGACATTTTTCTGCATGGCTGATGAGCAAATATGCTGGATAAAAAGACGGAACTAAGTCACAAAAATGCATTTGAATTACTATTATGTAAAATTAGCCAATCAATCAATCATCAGTCATTTTATTAGCCAAATGTAGTACATGACATACAGTACACTAACGTGATAATGTGGCGGGTACAACTAAGCAAATTGCTCTCGCTAAATACACTGTGTCTCAAAAAACAATTCACTTTTATTTTTTAAATAGTTCCGTGAAGCATTGGCCGATTTTAATAATTTTTGGCGTGCGAAAATCGAGAAAAAACTTGACGTTGGGGCTAGACAACTATAATTTCAACATTTGTTTTAACTTCTGACTATGATGTCGCTAAACAAGTAGTAGTATTAGCCGCAGTAGGCCTATATTTGTACAGGAGATGAGCATGTATCCGTTCAAGCTGGCGTCGGTCGAGGAAGAACTGAAGACGAGTAAAGACGAACTGCAAGACATCATGCTGATGTATGCGGACGCTGAGGAGTCACGCAAGCAACATCTGGTATACTACTATACGTGGAGCAGTAGTAGCAGCCATATTGTTACTTTGAATAAATAATGCGCATAATCATATCTCAGAAAATCCCTGATATTATCGATTGTAACTTGAAGAGAATTATCAAATTTATTGTTACTTTTAGTGTTTTTTGGTGATTTTTGGCTGCAAAAGACTAAATTGCGACGAAATTAATGGAGTTAGACCGAGATTAGCTGCGAACAGGAACTGCTATCTATAGGCTGTCGCGCGTCTCATGAGCATTAGCTCAGATTTCTTGTTATCATAGGCAGTATTGTGCTACCTGCCGCCAGACACAAGTGAGTGCCTTAACCCCAGCCACGCAGGCCGATGCTTGGCTGGGCATGGAGGGATGGAAGGCTGAGTTGATGTTGGCGTTTTTATTTATTTGCTGATTTAGTTTAACCGTGAATAATGGCAAGTATGGAAATGTCGTATACGAATATGATTTAGTATACCTGTCGACAGACAAGTCTCCCATGCCAGCAGTTACCACTTTACCCGACCGGAAATCAAACCCACAACCTCTTGGTCGTTAGTCCAACATGCTATCCGTTACACTACAAGTTACTAGTTGTTTACACTAATTGACACTGTGCACTACCGGTAAGCTTACTTACTTATACTTTTTTACTTATTATGTCCTTCCGTGATTTCCCGCTGGGTGCCCATCAGTATTTTGGCCAATATTACGCATATGTTACACAGCAGCACGGATCATTAGTTGTTTACTGTTAGCCTCCTACTACTGTCACCACTACTACAGGTGTAGTCGTTGTTTCAGTTGCAGCTCATAGCGACCGAGAAGGCGGTGACCCGTAACAAGCACCACCGTGAGACGGTGCTGTCAGACACCCGCAAGGCTGCGGAGAAACAGCAGCAAGAGTACGGACTGATGGCCCGCCGACGTCGACTAACCGTTACCAGCTTCGACCTTGTGCCGGCCGGCCAGGACGAGCGACACCAGAACCTACTGCAGCAGATACTCAAGTACGAGGCCGTCTTTGACTCGCTCAAGCTGGCTACTCATAGCCACGACAAACGAGTGAGTAGTAGTAGTTGTTGTAGTTGTTGTGTTGGTAGTATAATAGTAGTACACCAGAACCTACTGCAGCAGATACTCAAGTGCGAGGCTCTCTTTGACTTGCTGTGACTGGCCACACAGAGCTATGACAATACAGTTTGCAGAAGATATTCAAGTACGAAGCCGTGTTTGATACCCTCAGACTGGCCATGCTAAACCATGACGAATTCGTGAGTAGGCCAGTAGTCGTTGTGGTTGCTGTTGTTGTAGTTGTTCTTGTGTTAGCAGTAGTAGTAATGGTAGTCGTAGTAGTCGTCGTCGTAGTAGTGACAGGGTGTTGTTGTGGACGTATATAGCAAATCGTGGAGTGCATAGTAAACCAGGACGATCTTCACAATGACATGCTTGGACGCAAGGAAGCCGTCAAAGCTCGATACTTTGAACTGCAGCAGCAACTGGAGCAGCTTCAAGAGACGAAGGAACAACACAAACTCGATGGACTCAGCCAGATTGTCCAGTAAGCGATCAGAAACGCCTATATTTACATTAATCACGCCCAGAAAAATTCCCATTACTTCCAGTTTTAGTCCGGTGAAACAAATAGGGACGTGGGGAAATATTTTTTCCATATTTTTGTTTTGTGACATTTGACACAACACTCATAAAACTACGAATGACACACTAAATAGCACCCATGGGGATCAAAGTAAAAACTGCTGCAGCATAGCCTAACAGACTAGATGCACTAGAGACAAACTGTTTTGTTTCCGTAAGATTTTGAAAGCCACTAAAAATGCACCGATATTTTTGAAGCGGTTCAATAAAAATTCTGGGGACTGTCATGACGTATAAGACGGACGGCAGCCGGAAGCATGAGAATTTTTTTACCCCTTATTGCAGTTCATTAACAGCAGCGTCTTAGGTTAAAAAGATTGCACGGAGTGGAAAAACATGATGTAGCAGTTTTCTGACAGGCAGCTGCAAATTTTCGATGAAGGAGATAATGGGCGTGCAAATTTCAATTTTGCCACTAAATTCCTCCAACGCTGAAAGAGTCACAGCAACAAATTTGATATTTTAGAAAAAAAAATTTGGACAAGAAGAAAATTTTCTCGCAGGTTAAATTTTTTTGGGGGGAGGGGAGTTGCCCCTTGCTGTTTTACCACGACACTGTGCGTGGATGTTATCGTAGCGTAGTTTGTTTATATTTGTCTGTCTGTCTGGGTCGCCTCACTTTGCAAAAAAATGGAATTCGCAAGGAAAAGAAAATGGAAGGAAAATGGTAAATTTTGGTGGCAAAGTGTGGAATTTGCAAGGAATGGAAAATGCAAGGAAAGATAAAGTTGAATCTGCAACAAAAGGAAATTGCAAGGAATGGAATAAGCAAGGAATGGAACTTGCAAGGAAACCGTCTTGCAAGTAAAAATTACAATTTTTTTCACACGGTTAATGTATGTTAATAAATGTTCAGAAATGATTAACTGAATATCACACTAATAGCAAAGTACATTTTTTCCACGCCGTTTATGTAAGTAACTTAAAAATAAATGTGCAGAAATTTGACATCATCAGCAATTTAGAACGTTCAAATCATCTTGTAGTCTGAGTACACGCTTGGCTTTGGCAGGCGTAAAGTTGACCCCTACACTTATAAAGTTCGGTATATTCCACTAAAATCAAATACGCCTTATCCCAAATGTTTAAAAGAAGATACAACTAGAAAAGCAGTGGTAGCCCGCAGGTACCTCCGCCAAGGCAAAGCTATTCGCCAGGTGGCGTAACCATCTTCGCTTTGCCAGCGGTTCCCTTATGCCCCCTTTAACGCAATGGTAACGAAAATTTCAAAGTGATCCAGAATCCAGGATTCCTTCCGGATCACCCCCAAAATTGAATCACTTGTAGCCCGACATTCCCTTAAAATTTCAGAAAGATCCGTCCATAACTTTTCGAGTTATCTTGTTCACACACAGACAAACAGACAAACAAACAAAGTCCGACAAAAACATTACCTCCTTGGCGGAGGTAATCACTCTCACATATAGCAGGCCAAATACTGCCGCCAACAGATCTGTGATGGACACAACACAGTCTCGTCTATAGGCTATATAGGCATATGCATTTCTTGCAAAGTCCATTCTTTGCAATTTCACACGGATGCGAATTTTGGGGCCTTTCCTTGCATTTTCCTTCCCTTGCAATTTCCACCCTCTTTCTTTGCAAATTTCATTCATTGCAAATTCGGCGCTCTTGTCTGTCTGTCTCACTCAAGTATACACTGTGTCCCAAAAAACATCCCCGATATTTTCGACTGTAACTTGAAAACCAATTATCAGATTTTGATAATTTTTGGTACAGGTATTCCCGACACAACTTGCCATCACATGACTGTTTAGTTTCCCACCTCGCCCAACATTTGTTTCTGCACTACCTGGGGAAAGCAGATCAAGCGAAATATGCGTTATAAGAAACAGAAAACCTGAAAAAAACATCCCCTACATTATCGATCGTTTCTTGAATAAAGATTAGCAGATTTTAATAATATTTGGCAGAAATATTTTTGACACAACTGACTACTAAATAAGTGTTTTAGTTTTCACCTCACCCAACGTCTGCTTTTGCACCACTTGAAGAAAGCAGACCAGGCATAATACGTGTTAAAATGAATGGGAAAACGTCAATAAATTCCATTTGTCCTAATTTGTGGGCCTCAACATCAGGTCTATTACAAGGTTTGACTAACTTGCAGCAGTGTGTTTACCAGATAAAGTTTAGGAATGTTTGTAAAGTCAAAAGCGACTGGTAGAGCCTGTATTGGTCTCAAGCAGAACATTATCGATACTGCTGTGAAGTGAATAGAGAAAGCGTCTCCTTGCTAGTGTTCGCATAGTGGGCCAACACTTCAAGCAATTTTACTGTAGGCAGTTGAAAAATGGACAACTGAATGAAATGTCAGCCACAGTGTCAGAAGTGTTAACAAAATATGTTTTTACGTGTTATGTTAATTAAGCAATCATATTGCATTGGACAAAAAGGTGATATTTCGCTGGTTGTGCTTTCCCCAGGTAGTGCATAAACAAACGTTAGTTGAGGTGGGAAACTAAATGGTCATTTGATGGCAAGTTGTGTCAGGAATGTCTGTACCAAATATTATAAAAATCTGATAAGTGGTTTTCAAGTTACAGTGAAAAATGTTGGGGATCTTTTTTTGGGACACAGTGTAATACCGTGTTAAAGTCGTTGTACAGGGTAACCTGTCATTTGGCCCAAAATAATAACATTGTTTCATTTCCTCGGGAAGGGACGATTTGAGTGTTGATAGCTTGCTATCTCCAGTCAAAATTTGCACTGAAAGTTGCTGCTGCTGCTAATGCTACTACTACTACTACTACTACTACTACTACTACTACATTATTTTCTCCGTTGCTATAGGCAACGTCAGGAAGTGGAAAAAGCACGCGAGAACGTGGAAAATACGCGGATAGAGCATGAGAGTCTACTGCAGCAATTGTCAACAAACGGAAAAGTTTTGTGTGACTTGGAACGCAGCATTTCGTCGTTGTATGCTCGAGCTAGCACGGTATGCCACGTTCTGACATTAGTATTATTTTGAAAAAAAAACTTATATAGCCTACTCCTGGCAGTAACGATTCCCTTATATATAGTCTGTGTTCGTTGTTTAGCAATAGCAGCTTAGTAATAAAGATATTTTTTCTTGCAAATTTTAAAAATCGCATTTTTTCTCGAGGATTTCTGGGAACTGTAAATGATTTTCCACACGTTTGTTTGACTTATAACCGCACCGTGTCTCAAAAAAACAGGGGCCACTTTTATTTTTTGAATAACGTGAAATATTGGCCGATTTTGATAATTTTTGGCACGCAACATCGCAAAGACACTCGACGTAAATGACTGTAGTTTGGCCTATTTCACGGTTATACTGTCACTACACTACCTTGCGAAATGCAGAAGATGTAGTTTGGCCATTTACAACAATGAATTCAAACTGTGTAGTGCATGTGTCGGCTCAGAAAGTCACTGAGACCACAAAATCATTAAAACTTTGTTATGTATTTAATACTAATGATATTCATTTCAAGATCGTACGTCGACGAACTGAAATGACGCATCAATTAGCAGCGAGTGAGCTGCTCTGGGTCGCGCGTTATCGAACGCGCTGTTGGCGAGTGGCGTCAAAGTCCATTGCTCGCGTTCGTGCTGGAGAAAGATATTTTGAGCACATACTGTAATAAAAATGATGTGATGTAGAACGTATGACTGTTTTTAGAGACAAAAATGACTGTTACTTGTGTTTGTCGCTATTAAGTTACCTATTTTTGAGCCGAGGCATGTGCTACCCAATATGAATTCATTGTTGTAAACTGCCAAACTACGACTTCTGCATTTCACAAGGTAGTGTAGCAACAGTATTAAAGTGAGGTGGGTTAAACAACAGTTGTTTACGTCAAGTTTTTTGTGATGCTGCATGCCGAAAATTATCAAAATCGGACAATGTTTCACGGAGTTATTCAAAAAATATAAGTGGCCCAAACGTTGGGTGAGGTGGAAAACTGAATGGTCGTTTGATGGCAAGTTGTGTAAGGAATATTCCTATCAAAAATTATCATAGTCCAATAATTGGTTTTTGAGCTGCAGTCGAAAATGTCGGGGATGCTGTTTTTGGGACGCAGTGCAGTTAGTTAGTTTTGTCTTCGTGGTATCATTAGTTGATGGACGCCGAGAGCCGTGCGAAGCTGATAGAGCGCTCAGCACGCACTGCCGGTCGTTCATCAACAGTGCTGGATGACATGCGCCTGATAGCGGAGAATCTGGAAGCACTGCGCGGCGCGGTGTCCGAGGCCGACCCGTCGGGTGGAGTCGGTCGCATGATGCACTGTTCCTGGTTCGGCGAACTGACGCTGGCGTTTCCAAAACCCGAGTCCATTCGAGTTCCGCTCGTTCCTTCTGACGACAAAACGTCACTCACTGGTCACTTTACTACCATTGTGCTACACGTAGATCATGTAGGCCTATATAGGTGATAGGCCCTTAGGCCTAAGTATTTTTGTATTTTTTTTCTCTCTTCTTGTTGCTGCTGGGTTTTTTCTTTGTGCGTGTTTATTGCCTACTGTTATCGGTAAATTAAAAATCACCACCACCACTAGGCCTACTACTGCTACCACTACCATTATATATGGCAATGGCATTACCACGACTGTAGGCCTATACAGTGGTTTAGTGAACTTACTCTGGCATAGAATGTCCAAAGCCTGAGTCTGTTTGATTATTGAAATCCTACTTGTTCTTTTTAACAAGATTTCACTCACATACAGTATAGTCTCTGTCCCCACAAAGTGCACTAAACTGCAGCAGCGGCGTTGTGAGTTAAAAAAAAAGTAGGCGGTGTCAAAACCTGGACCTATAAAACCGAGAACGTCAAAACTATCCCACTACACGAACCCTGACCTAAACCCTAACCCAAGCCCGTCGAGATGCTATTGATGTACTTGGAGGCAACCGAGGCAGCACTGACCACTGACGGCTGTCTCTTGTGCAATAAACGTGCTTCAGTGTAGTAATATTAGAATGCAATCGCTGCGCCAATTAATGCAGCTTGCGTAGTCGCCTGTCGTCATGTTTATGGCCACCTGTTTGTGGCTATCGTCTTCTTCAGCTTTGAAGTGTGAAACAACCACGCGTATTGTCAAAGCGTGTGCAGCCTGCTGTTTTCACGCAAGAAAGCTAGCATAGCTAGCGCGTATTAGCTAGGGCAATTTTGTCTGTCTGTCCGTCTGTCCGTCTGTCTGTTTGTCTGTCACAACGCAAACCGGTTAGTAGTTTCGGTTAACCGGTTTTGAAATTAACCGAAAAGCGCATCCCTAGTTTGGACGTAATTTTTTTGACAAGAAGAAAATTTTCTGACACTTTTCTGAAGCCCAACATTTAAGGGGGTTGGGACAATTGCCCCACTCCCCGGCCACGACGTTCAAAATAGAGTTAGTCGGCGAATGGCAATGTTGTCATCGTATGTTGTCTGTCTGTCCATCTGTTCGGTGTGACGTTGATCTACGGTGCAGGTGTTTTAGCGACTGTAGCTTAATTTTGCCTTTTGTAGCCTAACCTGTTATAAGCAAACTTTGTGTTTCTGGTAGAAATTTGATTGCTGCATAATCCAGCAGCAATCTATTGCAGGCCCCATAGGCTAGTATGTCGGAAACTGAAAGCAAAACCAGTTTCAGTTATAGATGACGGCCATTTTGTCGTCGGTTGCTGCAGAGTTTGAATTTGAAAACGACAACCGCGTGCTGTCACGTGACGACTTAAAACGGCAGAGCGCCGAGCTGCTGCTGGCCAATCAGCGACGTGCGATGTCACAGTCGGCGACCAATGAGAAGTCCCGATCAAAGATGCCAAGACGCAGACGCAAAAAGACAATGACGTCATAACCCATAACGTCATCGTTTACGTCAATCTCGTGTGACGTTCTCGCTATTCAACTCAGTGTTTTTTCTCTTTCATGTTGTTAACTTGCCGATTTTATTTTGATTTTTTTAGGCTTAAGTAAATAAGTCGTAAAACTGAAAAAAGACAGCCGCCACTATTTTTGCTGATCTAGTCCTATGGTTAGGGTTAGGGTTGGGGTATGAGAGTTAGTGCCCTCATCCTATTCTTAATAAATGTACTAGTGCATAAGAGACTCGCACTATGGGGTGGTGGCTGTCTTCTTCAGTTTTACGAAATAAGTAAGCAACGAGCTAGGCTGTTTGATTATAACAGGCGTATTTGAGCAAAACTCACAATGCGTCACACTCACAGCTGCAATCGAGCAGAAACGACTTCAGTAATCGTTTCAACGTTTTATATCTGATGTCTTGTTTTACTGTTATAAGTTCTACCACGTGTCAGATTGCTTCATAGCCACGGTCCTGCTGCAGTCAAGCTGCTGTGCAGTGGTGTGGATAGGGGACCGGGGTTCGTGCACGTGCCACTCGGTGCAGGTGCGTCCGCCAAGATGTGTACCGGGGTAGCCGCGTTTTTTGAACAACCCCAAAGTCTCGCTCATAGGCGTAGAGGGACTTTTCGCTTAGGGGGGGGGCAGAGAAGGCAACTTGACCGAATATTAAGAACTGGATCATGGTCCCTTGGGGCCCTGAGGTTTCAGAGCGACTGAGGACCCCTCGTACATATATTTGCAATGTTGACTTTATTTTATAGCTATTTGTGTACTGCAGCCTTTTTTGCTCAAATGATAAAGACAAACAAAGGCGGCGGAACAGATTTAAAAGTGGAGGTACAGATAACGTGCGAGCGAAGCGAGCAGAAAAAAATTGACCTGTTGTACGCAGAATTGGCACTTGGCAGACCGCAAATTTAGCGGTCCGCTGTCCCGGCCCCTATCCGGCCTTGCAAATATTTTTCAGTCATGGCGTGGCCATAGGGAGCACTGGGGGAAATGGCCTCTCAGGAGACCAGAAATGGCAATCATCTAGTGTAAACTAACTTTTTCTCGAAATAGTGTCAGAATGCACCCAAATTTTTGGACCGGCATTTGTAAGTTGAACATGCTTCCGACCATGTGGCAAAATTTCGCGGAGATCGGCCTACGGACCTCGGAGATCTCGCGATGAGAAAAAGAATAGGCTAAAGAAAAACTGTTGCAAAACATAAGGCCTTCCGGGAACTACCGTTTTGCAGTGTTACTGATATTGTATTCCCGCTGTTGTTTGTTGCATGAAGTCTGCTGTTTAACGTCTTTGAACACGGTATATTTTGAGAGTATTTTGTAAGATTAATTAGCTAAATTATTTTGTTCTGTACGTTTTGCTGCTTGCGTAGCCTATAGAGATGTTTATTATTGTTGCAAATGTTATTGTGCCTTTGCACAGTTAATAGATTTAGCCTGACGCAAAATATAACATTGGAGCATTTTTATTGGTATGTATTTGACAGAAAACTTCGTTGTCTTATATAGCGTTCGATTGCTCCAATTGCTATAGCCTACCTCCGTCGCTGAAGACGGATGACAGGGCCTGTCTGTTTGTCTGTCTTTCAATCTGTTAAGGCTAACGCTTGCACTAACCCCAACCCTAACCCTAACCCTAACCTCAACCCTAATCCTATCCTTAACCTTAAACCTACCCTTAGGCTTAACTTTATCAGTTAATTCGGGTGCGGGTGAATTAACGAACAAGTACTCCTATTTCTAGTCCTAAATTTAAACTAATTTATGTGACGATACTGCGACCCCCGAATAAAACTGACAACTTTTACTATATTTTCCAGTTTACGGGCGCGAGTTTCAACTGGCACAACTCGAAAAATTTCTTCTCTGGATAAATTAGCCGTTCCTCACCGAGCTGGCTATTGATTCGGCTGCCGGACTAATAGCCTATAGGCTATTTTTACGGCTGCCAGATGAATAATTAGCGCGAAAATATAAAGTACACTAGAATGCGCCATTTTAAAAAGCAAAATTCTCAAAATTTTTCTCTCCGAACAGGCCCCGTGAAAACTTTTCCCTGCGTGGGCCCCACTGCGGCTCTCAACGTCTTTGGCCACCTGCAATGCGTGTCGTGTTGCGAATGAATGCCATTCGTCGGCTTCACGCCAGTGACCAGTGGCGGCGATTTCTTCTAGACAGTGGGGGGACGACATGGCTAAAAGTGGCAATTGTTGGGGGGATGCTTGCATTTGCGTCCCCCCAACCAAAATTTTTGGGGGGACGCGTC
>Ga0209367_1000283_pt1 | contig 45273 bp, 45 predicted proteins | sample WorMetLIZISLAND2_FD_187412 | JGI IMG/M metagenome (GOLD analysis project Ga0209367, IMG submission 187412) | Marine gutless worms symbiont microbial communities from Max Planck institute for Marine Microbiology, Germany - Olavius geniculatus... ... | reverse complement strand
ATTTTGTTTCAGATGTACTGATAACGCATTCAGCGCACTAGAGATTTCTTCGAAATGATAGTGCGCTATATAAATGTTCACTTATTATTATTATTATTATTATTATTACAGACAAACAAAGTCTGGCAAAAATATAATCTTCTTGGCGGAGGTAATTAAATAGTGCTGACTTGATTTGGGAAATTTCCGTCGTCATTTCTAACACAATTGTCGTCCTGGTCTGAATTGATTGATTGACAAGCAAGTGCTATTATACAGCTATTTGGGTCATTATGATTTTGTTGAGAGAGCATTTAAAGTTGTTAATGGAGCATGAACATGAATGAGAGATGCAGCCTTTGATCGTCAGCTTCTGCATTCATTTCATGCTAACATGCTGCATGGCTGCTGGACGTATTTTGTTCATTGTATGGAAGCCTGCAAGGCTGTAGTAGTGTAGTCAGAATTTGTTCTTTTCCCTCCCTTCTTTTACTCTTTCTACCCTTTCTACTGTTTCGTGCTTTCTCTCCCCTTTCCTTCCCTAGTTTTTTTTCTCTGCCTGAAATCCAGCCTGGGGAGTACTGTAAGTTCATTAGTTTGCAAATGCATTTTATCAGCTTAGAAAGTACATCTTGTGGCAATACCGGGTGGCCCATAAAAACGTCCCGAACTTTGCATATTTATAATGGCGCGTATACTACATGGAAGTAAATTTCATTTATGCGCATTTGTAGACCAATGTGTACTCTTACTTACTTATAAATTTTAGTGACATCACTTATGACACCACTGAATGCCGCTTAATGACGTAAGGTGCATGAAAAATTGAATTATGTAAAGACAGCATTCCATCACACCGCATCAAAACAACTCAAAATTTTCTTTGAGACAACACGCCTGATTCAATCACCACACAAGAAAGAACACCGTATTCACCAGATTGACTCTGCTAGATTACGTAGTTTGGGATGTCTTGCAAGAACTTGTCTATGAAAAAGGCGTAAATAGTTTGCGAACTTCAAAGATCTTCAGAATGTTATCAGAGACAGATGGCATGATGTCGACATCAGACATTCAGAATCAGAAATGCCACATAGGAGTGGGAAAAGCGTCTGGCAGCAGTTGCAAAGGAAAATGAAGGACCTATTCAGCACATTTCTGCTGGTCAGCTGGTTGATGAGATGAAGATTCGGCCTATTGTGACGTTCTGGTGTAGCCTGCGTACGAGCGGCAACGTAAATGATGAGCCGCTTGCATAATTTGCTTTATGATGTGAAACACTATTTTGCTTTTTATCTCGGCTAATATGGAAGTGTTGTAAGCGACAATTTCTACACATATTTGAGGATGTTTGCTCATTACACACGTGCTTTTTTGCTGATTTATTTTGACTACTTCGCTGCATAACACGTGCAAATGTTCGGGACGTTTTTTTCGGGCCACCCGGTATTTTCAGTCATTTATGCAATGGCCAGTTTATCTCATGTCTGAGCTATAGTTCTGTTTAGGATTATTTCGTTTCAAAGAAAGGCAGTCTTGAGTGGCATGCTGCACACATGGTTGTATTGACTGATTTTATTATTATATAATACACATTTTTTTTAAATTTTAGTTTGCCAGTTATTAAGTTCATAATTCAGTGTATTGGATGTACAACGATTTCTTGTGCTTCTGCATGGGAACGTTTGGTTAATTGTCAGTGTTGCTTTGTTTGAATTTGTCAAACTCAGTTTATGTGCCTGCTGCTGCTTGCACCAACCGATAAAGTAGTCTAAACAGTTAACTTCAACTCATTTTATCCACTTTTTATTGCTAAGTATTTTGTAACACTATAAAAAGCTGGTGATTATAAGTTGGCTGTCCTCCAATTGACCACGCCCTCTGTGTCATCAGAGAGGAAAATTGTTGCCATAAATGTGAGAAAACAAGCAGAATTCAATATGGACTGGAAGATGTGTGCTTTTGCTGAACGATCTTGTGACGTCAATTATAGTGAGCTGTTATGAGACAAATTTACATGACGTGCTTGTACTTACCATGAGTGAACATCTCAAGGTGTTATTTTAAATTTTTGTGTTTATTCCAGGCAATTTACTTGTTCGCATATTTGTTTTGTCTTGTTCTGGTGGTTCGTTTATGCATGCTGTTTCACCCACAGTTGCTGTTTTTGTTCTGTTTTTGTTCCGTCTGCTTCCCAGTTCCAGTGAAAACGTGCAACTCGTTGTGTCTGCTTTCATCCGCTCTAAAAACAGAAGATTTAAAACTGTTTTATGCGTTTATGTAAGACTGTGCTTTAATGCTTGCAGTATATTTGTACAAATGTGGTTTAAGTATGTTTGTGCATTGTGGCGGGGACTGGCGAGCAAGGGCAGGTGCCCTCTCCTGGAATCTAGTCTGCCAGAAAATTGCTTTCCAAAATGTGACATTTGGGGTTGAAATCTTTTTTAGGGGTCATGTGAGGCAAAATCGAAATCTTGAACACCCGAAATCTTCTGCATTTGGAAGTTGCAGCAGTGCAGCTGTCTGTCAGAAATTGCAACTTTCCAGCCCCTCAGTGTTTGAATTGCCAGGGGAGGGGAGTTGAGGGGGGTTGAACCCCCCAACTGTTTTCTCAACTCCCTAACACACTGTCAAATTATGTTCTGGGCGGTCAGCTACATACTCAATACATATGATTTAAATCAGAATTTTTGGTTGGGCTCTGACCGTCTAAAAGTTAAACCCCCAGCTAATTTTTCACAGTTCAAACACTGCCCCCACTCCCACAACTTTTTAGTGCACAGCACCGCTGTGAGTAATGATTGGTCATGTGTGGTGTGTGGTGACTAGTAGTATGTCTGTATGTACACAGATGGTGTGGTGTGGTTGGATGAGTTGGACTTTGCAACATTTCAGTACTGTGAGCTGATACACGCTAGCAACATCGTCACCATCAGAGAATCACACACTGTACGCCCATGTGTACTGTACTCCTGTGTATGTGTCGACTAGTAGTTGTATGTGGCGTTGTTTGTACACAGGTGGTGTTGTACTGTTGGAGGAATTGGACTATGAAACAACACGGAGCTACGAGCTGACACTACGTGCTAGCGACATCGTCACTGGATCTGTCGCTGACACAGTCGTACACATTGCCGTCCAGGTATGCCACTCATTTCTATTACATTCATTACAGTCATTTGTTCCATGTCAAGTCAACCAGTACTGGAAAAATTCCCCACATGACCACCTCGGATTTTCTTCGTTTCTGGCACACATGTAGATCAAAATTTGTTCAGATAATGTACAAAATTTTAGTTTTTTTCATATGTTTTCTGCCTGGGCTTAGGACACTGTACATGGAATTTTGTGGAATTGCGTTACACAACTGGCTGGTAGTTGCTTTTATTTCTCAGTTCAAATCCAAGTTTGCAAAGCATTTTGACAAAACTGTTATAAGTTTTACTAAATCAACTGACTACTTCAGCAATGAACAATATTCTACTGCAAGGTGACAATATTCTGCCAATGAAGGAGGCAATGATTATTGAACAGATGCTTTTGTACTTAAAATAATCCAAAAAGACATAAAAGGTCATCAGTTTACTTCGATGACGAATATAGTTTTCTGGCAGAAATTGGCCAGTTAAATTGGTGGCTATTTAACAGATAGTTAATGCTACCAGAAACACGAGTTTGCTTAATAATTTGGATGCAGTAAAATTGAAAAATATTGCTTATACTGAGCAGCAGAATTTGGCAAAGTGGATAGCTTCTATGATTACTTACTGTCCGCCACAGCGACACCTGGTGGACAGTCGTTCCGACGAAGGCAGCAGCAGTTGCCGAAACGTCAGCAACAACAATGTATATGAAGGTTGTAATTTGATGAATTTATCAACTTATTTAGTTACGTTTCAACCTACAAGTCTACTTAAAGACATGGATAGCGGAATTTGGAAAAGATGCTTTCTAGGAAGCTGCTGTTCCTAAAATGGTGTAGTAAATGTTGTGATCTATGTCTGTTTAGGACGTGAATGACAATGCACCAGTGTTTGACAGTCATCAGTACTCGGTGAATATCTCAGAGGCTGCACCTGTCGGTACAGCTCTGCTGACGCTGTCGGCTAGCGACGCCGACACTGGTGTGAACGCGCGGTTGTCGTACCGCGCAGAGCCGCACCCCGCCGCACCGGATGATGTAGCACTGTTCCATGTGGACGCCGAGCGAGGTCTTGTGCTGATCCGAGGTGCACTGGATCGCGAGCAGGCTGCTCGACTCAGGTACGTACTAGATATTGCATTATTGGAGTGGGTGAGCGAGCGAACAGTATCATACTTTAAACCAGGCTTAGATGGTCTAGACTACACCATTGTTTGCATTATGACGCATGACTGCAGCTGAAATTGAGAAAAAATATACTGAGCAAGCTAAATGTGGTTCAATTACAGTTACAGCGTTCATAGGTTGCTAAGATACACTTGAAACTCTCACATGACAGCTTATTTCTTAATGGTAATCGATGAAGAATTCTCTTAGATCATATTCAGAATACGCAAAACACTTATCACAGATTGCGACCAATAGCTAATCAGTTTTTCGAAGGGTCACCTTCCAGAATATTTGCTGTCATCAAAAAGCCATAAGTTTATAATGTATATGGTGGGCCAAAAAACGTGGCACTTTACTTTTGTCCATATTTTCACCAATTATTGATCAATTTTCAAAATTCTTTCACTGGCACACTCTGCAAAAAATTTGCAATAACTTTATTATTACATATTCCACCAGACCATAAATGCATCTCTACACTACTTTGTGAAATATTGATGAAATATGCATACGCTCTGTCTGCGATAGCTAGCTTCTTGTCTCACATTGGCAGAGGCATGACAGTCGATGGAATCGTAACGACCATTAAGTTCACTTTAAAAATCCTGGATTTATTGAAATCTGACTATTTCCTGGATTGGACCTTCATCTAACCGGTCTCTAGTGGACATAGCAGTATAGAAAAATAAAATCCCGGATTGATTGACTAAGTGATTGGTTGCGTGGTTTCAGGTTTGTTGTGGTGGCCAGTGATACGGGTGTTCCATCTCTGTCCTCGTCAGTCATCGTGACAGTGTATGTCACAGATGTGAACGATAATCAGCCGACATTTGACCGACCGGTCTACGAGTCAGCGGTCTCAGACCAAGCACCTCGTGGTCAGTTTGTCACCGCCGTGCAGGCCTTTGACGCAGACGTCACAGACCGCGGTAGACTCACCTACGCCATCGTCAATGGCAACGAAAGACAGGTCGATCATTTGTTCCGTGTCAAGTCAACCAGTGCTGGAAAAATTCCCCACGTGACCACCTCGGATTTTCTTTGTTTCTGGCACACATGTAGATCAAAATTTGTTCAGATAATGTACAAAATTTTGGTTTTGTATTTGGTAGTTCTGCCTCTGCAGACACTTTCCGTTGCCTCTTTAAAACTCACTGCTTGCAGCAGGCCTACTGCTCCTAGTGGCTCAGCCAAGTGTCTCAGATTCGGCCACTGGCTGACATCGTGCCCTCCAAGTATTGCACTTACTTACTTACTTACTTTTGTTCAAGAATTTTTGCATTTGGGGGCAAAGGTTGCCAGCCACGTTTTTTGGCATTTTTAAACCTCATATTTTAGTTTGCCACTGCAGCTAACTTTGTATGATGCTTGACAGTGTAGTTTTTTTTAAAATCTGGACATAATTTTTAGGATTTATCTCATTTTTTAAAATGGGCATATATTGTAAAGCACTGCTAGTCATTGTTGTAAATGGTTATTTGTCTATATTGATTGGTTGCAGTCGTTCGTAATTGATTCTCGGACGGGAGTGGTTAGTACGGCTAACTCGGCCCGGCGTCTGGCTGACAGCATACAGAGCACATACGTTCTCAACGTATCAGCGACTGACGGCGTCTACAGTGCTTTCACACAAGTCAAGGTGGGTGATATTCATATTTTATTCAACACAAATGCTGATGTCAGCTGACGTCAGTGCTTGAAGTGACTCATGTGGCGTACCAACACTTCCTTGGCTGCCTGGAAAGAATACTGCCACATTTTTCCAAGATAGTTGCTGATTAAATATTGGTTTTGTAACCTATACTCTGGAAAGTTCCCATCCTCGAACTAGTTTTTGTTCACTTTTGTCCCGGTGTCATATCATGTCATTTATTTATAATGTATTGTGTTTGCACATGTTTAGGTTTTCACAGTTCTGCAGTAGCTGCCCCCACCATTTGGAATATGCTGTTTTGGCTGGCAGTTTGCAGTATTTTGTTACATACTAGCTTTTATGCCATCTCATTTAGATCAATTTATGTAAAGTTAACTTTTAAAAAATTATGTTTATTTCCAGCTGTACTTTGTGTTACAGCCGATGAGCGTATTTAAAGATAGAGGTAATCGTGTACCAGGTGATGATGGGTTGGTCAAACTTGTTTTAATCTTAGTTTTTTTATAATAAATAAATAAATAAATCAGAATTATGGTAACGATGTGCCAGGTGACAGTGGGCCGATCGAACTCGTACAGTCCGGTGTTTAGTCAGTCCGTGTTTGATGCTGACCTCACTGAGCTGCAGCCGGTCGGAGTGACGGTGACTACAGTGTCAGCAACAGACAGAGATGACACTGACATCTATGGTGACGTCACATACAGCATCGTTGGTGAAGACAATGACGAAGTCTTTGCCATTGACTCTCAGTCAGGTTAGCTTAGTGAACTACGATTTCAGTTACAATCTTCTTCTTCTTCAGCGTATGGTCAAACTTCAACAAGTTGAAGACTCCTGACCAGAATTACAGCAGTGCTAGGCGACAGCATTCTATCTATTGTTAGTGTCATTTGGAGAAAATGACTAGAAAACAGTATACAGATATGATGTTTTGCCATTATGCTTTCAAAAGTTTTTCATGTCGTCTCTTAGAGTACTGCAATACAGCATGCAACAGTAAAAGATTAGGCCCAGATGATGCGGAAAACAATCAGATGTACATTTTAAAAAGTACGAAATATAGTAGTACGGAAATGTATGGGTGAGAATTGGGCTACAGAATGATGGAATACTGAGGTTACCGATAACCTAAGCCTACATTCCAGTGTATGAGCTTAAATGGACTACTGGCTTCAGTTCATGATGATATGCTTGTGCTGACTTTACTGGACTTTACCAGACTCATAGTCAGACTGTTCCAAAGGGTTTGACTTTATCCTCGGGCTCGTTGCATCAGCGAGGAGATTTAGGGGAGCATTGGAAGCTGTAAATAGGATATCTTGCAGTGTACTCAGTGGTCCATGATTACCTAATCCATGCTGTGTGAATGTATGTAGGCCTGTGCTATTACAACAATGACTTGAGTAGATAGACCGAGCAGACCAGTACATGGTTTATGTGTGGGGGCAGTCTCGCAGTGTACACAGTGGTCGATGTATTACATGAGCCATGCTGTGTGAATATCTGTAGGTGCAATAACAACAAGGACTTCAGTAAATCGTTGTGAGTGAGCCCAGTACATAGTCTATGTGTCTGTGGTCTTGCAGTGTATGCAAGTGATTGTGATGATTGTCATGTGATTGCATGAGCCGTGCTGTGTGAATGTCTCTAGGTACAATAACAGCACGTACATCAGTAGATCGTCGGGAGCGGACCGAGTACATGATCCGTGTGTCGGCTGTGGATGGGGGTGGTCGTGCCGCCTATGCCGTGGTCAGAGTCCATGTGATGGCCCAACATGCTGCCATGCCGACGTTCCTTATGTCCGAGTACAAAGCCAACGTCTTTGCATCCGTACCGCTCGGCACTTCGGTGGTGAAGGTACGTTGCACGTATGTGCTGGGTTAAGATTAGTTTTACTATTTAGAGTCGTGGTTAGGGCTTGTATTTGCATTCTCTACCGCATTCCACGTCAGTAGTAAAGCTACACTGCAGATACATTGAAGGTTAAAGGTTTAGTCTCCCCTCATCCCGGAAAATTGCATCCAAAAGTCCAGAAATTGCTCCATGAATTAAATGCTTTCATTGTCAAACATGGGACATAAATAAATGCACTGCACGAGTCACTAGCTTTGGATTTGTGGTTTTGGCAGTGTAAACTGATGTCTGGCTAAGAGCTAAGGAAACAGAGATCATTGCTGCCCAGTGGCTCGGAAAGGACTTTACATTTGCGTTCAATTTATGTTTAGGATTACTTATTGTATTATACTGTGACTAGGTTTACTTTTTGTCTTGACTAAAAGATGTATTATTGTTATGACGGGGTTAGGTGGCATCGTCGGAGCTGGATAGCAGTCGTAGTGTTGACGTGGAATATTCGATTGTCTCGGACTCTAGCAGTCAGGATCGAAGTGCTTCCGTTTACTTCTCAGTTGACTCTTTGGCCGGCCTTATTTCAACCAAGGCCTCACTGTCACAGTTTGGTACGTGATCAACTATAACTTTATAGGCGTTCATGTGACATTGTGTGACATCTGTAGGTGCGTGCCTTGTAAAAACAAGCGTCGAAGTAATTCGATAAAATGCAGAATCGCTGATTGGTGCTGTCACCCGGTGAATTATAAATGAGCAGTAAGTTGCTAGTTTTGGCTTTGGGTTTCGACCCTCTGATCTTTTTTTGGGGGGGGGGTTTGGGACCACCATCTATCACAATGTGCCATTGGAGTCAAGGAATGTATCTGCCAAATAGCACGTAAATTCTAGCATCAGCTATTTAATGTGAACTGTAATAACTTAACCGGTTAGTAAGGCATCATAAAATGGATTCAACTTATGTGAAATCTTCTTAGATTATTCTAAAGTTTTTCTTTGAAATCATCTATTTAGCCGACAGAACTTGTATTGGACAGAAAATAAGCTGATCAGGTAAATGCTGGGTACAGTACCTTTAAAATTTGTAGTAAGTTTTATGTATTTAAGTGTCATTTCTACATTAACAGGTTAGTTGCAGGTTAGTTAGGCCTCTACAGTCTACATACTGTCATAAAGTAAAGTGAACAAGACATATGAGCTAATGCTTATGAGATGCACGAGAGCCTATGGCAGTTTCTGTTCGCAGGTAATATTGGTCTATCTCCATCCATTTTATCGCAGTTCACTCTTTTGCAGCCAAAATCACCAAAAAAAATCACTTGAAATCAATATTTTTAGGGTTCAGGGTCATTCAAGGTCATCGATGTTAACATTTCTAAGAAGCTCGTCGCCAGTGCTTGTTATGATAAGCAGCATGTCTGCCTATCTGCAACCATTTTGACGTTAGTCGAGTCAATAATGGTAGAATAACGTTTTTTAAGGGGTGCCCCTCTTTCTCTCTCTCGTTCGTGGGGACCCCTTCACCCAGTGGCATGAAATTTTGTCACGAAATACTAGAGATTCCAGGCTATCATATGGTGAAAATCCAAGGTCTCTATCTCACCTGGTCTTAGAATGGTACTGGGACGTGACAGACACCAAGACAGATGGACAGACGGACAGAGTTACCTTAGCTAATACACACTATAGCTAGCTAGCTAACGCTTGCACATAAAAGTGCGGGTATTAGTTAAGCCCTGTGTGTTTGCAGAAAGTGAAGTTTTTGAGTTCTTCATCCGAGCAAAGAACCGAGACACGCTGGCACACGTGGATGTGCCAGTCGAGATATATGTGATGGGTGCAGAGGACCAGCCTCCGACATTCGACCGTGAACTCTACCGATTCAGTGTACTCGAGGACTGTGCTGTGTCAACTGTGGTGGGCACAGTCTCGGCACGTAGCAACGCCAGTATCACGTATAGGTACGCAGTACGCACTGCTACTACAACTACTATTATTAGTACTACTAACTACTACTACTGTTTATAGGTAGCAACACTGGAAACTCGTTTTGGACAAAAAATGAAATCACGCAGAAATTTATGATTTTGGATAAAAAACGAAATTCACAATACCTGTGTTACGGACAAAATTTGGATGAAAATTAGAAAAGTAGATGATATTTTGGACAGGTGAAAAATGACATTTGTATTTCATTTCAGCCTACGTTGTTCAGCCGACTAAGAGCTGTGGCTACTGCTGCTGTTATTGTTGTATGACCGTATATGCCTAGATTTGTGTAGGAGACCTAGTCTGAGGATGATGACTTTGCAGCAAACAGTAGCAGTGGTGGCATTATTAATCAACTTTATTCATCGAAAAATTCGATAGCATCACAAACAAAAAAGAAGAAAAAGAAATTATTGCAGTCTGTTTGTTGGATCACGAGTCCTATGAAATGTATGAGTTGATCCCATGAGTTGGGGAAGATTATTAGAACTGCCATTATCGATACGTTACATATGCACAGTTATAATTGGCAGTTCTTACAATTTTAGGTTTAGGTGAATTAAATCGTTTTTTTGTGGTTTGTGTTTCATATAGGTTAAACTTTCTGCAAAGGATAAACTTTTTGTTTCGTTATTATGTGTACGTGCAATTTTGCCTGCAAAGGTTGTCCCCGAAATGACCTATACTGTGTCGGGTGAGACGTTAAACCCTACTCACTCACTTACCCTACAAGTCGGGACTTAAGCCAACTCTCCTAGGACAAATTTGTTAATTTATTTTCATTTCAACAATTCCAGGCATCTATTTTTCCAGCCCATCTGTAAAAGCGTTATGGTGATGCCATTGAAACATGGCAGAATTTGATGTTTCTTCGGTAGTCATCGGTTGCTCATTTTTTATCCGAATTTCAATGAATTTTGTTTTTCTTAAATGCTCAATGTTGCTGTTATTTTGTTCGTTTTTTGTGCAAAACGAATTTCCGATGTACAGGTTTGTGTCGGAGAGCCAGTCTGAAGATGAAAACTTTGCGGTGAACAGCAGCACTGGTGATATTGTCACTATTCGGTCGTTGGATCGTGAGTCTCGAGAAATGTACGAGTTGATCCTGAGTGCCGAGACTCTTGCCAGTCCTCCGCTGGTCGCCCACGCTCGGCTACTCATCCACGTTGGTGACACTAACGATAATTCACCGAGATTCGAGACTGATCGTTACACCGCTGTCATCACTGAAGGCAGCCCACCCGGCACACAAGTCATACAGGTACTAGCCTGATTTAATGACGGATCTCTCGCCAAAATGTTTGCAGTTATACAACCACCCATAATCTCACTCTTTTAGATTGGTGACTACATTTACGTGTGCCGTGGCAATTAAATAAGCAAGTCTAGCGTAATTGGTTGATTTATTTTCCGTTTATTTTCCATCTTTTTTTCTGAAGTCTATAGACTAGACCAGAGTTTTTTTTTTAATTTTTGGTCCAAGTGCATGCCATAGCATTCAGCCTTGGCTTTTGCTCAGCGAATTTGCTCAGTTAAAGTTCAAGTCAAAAAATAAAGTCATCTGATGGGTGAGGTCAAGTTTTGCTAGGACTTTAGTCTAAGACTAAAGTCTTGACTTGACTTTGTTTTAAGCCCAAAGTCGAGACCGAACTTGACCTGACTTTGGTCTAAGCTTAGAGTGAAGTCTAAAGTCAAGACCAAAATCATCTGGCAATTTCCAATGTTAAAAAGAATACAATTATGCTTTGGCTTGATTAAACGGACGTCCCAGTTCATTATTTGAGCGTAATATTTACTTTTTGTCTAGTAAAATAAAGTGTGGTGTCTGATAAATAATAGGCGTTTTGTTACTTACTACTTACTAGCGTTAACTCAGCAGATGACACCCGCGTAAATCATGACATCATCACTGGCTTGCATTGCTAAAAATATTGTACAAAATTCTTTTTGTGTCCACAAAATGGCCATATAGGTAAGCAGATTAATATTGCACACATTATCGGATTAATATAGGCCCGGAAAACACTTCTATAATGTTAATTAACTAATCGTATTCGTGCAGTTATTCGACTGTTACATAAAAGAAGATGGATGATCAGAAACGAAAGTCAAATCTATTTAAAGTCAAGTTGAAAGTCGAGACTAAAGTCAAGACTAAAGTCAAGCCCAGCTCGTAGATAAGTTCAAAGTCGAGACCAAAGTCAAGACTTTAGTCTAAGACTAAAGTCTTAGCGAAACTTGACCTCAGCCAATGTCTGTGTTATGCCGGTGTTATTCAGTGCTAACATGAGCAGTGGTTAGCCTTAAGCTAGTTTAAAAACGTAGTTACATGGATGCAGGTTGTTGCGGAGGATGCTGACCTTGGTCTGAATGGTCAGTTCTACTACGTGCTGGCCAACGAGTCGGTCCGAGATGTGTTCGCATGTGACTCAACGACTGGTGCTATCTCTCTGATTGGTGCGCTGGATCGCGAGTCCGTGGCGGAGTACTGGCTTACGGTCGCAGCTGTCGATCGTGGCGTCCCACGCATGTCAGCATCAACCGAGGTTGTACTGACGGTCGGTGATGAAAACGACAATGCTCCCGTGTTTCAGCATTCGTCTTACAGCGGCGCCGTCAACGAGGATGCACTACCAGGTCAGTGACTGGTTTCTGAACAGCATGTCATTATAATCATCCAAGTTGGCCATAAATCTGGACAACCTAGAATACCTGGGAAATTTTTTGAACTTGGAAAACTTCTGGAAAACTCAAGGAATTGACAGGGAATTTGGTGCAGCTTCTGAAAAAATTGTAACAAACAAAATAGTGTCACCTGATGTGATGTTCAGGGTGTAAAATGATCTAAAATATGATTGTTGTCCAGGGCTTTGCTCTGAAGTTTTCTGTGTGGAGCTTACAGCTCTCCGTCAGATTACCATTATTATGGTTACTTTTTGTACTAGGTTTACGACTTTGAAAATGCTGATAAACTTGATAAACTTTTTTTTCTGCTGTATGGTTACTCTGTCATCATATATTCGTCTGTCTATTAAAAAGGCGGATGCGGACATTTGACCCGCATCTAAGGCAGTATGTTATTGGATTTCACAAGTGTGCCAAGTCCATTGAACAGTTTAGGCATGCCACGAATGTGATGGACGATGGACAGGCTGACAGACCACACTACAGAGAAATGTGTAGCAATAGGTCAAACCTTTACACGGCAAGTGCAATTCCACCTAACTGGTGCGTAAAATTAATGCCATCTAGCCGCAGTAAAACGGACGGCAGAAGCTATTAATTTAAAAACGTTAGGGTAAATAAAAACGACATTTTGATTGTTTTCTTTCGCGCCAGGAACGATCATTCTGGTCGTAACGGCAACGGACGCGGATGCAGCACCACACAACGCCGTGACGTACCACATCACTGCAGGGGACCCCCTCGGACAGTTTGGCATCCGACGCTCCGGCGAGCTCTATGTGAATAAACTGCTGGACCGGGAAGACCGGGGAAATTATGAGTTGACGGTGCTAGCGACCGATGGGGCTCATGTTGCTACAACAACAGTTACCATCAACATCCTCGATGCAAACGACAATGCTCCCGTGTGCCAACCGGTGAGTTTAGGCATGTTAACCTTGGTGTTGATTATGTACCGAGATGGTCTGCCTTTTCACAGACAGTCACCCATCAATGTAGTAACCATTTGATAGCAACCCGACCAATTGTGGTTGTGTGTTTATAATCCGACGGTTCGATAGTCTGAAGGTGTATACTGCAACATGCATTTTTATTAATTCTTACCTGTATCCCCTAACCCTAATCCTAACTTTTACCCTAACCTTACTCTTAGTTGAGAGGAAATGTTGTAATTGAGTCAACGTGTGTAGATGCGTATAGGAAAAAACCCCAAAACTTCCCGACTATCAAACTTTTGGATTCTCAAATCTTCGTATTATCAAGCTGCCTCCTTGTCCCCTCCCCTCTCCCTCGATTGTAAGTCCCCCTTCAACCATTGTGCGTTTCAGGAGGTGTATGAGTGTGAAGTGGCGGAGGACGTTGCCGTGGGAACGTCAATACAGCGTGTCACCGCCAGCGATGCCGATGAACCTGGGACTCGCAACTCAAGACTTGAGTACCAGCTCGAGTCAGATGAGCACGATATGTTCAGCATTCATCGACGCTCCGGTCAGCTTGCTTTGTGTCTTGATATAAGTATGTACTGTGTACGGCATGCTGTACTGAGTATTGTGTACTGTGCTGCGTAGTGCACTGTGTACTGCGCTGTACTAAATACTTACTTGAATCGGATGATCATTGTATTTTTAGCGTCGATGTTTGCATCAGTCAGTTTTGTTTATTTACGCTGAATATTTTAGCGTGATTGTAGTCAACAAAGTTATAGTGCCGTATAACAACAAGACCAATTCCACAAGACCAATTGTGCATTTCGCACAGGCATGTATAGGTCATTTGTGGAATAATAAATCTTGAGAGCTTTGCAAAACATCGGAGCAGAATGAAGGTTTCTGATGTGAGGAGGAATCTGGTTTTCTTTGAAATACTTGGACCACAGATGGAGAAGGTGTGCTTCCCGAATTGGGTCATAGTCCTCGTGACAACAGCTGCGTTGAATGTAGAGGAACGGAGCTGAAGACCTTAAAACATCAAGTTGGGCATTAAAGTATTTTTTAAAATTTGGGTTAACTCCAAAATCCCGAGTTTGATTTCCAAATGCCAAAAGTCAATATAACTTACTGTATTGAGCTTTTTTTAAAACCCCCTTTTCAACCCTGATTTACATGGTCGTGTCTTGGTTTGATTCTTGCCAACCATGTGGATTGTTACTCAACGTCTCAACACCATATGATGGTATTGGTGTGGGATGGCGATGGCTTGCAATTACCTGTGACCGTACACATAAACCTCTTTATTCACTACATTCACTTGGCAGAGATTATGACATTTATGCTGGTATTACAGGCATTCTGGTGACGAAGCAGCAGTTGGATCGCGAGTCGGTGTCGGTCCACCATCTATCAGTAATTGCTCGAGACGGCGGTGGCCTAGAATGTCGCATGTCAGTCGACGTTCATCTAACCGACGTCAATGACAATCCTCCTCGCTTTGTTCCTCGCCCGCACTACGCCGCCTCACTGCTGGAGGACGCATCTGTGGGGACCCCCGTCCTCCGGGTGGCAGCAGTGGATCCAGACCTGGGGGTGAATCGACGGGTGAGGTACTCCATGGAGCCCCCGCATGTTGGGGTGCTGTTCAGCATTGATGCAGTGTCAGGGGTTGTCACGCTGCTGCAGTCGTTGGACCGTGAACAGCAGGACTTGTACAATCTCACTGTCTCTGCATCTGATCAGGTCAGTCTTAGCTTACTTTTGGTGGAAGCAGGTTATTACACAGTTTGCCCATTGCTTAGGCTGTATCAGTTCAGCCCGATATCATCCTAACTCTATGTGAAGCCACAGATGGCTGAGAAGCTGAAAATTCACCATTCAGTTAGCATTCGTGACCTGTTAGTGTGGTCGTTCTTACCATATGGTCTTGTCTTAGTCCTTATCTTCAGGTTTACAATTTTTTGGTTTCTCGAAGCATTAGAAGCACTAAGCTCCACCACCACATCAGGGTGGTTTGTTGGATCCAGATCAGGCTGGACTCTAGACAGGATTTGGCATCATCCGGAGCCAAACTAGGTTAGGTGTTCGAATGATTTTACAGCAGCGCTGACCACAAAAATAAATCTTCAACTTTAGCGTGTAAGTACTTGTATCAAGCACAAAATAAGTTCTAACGAAACAGATTTTAAAGTCTGCTGATAATAACTCAGCATCTAACTGGCATAAAAGCTAAGTTTTTAGTATAATTTGTCGAGTACATTTTGATTTATTTTGTTGGCTTTGCATGCACCTTTAGTTAAATTCGTCTGTGACGTCATTGGCGAGCGTGACAATCTCATTGGCTGACATAATTCATTGTTAGTTGTAAATGTTTGTAATGTGATTGGTCGATGTAGGGCACTCCATCGCTGACGTCGCTTGCGACGGTGACAATCTCACTGCTGGACGTGAACGATAATGCTCCTGAGTTTGAACGTCGGATGTACTCGGTGTCGGTGAGTGAAGCGACACCCGTTGGCACAAGTGTCGGCAGGGTTTACGCGACGTCCCGTGACATTGGCATCAACGCCGACATCTCTTACACCATTGTCGATGCTGTCACCCAAGACTTTGACATCAACTCAAAAACCGGTACTTAAAACTGCGCTGTTGGGGAAATTAATGCTAGCATATTTTTCCAGCACTAAAGCTTATCGTTACTATGAACATTACTATGGCTCAAAATAGACTTTTATCTGCTGATTTGGCATTGAGAAACTGCTCGCTCACTTATAAAAGATTTCGTTTGTTAAACGTTCAACTAAGACATCAACTGAAATACTGGTACTTAAGATTATACCGTCAGGGAAAGTAATTAAGTAAGTAAGTAAGTAGATTTGTATGGTGCACAGTGTCGATAAGAAACCCGCCGAATCTCGGGTGCAAAAAATATGATGAGTGATTAAGATGGTGTAAAAGTTAGATTGCAGAAATAAAGTTTGGGTTGGCAACAAAAACACCACGGTACAGAATCTCTGGAAAAAATAACTCTTTTTGTTGGTGTAGAATTTTAAAAAAATCTGTTGTTTATTGAAGTTACAAAAATGTATTCTTGTAGCTTGTTATTTACTGTTTCAAGCTGTGAATAAAAAAATTCGGATATGTTTGGGTGTCCATTCAGGAGCGGTGGTTGTCTCACGAGCTCTAGACTATGAAACCGTTAAGGAATACATCTTGACAATCGAGGCTCGTGACGGTGGCACCCCGTCGTTAAGCAGCTTAGCCGTCATGAAGGTTCTGGTTGTGGATGCAAATGACAATCGGCCGATGTTTGCACGCGATAACTACACGGCCGCTGTCAGGGAAGATGTTGCAGTCAACACCAGTCTACTTCAGGTATTCTTAGCATTTTAGCCACCTATACAGTCAGGCTATTGCTATTGCTTTGTCGTTCGTTTGTCTGTCATCTGTCAGAGAGGATGTCGCTGTCAACACTAGTCAACTGCAGGTCTCTCTGTGTACGTCATTTTTTGCCTGTTATGGGAATATACCGATTATTCTTAGCATTCCAAGTCATCCGTACTTTACATACAGCAGCTTGGTAGTGTAATGGTAAGCTGTTGAACTTGCAATCATGGGGTCATTGCTTTGACTTTCAGTTGGGTCGCTATCATGTGGTTACTGCTTGGATGGGTGACTGTTTGAGAAGAGGTTAACCATCAACACCAAGGTTAACTCAGCTTTCTATCCCTCTGGGGTAGGTTTGAGTACCAGCCTTACTGGCTGGGGTTATGGTTTGGCTTGGCCACCTGTGAACGGGTGACAGCTGACAGTATGATATTCTATATGGCAGGCGATGCTCCTTATCTCTGAGATGGATTTCCTTTGAAGAGCTGGACCATGTACCGTCAATCGAGGCAGGTGGCAGCACCATCCAGTCTCAGCAGAGAGTTGAGATTTATGGTTGCTTGTGTGTCTGACAGGTGTAAGCAGTAGACGTGGATGAAAAACTGAACGGTTGCATAGAATATCGTACTTTGATTTCCCAGGTGGCCGCAATGTTCTAAGCATAGAGTTGAGATCTATGGTAGATTGAAGTGGAGTGTGTTTATGTTTATCAGGTGGAAGCTATAGACGTGGATGAAGGGCTGAACGGTCGCGTGGAATATCGTCTGATCGCTGGAGATGATCACGGACATTTTTTGCTTGACCCGCAGCTTGGCACTCTGCACGTGGCAGCCGCACTTGATCGCGAACAGGTACTAATACTCGTGCTTATGACCGCGAACAGGTAACGGGTCTGACCACTCGGCTTTTTGAGTGCTTTTGTACTAAAAATGTGATGCAGCATTCGTGCTAGGGGTGTACTGGATGTTTTTTTACGGTTTGGTTTTGGTTTTTGTTTGGTTAAAAATAACTGCAGTTTTCAGTTTAGAATCACGGAGGGTTTAGTTTCGTTGAAAAATTGTGGTTTTGGTTCGGAATTGGCATCACAGCGACAACATTCAACGCCAAGGAGCTGGCAAGTAGTAAGTAAACTGCTGGTACCAAATTCTAAAATACGAGACAGTGGAAAAGAGTGAAAAAGATTTGCATGTTATTATGAAATTGCTATGAAATTTGATATGTCAGCTTTCTACCTATGTTTGCATCTATGCATTTTCTATTCTATTTTGTCATTCAGCATGAGCTACGGATGATGCTAGCTAACTTGCATTTAAACTCTCATCGTGCGATGTATGTGATCATAGTTGAAGCTGTTATTGTTGCTGTTGTTGCAGTTGTCAGTGTACCATCTGAAGATCATTGCAGTAGACACTGGAGTACCGGCTCTGACAAGTTCAACTGACATCACTGTCGAGTTACTGGATGTCAATGATTCGCCACCACAGTTCACTAACCAAAACTTCACCGCTACTCTGCAGGTGCAAATACGTTATCATTGCCCTATCATGAGCAATTTGCGGCTTTATGATACTAACCGCTGGGGACCACAGTGTTGTGCACACAGCAAATTTTTCTAAAGTATCGTTGACCGGTTTGCCAAATTCTGCTGCTCACTACAGCAGATGTTCGTAATTCCACGTGTTTTGATATATTTGGCATAATGCATATTTTTTGCATTAATATATCATAATCAAAGAAAAATTATTGCTAACTATGCGGTTCAAGGCCTGGCCGAAATGTTGGCTCCTTGTGTAAATTATGATATTCGTTGACTGTTGCTAGCTTTATACGCTCAGCATGGCTGCGTGACCGACTGACAACTGTGGCTGTTGTGTGCTAAACATAGTCTAGTGGCTGTAGGCCAATGAATTAATTGCTATGTAGTTATTCTAACAGCTTTCATTACGGGTTTTTCCCATTTGTCTGTCTGTCTCATAAAGGACTCAACTCGAAAACAAATGGTACAAATGGTACAGACATAGATAAACCAGAATTGGTCTGAACGTTTGCCAAGGCGGGAGTAGCTGGTGTGGCATTTTCTGAGTTCCTAAGGTCGATGGTAAGGGTTAGGGTTAACTCTAGATGGACAGTTGGACACCGCATAATTTGTCGGCACTAGGCTGGCATATTTCTAGTTAGAGAGTGTGACTGCTGTATGGTGTAATGCGGCATGTGCTATTTTGATGACTTTTAAGGTGGACGATAGCCATACAATGCCGACAGTAGTAAGTAACGATTGTCTCTCACAGTTTTGTTTCTTAGTGCAGTTGTAGTGTGAGCTATTGCATGGTTGTTTTGACACTTTTCCACCAGTTGTGTTTGTTAGTTCTTTTTGTTAGTTCTTGTTGCGCATGACCACCGCTAATGCTCAGACTTTTGGCTATTTTTAGATGAAATCGTGTCTTCCAGCACAAGCAATTCCACCTATTTCTACACATTTTTCCATAATGTAGTGGTCTGTCGTCTGTCAAATTCGTGCACTCTGCTTAAAATGTTTGATGGACTTAGATGGCATTTCTAATGTAATGATGGAGTCCCTGAAGAGGAAGGGGGATTCTGGGTCAAACCCCCCAGCCAAAACTTGCAGCGCAACCAAACTGTCAGTTGTAATGCCACATTGGCGAATACAAACAACGATTTGGGTGGAGTTGCCACAGTGATTCCACCTTTTACCAAATTATGGTCATCGTTTGTAGTTAAATTAACATTTGTGGGTTGCTAGTGATGCTCAGCTGTTCATACATTTACACGTCTGCGTTCTGCTCTTTGTTCGCATAATTGCTGTTTTGTTAAATGATATGATATTGTTAAGAGACTATAGGCTACGCCTACCCAATCCAGTAAGATTGTTGCTTATGGATTTTTCACTTTTGTTTGATGTTTTAGTTGTACTTGTTAATTTTTTCATTACTGGTAATTCTTAGGGATGGGGTTCTTTAGGACTGACCTTGACCTCGAGGACAGCTTGAAAACAAAAAAAAACTGGCCTTGTTTTCAGCACGTCCAAAATACACTTGCTAGAGTTCTTGCCAGTCATACTCTCCCTTGTGGTATTCACTTATTTGATATTCTGCTGGATCTGCATTGGCTCCCAATTGATCAACGCATTGAATTCAAACTTGCCACATTGACATACAACATTCTCAACTCCTCTCAACCTGCTTATCTACGTTCTCTGCTCAATTATCACACTCCCACACCTTCTCTGCCTTCTGCCAACACCGATCTTCTGTTGGTTCCACGTGTCCATACAACCTTTGCCTCCCGTGATTTTAGCATTGCAGCCCCCACAGTCTGGAACTCACTACTCACCTATAGTTCTACCTCTGCAGACACTTTCCCTCGCCTCCTTCAATCTCACTGCTTCCAGCAGGCCTACTGCTCCCCCTAGCGGCTCAGCCAAGTGCCTCAGATTCGGCCACTGGCTGACATTGTGCACTGTAAATATTCACTCACTCACTTACTTACTTACTTACTTCCATTGGTCTCTAGTGTTCTGTGTGATGAGTTTTTCTTCTTTGCATGATATATTCACTGACACATTGAAACAATGTTTGACTGAGCATTTTTATGGTTTATTATAGTTTGATCAAGATTAAGCCGTTTTTCGATGTGCAATATAGAACACAACTGTAGTAGTAACTACGTACTTACTTACTTATTGGTTTTTTCTTTTTCTCCAAGTCCACTTGCCTGGTCTTAGCCTTGAAAAATGCCAGTCTCGAAGTCAAACTCATTCCTGGTGATTTTGTTTTGTTGTTCGTGACTGCCAGGCGGTGGTAGGCAGCTAATGTATGCGCAGCATTTTTATACCATAATACTGCCTGCTGTTGCTGTTCACTTGGTTTGATTTGAACATCATTACTGTTCGCAGTAGCGACAACAGTATTGTTTTCAGCATCGTTGCTGAGTTTTTTTTATCCCTTTCTTTGTTTTCATGATAATTCTTGAACCACTGCACATTGCTTGATGAAATTTTGCGCAAACATGTACCGCAACAACTGCAATAACCCTGTTGAATTTCAAGGTCATACGTCAAAAGGTCACGTTCGCAGGACCAGATTTTCAGACACTATCATTCCAAGATATGACCATGCTGCTAATAGCTACTGCTAGGCAGGGTTAGCTAAGCCAAAAGCTATTGGTAGACGCTGACGTCATTTCTATAGATATCACAGCATGCCACAGCAACTACCTTGGACAGCCTTAGACTTGCGCAAGGCTTGATAGTCTAATTTTTTTACTAAAGTTTAGAATGTAGTAAACAGCATGTAGTTTAGCATGCTATGACTTGATCGGTTGATATTTAGGCAAACCAGTTGTATCACGTGATCGCGTGATCTAGCATGTATTTGCCCAAATCCACATATCTTTTGTTTTCTGGCATTTTCAAACTTTTATGCCAAAATTTTTTGAAGGTCCACATAATTTGGCATATCGCCGCATATTATGCTATCGCATCATTTTTTGTGTTTCTTTGCATTTTCTGGTCAGCTGACATTATTTGTGTTATTTATGCAATTTTTATCATGTCTTGTACATAATATGCAGATGCCACATATATTTATCATACGTTGTGCATTGTTGACTAGCTGTTAGATCGCACTTTGCAAGCTATTCGACTTGATTAGGCTACTTACTACTTACACATGTGCTTGTATTTTTGTCAAATTTCACATACTTGTTGCACATTTTTTGTATCCCAGCAAGCACGTTAGAGAGAGCTATGAGAATGCAGAATTATACATGCGAATTGACATTTTGATATATTTGAAGGAAACATCCCATTATGACGGCCCACAAATTGCTTAAAGGTGGCTTAGTGGTATGATCAAAAAGTCATGAGATCGACTCCCGCTTAGGTCGCTATCAGTTCATCACTGTCTAGATGGCTGACTTATTTCACAATTGTGGATCGGTAAACCATTTGGTATATAACCAACCATCCAGGACAACTCAGCCTTCCGTCCCTCTGGGGTACATAATGGTATATCGAGTACCGGTCTGTCTGGCTTAGGTTAAGGAGGCATGTGTTGAGTGGCAGATAGTGCTGTGTGATTTTGTATGGCAGTATTTCTAAGACAGTGAAGAGCTATAAGTGAGTAAGTAAGTAAGTTGACTAAGACATTGCTGTTTGGGAATGTAGACAGCAGGAATAAAAGGGGGCATCCACATCAATAGTGGACAGAAGATGTTGTGGAGTGGTGCAAAGGAGCGAAGCCACTTAGCACAGGATCGAAGCAACTGTCGGAAGGTGACGAAGCAGGTCTCAGACGTCAATGGGCACTGAGTCTATGATTAATGATGATGACTATGAGCTGTGATGAATATTAGTGAGCTTTACGAATATTAATGAGCTGTTGTGAATAATGATGAGCTGCTGCTGTGTAGACGGATGCCGGCCTGGGGGTGAGCATCTTCACGTTGAGTGTGGTGGATGCAGACCTCGACCCCAACGGACCTCCGTTTACTTACGACATAATCTCCGGCCGCAACAACCAGTTCTACGTTGACCACGCCGGCGTCGTGAGGTCAGCTACCAGCTTCAGTCGACAGCTGAGGGACCAGTACCAGCTTACGGTGCGAGTGTTCGACAACGGGAACCCAACACTGTACTCTGACGCTGATGTGACTGTACTGATAGTGGAACGTAGCAGCTCTCCACCAATTATCACACCTTTATCGACTACTGTCTCTGTCATGGGTGAGTAGTAGTTGTAGTTAGAGTAGTAGTCATTGTAGTAGTAGTAGTAGCAGCAGTAGTAGCAGCAGTAGTAGTAGCAGTAGCAGTAGTAGCAGTAGTAGCAGTAGCAGTAGTAGCAGCAGTGGTAGCAGTGGTAGCAGTAGTAGTAGTAGCAGTAGCAGCAGTAGTAGCAGTAGCAGCAGTTGTAGTAGCAGTAGGAGTAGCAGTAGGAGTAGCAGTAGTAGCAGTAGTAGCATAGGAGTAGTAGCAGTAGCAGTAGCAGTAGTAGTAGTAGCAGTAGCAGCAGCAGTAGTAGCAGTTGCAGTAGCAGCAGTAGGAGTAGTAGCAGCAGTAGTAGTAGTAGCAGTAGCAGTGGTGGCAGTAGCAGTAGTAGCAGTAGTAGTAGTAGCAGCAGCACTGTATTCATTATAGTAGTAGTTGTGGAACGCTGATGTGACTGTACTGATAGTTGAACATAGCAGTTCGCCACCAATAATTTTACCTTCTCAACTATTGTCACTGTGATGTGTGAGCAGTGGTGGTTGTAGTGGTAGTAGTAGTAGTTGTTGTTACTGTTGTAGTTCCAGCAGCAGCAGCAGTAGTAGTAGTGATAGTAGTAGTTGTAGTAGTAGTAGTAGTATATGTCACAGTAGTAGTCAGATGTGACTGTTAATAGTGAAACATAGCAGCTCCTCATCAATCATTACACCTCCATCATTTACGTGTCATTGTCGCTGGTGAGACTACATTATGACATAAGAAAAAACTAAGCAAAATTATCAGATTATTGCCAATGTTGATAATTTTTAACAAAAAGATGGCCAATACGATAAAATTATGTACGGTGTACTTTTTTCCTCCTCACCTAATTTATGTCGATGCACTATCATGTTAAACACAGATGTTCCAAATTGTTACATAATGCTGAGTTGTTGGTTGGAATTAAACATTTCAGCAACTTAAGTAATACCCAATTGACTAAAATATGGTTTAGTTAGCAGAAATATAGTTTGCATAACAGGTCGTTGTCAAAATTGTCAGAATTTATGCTCAGTGTATTCTGCGTTATCGAACACAAGCGTTTGGATGATGGCGGTGGCAACAGCAGCACTAGTAGTAGTGTCAGTAGTTATGGTAGTAATCTGTTCATCATGTGTGGCAGATGATGACGTCTTTTGTGAGGTATCATTGGTCACATCTAAGCATTCGACAGTGACACTTGGTTTTAGTAGTAATAGTAGTAGTAGTAGTAATAGTACTTGTAGTAGTAATGTTTTTGTTGTGTCTGGCAGGTGATGATGTGTTTGTCGGAGGTATTATCGGTCGTGTCCATGCATTTGACAGTGACAAAGCTGATCAGCTGGCCTTTGCAGTTGTCAGAGACGAAGACCGACGTCTCTTTGAAATTGACTCTATCGATGGGACTTTACGTGTTGTTGAAGGTACGTCTGTAGTACTAATTGTAGTGTTAGTGGTTTGTGCAGTGTTTAATTTATGGAAAAAGTAGCCTGGTGTTAATTGAACCGAGAATCATGTTGGGAGAAGGATGTCCACATTTCCTTCTACCCTTTAGAGAAAGAAGTAAAATGTTTGAGAATGAATGTAAACATAGACAGAGAGTGTTCTGTTTGTATGCTGCATTTATGATAATTTCGAAGATAGTTCCAGGTTCTTTGGCACTGTGTAATTGCAGCTTGACAATTGGTTTGTAAAAAAATTCTCATGAGTCATAAGTATATAAAAGACTCTATTTCTTAGCCCTTAGGTCCCGTTTTTCCATGCACATTTGATCGAATTGATCCCCAATCAACTTTAGGACTTGATCTGAGATCATCTTAATAACCATTTTTTCATCACCAATTAGCGACTGATCGTCCATCAAATCTCCCATTAAGTTGATGGCCGAATATTGCCTGATCAAGTCAGGTAATTGACGATTAAACGTGGCGATCTGCAGTTTGTTGCTTATTTGCACCAGAAACATCGCTTCACGTGGCCAGTCAGAAGGGCAATTCACGCATTAAAATGAAGTTCCAGGCATGGCGATCAGTCACTACTGATCAATTTATACTGTGCGCAGTGTTTTGTGAAGAAATAAAATGGATAGACGCTCCCGTATTGATTTGTGATAGAACGTATTTTTGACAGCAGACAATATGGACGATATCATTGATATCGTTGCCATAACAACGTTTACTGCCTATGGCGTCCACTCGCAGTGCATGCTGGATAATTTAGCACAACACCGCAAATTGAGGTCACTGCCATGGGTCACTGTCAACCAATTAGATTGGCATAAAGTAGGCTCAGTTGGCGGCCGATCAACTAATCACCGATCACGTAATTGAAGATCAAAAATGCATGGAAAAACGAAACACAGTTGATCGACGATCAATTCTGAACATCAAGTTGATCAGAGATCAGTAAATCGGAGATCGAATTTGATTTGATTGGCGATGGAAAAACCGGCCCTTAGCCAGTTTACACTGCAAGACCACGGATATGGGGGTAAGGCATTGCGCTGTGTGGTGGCTTACGTCCCTGCTTTTTACTCATTGTGCCCACGCATGGAAGGATGGCCAGGCTGAGTTGACCTAGATGGTATGCTGTTCAGGTCTGGATGTGGGTGAATATATCGTAAACGTCAGCGTGACAGACGGACAGTTCACTCGGTATGCAGACGTCCGGCTTGTAGTGGAAGGAATCAGCCAGGATGCCGTGGATAGCTCAGTGGTTGTCCGGCTGGACAGTCTCAGTCCAGAGGAGTTTGTCTCTCATCATATGAACAGCTTTGTGTTGGCTCTACAGTCTGAACTGCACGTCCGCAACACAGCCGTCAAGGTATTAACCACTGGTCACAGGCTAAACAGTAGTTCAAGCCGTGTGTGAACGACGACTTCTCTTTCCTATGGGAAAGCCAGAACTTTTATGATCTCATTGAGATAAAATTTGGCACGGTTGATTAGGTCCGCTAGATGACCTGTTATGCAAAATTTCATGTAAATTTGCCAAAGGGAGGCTTCTCAGCAAATAGGTGAAATATATGCAAAAAAATTTTATTTATACATACCCTTTTTTTCAGAAACTCACCTACAGGTCAGACCCTTCGGCAGATTTTTGTGTGCGATGGCTCAAACGACGCGGTCTCGCGCAAGGATGTGCCTTTAGGGGTTAAAAAATTTGAAATTAATATTTAGTATATTTATTCAAAAAATTCCAAAAAATACAATGGAGCCTATGGGGAAAATTAAACAATTCTTTAAACGGTCATAACTCTGGCTGTACATAAGATAGAGTCGTAATTTTTGGTTGTAGGGTATGATTTTCGGGGATGGCGAATCTAAGGTGCCATTTAATTTTACCCAGGACTCTCCATGGTTGCCGTGGCAACGAAATTTGGGACAAAATGGGCTATAACTTGGTCTGTGTAAGAGATATCTGGGATATTTTTTTGCATCTATAGGGGGTTTCGGGGATGGGCCATTGAATGCTGCTAATCACATTTTTCCCCGACCAACCCCCGTTGCCATGGCAAAGAAATTTGGGACAAAATCTGCTATAACTCGACATATGTACAAGATATCTTCGAGATTCTTGCATCTAACAAGGGGTTTTGAGGGTGGAGCAAATAAATGATTTTAGTAAGTTTACCATGGTTGACTCTTGTTGACTTGGCAACGAAATTTGTAGAATTTTTGCCAAAAATTGGCTAGAACTCGGTTAACTACGAGATGGGCTCAGACTTTAGTTTGACTCGACTTTATGAACGTTTATGGTCGGCCACTTTACGCAATGGTCCAATAACTGCAATAATACGATTAGTTAAATTAGCATTGTTGAAGTGTTTTTAAGCGGGTGATGCATGCAATATTAGTTTGTTTATTTATATGGCAATTTTGTGGATATAAAAGGAATTTTGTTCAGTATTGTCAGCAATGCAGGCCAGCGGTGACGTCATGCCTGACTCGTGTCGTCTGCTTTGTTCAGTCACGCCATTAGGTAGCAAGTAACAGTTATAAGCGGCTTGGCTACTGTAAGAAATATCTGAGTCACAATATTTTTGTAACTGATCGCCAGTAGGAAAACAGTATTTTAGTACTAAAACAGCAAATATAAATGTACAAAACATTAGTTTATACACTTGTTAACGGCAACATTTAAGCACTTGCACATCAAAAACAGCAAAAATTACAAAAGGTGATATTATTCAGCAGCACATTGACACACAGTCAGTCTGATGCGGGCAATATCACCTTTTGTAATTTTTGCTGTTTTCGGTGTGCAAGTCCTTCAATGTTGCCATTAACAAGTGTATAAACTGATGTTTTGTGCACTTATGGTAGTAATGGTGATAGTTTGCCTCTTATCACATGAACAGTTTTGTATTAGTGCTACGGGTGGAGCTACAGTACATGTACAAAACACAGCCATCAAGGTACTAGCGACTGGGATAAGTAGTCTTAGTCATAGACATAGTCATAGTTGTAGTGGTCTGAGTGTGGAGTTCATGTCTTATCACGTTTCATGTTCATAATGCAGCTTTTAATAGTACAAACTAGTTGCATCTAGAGCTAGATAATTATCTCCGCCAAGTGAACAGAGTGAGTAGCGGAAGATATTTTTTGCGTGTCTATGCATTCACAGCAGATCGATTGATCAGAGGGTTTTGGGTGTTGGGTGGTAATGGCTCCAAATGTTTAAAACTACGAACTTCACTAAAACTGCAGACTTGACATTTGACACGCATTCTTAAAGGAACAGTTCGCATATGACTCTTCAAAAATTTTGTCAGATAGGGAGCTTCTCCAGAGTTGCGTGTCTACCTGAATTTTTAGGCATTAAAAGCTAATAGTTTCAAAATGGTTAAAGCCACAAAATTAATATTTGACGTGACTGTTTCTCTTTTTCCAGGGAGAGACGGCATAACTGGCAGGGATAGGAGGCTGTGTGTAGTATATTAATAGTGTGCTGATGCTGATATTCTTCTGTGGCTCATGCAGCCTATTTCTAATGATAATGCAATTATTGTCAATGATTTATATGATGCATTGGTATGAAGCATCTCGGACGTGCTGAATACTCTAGTATCTATGCCCAAAGCTACTGCTGCAGAGCAATGAATCATGGAGATTGTCTGGTAATGAGTTCCAAGCCATCGGACTCCCGACTGCAAAGGCCCAACGGGTGAATATGACATTTGCATTTTGCTCTTCTGTGTGCAGATACTGAGTATTCAGCCTGGCTCTGATGACAGTGGGTCGAGTCGTCGTCGTCGCAGTACAGACACTTCTCAACAGTTAGATGTGTTGTTGGCGGTGCAAAAGTCTGACTCTCGCTACTTCCGCAGCAACTTGCTCAAGCGGCGGATTCAGTCCATAACTCCGTCGGTGGAGCAGCAATCCGGAGTCCGTGTCCTGCGGGTGTTCAACTCGGTGTGTGAAAGAGACTCCTGTGTCGGTGTTGGCGTGGATTGTGTGACTGAAGTATCACTCGACGCTGACGCCTCGCCGCTGACGATCGTCGCCGATCGTGACAGTTTTGTCTCACTGCCGCATCATCTTACCGTCAAGTGTGTCTGCCGGCCTGGTGAGTCATTGGAAACTGCCTCTGCCAACATAGTTGCTGGAGGCATTATGTTTCCAGAGTGTTTGTGCATCCGTGCGTCTGTCCATCTTAACGTGCGTGGGTCTTGAACAAAATTTGTTAGCAAGATATCTTGGGTATTTGTTGATGAAATTCGACTAAACTTTTACCACTAACGGACTTTGGGGCAAGGATGTAAGCGTTAAATTTTAGGGTAAAAAGGTCAAGGATCAAGGTCACGGTGGGGTCAAATATGCCCGAAAATTTACTTTTAGGCCTTGTAGTTGTCACATATTGGTGGAGGCATAATAGTCGACGGAGTCGTAACCACCATTTAGTTTGCTGATTGGGAATGTCAATAGGTCATGTGTTGTCTATAGCTCTTAATGGTAAGCGATTTTAGGATTAGGCTTGCAGATTGTTCGTTATTTTGTGTCTTTTTAATAGTTTTACTAGACTTTTTTCATGCATAGAGTTCATGCTTATCGTGCATGCATGTTTCATGCATGCACGATAAGCCATCAGGGATTTGGACTGTAATATATTGTCAAAATGCAACTTGCAGTTCAAGCACGGACTCTTGCATGAATGAAATATTTGATTAGACGGCTCGAATTTGTATTCTTTCATCCATAACAGTTGAAAAAGTATTATTTAACGATATTTTATCATCTCAAGAGTCAGGATTAAAATGCCACCAATCCAGGATTCAGGATTCCAAGATTGCAATCACTAGAAGTAATAGTTTTGATGGCACTATGTGTAATGTGCTAGGTTCCAACTGTGCTGATGATGGTGGCGCTATCTGTACTCCGGGGCTGTGCAAGGAACCAAAGATCTGTCGTAGTGATGGGCAGAGTTATACATGTTCGTGTCCAGATGGTTTTGCCGGCGATGACTGTCGGAATGTTGTCAGAACACCATGTACTGACCTTGCATGCCGCAGTGAGTTTTATTCATCATTCATTTTCATTTAGTTATTTATTTATTAAGAGCTATGCACATAACAAGCATACTTGCAGACAGTAGAATACAACTAAATACCAGTGACAGTGAAATAAAAGAGAAGTAAATTGTTATTGTTGAATAATTGTATTGTTAAAGGTTAAAGATTAAAGGGTGTGTATAGCTTTTCATGGAAGCCCACAGCCAAGCTTTTAATGTTGATGTTATTGCCATGATAAACCCCTCTGGCCAACATGGGAGGCAATAGCCTGAAGAGATAAGGAAGATTAGTAGTTCTCATATTAGATGGATTCAAGGTCTTTGTCTCTCTGTCTCAAGAGCTACGAAGCATCACCTGCCATATGGGATCACACATTATTGGTTGCCACTCGGCACAGATGAAAACCCCGGCCAAACAGGCCGGTACTCAGTTTACCTAGCCAGAAGGGATAAAAGGCTGAGTTGAAATTGGTGGTTGGTTATAGACTGAGCTATATACTGAGATGGTCTATTTATCTATTTGTACCATCTTAGAAGTAACCACTTGATAGCAACCCAACCGGAAGATGAACCGACCATTTTTTTGGCATTCTTAACTGTGATGCGCCAAACCATTTTCATCTTTGCAGTTTTGTAATGCTAACGCTATCGTGCAGTCGTTCTACTAGATTTCTGCTGATCCATGTGATGGTTGCTTTCGTTGCAGGAGACAAGCCGATGACGTTCTCGGGTCAGAGTTATGTCCACTGGGAGCTGACAGTGTCGATGGAGAAACGTTTGAACTTGGAGCTTCAGCTACGAACACTTCAGCCTCATGCTAGACTGATGCATGCTGTCGGACGTGTCGATTACAGCATTCTGGAGGTGACTGGAGGAGGCAATCTTTTATTTTCTAATAATAATAGCATACTTTTGTATGTAATGTAGAGTCCTTCCCAGGCCATAAGGCTCACATGGTGGCGCTGATCACCATTTTCTTAGCTCAGTCAGACACCAGCTTACATTGCAAGTGCATCGCGTGGTGCACCTGTTTACGGTCTAGCTTACGCTGGTACTCAAACTAACTCAGTACACTATGCATGAAGGGATGGCCAGGCTGAGTTGTCTTGGGTGAGTGGTTACATATTGAGATGGTGTAATGTACCCGTAAGCCAACGGTCACCCATCTAAGTACTAACCGGGACCGTTGTCAATCAACTTTGTTAGTATGTAACTTTGCATAACTGTTACGGTTGGGTTGACTGCAGTTCTGTATGGCGGCTGATTCATTTTATTGTTTCAGTTTGTCATGAAAATAGTTTCCTGGTAATGTTGTGATTGTTAATATTATGTGGCTGTTCGTAGCTGGAGAACGGGTACGTGCAGTATCGGTTTGACTGCGGCAGTGGTCCGGGGTCGGTTCGTGTGGAATCCCTGGCTGTTAATGATGGCTACTGGCACACAGTGTCTGTGGAGCGAATCAGCCGTAACGTCCGCATTACGGTCGATGATATTTACATGGCGGAGGGCAGTGGACCGGGCACCAACGACGCTCTGAATCTACACAGCAATGACGTCTTCTTTGGCGCCCAGGTAACCATAACGATACCTAGAACTAGAGCTAGAACTAGAACTGTAACTAGAACAATAACTATAACTATAACTATAACATCTATGCGTCCGAGGGGAGCAGACGTAGCACCAAGGACACCTTGAATCTATACAGCAACGACGTGTTTTTGGAGTCCAGGTAATGATAACGGGAACTTTTTTTTTAATTTTTAGTCCACCATAGGTGGTTGGTACGCTCTGTGTCATTCGTCTATATGTCGTCTGTAATACATGTACTGTGGCCAAATGGTACGTTGTAGGGGGGTCGGTGATGGTACCTGTACTGTTAGATATGGCACTGCTGTCAATAGTACTGTAACCATGCCACTGTCTGCAGCAGTTTTGCCACACTTTGCAATCAGATGAATTGTGGGAAGAGTTGGTACCCCTTTCTAATGAGGAGGAGGAGAGTCTACAATGGAGGCATTAGATAGGGCATTAGTAATTGTTTATAGCTTATTATTCTTTTAATAGTGATCATATCATCGATACAGTTTGGCTGTATTTTGCAACACAGTCGCCGCCTGCATGGAAACGGTTTCTTAGTTATTTAGTGACTTAGATTGAACTGGAAGTAGTACTACTGTTGCTTTTGATGTTATTAGGTCGAGATGTCAGGTCATCGGGGGTTTGTGGAGAACATTCGTCACGGCTTCGTGGGATGTCTTCAGCGAGTTCGTGTCGACAGAGTTGACCTTCCGTTACACGGCAGCTCGAGTGTCGGTGTGCTGCGAAACGTTAATGACATTGAGTTCCACTGTGATGGCGTTTACATTCCAGGTCTGCCATTTAATTTGTGCTGTTACTGATTAAAAGTGTTTTTCATGAATTAGTCTTCAAAAATTAACTTTGATTAATTTGGGACAATCTTTGCAGTCAGTTAGAGAGACCACTAGTAGTTGTTATCTTTCTTGAACTAAATCAAAATCAGAAAAGGTGACAGTGCTGCAGCCCATGTGTGTGTAATCAAATTACTAAACTATGAGGCATAAAAAACAATTTTTATCATAACTTGAAGAAGTTTGATCCAATTTCCAATTATTTACGGTAAGGAATTGTGTGTTTGTGCTATTACTGTTTGTGTGATAATACATTCATCGACTGATGTTCACTGTAATGTGTAGGTGTATGCAGCAGTAGTCCATGTCTCAACGGTGGCGCCTGTCTGCCATTGAATGCTGACACCTACGAGTGTCGGTGTCGCGACAGATTCATAGGCGATAACTGTGAGACTGACACTAACCCCTGTGCGTCCAATCCATGTCTCAATGACGGTATGTTACGATGTTACTGTGAGCTCTGCGACAGTTGTGAACCTGCATACAAAACAAGCTGTAGTTTGAGGCCATGCTGAGCATTTACAACAATGAATTTGTACTGGGTTGCACATGTTAGCAATCCGGCAGTCTCACATGCTTGTATTTTGTGCCGTAGATGGTAAAACAAGAAATAATCGATCCGGAGTTATGCATTATGGTATTGATTTTGCACAAATTTTACAGAAATGCCAAATTTTTTAAAATTGAAAGTTTTGGTGCTGCATATATCAGGAGAGGCGGAGGTTCCGCAATATTTCGGAATTGTCTGTTGTTGATTTTTTGTCATTACCTGTGCAAGTGATTGGCTGGAAAGACTCATTTCTGAAATTACCTCGTATAATATGACGAGTGGGACGTAAAATTCTACTAACTCTCACACTTTTGCTATTCGTTGAAGTTTGCATATACAGTGTAGCTCTTTACAGGAACCCATCTCAGGGCTACAAAGCATCACCTGCCATATGAAATCACACAGTGTTTCCTGCCACCCGACACAGTTGAATGTGCCCCATCTACCAGACAGTCTGGTATTCAATTTACTTACCCCGGAGGGATGGGAGGCTGAGTTGGCCTGAGTTTTGGTTATGTGTTGAGATGTTTTACCTATTCGCAGACAGTCACCCATCCAAGTAGTAGCCATTTGATAGTGACCTGACCGAAGTCAAACCCTTTAAGATGTGCGTGGCAATCAGCTGACTGCACAGCTGAGGAACATTCTATTGCAGGGGGCTATAGCAAAGCCAGTTACATTAACATTAACCCATCGGTCGTAAGTTCATTGTTTCAACTGTAGTGCCACCAAGCTGCCGTCATTTGAATATACCACTACTAGTATTATTACTACAACTAATCGCTATAACTACTACTACAACTGTGTTGCAGGCGTATGTGAAAATGTGGGGGAGCGGTTCAGTTGTCATTGTCGCGGTGGTACGCGGGGACTGAGGTGTCAACTGAGGGATTCGTGTGACTCTGCGCCGTGTCAGCATGGGTCACGCTGCACTGACGGTGTCGCTGGACCTGTCTGTGACTGCCCTGTCGGATACACAGGTCAGTGCAAGTCTTCAGCATTTCTGTGGATTTTTGTACATTTTTATTTTTGCTGGCTAACTGCAGCCAGATAATTACGGTGCATAATATTGAGAGCCAAATTTCAGTGAGATCCGTTGAGGGATTGTGGCATTTTTCACATTTATAATTGACGGCTTGACGAATATGCAGTCGTGAGACTCCCCTAGTCGGACTTATGGTGCTGGGTGGCCTCGCATTGGTCCCTGACCCAAATTTCTACTAAAGCATTATATTGACGTAGTTGAAAGTGTCTCATTTTTTGCCCACCCACTATATATTTATCTTTTTGTTTGTTAAAAGCCTTGTTGTTTGTTGATGTTATAGGTGATCTGTGTGAAATTGACGTGGATGAGTGTGTATCTAACCCATGTCCCACGGAGTCCGTCTGCTACAACTTTGACGGTGGTTACTCATGTAACTGCACCGATCCTGCGCTGTGTCCCAGTCTTTACGCCACTAACAACATTGTTCCTTCAGCCTGGGGCGTCAGCTGGCAAGAAGTCGTTGGCATTTCTGGTAAGCGTAATCAACTGAGTTATGTGTCGTGCATAGTGGCCTAATATTATTGTCAGCTTCAAACAGCAGTTCAACGATCAGCTGTTACAATCTTCTTTGCCATGTTAAATTTGCTGTTTGGTTGAGGATAAGCTAAATTCTAACAAATGGTTTGCAGAATGCAATGGCTGAAAAGTTGTTATGCACGAGGTTGTAAGTGGTGACTGAATGACGCCAAATAGCTCTGAAGTTTGGCCAAAGTTCAGCCAGATAGAAAAACTGTTGGCGATCCAAGTCAAGCTAAAGCTTTTGGCCATATACTTCAGCCGAGGTGCGGTGTAACCGAACTTTGGCGCACTTCTAATATCTACTCTTATCTGCACCTTGTAGTTTAATATTTTTAATTTGCTGTGTTTAAGATGTTTTCATTCATTCATTCATTCCTTGAAGATTTAAGGTTCATCACTAATCGGAGGTGAAGAATGTGGTGTGTGCTGAGTGAGACACATCCACTGATACTAGCCTCCGACATTAACAATCTCAGCAGATTTAACAGTCTCAACATTGTCTAGCTGCCTGCTGAGGCTAACTATTCTGCTCACATTGTAGTCTCTCTGACACACTTTCTTACTTACTTACTTTGTTACTTTTTTGTTGAGAATTATTACGCGAAATTGCTGTAATGCAAGCAATTGCACCTACAGCTACATTTTTTCGTAGTGCTTTCTGTTGTCCATCTGTTTGTTATCTGTCACATTTGTGCATCTTGGTGAAACTAATTGAAACATTTAGGTGACAATTGTCAGTGTGTTACATTTTTGGTGTTCAGTGATACATTGTGTTGTGGGGTTAAGAGGTGGGGTTCCTGACTGTATGAGGAAGGTGAGATTCAAACCTGCACCCTCTTCCCGTAACATAAACATGCAACTGCAAATTGCTGCTGCCGTTTGAAACTGTTTTCGTTTGCTATGATGTTTTTTGTTCCGTGTATGTCTGACGTATGGATTAAACTTGTAGTGGTGTCGATCGCCGTGGTTGTGGTACTGTTGAATCATTGGGTCTCAAAGATAGCTCTTTATGGTAACCCGTCCCAGAGCTATGGAGCATCACCTGCTATGTTAGTTCATTATAGCAGTGTCTCTGGTACTGGTGCTAGTTGATTCCATCTTTTCCCAAATTACTTTGTACATGTAATTGTGATACTGATTTTAGCTCTGTAGAATTGGTGCTAATGGCTGTGGTCGAAGTGGTTTTGAGTCACTGGTGCTTAAACATGTGTATAGATAGCTGTTTGTGGCAACTGATCTCAGAGCTATGGAGCGTCACCTGCCATATCATTGCTCTGTTTGTTTGTGGTAATGTTACTGGTAGGCCTACTGGTGCTAGTCGATTCCGCCTCTTGCCAGATTTCTTAGTCATTTGTTATCGTTGTGATATTGTTTGTAGCGGTGTTGTTGGTACTGGTGCTGATCACACCATGTTTGTGCTGCTGTTGAATTCGCATTATACCAAATTACTTCAGTCACTTGTTATCACTGTGTTGGCTGGTTTGATTTACTGGAGTCACTGGTATGCATGTTAGTCGATTCCATTTCTCAACAATTTGCTTTGGACTTGCATCGTTGCGATATGAGTTGTAGCAGTGTCGCTGCTAGTGGTGCTAGTCGATTCCGCCTTTTACCAAATTACATTGGACTTCTGTCATTGTGCTGTTTGCAGCGGTGATACTGATACTGGTGTTGATCGCCGTGGTGGTGGTGCTATTGAGTCGTTGGTGTCGTCGTAAACGTCGTCATCAGCGCCTGCGGCACCCGGCCGATTCGTGTGCCGTTGCCATGGCAGACGACGGCGCTTTTGAGCCATGTATAGTGGATGACACCGCCATGCAAAAACTGAGTTGTAGCGGCACAGCCCAAACACGAGAGAACGGCTTGTGCCAGGTACAGTAATCTCCGGGTCTAAAAGATGTGTATAGACTGTAGGTATCTCTTTATGGTAACTCATCCCAGAGCTATGGACTGAGCGTCACCTGCCATATGGGATCACGCAGTGGTACTTGCCACTTGACACAGGTGAACGCATCCTGCCTTAACCCCAGCTTGACAGACTGGTAGTCGATTAACTTACTTTGGATGGCTGAGTTGACCTCAAGTTGTGGTAAGTTATCTATGGAGATAATTTATCCATCCACAGACAGTCACCCCTCCAGATAGTAACTGGAGTTTCTATACTGTACTATAGAATAAACTTAGAGCTGTCGAACTAATGAATCAAACGATGGATGAAACGCGTTACCACTGTGCCAAGCCATTATATTTTAGACGAATTTCCGAAACATTTGACATATAACATGCTTTTCTACTACTGCTGTGGCTGCTGCTGCTATACCACTGTTACTTGCGCCCTGATTCTTTCTGAGACTTTGGCGCTTTATAAATCATTTACTTACTTACTTACTTACTTACTTCTACTGCTACATATGTTGCGTCAGGTGTCGTGTGCCAGTAGTACAGGCAGCATGAGTCCATCATCTCCTCGACATCCCACCTCACCGACACGTTGCACGTCACATACCCGAGGAGCCTCCGAGCCCGCGAATAACACCGCCGTGGACAACCTGATGCGGACGCACAACTACGGCAGCAATGCAGATGAACTGGAAAATGCAGGACGTCCTGTCCGGGCAGCCCCAGATACTTCACGAAATCCTGGGGCATTTGTCGGCCGATCTCCAGTCGTCAAGGCTAAGCGCTCCGTCGACAGTGGGGAGGTTACCAGAGGCCTGAACAACTTGAACAAGGCCGAAAACTACGGTGGCAAGAAAAGTAAGTTACTTGTCAGTTTGGTTTTAATTTTATTAGCTGAGTTATTTATTAAGTTTTAGTTAATTAATTAAATTATTTATGATTAATTTTAATCAAAGAGCCTCATTACAGACTTGGGAAGGTTTCTAGAGGCCTGAACGACTTGAACAAGGCCGATAACTACTGCAGCAAAAAAATTTTTTTTCTGAATTACTGAATTGCTGCGATGTTAATTTCATTTCAATCAGGCTTTCATTTGCCATAATTTTAATGACATAGTGGTCGCAGAATCAACCAAATTTTATTTTTTTTATCAATTAAAATTTTTAAAACTTGACAAGGTTAAAAACTACGATAAAAAGAGTAAGTTACTCATTGATGGTGATCGTCTGCTAACAAACGATTCAGTGATTATGAGTGTAATTTGATGGCAAAGTTTTATAAATAGCATTTTTTCAATTGAGTTTCGTTTTCATTTTGTTGCAGAATTATGTTCTGGAATGAATTTTTAGTTTAACTTTGAAGTTGTTACCTCCCGTTATTTTTTGTTTTTTTGTTATTTAATACCGGCGATATGTGCCAGAATGATTGGCTGACCATCTGTAGTTCAGTCTATGATGCGTGTTGACTGAGCGGGCTTGGCGTAGTTAGTGTCATAGTTTGTTTTTCACCATCAATGAAGTTAGTCTACGCCGGGCCTGGTTTGGATGGGTGCTGCTGCTGTTACTGCTACTGTTACTGTGTGTTGTTTAGACCCAGAGAAAATACACAAGCTGATGCCGGCTGTTGCGGCCAATCAGTCGATGCAGTCGCTGCAACTACTGCAGTCGGGTCCTGATGCTGCTTCCGTGTCTAGTCTGCCAATCTCGGAGTCAGAAGATGACACCCAGGGTATGTAACACTACTACTGCTACTACTACTTGCAGTAATTCTGGAAAATTCTGATAGTGGCAGCTGGCCAACTGTACCGGAGCAATTTCCAGCTCGCTGTTCTGGTGCTCGAGTATTCGGAAAACTGCCGAAAATGTATTTCATTTTCTGACACTTGTGACTTAGTAGTGCATTAGTGACTTATGTTTTTGGGACACAACTGTTCAGAAATGTATTCTTATTTTCTTATTTTGCGTGGTCTTGCTTCTTATATTTGATGCAGTAGTTTTGTTTCACTTTCCACGGTTTTTTTTCTACTTGGTCTATTTTCACTGCTCTTTATGTCCAGTTTTAACTGCTTTTTCTTCTGAAACCATTGCGACAAAGTTTCTTCTAGCTAGAAGAATGTTGCATGAAACTTTTTTTAAGATTATCATTTCTTTTCATCCATAAGAATTCATGAGTTTATAGATATTATTTAGCGATTCGTCGCGTGTTGAAAATTTGCAGATAGAGGTTGGTGGCAAATTCTTGCGGCATATTAGTTATTGTTTGAATTTTTCGTGAGAATTTGTTGAAAGAAATGATTTCTGTGCTTGTGTACACACAGCTGATAGTTTGATGTATCCTCGACGCCCAGGTGGGTTTTGTTTATGATTCTGCATGAATGTTTCTCTGTTTGTATGCTGTGGTATGGTGTGGACCAAGGTTCCAGGATGCGTGTGCCCTGAAATTGAATTCGTTAAAAATATGTGCATGTTTTTCCAATGAAGCAGAATACATGTACGTACGCACGTACGATATGTGATTTAAAGTTGCACTTCAGATTTCAGAATAATGTGAATTTTTAAATGTTTTAGTGTATGCTCAGATAGCCTATGCTTTTTGTGTTTGATTGATTTGTGATCAAATGATCACTTTTTTGCATCATAATAACTATTATAGTGCTAACAGGATAATATTGGCAATCTTACGTATTGTTTTTATGTATGCTAAATTCGAATACATACAGATATGTAGAATTTTTTTCAAAATCATAATACACATGATATACGTATCCTCTAACCTAGTGTGAAGAGCTTTGCATGTATGTGGCTGTAGCTTTCTGTTGATGAATGTCAGGGCTGGGGAATTTTCTCGAATTTCAGAATCGACCTGTTGTACTACCTTGTTTCTCTTTTGTACCAGCTTGGGAATTTTTAGGCTGCCGTCTTAAGAATTTGAGATAACCAGAGTTCAGGAAGTATGTTGCATGCGCTGGCTACTATGGACTGTTTTATCTCTGAAGTCTCTGAAGCTCTGCATACGGTGCTATATTAATATCAATATAATAATAAAAATAATAATTATGCCATTGTATTTAGTAGCCTCGGTTTCATCAAGAAATTCAGCTAAATTCAGTGTAGACATATTATGCATATTATGACATATTATTCTGAATTATTTGCACAAATGTAGAGAAACGAAACACAAAATGAAAGAAACAGACAGACAGATGTACCATTCCAAAGTCAGTCAGAAGCACTCATTGTATCGTTATGTTTGCACAAATTTTGTTTTTTTTCTGCACACCCTTATGTTTACGAGTTACGAGCCTGTATGAGTTAGACGGACAGACGGATAGATGAAGAGGCAAGACCCCCTCTTGTTGGAACAATCTCTCTATGGGCCTCTGTATCTGTTGTTGTGTTCTGTTTGATAAGTCCACCTTTTTGCTGCTTGTCACGTATGTTCTGAATGCTTTGTATCATTTCTGATGATCAATGTGTAATTGTAACATTAATACAACTGCTAATGTTTTTTGCCGGGGTGGGGAGTTGTGTCCTAGGGAGGGGTTTTGACCTGGGGAGTGTTTCATTGTATCATTGCTGGATCACTAAAAGCATTAACAGTGGGCAGTACAATTTGTCATCTGTGTCATTGTTTGAACATTTCACTGTGCCGATGGGTTATCGACATGTTATTTGATGATAGACAATATGGTACACGTCATGTGGAGTTATTGTTAATGTTAGTGTAATACCAGAACTGTTCCCTTCCTCAGAGTTAGCTAACGCACTTGTTTGAGTTGCTGCTTTTTGTGTACATTTGTGTGTGCTTTTTGTTCGATTTTTTGTGTGTGCCACTTTTATGCACGGTGAATACAAATAATCAGTGCAGGTTTGTGTGGGTGGAATGAAATGCTGGTTGGTTGAACTAGATTGGTTTGTTGATCAGCAGATGGACATACCGACTGAACACTTGACTAATTGACCAACTGACCAACTGATGGACGATCGTCCAACCAACTGACCATTTGACTGACCAACCGACGGGTCGACCAACCGATTGATCAGCTGACAAATGGATGGACCGACTGACCAATTAATGGATGGACCAAGCGTTCAACAGACTGACCAACCAATTGACAGATCGACCGATTGAACAACCCAACCGGTTGACTGACTGACAACCGATGATGCACAGACAGATTCACTAACCAACCAAATGACTGATTGACTGGTAATCTCTCTGTGTCTGTGTTATATTAGGTTATCACTGGGACACATCGGACTGGAACCCAGCCGCCCAGCCTCTGCTGTCCAAGTACTCCGCGGGTGGTCTGGCTCCATCACCGACGTCTAGTCATCACAGCACTGACCTGAACGACGTGGACCTTGACCCCAGCGGCTACGGCTACCTGACCGATGACCTCGATGACCCGGCCAATGACTCGGAGTATGTTGGGGAAGATTCGGAGTTTGCAGACAACGACGATGATGACGAAGACTTCGCAGGTTCTGTACTGATGACTGTGCTATTATTATTGTTGATAATCTTTATTTAGGGTTGGAAAAACATTTTTCCCAGCCCAGCGGGTTCTGTTGGTTTTCAGGGGTTTTACTGGGTTTCTCAGTGGTGATATATTTAGCGTAAATTTTCGTAACATGCCCGTGTAAATTGTTCTCTTACTTGCTAGGATTTTTTCTAAGACTGCAGCTAGCTATAGGTGCTCTGATGAGCCTAGCATGTCTTGGTCGTTTAAACTTTATCACTGCCAACTTTTGTTGATAGAATTTTTTTGTATTGTTGAGCAAATGAATGATTGATTGATTGGCAAAAAGTGCATCGGATGTGGATAAGCTTATCATGTACTCCCCACCAGCCGTCACGGCATCATTTTAACAAATCCTCGCCATATAGTGTGATAGTTATTATTGTGATCATTTTTATCATTAATATTGTTATTATTTATATATAGGTCCGTCAGACATCGATGAGCCTAATGCGGACTATCCACCCGCCGCCACGGCATCACTCAACTTCCAGCAGATCCTGGCCATGCGAGGCGACCATCGTGATCCACTCAGCCGAGGAGGCACAGATGACTGGAGCAGTTCGGGTGGCGGTGTAAGTGGGGGTGGTGTGAGTGGAATGCCAGGACATCGACGGCGTAGACATCGCGGCCCGGCGTCAGCGGCTTACAGTGTGCCAGCCGTCAAGCCCACGGACTACCTGCCCAAGTACAACATCTCGCTGTCAGGTAGTGCAGACGACTCACTGGCTGATGACGCACCTGGTGATAATGACGCGGGTATGAATGGTGCCAACTATTTCGACAGCGCTGACTTCATCTGTCGCGAAGGTGACTGACTCTTGTGAATCGAACGATTTGATCTCACTGCATTTGTAAAGTTTGGTCGGTAATATAAACAAGATTTTTTGCTCAAGACCAAATTTTAAGACCAAGAGCAAGACTTCATTTTTTGTCATAGAGGCCAGTGATGGGTAATCGTAAAATTTCAAACTAATTCATCAGAATTAACAATTTGGAAAACGTGATGATTAGAAATAGAATTACAATTACCATAGCATTTTCCCATAATCAGATTGATTGAAGTTGGAATTAGATTATGCTAATTAATTATAGTTAGATATCAATTAGACACAATTTTACAGATCTGTCCCATTTAGAAGACAGTCAGATTATTGCATTGCAGTCAACCGCTTATTGTTATCGTCATCGATACAGTGTTGTATGCAGTATAGGCCTCATCTGGCTTAGATTTGTTCATTTTCAAAAATAATGTTTTTACTTGAGGCAACTTGAGGCCAAGACTGGTCTTGAGGACTATATCACTGAATTTTCTATCTAGCTTCCGCTGCTTGTTTTGTTTCCTTCTTTGTTTGTTGCTTTGTTTCTTTTGCCGAATGACGAATAAAGTGTAATATAAAGATGATGTTCAACTTGCGTTCCAGGAGATGATGACGTGCTGCGCTACCCGGGCTTTCCGCTTTCCACGAGTCTGCTGCGACCCACACGTGGTGACCCTCGGAGCAGGGAGACAGACATAGACGACGATGCACTGGACAACATCAGCATGTCGTTGTGTGGCGAGTCCACTGCCGCATCCGAGGTCGATCTGACTGCGGATATCTGTGAGATTGATGACAGTGAAGCCAACGCCAGTGACTTGGATGAAGAACTGCGGCCCCTCGATGCCCCCAGCGCCCACTAGCAGCGGTGGATTGTATGACATCGTGGGTGGTATTACGTCATACTGGGTACAGACACCTTGGGTGGTTCCTTTCTTGAGTGGAGGGTCTTTTCCTGTATATTACATGATATTACGTGAAGCGCACGACGGTATAAAAATACCGACAAACTGTTGTTTCCTTATACTTGCCTAAATGTGAGACTTAACTTAGACATAATAATCAAAACCAAATATGAGAACATGCATAATTTAGACTGGCGTTTAAATTGCAATACAGCCAAAACTTTTTCGCTACATTTCTTACGTTTGCTTCCGATAACTAATTAACAGCAGCAAAACAGGTTTTATAAGAGCATCCACATGCTACACTCTGCGTAATTAACATCCGAGCCCTTTCTCAGCTGTCCTACCACCCAAGGTGTTTGCATGCTAGGAACAGTGAGCTTTTGACTACCATAGCGGTGTCGAGGGCAAAAAAAGTTGGGGTGAGATGGGAAATGCGATTTTCCGACAGACAATTTCCCGTTGAGCAAACTGAGTTGAATTCTTCGCACAACATCTGATAGCGACTGCTAGTGAGTGACGATAAATTCATTGAAATGATTAGTGCCTCAACCGTATGTGGTCGTGTTCCCACTGCCATTTTGTTATACTCAGCTGTGTCATAAACTTATCAGTTCCATAACTGTTTTCTGTTGTTGAATTTGGAGGTCGACTGAAACTGGACTTTTCGGTATAGGGCATAACCAAAACTACAACAGCGGCGTATGTGCACCGAAACTGTAACCGAAACTAGCTGCCTCGGACGTTTGCCAATATTAATAAAAATGCAAATTATTGACGTTGTATTTCACAAAGCATACGGCAGTGTGAAAATAGACAAAACAGACAAAATGTTGACCTCTTGCACTCAGAGCTCGCCTAAGTATTTGACTATTTTTAAATGAAATTTCTGTGTGAATGAATTACTAAAACACAGAAAGATCAGAAGGGTTATTTGCATTTAATCTCAGATTTGCTGCCGAAACCAGAATCGAGATTCGGTCGACTTGATGTTTGGTTGATTTTCCTTATTATTGTACAGCAGTGTGTGTGTGTGAGTGAGTTGATATCAATATTGTAAACGATTGTCAAATAATTTAGACTTGCGTTTGATTGTAGAGAAATGGACAAATGGCAGATGTGTGAGGATTCCAGAAGACTTGTAGTCTGCCATGTTTTCACATTTTGTGACAGTATTGAAATGGTTTTTACTGTTCGAGACATTTTTATTCAGCCCGGATTACATTGCAGGTCTTTGTGCTCAGGGCTAGATTAGTGGGGTAGCAAAAGTATCAAAGGCCAGCTTGAAATTAAGCCATCAATGAATGGAAACCGGTCAAAGTAAATCCAGCTTTATAAGTAAACAAACTTTTGTTTTCCTGCACTGTATTTCTTATCCTTTCTGACCCCAAAGCAATAACTGACATTTATATTTATACAGATACTGTATTTTATCTCCTCTGTGCTTGAGATCTAAAAAGGTAACATTTTTTAATGCCAGAATTTGCTATTTCTTCTGCCAATGTACCTTTTCTAAGATTACTGCTCCCTTTTTCAGAGGCCCTGCACTTATTTAATCTGATCAGTTCTGTTTTGATTACAGAATCACTGTTTTTATACTGAATTCTAACTTATTTTCTTAAGCCGTGAAGGCTGCATTGTCTTTTGAACAGCTTTTGCGCCAGAACAGTTTTATAACCTCTGTCATGGGTGTTATTTTAAATAGTGGTGTGTGGTGTGGAATATTTTTGAAGTTTGATTTCGGTTTAAAAACACATTTTCTACTTCGGAATTGTTCTTGCTAGGAAAAGCTTTACCAGGTTATGACAGTCAGCTAGTCAGTTACCACCTGGAAACAATTTATGCATAATTACTGACTTCATATCATGTTTAATATGTTGGCTTTCTATTTGAGATGTGTGTGTTTGCACTTCATTTCTTGACTGGGAATTATCGTGGACATGCAAACCAACTGAGTGGAATAAATTTGCAGTGTTTGGTTCCGTTCAGTTTTTTAAAACCGAAACTGGACCAACTTTTGGTTTTTCCGCACATCGCTGATCGTAAGAATGAGCCTCAGTGACAACTGCTACTGGTTGACATTTTTGTGAAGTGTACAATATTACAGTGTTCGTTCGATTCCTGCATATTTACCAAACTTTCACATTTGATATTTTAAAGTTAATCTTTTAGAAGTGTATACTGGGTGGTGCAGAAAAACGTGGAACATGATTCATGCAGAAAAGGTTATTCTGACAGTCGTGGTTTCAGAAACGCCAATCGTCTGTCATTGCAGTGAAGGTTCGACAATATTCGACTCCACTCAACTCAACTGCTCAGCCAGGCTAGCAAATAAGTCGTGGTCTGTACACAGCAGCGTGACGTCACAATGCTAATGACGTCATGCACTGTCGCCCACAGTCACAACAGTTGAGTTGCGTCGTAGATGTGAATTGCCCATTAATCATTAAGTTTTTAGAAGTCAACTATAAAATTTCTGAAACTGTTATCATCCCCGATATTTTCCGTTACATCAGCTTTCCACATGTGCATGATGATGTAAAACATAAAGCACGAAATGTTCCACTTTAATTTTGCACCACCCTGTACACAGCTTTGAAAACTGTGTTTGAATATTTGTCAGTGTGCTGTTACGAACGCTTCTGCAGGATATGCTAACACGTGAAGTATTTTTATAGCGTTTATGTAAGAAACAATTTTTAAACTTTCAGCTTGTTCGTTGTTGGATGCTAATTTCAAGATCTTAGATGTACGGTACCGTAGTTTTATTACATACCGCAACTGTTGAAGCATTGACTTGTTTCGTGTTTACTTGCCGAATTTTTGTCGTAGAAACTTTGTTAAAATAATGGTTTCCCAGTTAATGTTCACCATGCAGCTACATTTGTTTGTATGGTAAATCGTTGAGATAAGACAGTTTTGCCGAGAGTCAATAACGTGTCGATCGTGTAAAAACTTTCGCGAATGCTAAACAGTGTATTATTGTGTCTGTATATTGTCAACTTTTATGTTTCCAGCGTGGGCGGATCCAGAGATATTGGACCGGAGATTTGCGGGGGAGGGACGGTAATGGGAGGCGGAAGAGAGGGAGGGCGAATAGGTCGAGCTCCAAATACGACTGCAACGCGAAGGCGTCCTGGGGATGGAGCTGTGTCTCTCTCCAGAGAAAAATGCAAATTACTTGCAGAAAAGGTTACGTTTGGTGCATATTTTCGTCGCAATTTTGTGCATTTTATGTCATTGCGATCGCCCACATGAACCCTGTGAATACGCCATTGGTTTTGTTCAACCCATGCTAGGCAGACAGGCTGGCCAAGAGGCTACTCGTCGCGTAGGAGATTCGTCGTGTCCGGCAGTCGTTGGATGTCGGGTCGGCTAATACCCTCGCGCAAGCATTTGTGACATCTCGGTGTCGACTATTGTAATGCTGTGCTGGCTGAGTCGCCGAGAGTCATAACAGACAAGTTGCAGAGAGTGATGAATTCAGCTGCCCGCGTCGTCACTGACACTCGGAAGTACGACAGTGGTTTGTCGCGATTAATGCATG
>Ga0209367_1000282_pt1 | contig 45338 bp, 30 predicted proteins | sample WorMetLIZISLAND2_FD_187412 | JGI IMG/M metagenome (GOLD analysis project Ga0209367, IMG submission 187412) | Marine gutless worms symbiont microbial communities from Max Planck institute for Marine Microbiology, Germany - Olavius geniculatus... ... | reverse complement strand
ATTTTACAGGGATGGGGTTGGATGGGGATGCCAGTTCATCCCCATGTCACTCTTTAGTGCTGATGTTAGTGATGTTGCTGCAAATAGGAGAGGTGTTGGCGCTGAGTTGTGACGAGTTTTGTGAGCTGAAAATGGACTCCTTGGACAAGATCTCTGCTGACGAATTGTCTCGAGTTATTTGTGCTTTTCTCAACTCCAGTCAAACTAATTATCAGCCCGGTATTGCTTCTCATTCTCTGTTTATTTTCTGTCTGATTGTACGATAATCTGTTGGCTGATAGAGTACCGTCATTTTCTGCTTGAGATGTGTCATTTGCTTTGCCTGATCAGTTGCTGTTCATATCTTATGGTCTACTGGGTTATGTATCTTCATGCATCAGTGTATACATACACTGCATGTTCTCTCGTTTACCATTTCAACCGCACGAACTTTTGTGTATTTTCATTGCAATATTCTGCCGATTATCGATCAGTATCTGGGCATTTTTACTCGCACTGAGAAACAGTAAGTTTGCAATGGATTGATCTCTGGACATTAGGTGTCACAGCTTGTATTTGTGCTCCCACCATGCATTACATTGCATGTCAAAAATTGTCATCACGTGTCTTATAGTGATGATTCGATATCAGGATTTCAATTTCAATACTATATCGATACGATATTTTGAAAATATCACTATATCGATATTTTTAAAATGATAAGTATGTAAATCTTATACAAGCACAAGAACAAGACGTGAACGTTTAGCAAGGCAGTTTGCTTTACGTAGATACTAAAACGTGTCAGTGAACTTAAAAATTAAATATAGACTGTCGTAATTGTCGTTAAATTACGACACAATAGTTAGTTTGCTTCGATTAGTTTGTCAATTTCTCCATTTATTCTCGTCATTTTGGTAATGCAGTAATAAAAATATAAACTTCTGGCGTAAAATATTGTAATATGTCGAAAATGTCATGATATATAAAAGATATCATGATAAATCGAAAAATTATATATTTTTTCGATGATACAATATGTTACATCAGTATCTAAAATGATATATCGATATTTTTGATCTATTGGATCATTACTAGTGTTTTGTGTGTTGCATTTGTGTTATACATTGGATGTTACGTGTTATACATACGTCTCGTATTGATGCCAATCTACAGTAGTGCAGACATTAGAAGTCTCACCTTGTATTTGTGCCACTGCGCATTTTTCGGACATCCTATTTTGTTGTTATACACGTGATAAGGTGGCAATCTGGTCCGTTAGTTAATTGATGCCATGTCCAGATAGTACTTTGATGGATGACCATCTCAGTATGTAACCAGCCACCTAGATCAACTCAGCCTGGCCATCCCTCCATGGGTAGGCGCAGAGAGTATCAGCGAAAGCTGGGACGTAAACAGGCACACTGCATGATGCACTAGCCTTATATTCGAGGTCTGGCAGTGTAAACTGGTGTCCAGCTGAGGGCTAAGGAAACAGAAATCAGTGTCGCTTTGTAGGGGAAGTACTTTACTTTATGTTGCCTATCTTCCATTTGTGCCACTGTACGTACATATCATTCGATGTCGTGTGTCTGATGTATAAAGACGTAGGAGCACGGCACATACTGTACGGCATAGAGGCTGACTGTCCGCTGGCCAGTCGTGCAACGGTTCGCGGACTGTCGTGCAGTCATGATGCTCGTGATGAATTTCGATGCAGCTTCACCCGGCGAGTTGTCAGTCGCATTGTTCCACCGATCGCTCAGCAAACTGTCTCCATTCACTTTCTGCCGGTCGTTGACCGCAACACTCAACAACCAATTGATGACCTCTTCATCCTTGGTATGCTGGACAATCCTATATATGACAGTTGTTCGAATCATACTAAACCATAAAAATTTTAAGACAAATATAGTGTGAATGTTTAAGACTATTTATTTTAAGACTAATTACAATGGTAACAGTTAAAACTGGAAAAGTCAACATACATTTTAATTTAGACCAGTGACTAGAGTCCATGTCAAGGCGTTCGGGCCAAGACCTCAAGCTTAAGACCAAGACCACAATTTTTTGTCCTCAAGCTGTCCTTTAGGTTGAAGACAGTCAGCTGAGATGGTCACCCATTAAAGTACACCATGTCTCAGAAAAAAACAGTCAAAATTGTTTTTGTTATAACTTTATCAAATTTTCACTAAATTTGATAATTTTTGGCAAGAAGATAGCCAATACGATGAAATTATACAAGGTGAACTCTTTTTCCACCTCACCTAATTTATGTCAATGCACTACCGTGTGAAACATAGATGTTCCAAGTTCTTGCATAAAGCTGAATTATTGTCCAAGGAAACGTTGTATCGACTTAATTAAGCAGAAAATAAGTTTCATTGTAAACTATTTGGCAGAATTATAAGTTTGCATAACAACTCACTTGCAAATCATCAGAATTTATGTCCAAAGTGGGCCCCACATACACAGACAATGGCTTAGATGCAACGCCACTGGCTGATAGCGGAATCAACAAACAACTGATCAAAGGCATTCACTTATCGATTAGACGTATTTTTAGCTCATTAGTCAGCTATTTTGTTTTCTGCTGTTTTTGCCATAAAAGATTTATTACCACAAAATTATTAAACCATGTGGCGCCTTCCGTCGAATTGATGATGCGAGGGTAAAGCAATCTGATACATATAACCACCTCGTAATGTATCAATTTGGAGCATCTGTGTTTCACATGGTAATGCATTGACATAAATTAGTTGGGGTGGTGAATGAGTGCACCTCACATAGTTTTATTGTCTTGGCCATTTTTGTGCCAAAAATTATTAACGTTAGTGGAAATTTGACAAAGTCATGACAAAAACAGTTTTGACTGCTTTTTTGAAACACCGTGTACTATCTGGACTTGGCGTCGATTAACTAACAGACCAGATTGCCACTTTATTACACCCCATTTTTAATTAGTATTCTTTCAGCCAGAGCTACTGAATTGCCATTAACCGAGTTATGAAAGAAAGAAAAAGGCTGCCATTTTTATGTATTGGTACTAGCAAGAAATTAGCTTTTTTGTCGTACCATTAATGCTCGAGAGTCTAACCTGTTTCGCTATCATGTTGTAAACTGCCGGAACACTGTGATGTTCACAAGCACCCTCCACTTTTAGACTTATTTGTTGAGTTCTATTAGTCCACCCGCAAATGATAGTTTTTAGAGCGGACTTATGTTTTACTTCAACTGTTTTATTCTTTAATCATTTATTTGTTTTGCCACTTTATCTCTGAACTCCGTCAGCCAGTTGGCGCAAAATTTTGCACCGTGGTCTAGGCCTATAGTGAGTTGAACTTGGAAAATTATGTTCAAATATATGTGGAACCCTTCTCCAAAAAGATTTTAGGGGCCAAAAACATGCAAAATTTGTCACGATTTCGGACAACTTTAAAGTTTGGCGGCAAGTATCTTCGCAGTGAATGAAGATATTCAAAATCGGACATGTATTTAATCTACTGCAATTCCTTCCGTGTTAGGCGAAAAAGTTCGGTGAACTTTGGTCCAATAACTTCAGAGATCTAAAAGTGGAATCATATCAACAAAAATCGACTTTTTCGGAAGACAATATTCTGGCCCCTAGTGATGCTGCACTCCCAGATTTTTACATGCACTAGAGTCTTACTAGCACACTTATCACTTATCAAAATCTGACAATCGGTTTTCATGTTACAGTACATAATGTCGGGGATGTTTTTTCTTAAGACACAGTGTAGATTTGTTTTATGTCATATTGTGATTTGGGGCCTCATTAGCAGAGGCTTGGCCTTCCTGGATATCCTATCGATTTTGTCTGTGCCGTACTCTGCTACAGAGCTGTAGCTAGCAAATAAATTCCTTCATTCAAACAGTCAGTGCATGGTGGTGACTGTAGGGTTAGTGGTGCAAGCACCGGGTTGTCTGCAGGCGACGTTGTACAGTGCCATCTGTGGCTACAAGAGACTCTGCTACATCAGACGAGCTGCGTCTTCATGTCGTATGATTCCTACGGTCAGTCTGTCAGTCATGTGTTTGCTTTTTTGTGTGTTTTGCCAAAAAAAATCATAAAAAAGTGATAGTAATCGACGTTACGTTGAAAGGTTGTTGATGCGGTGGTGGTTAATGTTGCCTTTTTACGATTTTTGCTGTTTTCAATGTGTCACCAACCCATGTCTCCATTATCAAGTGTATAGACTGATGCATCATACATGGTTAAATGGTGTAGCTTTTAATAAACAAGAAAGTCTAGCTAATGCAAAGTGTAACGCGCGACAACGGTGCACGTTTTAAAGCCCACTAAGCTCACCGATCCCAGCAACTGACATTGGGAACAATGCGTTCACATACGCCAGATGGCGCCACCTTCTCGCGTTCCTGTTGCCATATTAGTAGCTGAATGTAAGTATTTTAAAGGCGGTGCCCAAGTTTGACGCTCCTGTATGGAGAATTCCTTGAACACAGGGTGGCAAAATGTAAACTAGTGAAAACTATGTTTAATGCTGAAAATTTTGTACGTAAGTAAATAAGTAAGCTGTCCTGGTCTATAGTGATTTTGGCACAATTCGCTCTTGAAGTGTGTGTCGCAGCCAAAAGTTGCCAAAAAATCCATAAAAACCTCTATTTTGGTATTCAAGGTCATCCAAGGTCATTGCTTTCAGTGCCAATCAAAAGCCAGTGTAGGACTTTCTATTAGTGAATGGCCGTATCTCGCACCGTTTCTGAGATACAGTGACTTATTGGCTGAAAATCGCAAATTTTTTCTGCCCCCTCCCATTTCTGGGGGTGACCTCTGTGGAATTTATGGACAAGCTTTACGTTCCTGAAACTAGAGTCTTCCAGGCAGCCGATGGTGGGGATTTTTTGGATCCCAGCTTGCACCGTTTTTCACTGATCCACCCGTGTGACAGATGGACGGGCGGACAGACAGAATTGCGATGGCTAAGATGCGCTACAGCAGTAGGTGCTGTCGCGTGTAAAAACCCATTTCAGAGATACAGCATGTCACCTGCCATATGGGATCATAGTGTTACCTGCCACCCAACACAGGTGAATGCACCCCGTAATAACCTCAGCCAAGGAAGCTGATATGCGATTTACCTACCCTAGAGGGATAGAAGGCTGAGTTGACTTTGGTGTTGATTATATACTGAGATGGTTTAACTCTCAACAGACAGTCACCCATAGTAACCACTTGATAGCCATATGACTGGGAGTTGAACTCACAGCTTCTCGATCGTAAGTCTGTTGTTACGCCACCGAGCCAAATGTAGTGATGTGTATAGTTTACCGCAGGATGTTTACGCATGGATGATCGAGACGGTGGAATGCAGCAAACTCGCCAGCATCAACTCGACCCAGCAGAACATTGAGATGTTGACAGCTATTCATTCCAGCCTAAAACTATGAAGCGGGGTCATTTAGCAATTAGCATTCTTAAATTTTTGTGCGGTTTTATCTTGGTGTTTTTAGTGTCTTCAGACTCTGATGTTTGGCAAGTCAATGTGTGCAGCCAGTGCTTTTATTTCAGGGTCTCTTAAGACGTTTTCAGAACAGTGGAAGTGGAATGAAATGATATCACTGGCATGTTCTTTCTATCCAGCCCCCCTCCCTCCTTTATAAGACCACATGCATTGAAGCCTGCACGTTTATAGCCTATTAAGTTACTGAAAATAGTGCCAAAGTGCACCAAAACACTGTATTTTATGCACAAAAGTGAGAAAAATTGGGTAGGTGATAACCTTCCCCTCAAGTGCCCTCTACATTCAGATCCTGGCTATGCCACTGACTTAACTGCACGTCGTATATCAGTTCAGTTCATATCGTTCTTATGTCATTTTATTAGTCCGCCCGGAAGCGATAGCTTGCGGAGCGGACTTAAGTTTTACTGCAGATGTTTTGCGTTGGCCGACCGGCGTGAAATTTTGCGTGGTGGTCAGTACTAGGCCCAATTTTATAATGCCACTCCAAACTTTCGGGAGGCCCTCGCCCCGCCCCCTCAAAAATTTTAGGGGCCAAAAACATGCAAAATTTGGCCCGATTTCGGGCGACTTCGAAGTTCGGCGGCGAATATCTTCAGAACGGATGAAGATACTCAAAATCAGACAAATATTTTCTCTACCGTGATTCTTCCCGCGTTAGGCAAAACAAGTCCGGTGAAGTTTGGTCCAGTAACCTTGGAGATCTCGATGTGAAATCGTACCCACCTAAAGCGCCTTTTCCAGAAGACCATATTTCGGCCACTAGGGGGTGCTGGGCCCCCAAATTTTTGCACACGCTAGAGAATGACTAAGCACACACCGCATTGGGGACGCAGGCCCCTGTTACAATTTTTTTCAAAGGGTGGTCAAAATTGGCTTAAAATGTAGCATACTAGCCGCAAGAACTTTGGAGCCAGAGAGTAGCTGTATGAAACTTTGCCCCGTGACGTGCTGCTAGATGGGGGTGATAATGCGAGTACAACTTTTAGGGGGCATTGCCCCCTTAAAATTTGGGAGGGAAAAAACGTCCAAAATTTAGTACGTTTTACAACGACTTTCGAGTTTGACCGGAAATATCTCTGGACTGGATAGAGATATCGACAAGCGGTAACCGGCGTTAACAAATACAATTAATTCCACGTTGAACAAAAGAAATTGTGTGAACTTTAGTCTACTAACACAAGAGATTACGCGGCTAATGTTTACCCACCCAAATCAACTTTTGGAAGGCCATATTTCGGCCCCTAAGGAGTGCTGCGCTCCCAAATTTTTACAGGCCCTAGAGAATGAACAAGTCTTACTAACGCACCCCCCAACGGGGACAGGGCCCCCTTTACAATTTTTTTCAAAGGGGGATCAAAAATTGGCTTAAAATGTAGCATATTAGCCGCAAGAACTTTCAAGCCGTGACGTGCTACTAGATGGGGGTGATAACGCGGGTGCAACTTTTGGGGGTCACCACCTCTTTAAAATTTGGGAGGGCAAAAAACGTCCAAAATTTAGTACGTTTCACCACAACTTTCGGGTTTGACTGCGCTGGGCTTTGCCCCAAATTTCTGGTTTTATTTCTGTTGTTTTGACACAGCTTCAGGCAACAGATGACTGTGTTTATGGCAGCAGGTTTTAACATCATATTAGCTTTTCTTTCAGTGTTTTCTGTTCTTGCTTACGGGTAGTCAATTTTTTGTTGTTCGAGTTCCAGTGTTGTTGATCGAATTTTAATTATATTTTTTGGTTAATGATTGGCATGTTGCTCAGTTTTATCGTTTTGAATTTAAACTGCATGTAACCTGTTGTTGTTGTTGTTGTTTAAATTTTGGTTTTGGATTTGATGTCAGTTAAATGACGCTTGGGTTCAGAATTTTTTTTTTTTGGTGAGGTCAGAAAAGTATCAAATACAAATAAAATTGCTGAACTGTTTAACGAATTCTATGTCATATGCACAGTGCTTATATCTGACTATCTGCCAGTCAAACTGCATGTAATCCGTATTGCTTTGATTTTCATTTTCACTCAGTGTAACCATGCATGTTCTTCGGGATGTACCCTGATTCTATAGAAGTATTTGCATTTGTTTTAACGTACTGAAAGCCAAGCAAACAATCCAGTCAAACCAATGCAGAAAACTGAATATATTATCTGCCATTGTGCTGCACCATTCCACCGAGTAAACTTTTAAACGCTACAACATCACAGGCTGCGCGGTAGTGCAGCACTTGTAATGTGATTTGACCCCCCCCCATATATCCCAAACCTCTTAATTTTTCCACACCAAAATTTGCACAGATGATTACATCTGGCATATCTCATGATATGCAAAATTTGGTGAAAATCCGTTTGCAGAGGGCTTCCCCAGAAATAGGTGAAATATAATGCTTGCGTGACTTTTTGTGCCTTTCCTTTCCTTCCCTGGTGAGAAAATGTTATTTTCACTAACCGGTAAAATTTTCTACTTTTAAAACGAAAATATCCGTTAGCTATCTCGTATATTCAGTGCCTGTACAATGGCCGTATCACTGTTGTTAATTGGACTGATCATGAGCGACAGAGTGTAAATTCACTGATGGCCCATCACTAGCATCGTACATTTACGAAAAGTGCGGTATACATATTCTTGGTTGTTTATGTTTATTTGTTTATTTCAGACAATTACACACAAAATTTTTTTCATACAGTTGCAAAAGCATATCAACGGTAAAAGGAATTTTCTGTAATGTACGCATGAAGTACTATGCTTTTGTGGTAAAATGTTAGTAAAATTGTACGAAATTTGCATTTTTCTGGGCTCTAGTAAAAAGCGGATGTGCGGATGTTACGTCAGGGTTAGCCAGACTAAATACAGCTGTGATTGTTCTACGGTCACGGTTAATGCTAGGCTACGTCAGGGTTACAGCTAGGGTTATGGATAGGGTTGAGATTAGGGTTGTATTAGAAGCAGGAGCTATAAACGTTATTTACAGTTAGTAAGTAGCACGAGATTGCCTTTACTGCAACCAGTGACCGTTGGTGATATATATCGTACAACTATTCTGTTATGTATGTGTACAGTCTTTTTTCCTCAGTGTTCCTTGTCTTCACTGCACTGAGAAAATGAGTGCTATTTCAAAGATCTTTGGTTCTGGCAAGAAAGCCGCATCTGTTCAGAGTCCGAAGGAAGCGCTGCAACATCTGCGAGAAGTAGAAGAGATGCTGCAGAAAAAGTCGGATTTTTTAGAACAGAAAATAGAGCATGAAGTGTCATTAGCAAAGAAGAACAGTTCGAAGAACAAGCAAGGTATTGTACAGCATTGCATGTATGTAACTAATTTAACTATCTAGTGCCAAGCAGTAGCAGTTGTGAGCTTTTGCACATGGCAGCTGACTAGCATGGTATACGGCTGTGGCATGCATGTAAAGATGGCACCGGGAACTTTTGCACTCAAAAACATAGCTCCATATATAGAAATTTTGCTTTCAGGAGTGAAAGTGTCTCTTAGCTTTTGCTGCCAAAGATGTAACCATATCCTTCACTTACAAGAAGCACATCATCCCCAATGGATCTAATGGTTTTAGCCATTTTTATTGGATTGAAACCTTGTGCACACACACAAAAACACACATCCATGTAGAGGTGGACAATTTATAAACTGTTCATGTGTTATTTCTTATGAAGTAGCTGAAGGTTATTACAGGTCATTTTGCCATGAGTTATTTAAAGTACTGCATTGCTTGGATGAAGCAAAAAAACTTTTCAGATTGAGCTGTGTGGCTTAGGCCTCCACTTTACAGATTTGTAACTGGTATTGAAAGAAATGACATTATTTTTGTAGCCATTAAATTTCAGTTTGCTGTTGATTTCTGTATGGGTCTTTTATTTTTATAATATTTTAATTTTTTTGTTTGTTGTTGTAATTTGCTTTGATTCATATTTTGTTGTTTATACATAAATGGTTTGTTTATGTTTGTTATAGCTTTGTTTTTGTCATCAGTTCAACAAAATCCAGTGATTTCTCTTTCTGTTAGCAATTATCCAGTGCTTTACATCAGAAACCTTCACCATAGTTAACGATGTTCGTACATCTCTTACTGACTGCAAAAACATTACAAGATGAACATGTAAAGAATTTTTTCTGTGTTCGTAGTGCTGAATGTTTGTAATTATGTTGTTTTATTTTTTACATCTTTACATTTGCAAACTGTTGCTTATTACTCTTTAAGTTGAAAATTTGTTTATTTGTGTTGCATTTGCATTTACCATGTTTATTGGCTCACGGGATAATGAGTACGTTTATTCGCCAATACCTATACGGCAGACAAGCAACACAAAAAAGACAGTAAACTAAGAAAAAAACACAAGCACACATGCAGTCACCCAGACACACACTAACACACCAAATAAAAGCAATAAAAAACATGCGAGGTGGAAAAGGTTAAATGGGGTCACGTCATATGGGTTTGTAAGGTCAGCCTGTGTGTCGCTCAGTCACTCTGTGTTCTGTTAAAATGATTTCTGCTGTTTTAGATGTGTGACTTAGTCGCCCTTACACAGTAATGTAAACTGGTAAGTTTTTATATTTAATGTTTGTACATGTACTTGTAATGTATGTACTGAGAACAGTGGTTAATGATATTGCACAGTAGTAGTCTGTTGCTGATGGCAGCGGTGTTGTGAGTTGAAAATAGGCATGGCAGGAAGTTGCAATTTTCTGACAGACACTGCAAATTTTCAACAGATTTTTGACAGACAGCTGCAGATTTCCAAGAGAGCATATAATATGTGCTAAAACTGTAAAACATTTAATTTTGTTTCCAAGTCTCTCAAAAATTGGGTTTTCACCTCCAAATGGACGAAAATTTTTTGACAAGCAAGATTTTCTGGCAGCCCAAAATTTAGGGGAAGTAATTTTCCCTTTTCCCAGCCACAATGACACTGGTTGATGGCATGATTTTTGCGTTTCAGCTGCACTGCAAGCATTGAGGCGTAAGCAGCGTTACATGAAGCAGCTGCAGCAGGTTGATGGAACGCTGTCAACGGTTGAGTTCCAACGGTCTGCATTAGAAAATGCCACGACAAACACCGAAGTATTGCGTGTCATGGGTGATGCTTCTAAGGCACTCAAGAACGCACACCAAAACATGTGAGCCAATGAGCATTGTGCACACACACATGCAACTTCAGGGAAAAATTGCGACAAACAAAATAGTTTTTGTTCGTGATTCAAATATCTGTGGAAAATGGCTGTTGACTGGGGAAACAGGATCATTAATAGTGACTTTGCCAAATAAATGTCAGCTAAAATACTAGACACTATTATTTGTGTGGAATGACTCTGGATGAAGGTCATTATTACAATTACTTTTCATTGCGATATTTTATGTAAAAGTAAGTTTATTGCTCTGAAATAGCCTGGAAAACTTGGGGAATTTTTTCCATACTTTGTGGCCCCCTCCAGGAACAGGATGACAGTTCACTAGTATGCATGTGTCTGTAGGAACGTGGACTCAGTTCACAATCTGTTGGATGATGTAGCTGAGCAACATGAGATTGCTGATGAATTGTCTGATGCATTGTCCAATGCTGTCGGCTTCTCACAGGACATCAGCGATGTAATCAGCATTCACGCTATTTATGACCATGGCCAGCCCGGCATATTTAGACATGCGAAAGGGGGGAAAATTTCGATGGTGGCACTTTATTATGCCAAGATGGTATTTATTAAACGCTATTTTTGCAAGACAACACAGATATCTGTGAGTTTTTTGCATTTTGAAATATTAAACAGCAGGCAAATTTACGGCTTTCATTGCACGTCCAAAAGCTAAGCATTTCAGCTTCAGGGGGCATAACTAGGGGCTCGCTATATCTTTTTGATGCACACAGCAAGTGAATAAGGTTGACATTTGGCCAACGCGCAAAAAAATTATTGTCCCCTGTGCCCTGGCCCTTGCTCCCATTCCCTTTTAGCTTCAGATTTCTAGCGCCGCCCATGTGCACAGATATCTGACAGTTTAATAGGGGCCTACAGCAGTGCCATCATCCACTGCAGTAAAGACTCTGTTCATCATAGGTAGACAGATTGAAAATCCGAGATGCAACAAACTTTTAGATGCAAACTTTGAGAAATTTCTGTTGCTGAAAGCGAATGTGAAGTATCACAGGAAATAGACAGTAATTAGAAACAGTAGGCCTATAGGCAAAGTTTAAGATTCTTTGAGTGAATTTGATTGATTGACTAAATGATTGATTAACTGAGTAATATATATTTTTTGTGGAACACTGGACAGTGATTGTTTGCTGATTGACAGGTTTTAGCATTTTAGAACAGCTTTAGTGACTTTATTGGTTGATTGCTTGATTGATTGGTAACCGAAAAAAACAAAATGAGTTTATGAGTTAATTCATTATTTTCTTGAGTTTGATTTAACTTACTACAAAGTACGTGAGTTGAGTTTGAGTTTGAACTCATTTGGTCTGCATGATTTGACAGTTTGATTTAATTCATTTTCTTTCTGAGTTTTTTCAACACTGCCGAGCTGTACCAATAGCAGAAAAGTTTTTATGTTACTCCTAACCAACTCCTTTCTTTTTCTTTTTATTAGATTCTTCACTTTCAGAGATGTAATTGTCTTTCAGAGTATGTGCTTGTTCAAGGTTTTTGTAGTGTGGGCATTGACGTAAATGACTTTAATTAACATCGAGACAATGACTTATTTTTATGCACGATAGCACGTTTTAGCCATCGCAATTCTGTCCGTCTGTCTTTCTGTCCATCCGTCTGTCTCTCACACGGGTGGATCAGTCAAAAACAGTGCGAGGTAAGATCACCAAATCTTTACCTTCGGCTGCCCGAAAGACTCTAGTTTTAGGAACCGTAAAACTTTTCTATAAATTCGAAAGGGATCACCCTGAACAAGGGCACTAAATGAAAGGGGGTGGGAAAAATTGGCGATGTTCAGCTAATAAGTCACTGTATCTCAATAATGGTGCAAGATAGGGCTTAGGTTACTATTAATCACTAATAGGAAGTCATACACTGGCTTTTGATTGCCACCAAATTCAGTGACCTTGCATGACTTTGAATGCCAAAATAGGGGTTTAATAGATTTTCTGGAGATTTTGGGCTGCGTTACAAGGTGTCGCCACACAGCTAACTCCTTATGCAATGCAGATGGAGATTTTGGTAGCCTATTTGTATATTAACTTAGCATGAACACCCCAGTGGGCAGTGGGCCTTCATACATGCACTGCTGTCGCAGTTCCCTTTGCATTAGCTAGGCTTTCTTGTTAAGAACACTGTAAAAATTTCATGTTTTTTGATTGAGTGTGACATAAAACTCTACTCGCTCGGTGTGTAGTGTAGTAGTACCCTCTACATAACATGTATTATACTGATTGCTTGCATGGGGCCTCAAATTCCCTAAGTTGGCATTTAGTTTTCTCTGCAGCTGGTAAGATAGCTGTAGGTCTGGCATCATGGATATTGGACAGGGTTGAGATACCCAGGGAGATACCAAAAACTGGTAAACCCACCCAAAAAACCTAATGCAAACTTATCCAATTGTAGTGATAATAACGAAATATTTTATTATTGATAATTTTTTTTAAAACATTGAAAGCTACAAATTTGCCAATACTGGTATATTTTGTACTATTTGGAGTGCCTAAGCCTTTCATGTTATGCACCATTTTCTTAGTATACTCTGTATAGACCACGTGGTGTAGGTTGCATGTTGTCATATATAGGATGATATTCTAGCGGAGTTGGAGGAGCTAGAGAGAGAAGCAGACATTGATGACGTTACTGCAGACCAGCTGCCATCTGTACCTTTAGATGAGCCGGCACAGAGACTACGTCCGGCTAAAGGTATAGAGTTTATACTTGGATAATAGCCTGCAACTGTATTACAAGATTACCGGTATTGTGCTTTGATGTCGGTGCTGAAGCTATAATCTAAGGTATGATAGGCCCAGATGTTCTGGCACAGAGCCAGCGTCTAGCCAGAGGTGGACAGTTTATACACTGTATGTATTCGGATGATAAAGCCCAAATTCCATTACGCTGACTTTGCGACAATTTCTCATATTTTGTCATGCACACAAATCGTAAAAGTCGTCGACTTTGTCGGCCACAAAGTTCACGGACTTTCTCGCTGACTTTTCGCATGCTTTCTCACGGACTGAATTGCATTAGAGCAACACAAGCAGGTTTGTTGCCGACTTGTCATGGACGTTGTCGCAACCATCTCGACATGTCGAGATGGTTTGTGTTTACAACTTTTATGATTTGTGGCTGAAACTGCAGGCAAGTTTCGGCAAAAATTGGTGTAAATATATCTGTGCCTCTCATTTGCAAGCAACCTTGAGCAAGTTGCTAACCAACTCTGTGCTTTTAACTGGCTTAAGTTAAAATTTTGCATTTTTTAACAGCCCAGAATGACTGGCGATCAGTGTTTGTAATCTGAAAATTTATTTCATATTACATCTTGTCAAGATTTTTACTTGAGCCTGTTTCTCTGTCACACTCAGCCTCGTATCTTCAGCGGGATAGGCAGTAAGTAGTAGCTTACTGATTGGGGCTGTGGTATGTCTGCTAGCTGCAAACTGCATATTCAATTGTTTGCTAATGCGGGCAATGGACAGTTGCTTAGTGTGCTATGGTATCATCAGCTCATGCTGCACTTGCCTGGAGATTGTTAAGTACTTTAGGCAGGTCAAGTGGGTGAGTTTTTGAATGTTGTTTGAAGGTGTCGGTTGAATTAAAAAGCAGAGCATTGCGAAAAATAGTCATTGTAGTAATCATAGTCATTGTCATTATAGTAGTAGTAGTAGTTACTGTTGTTGTAGTATCAGGGAAGAAGCAGCAACAGCAGCAGCATGTAGATGAAGACGAGATGAAAGCGCTAGAGGCTTGGGCATCATAATGCTGCACTACGCTGCATTGATGCTTGCGCATTGCAAGTTGTCGTGTACATTATACACATGTACTATACAAACAGCTAACCTTAAGGCTTGACCATCGTAATGATGTAAGCACGGTACGTAATTTGTGCTGGTACTGCCCAGTGCGGTACACCAACACTTATTTTGGAGGTGGTATGTTGTATCGGCGGTTGTTGATGTCACTTTGGTGGTACAGTGTACAACCTGTGCATGTGGTTAATTTTTTTTCGGAATGTGCAAAATTATCGCATTGCTATGCACCAGATGCATTTTCCAAGCTCATGTTGCACCAAAATTTGTTTTTGATAGGGCTGCACCCTAGACCCTGCTGGTAGAGCTTACACTGATCCTCTAAACTCCATAGTCAGCTGACAAGGGGATATGCTTCCTCATTTTTCTTTTCTTTTGAGGCATTTGGCACCTCGAATATCCTAGCTTCCAGTTGGCAGTACCCATATTAACTTTTCTACAAATTGAGCTTTGTGTAAGCACCGGAGACATGGAAGTCATAGTGCTGTCTGTTTCACTTATCAGTCATCAACCAGCCTCTGACAGTTCAGTACAGTATTGTGTATTGTGTTTCTCTGTGATGAACTTTTGAGTAATTGGTGCTCATATATCAAGCATCTTATGTCAAACATGTTAAACAAATCAACCAGTCAGGCATATTCTGCTTAACCGTTTGTCAGTTATTGTCTTCCACTATTTCCATACATAGTCTCGTATGCTGCATTACACTTGGTTTATTGACTGCTCGTGTAAATCAGACGAGAACATTCCCTTCGCCGGTGTTCACTACGTTCACCTTGGCGGAGATATTCAGTGACGTGACCGTATGTCATGCTGTAACCAGGGTGGCCACATGTCCTCGAAAGTCCTTGAAATAAGTTTTCCATTTTTCCGTGACTTGGAAAGACATGGAAGACCAAATTGGGTGTTGAAAGTTTTGTAATGTGTGTTTTTTTTATTTGTCCATATAGCTGTTCAGCAATTCTAGTATATGTTGCTGATGATAGCAAGTTGTATGATGTTGCGACTATTGGTAGTTTTCATTAGTGAGTTGCGTTTCACAGACAAATATTTGTCTAGCTAGTGGACCAGTTTTATTGCATTTACTTTGCTTTGTTATTGATTGTTATCATACTGACCGTTTTATGTCAGTATGTTGTTTTCATATGGTATTATATATTTTTTGGTTTATTTATTTTGACTTAGGGTATTATTTTTGGATTTTTACGTGCAAAAGCAGGTACTGCTATATCGTGTCTTAGCCATCGCAGTTCTCTCCGTCTGTCTGTTTGACTGTCACACGGGTGGATCAATCAAAAACTGTGCAAGCTAGGATCACCAATTTTTCACCATCGGCTGCCTGGAAGACTCTAGTTTCAGGATCCGTAAAGCTTTTTCAGAAATTTGAAAGGGGTCACCCTGAGTGTGGGCACTAAATGAGAAGGGGGTAGGGAAAATTTGCGATTTTGGACCAATAAGTTGCTGTGTCTCAGAAATGATGTGAGATAGGGCCTAGGTTACTATTAATCACCAATAGGAAGTCGTACATGGGCTTTCGATTTCCACTGAGAACAATGACCTTTATGACCCTGAACACCAAAATAGAGGTATTTGTGGATTTTTTGGTGATTTTCGGCTGTGAGACGTTTGAGAAGCGAATTGCGCCGAAATCACTAGAGATAGACAAGGACAAGCTGCATATGAAATTTCCAGCATTAAATGCTTATTTCAGTGGTCCAAGTCTTGACCTTCTAGTTCAAGGAAACCTGCACATGAGGGCATCAAACAGTGGTACCCCCTAAAATTTGTTATTTTACCGCTGTTGGCCAGTCTAGTGTGAAAACGGTTGCAGATAGGCATTGGTATGCTGCTTATCGCAACAAGCACTAGTGACGAGTTTTTTTAGTTGTATCAACATTGATGACTTTGAAAGACCTTGAACTTCGAAAATAAAGGGTTTATTTTTTTGCGATTTTTGGCTGCAGCGCACACTTCAAGAGTATTGCAACAAAATGGCTGGAGATAGACTAAGTCAACTTACGAACAAGAACTGTTATAGGCTTTTGCTCGTCTTGTGAGCTTTAGCTCAAATTTTTTGTATTATGATGTAATAATGATGTAATTCTGCTGATGTATAGAGATCATTCAATTTGTAAATAAGTGTTCATGGCGCAGCCAATCTGGCCTGTTTTCTATTAAGACTTTCTGTTGCTTGTATATTGTATTTTTATTTAGGGTATGAGATGTGTTTGCTACTGTTAAATTTAGCATAATTTCAGTGCTGGTGAAGATTTGTGCAAATTAGGCAAAAAAATATTCATGCATTGATACTCACATTTCACGCTTTTTTGACAGAATTCTGAAACTCTTGACATATCGTTGCACGTCTTTCTACCACTAACCATCATTAGGTTATCAGCACTGACAAGTAGTTCAGTCTTTTGATACACCCTGTGCATTCCTGATAACGCAATGGTAAATAAATTCTGGTCATTTGTTACTTTGCAATTTGATGCTTTTGGTGTGTGGGGCTTTTGAAAAACAGTTGTTGTTACCTGCCAATATACCGGTCAATATGCCATTTGTCGTGCAAGTTTTATGTGTACAAGTTGACAATATTTTTCCAAGTTATTTTCATCTCACCGTGGCTGTGTTTGACATAATGCTGCATTGTGTTAGATAGATTCTTGTATCTGACTTATAGATTCTGTGCTTTATTTCTCACAACACAGAGAATTTGTGTCGCCACGCTACTATCGTTATGCGATCCAGATAGAGAATTTGGTATTTGTATATTAACTTAGCATGTACACCCTAATTTTCAGATAAACTACTGAACTGGAACTGCTATAGGCTTTCGCACATCTCGTGAGCATTAGCTCAAAGTTCTTATATTCTATAAGGAGCTATACACCTGTTGGATTTTTTTTATTATATGCATGTTACTTTTGCATGGTTGCTCGTAGTTTATTTATTTATTTGTTGATGTTAAATAAATTAAAGAATTTTTTGTATGATTGTTTAATGGTTTTGTCAGTGTATAACCTTTTCTAGTGGTTTATTACATCACACGCAGGTCGAGGTCTCAGTTTGCTGTAAGCCAACATAATTTTAACATCTAAATTTTTGTAGTTTGTGTAATCATTCTCATATTTAGGCTTGTTTCACTAATACTGTCTATTTTAAATTACTATAGCATGTTTGTGGTGGTGCAGTAGGCAACTGCCTTTCTCTCCCCCGTAAATTTTTGGCTTGTCAGAAAATCTTGTTGGATAATTTTCATTTATAAGTACAAAATTTGAAGCTAAAAGCTACCATTTTGGGAAAATTTATGAGCAAAATAGAAATTGAGCACCCACTTTCTCTTTTTCTGGAATTTTGTACGCTGTCTGCTTTGCAGCGCTGTTGGTTGGAAAATCCAAACTTGCTGCCCCACCTATATATATGCTTGTTTTACCCACAATGCTGATGAGTATTTTTCTCATTTTTTGTCTATTTACACATGGCTATATATTACATTATGTAATATGGTACAGGGCTTTATTTTTCTAGGTGAAAGTGACAGATACGATTAGGTGAGCTGGTTTCATTGACCACTTATTACCACCTGAAAAAAATTCTCATGAAACTTCATCACTCGTATTGTCTTTTTGTCTTGCCACAGTGCTATTTTAACCTGTACTAGCATTCATTTGTACTGCATTTAAAAAAATTTTTTTTTACTATATTCTAGGCTAATGCGCTGCACCAGACCCTCAGTAATGAAATTTTTTGGTGTTTTCTAGTTTCATTATTCTTTTAATTGTATTAACTTTAAATTTGATGTGTTGTAATTTTCTGTTTATTGTCAATGGCATTTGACCTTTCAGGAATAAAAGATTACTTACTTATTTAATTAATACTTGCACATAAACTGGTTTTCCAAAGACTTGCAGTCAATGCAGTAATGGATCTGATATTGTGTTGAAGCTGTTGGGCAAATGGAGCGTTGTTTACTACAATTAGAATAACATATTTACAATTTTACATTGACGATAGATGTATAAATATACTCGTAGAACCGATATTGCGATATATTGACCCATCTCTAGTTTGTGTCGTGGGAAAATTGTAGTATATTATATATTCTATACGCTATATGTAAACAAAGTTGAGTAATATTTTTGTGTTGCGTTTGTGACTTGTATTGTACTTGAATATGACGTTTTGATCCGGTCCTTGTGACCACCGTGGCGTATATTATATTTTTTATTTTTAGGAACGAGTGAAGATTACTGGATTTGTTAGGATGACATAACAGAACGCCCTGCTAGACCTACCTACTGTACCATTGGGCAAGACATTCGCTCCGGTAACAGGAACTTTCGTTCCCACGTACTTTCGCTCCCAGGAGCGAAAGTCGTTCCCTGGAACTCTCGTTTCCAGGCACTTTCGCCTCCTGGAACTTTCGCTCCCCCGAGCGAAAATAAGGTGGAACTTTCGCTCCTCACTCAGAGTTAACATTATAGCCCTACACACTTAATAGAAGCAGATGAAATCATTTGGGGACTCCAGTATGTGGTGTAAATGCTCAACGTTTAAAACAAGAAAGCCCAGCTGTCGCTAGGGAACGTGTTACAGCTAGCCTATAAAGGTTTTTCGAAAGATGGGTTTAAGGTTTAGGGAATAGACTAGAATTTAAAATAATGGTAAGAACTTGACAAAAAATAAAATTTAAGGAGGAATTTATAAACAAATATAATTTGAGGAAAAATTTGGAGAACTTAGTAAATTTAAGATTAATTAGTTAATAAAATAATTTGCTAGATCCTGACATCTTTCACTACAATGAAGCTGTACAAAGATACGAACAAGCTATGACGCCTTAATTTCCATTAGTTTATCAATTAAATAATCATAATTTGTGTTTGGGAGTGAAACCACGTTACGTTGACTGTGGGAACAAAAGTTCCTGGGAGCGAAAGTTCCACATGATTTTCGCTCTCGGGAGCGAAAGTACGTGGGAACAAAAGTTCCACAATTCATTTGTTCCCACGATGCTTGGTCAGCGAAGGAGTTCCAGTTCGAGGCGTGATGGGAATTTGGTGCCGGACTAAAGTAGGATACTTTGATTTCAGCAAGTTAACGTAACTCAGTAGACTTGTGAAGGTGTGTTTTCGTATTTTCTGATGTTTTTTGCCAGAATGATTCGGTACTTACAGAAAAATTAACGATTTTTGCCATATATAGTCATAAAAAATTTACGTTTATCAGCGATCGAATGAACGAAAATAATTGTTGTAAACTTACTTCGTTGATCTTCTGATAACTATTTTAGGCACATTTTTAGTCGTTAAATCACTAATTAATCAACAGCAACACACATTTTAATGGCAATTCCCGTAATTTTACAATTTTATAAACACGTCACTCAACATATGTAAACAAATGCAAGCAGTCATGTGCGCTGAATGTAACGTAGGGTCAGTCAGTTGTTAATGTCAATGCTAGCGTTAGGGATAGGGTTAGGTTTGGGGTTAGGGTTAGGGTCAGGCTTGGGATTAGGGCTAGCCTTAGTATTTGGGTAAGGGGAAAAAGCTAGTGATCAGTCCTTCTCTAGGAACCATTTATATATTCTGTGTAGACTGTAAATAGAAATTTCTGTCGCCTAGCAGATTAAATTATTTTAACAAAGTTTTGAAAGTTAACGAAAGTGAATAATTTAAAACTAAATGAGCAGTTCTTACTTTAAAGATTAAATTTGATCGTTGTTATCCATTCTGACTCTGCTGAGGTACGTTAACTTGCTTAAAGCGGGGTATCCAACTTTAGTTCGGCGCCTGGGAATTTTAAGGGAATTGTGATATGTCGATCGCGATATCACATTTCCGCTTGAATTTCCATCATGCTTCAAACCGGAACTCATTCACTGAGCGATGCGTCGTGATTAGCCGATGGTGACAGCGGACAGTTCAATAACAATAGCAATGAACTGAATATGATCCTGTGTGCCATGGCTACGTCGTGATAAACTGAACAGCATTTTATCTGGACAAGACGTAGACAAAAAATTTCTACTGATGCGATGCTAAGACTCCGCTGACACCATAGGCTAAGCAAGACAGTACTTAGTAGTAGGCTAACCTAGGATGACATTTTGTTTAGGTTAAGGTTAGGTTTGAGATGCGGTTAGGGTTACGCTTAGGGTTAGGACTAGTCTTAGGATTCAGGTGGAGAAGTTTACCATGTTCTTATATGCTGTTATGTCTCATATGTGAAGGATTTGGTGAATGTGGATTGATACGGAAATGCAACGGCCGAAGCAAGTTTCAAACGTTTTGCTGCGGAATATGATTCTACAGACTGATGCACATAATCGGGTATAATGACATTTTTATTCAGTCTTTTATTTGTTAGAAATTGTTGCACTTTTCATCTTATATACTGTAATGTCTGGGCAGGCATGGTCTGGATCTGTGTATATACTGGCAAGACAGCATTCGGCCTTTCTTTTGTATCGGAACCTCATCTGCCTACAGCAAGTGAATTGATATTGGCTGCCTGTCGTACTGTGTGACAGTGTGAAACTGCAGTCAACTAAAACTTGATGTGTTTGATCCGCCTCCTTCGCATAGTTATTTAAGCCCTTGATTTAGGTCAACCATTCCGAGGGGCCGCCATTCTGATGGGTTGCCAAAACCTGTTTTAGACAACGATGAAACCATACTTATTAAACACTTAACTAACTCTGACTCTAACCCTAACCCTGCTGTTAACCCAATTCCTAAGCCTATCCCTAACTGTGGCAACCTTTCGGAAAGGCAGATCTTTGGAATGGCAGGCTGATGCCAAGCTTTCAGTCAATGAATAATTAACTGAAGTGTGCATTTTTGATATTTGAGGCTGTAGAAGAAGAAGAATGTTGGCGCCAATATGAAGCAATGCGTTTTGGCAGCAGTCAGTCTCACAAGAATGCTGTGGCTGCTGCTGCTGCTGCTGGTATCCACGGCAACAGCCCTGGAACAGTTAGGACTGAGTCTAAGAAGCAAGGTAGTGGCCATCATCAAGCGGCACACATGGACAATATCGAGGATGTGAGGCCGTATGTCTACACGGGGCGGGATGGTGAACAGTCTAGTAGCAACAGTACTTTCTGGCTGCGTAAACTTGACGCAGCTGAATCCGCTGATCCAAACAGGTCAAGACATTTCTTCTCACACATAATGTTAACTTATCACAGGTTTACTAAAAGACTTCTAGCCACCATACAAGAGTGACATGACCATATATTTACCACATTTATGTTAACGTGAGCAGTAATAATATGAGCTGTGTAGTAAGTACAGTAGTGCCTGTATGCTAATTAGTGGTCTGTGTCAGTAAACGATTTTTTGGAGAGTGCATTAACCCCAGTTAGTTTGGTTACCAGTATGTTGTTTGGAAATTGGGAATCTGTGAAGATTGAAATGACACCATGGTCAGGCTAAGTGTATTTCCAATGCCCAACCACCAGAGTGCAGTTAGGGTTGCAAAAGACCCTTCAAAGCGTTCACCTGGAAAAATGTCAAATATGTAATCCCAACAAGGCAATCCTGGAACAATTTCATACAGACATCTTTAATGCAGTATGTTATTGTTTGGGGATAACTGACAGCCGTAAGTTGCAATATGGTCACACAAACTAAAGTATGTGTAAATTAAAAAATGAAAGATACGTCACATTTTCTCTACAAATTTGAGGTTTACTTCCATTTAGAGCTGGAAAAAGTGTCAGTAGGCAGCTGCAACAGTGACCAAAAATCGGAAGTAATGATGTGGTTGCCAGAATTGGAAATAATTATATCTCGGAATGTATAACAGAATGCATCAAAATTCCAGTGGCAACAACCAACACTAAGGTCAACTCAGCAAACCGAGTACTAGTTTTTCTGGCTACGGTTAAGGTGGGACATGTTCACTGGTGTCGGTTGGCAGGTAACACTGTGTGATTCCATATGTAGCTCTCCTTTGATGGCTTTCCTGTTAAGAGCTAGTACGGTGCATACACTACCTCTGCTTTTACTTTTTTCCAGTAGATTGCTTGAATGGCTGTGATGATTGTGTAACTAACTAGGTGGGGTCACAGTGGCTACAAAGAACTTTATCCTGATGACTTTAAGAGTTCGTCTGATAGTGATGCTGATACTGATAGTCATACAACAGGCTCCAGAAATGAAAAGACCGGCAGCTGCCACCGGTCTGTGTAGCATATTGTCTAGGTGCTGTGCCATTTGTAAATGTACTGTAAATACGAGGGTCATTCAAAAAGTTTGTATCTGGACTGGCTTATTTATAGTCGGGGAGCTGACAGGGTTTACCGTGCACCCCCTCTGGGATTAAACTCCATGCATGCATATATCGAATATTATGAACAGTTCATTATAGCCATAATATTTGACACATTCAGACACTTATTATCTTTGTGATATAGGCACACCCAGCTTGTTGCTAAGGGTTTTCGATTGTCATAGCAACAAACGGCTGGTAAGCACCATGTATCCCAAATTTTTTTTCTGTTAACATAATTTTTTCTAAAGTTTAGCCCACAGAGTACAATAAAATATGCATGGGGTTTAATCCCAGAGGAGGGTGCATGGTAACCCCTGTCAGCTGCCCGACTATTAGGCATAAGATATTTTCATCATATTTTATCACTTTTTCAGCATAGTCTCCTGCAGCTGAAATGCGCTTTGTCCAGCATTTTTCCAAAGCATGGATTCTGCTGTGAATTTGCAATAACATGATTATTAAACATCCAGTTTGATGAAGATATTCAGAAAAGTTTGGTGGTGTGTTTTTATGTTCCATGATGTATAAGCAGATGTTGCATTACATTTGTTGATTTCATTCTGCATTTACATTACATTACAAATTTTTAATGTGGTCTGGATAAAAACTGCTAGGACCACAGGTAAAAGCGCAAGTCATTACAAAAGTTGAGATGGATAGAATTGTTTAAACAGAAATGTTTTCAGTTGATGGCGGAACGGTGAAAGTGTGTTGGATGCGACATTTCCACTGACCGAACCAACGGTGATCATTTGTCGTCAGTTCACTTCGAGCCTTTTAGCTGAATTTTATTTGTTTTCTGCTCGCTTCTGGAATGCAACTTCATTATTATGCATTTCAGCTTCTGACAAATTATCTTGTTGTGATAGTTTACTTATGCTTTTGCTGCTTTTTTGCTGTTCTGTCTGCAGGTTCTAATTGTTGCGAATTTGCTTGCAGACACAGAAAGAGGAAGCGATTAAGAAGTGTGTCACCGAAAACGAAAAGAGTGCACAAACACAGTGAGCACTGACTATTGATTTATGTGATTCTCAAGATAGACATAGGCTGTTAGGATATTTCAGCATCGTTTGGATGCAGATTTGCTCATTCTGGTGAAAACATGTTGCTGCTGCCGTGCAACGCTATAGTTCTCACATTGCTATAAGTACACTGTACACTGTGTCTCAAAAAAAAACATCCCGAACATTTTCGATTGTAACTTGAAGAAGGCTTATCACATTTTAATAATTTTTGGTACGAATATTTCTGAGACAAGTTGCCGTTAAATAAACGTTCGATTTTTCACCTCACTCAAAGTCTGTTTATACACTGCCTGGGGAAAGCAGAACCGATGATATATTGCTTTTCTGCCTCATGCAGTATTATTGCTTAATCTAAATAACTCACAAAAACTTTTTTTGTTTACTTTCTTGACACTTTGGCTGACATTTTATCCAATTGTTTTATTTTTCAACTGCCTACAGCAAAGTTGCTCGAAATATTGGCACACTGTGCGAACACAGGCATGTAGATGCTTTCCGCATTCATTTGTCAGCCGTATTGATAATGTTCTGCTTCAGACTAATCAAGACTTCACCAGTCACTTCTTAAATTCATAAACATTTTAAACATCATCTGGTAGACACACTGCTTTATGACAGTCAAACCTTGTAATTGACTGGCTGTTGGGGGCCAACGATCTGGATAGATAGAATTTATTCAAGTTTTGTCATTTATTTCAACACATGATTTGCTTAGTCGGTTTTCCCCAGGTAGTGCAAGAGCACAAGTTGGGTGAGGTGGGAACTTAAACAATCATTCAATAGCCAGTGGTGTTGAAAATAAGTAGACCAAAAATTATTAAAATCTGACGATGTTTCTTCAAGTTATTATCAATAATGTCGGAGATGTTTTTTCACGTTTTGCGTATTTTGCTTGGTCTGCATTCCCTTGGTACTGCAGAAGCAAACATTGGGTGAAGCGGGAAGCTGAACCTTCGTTTGATGGCAAGTAGTGTCTTTTTGAAGTTACAATCAAAAATGTCGGGGGTGTTTTTTGAGACAGAGTGTATATCCATGCAAACTATTCAAGCATTATAGTGCAGTTGTGCTCCGTGACTGTTCTTTCCTGGGCAAGTTACGTTGAACTGCTTACTACCCGGATGTGACTGCGACCAGAAAAAACACCCACTACAGTTTATTCTTTATCTCCAATTCAGTTGTATTTTACAATTTTTATTTGATATTTGAGCAAATGTTAGGTGTAAGTGTAATGTTTCCACTCCATGAGGCATTTTCATCTGCAGCAGCTGTATGTTATGTTAACAGTTCACTTAGCTTTCTTCTGACTTGTTACATTATATATTTCACAAGGTAGTGTAGAAGCATACGTACACCGTTCATCAGGTATGTGTCTAAAATGTTGAAAAAAAATTAAATATCGCTATCAAACAGCACAGCCAGTGTGTAGTAAAACTCACAATGTTCTAGAGATCTTCAATGTTCATTTATGCATTTGCAGAGTCGAAGCATAAGAAGAAACAACACAGACACAAGAAGAAGAAAAGAAAGAAGAAAACTGAAAACAATGAGGACACTTGAAACTGAAATACATTTGCTCTTGACAGTTTGGTAGCAGTTGAGACTAAAAATTCACATCCACAACGTTTTGGTTAAAGTAATGCAAATGTTTTTCTCTGAACACAGTAGGGACTAGGGATCGTATTCCGTCAAATACTTTTTGTTGTCTTGGACTGTAACGGAGGTATTTGTGCTGAAATTGTGCTGAATTATGGACGTTTAGACCCCATAATTTTTCAGGGAAGGCCCCAAATGTTAGTACCTAGATTACAAAATGAACCAACTTTGGATCATGTAGCATATGTTCATGGTGGAGAGCCAAGGGTTCTTAAGTCGCTCTTTGGTGAGCAGCCTAAACAGAATGTAAATTTTGAGCTGTGAAGACAGTTTGATTTAAATTATTAAATTTTGCATTATTTCTGATGTCGTTTATCAGTCTTGTCAGTTTGCCTTCACAGCACTGTGCTCCACTGTTCGGATTTAAAAAAACACCAAACGAGAACCAAATCAGAATACGGAGTCGGTATGATGTTATTAATTACGAATTCATAATGCTGACGTCTTTTTATGTGTAATCAACAATCAAGAATACACATAGGTGTATAGCAAATTAATATGAAACCCATCACAGAGGTATACGGAGCATCACCTGCCATATGGGATCACACGGTGTTAGCTGCCACCCAACACAGTTGAACGTGCCCTGCCGTAACCCCAGGTACTAGACACTCGTAAACTGCAGATCAGTGAAATCAATGAATGAATTCAATTATTCAATAAATGAAACGCGATACAACTCATTCCTGTAAAATCGCCGAATGATGAGTTAGAAATTATGTTTTATTCAACAACACGTGGAAACACAAACATCTCGACAAATGATTTGGTACCAGTACCAGCTACAGAATAATAATATAAATCACTGAGTAATATTGTACATAACTACGTATTAATTAATAATTACTATCGAATTAAATATACTCTCACCATAATCATTCTACAATGCTCTACTGGGTACATCAGTCATTCAGTACTCCAGCCCGGCAGTAACGGGTTTCTGCCAGTTTTTGACAAAGAAAACTTGATGTTAACTTGAACAATTCACTTGTCATTAGCTAAACCACTAGATGCTAAGAAAAAGATTAATAAATTAAATTGCACCAAAACACCAGTTATGTGACCTACCATCATATTTAACCATTAGCTGTTTTATGTTTACATAACCTGCCAACCCTGAAAAAAGCAAATATAAGTTGACAGTCTATGTAGAAAAATAGTAAATACGAATACCGGTGAGTTATTAACCAGCATCCTATCCATAAATCCAATTCAGTCTCTCCTCTACAGCAATACCACTCAGAGTACAATATCAGAAACTGCCTCAAATTTCAATACCCTATATAAGTAATACATTAAAAAATACAATTTATTGACAATCGTTGTGCAAATAGCTCTAACTTTAGTATGAATTTTGCATCTGATGTACACATGAGCATGTTTGAATACTTGGCAGCTAATACCAAGTTTTTGCCGGTTTAAACCACTGGCACGACAGAAACGAGAATAATTCCCAACAGTTAACTGATTAAGTTCATATGATTGTTGACAAGACTGGCAGACACTCACAACTTAGTGGGTGATACTGTGTTAAAGTGCTTGGCAACTGCATTTCAAGCCCAGGGTTGCATTTCATCAAATTTTTATTTTTTTAAATTATGTGCACTAGCCAAACCTGGATAGCTTTGACAATGGCAGTGTTAAACAAAACATGGCGTCACCATGTCAGTGGTATCATGGAAGGCCCCTAAATTTTGGGCTGTCAGACAATATTTTCTTGTCGAAAAAATTTGTCCAACAAATGCAAATTTGGGGTTACAAGCTTGGGGCTGAAAACCCTTATTTTGGGAAAATTTAGGGGCAAAATCAAAATTTTGAGCATACAAAATCTTCTCTGCCAGAAATTTGCAGTTCTCTGTCACAATTCCATCCAAAATTTATAGCGTCTGCCAAATAACTGCAACTTCCCTGTTCCATTTACTTTTTTAACCTTCAATGCCACTGCCTGGTGTGACAATTGATAGTAAACGAACGCAGTGAAGAAAGTACAATTGCTCTAAAATGAAACTACAGAACATGGCACTAAAAAAATAAACATGAAAAATAAATTTTCCAGCTCTCTGTCAGAACACATTCCAGCATGATTCTACACAGTACATGAACATTTACCAACATTAGAAGTTGTGACTTCACACGCTCATCTCCATCATAATTCACACAAGCATGTCAAACAATTGATAGGTTATCGGAGTTGAAATTGTGTACAAATATATTTACCCTTATACTGTACACATTTACAAACAATACATGTTCGATGCTGAGCACAAATTTAAAGTTTCGGTTTCTTCAGCGACTGTAGGTAGCGACCGAGTGACTGTTGTACGGAGTCCTGTGTGAGGAATTTGACAATGTTTTCTACGTCGTTGTCTTGACGAGCTGCAAGCCTATCGACGACTGGCTTCCTTAACGCCTGCTTTGTCAACTGGCGAGCGTATTCTACAAGTTCACACAACACACACTCAGTGCAGCCTAAGACAGACGCACAGACGCAGTGTAACAAGCCGGGAGGCAACGTGGCTTGTGACTACTAGTGATCGCAGGTTTAGGGACAGACAGTGGACGGAGAGATGCAGACGCTAGAGCTCTGCATGAGCCAGGCGGCCCAGCCGGGCTTGAAAATTTCTAATGAAAATTCGGCCGGGCCGAGTAGTTACCGGGCTGGGCCAGGCCGGTTTGCGTAGGCCCGTAAAAATTACAATTAGCAGTCAGATTTGCATATTATGGCGCATGAAAATCTGAAGTTGTGGACTCTGGGCCCATTAGGTCGGCAGGGGAGGCAGAATGACATTCTCTGGTCCATGGTGGGCTCTGTCAGTGGCCTCCTACTTTCATGCCTTTCCGTCTTTTGATAGCTGCGCGGTGGGGGATCACTTCAGAGTGGCAGTAGCAGTTAAAACATGCGAGACTGACCCAGTTACCCAGCAGTAGGCCTATCAGATTACGCTGGAATGATGCCTGTTGCTACTTCCTCTTGCTAGCCAGTGGTGGCCATCGTATAGGCCTCTTGTCAGGGGTTTGCAGTACCCACCTGTAGGCAGCGAGTGAGCGATCGCTCAGTGTTTCTGGATGCACTGAGTCTTGTATCTGAACGTCGCACTGCTCTCTCACCAGACAACGTTGACAACATTCTGTTCTTGCATAAAATAGGCCTAAATAAATCTTACAGATTCCCATAAACAGGCCTAAGGTTTTATTGTTGTTCACCTGTAGGACAATGACGATTCTAACTATTTCAGTTTTGGACTGTTGTCATTTAATAATCGTTTGGCAGCATTTGTGCAAAACGTTGTTTTTAAATTTTTTGTGTACGGGCCGGGCTTCAGTTTTGCCAGGCCAGGCCGGGCCGGGCCGAAATATCACAAGTAGTTAACGGGCCGGTCCGGGCCGAAACGACGTCAGGCCGGGCCGGGCCGGGCCATGAAATTTCAGCCCATGCAGGGCTCCAGCAGACACCCACAGACACGCTGTCTTACAACAGAGGTCGCTTATAGCAAAACAAGATGAGTGACATTGGGTGAGGTCAAGTTTTGGTAAGACTGATCGAATTCCACGTGACCAATGGACTCAGCATATGTGGGAAAAATGCAGCTAACCATAAATAGCCACCAAAGAAACTTGGTAGCCAACCATCAAAAACTGTTAGGGGTATATGATAGGCGTCAGCCTGCCATTCCAAAGGGCCGCCATTCTGAAAGGCTGCTATGGTTCGAAATAGGATCAGGGCAGAATCAAAGTTAGAGTTAGTTTAGCGTTTAATAAGTACAGTCTCATCGTCAGGTTTCTGGTAGCCCATTGGAATGGCGGCCCCTTGGAATGGCAGGGGTTAATTCTTCCCGAAATTTTTTTTGCATTTTTGGACGAAAGTTTTCGGACAAAGAGATTTTCCAACAGAACGAAATGTAGTAGGGGGCAATTTCAACCCTGCTTCCCCTGCTACTGGTCTAAAGCGGGTTTTTGGTGCCCCCTACGAATGGCGGACCTGAATCCTACAATGACTTGGAGCGTGTACTGTGCAATGTCAGTGGCAGCAAAACTCACGTGGAACGTTGATCCAGCTGGCAAGATGGTGCTCTGCTGCCTTGAGTATCTCTGACTCAGTCACCACTTCATCAACAAGTCCGACCTGCAGCGCCTCCTGGCTGGAAAACAGTGTGCCAAGCTGCACGGCTTTTTCCGTCCGTCTCTGTCCGATGACGCTCTGCATGCTGTCCACGAACCTAGCGGCCGGTCAACAACAACAACTGCTACCACTCTACTTCGTTTGGTCACTGATCTTAGTGGCGTCAATACAAACTTATCTTGAAGAGTCAGCAAAATTTTACCCCGAGGCAAATTGACATAGACTCACTTACATGACTGCTCGAGGCCTGAAGGTGAACTTGAGGCCCGAAAGGCCAAAAATTGAGGCAAAAGGCTGACAGCAGATGGGGTACTAGCTAGAGCACCGAAAGCTCCTCCAGGGTGATCCAGGTCTCAATCTGGGCACAGAACAGCTCAAAACAGCTAAAACTTTGATAGGTGAAAAGATACTCCCATGGTCACCCCATTTTTTATTCTTAAAGGCTGATTGTTCCCATGCCCCCTTGCTGAAATCATCGCCACTGACTCAATAACAGAGCTGTGCTATTATACGTGTACACTGGCAAAACAAATGGTTTATAAAAACATTTCAAGTCAAATAAATGACACAAAACATAATATCCGATCATGGCGGAAACTTCAACTTCAACTTTATGACTAGTCTACACTAAAATTTTTACACTGTTATTCACAAAGACATGACAGAGTGTCCACAACAACGAATATGTAATCATCAGATTGTTTGTTCAACCTTAAAATGCACCAAAATTCATTCTCAGCCATGGCTACACCCAGATCCTGCTAGGGGGGCTATTAACACTTTTCCAGACCCCTTAGTTTGACGGAAACAGGGACCAGGACAGCCCCTCTCCATTCTCCTTCTTCTCGACACCTTTGGTGCTTCTCTTCCTACCAGTAAACAATTGATTGCTGCATTTGTGTATCGCTTTTTAAAAAAATATATTGGCTAATTTGGCTGCCATACTCCGCACATCATCAATATGCTGTACAATGTGTATCTGCTGTATATGCTATCAAGCAAGTAAAAATACAAAAAAACATAAAGCTTGCAGCTTACCAGAAAGGTGCAACAATTCCCTGAAACATGAACATAGTTCAAAGTCAACCTCAACAATTATCAAACATTTAATATTTTCGTATGTTGCACAAATTAACATAGTCGATTCACTTGGCGGCAGATTTTGCTGCATGTCATTTAATGAGATTTTAACCAATCCATTAACCTTCACTGCATAACAATAGAACAGTCTTCTTCTTCTTGGCGAACTCCTGTCAGAGCATTGCCGTACTGATGACTTGTCGCCAGATGTCCCTATCCTTGGCCTTCCTCCAGGCAGTGTGGACTCCAAAGTTCTGGGACTGGACGTCTTTATCAACTATTCTGAGCCAAGTTGTTCTTGGACGTCCAGCAGGTCTCCTCCAGTCAGTGGGTGGACGGAATGCGGCGGCTATGATGCGGTGGTGATCTTCTGCTGGGGCTGTACGAGTTAGGTGGCCAAAGAATCTAAGATGGTGGGACCTGACCACTTCAGAGACTGGTGTATAAACAGAACAGTGGCATCCATTAATTTTTGCTTCTCAGAAAATTTACCTTTCTTCTTGTTAAAAAATCTTCTTCAAAATAAAAATCCTTTATTTCAGGCAAATTTAAAAAAAAAATTGAAATTTTGAGCATCCATAATCTCCTCTGTTTGAAATTTGCACAAAAATGTAACTTGCTTTCCTCTGCCCTACTTTCTTAACCCATGATGCTGCTCACAGTTTGCACTATGGGGCATATCATGAACTGACTGAAATATAGGATGAAATACAAGACATTATCATGTGACAACGTAAACAAACCAGTGTCAGTGTTCAAACAACTGATGGCTATGAGAGATTGTTAAGGTGTGTACAGAGCGACGCAACTTAACTGAACTGACACGGTTTAGTTTTTAACAAACTGACCAATAAGCAGACAGTGGGTACCAACTAACGGCGTCGATGGCCTATGTGACTATGCGCACATGCACACATGTGAGCAGGCCAGTCTTTAGGGGGGATGGCACCTTCACATGTGCCAAGGGCCCCGCACCTCAAAGAGGCCCCATGCTTCGACAGTAATCGCCGCAACGGACGATGGATCGATCTATCAATGTAACCAAATTTCATTGTTTTAGGGGACGAATTATCGTCACAACTTGAACTCAATTAAAAGGTTTGTACAATTGTGGGGGTCCAATTTTTTTGCTCACTCCGCTCGCGAAATAGTAGGCCAGAAAAACACACCTACCTCGCAGAGTTAAACGTATACTACAGTTTGTAATCTAGTGTGGTCACAAGTCACTATGCGGTGCCAGGGGCCCCGCAGTTAAGTCAGTGCCAAGGGCCCTGCGACGGCAAAAGACAGCCCTGCATGCACGTCAACCAATGACCAATGAGCAATCCCTGCTCACCCATTGGTCAGTTTGTCATAAACTAAACCATGTCAGTTCACTTCAGTTCAGTTCCATTGCTCATTATGCGTCTTTGCAACAATAAGCAGACAGGTACGCACAAGCAGTGTTTCATTGAGACCGATCCTATAGCTTCCAGCAGACATGATGCGATAGTCACATGACAGAGCCAGCAGACAGCCACCAGCAGGACTGTGACCCTACATGTGCACATACAAACACACACACCTATACTGTGTCACATACGGGCATACACAATCACACAGTCACACCGACATCATGTCCCAAAAAACTATGCCAGTGTAATTTTTGGAATAACTCCGTGAAACATTGACTGATTTTGATGATTTTTGACATGCAACATCGCAAAGAAACTTGACATAAACAACTACAGTTTCGCCCAACTCACTTTAATACTGTTGCTACAGCACCTCGTGAAATGCAGGAAGTAATAGTTTGGATGCGTACAACAATGAATTCATACTAGGTAGCACATGCCAATGTTTCACGGAGTTGATCATAAAATAACACTGGCACAATTTTTCGTGACATGGATGGTATATGTAAGAAACACATGCTGCTAATCATATGGTAACTAGTACTGTAATGGATTAGATGCATTAATTATAGCAATACTACAGACATTTTGAATTAAATTTTCTCACAACAATTTGATCATCAGTTAGCATTACCGTATTTTATTATACACACAGAGAGAGACAGAGAGAAAGAATCCAAGCAACATGACTGTTATGTTGTAGTCAAACTATAACTAAGTGTAAAGTTAAGCTAAGTGCTGGCAACTAGCAACACACAACACTTGACATCTATACAACACTGGACACATGTACATTGATGGCAGCGATGGTGGCTAGACGTGATATATACAGCTTCATCCAGAATGTCTGCAACGCTCGCCAGAAAGCCTTCAGTCTATCAGGCTCTGCTTGGTACAGTTCCTGAATGTCAAGCCCAGCACAGAAGATCTTTGGAACAGCCTGCGCAAACAACCACATCAACACCTATGACTGACTGTGATGACTGCAGATAAACAAGGCTCACCTAACACTCTAACAAGAGATCAAAAAGTCACTAAGAAAAAAGTTCACTGACAAAAAAACTCACAGTAAGATAATGTGGAACAGCACAATATCTGTCAATAACACCAACTGACTGGGGTGCTTTGACTTATGGTCAGCCCAGCACAGATTTAAAATATTAAAGAATCATACTAAAAATAAGAAGTTCATATTTGTCAGGCCTACCACAAAATCACATGATACAAGAAACCCACTTTAGAAAAACCATCTTTAGACTGGAAAATGCCACATAACAGCAAGCAAATTTATAGTTACCTGACAATGTTCAAACAGCTTAAAATATGCTCTACATCTACTAAACAGTAATGAATAAACAGATGAGCCAATGTAAGTGTGTAACTCAAGCTCTTGAATGAAAAAAAACACAGTAGCCAGTATGAACAAACCGATGTAATGATGAGGCCATTGCATTGACGGTTAGCCTCCAACGTGTTCAGTGCAGTCGTCATGTCAGTTAACATATCAAGGCTCAAGCTGTTAACAGGCTTCTTGCACATGTACAAGGTGGCCACACCTGCATGTTTACACACATGTCCATATACCAGTGGCCTAACAATAACAACAACAACTCGGTATTACTACGATCACTAACTAAATTGTGTTCATTTTCTAGTAGGCAATATCATCCAAATTTGTCAACCATTATCCTAGTAAGACAGAACTGACCGTTGGATAGCCAGAATTTGTGAACGCAAAGCCCAGCGATAGAACCATAACCACGTTTCAAAACATGGGGACCGCTTCCCTCTATTTCCCTCCCTCCTCCCTCTTCACCCTTTGTAATGATGTAAAGAGGCCCATCAATTATCTGATAACACGAAACTGGCTGGCTTAAGATTAATAACACATATATAGTACAATGTGTCCCAAAAGAGAATCCTGAACATTACCAGTATCAATTGTAACTTGAAAAAGGATTATCAGATTTTAACAATTTTTGCTACAAATATTCCTGACACAACTGGCCATCGAAGAACTATTCGAGTTCCGACCTCACCCAATATATGCTTATGCACTACCTGGGGAAAATAAAACACATGGCAGTTGTTTTCGATGGGTGCGATGATCTACTTCTGGTGTGATGTTTTATCACACCAGAAGTAGATCATCGCACCAGCAACAAATATTCCCAGATCAAGCACGACTGCAGCGAAACATGGCTGATAATACGCAGTTTTGGAAAAAACTAAAAACTGGAGTTCTTCCTCTGCACCTGATGGCAATGTGCGGCATCCACAAGCCGCTATGTACTGGTAGTTGTGGAAGGAAATTTCCGTTTATAGGTAGAAAAACTATGCATTGGCAGCATCGGGAGACCGCCTTCAGCCATGTTTCATTGCCACCATGCTTGTTCTGAGCATTTTTTGGTGCATTTGCGGTAATCTGCTGCCAGCGCGATCGGATTGCCATATGCCACTACACACTGGTGATTGTGGAAACAAAATTTCCATTTTCAGTCGAAAAAAACCCGGGCAATATCTGCATCAGAAGACCACCTGCAACAGAGATGTGGTACGTAGTCCGAGCGTTTTGGTGCCGGTGCAATCGGTGCGTCCGGTGTGATGTTTTATCGCACCAGTTTTGCAGCTGGTGGAACTATATCAATCCAGGCTGGTCGCACCAACTACCAAAAATGTCGTATTTAGTGTCACCTATCCAGGCTCCTCTCTGTGAAGTTTATGCGAGAGTAAACATTTTTCTGCCTCTGCGCCCACTATATACCAGCAGTAAAGCGGAGACATAAAATTAAATCGTAGCAGTACGGCTCGTGTCATGACACCCACCAGTAGATTCATTGATGGCAACATCAACGTTGCCAGCTGATGCATGTTGAGATGCTCTGCTGCAGTGCATACTACTTCGAAAAACAAGTGATTTTATGAACACAGCAGATAAACTACGTCTCAGAGCCATCTGCAAAAAACTCCAATAAATATAAAACTGAAATCCAAGTGCTTTTGTTCCAAAACTGACGCACAAAACACTAAAAACCAAAGTACCAGAACAAATTTATGCTACTTCCGGGTTTTCGTGGATTTCGCATTTTGATCATGTTTTGGTCAAACTCATGCGTATTAATATTCTTGGTTGTTTGTAAACATCGATCAGCTGATTGAGCTGAAGCCTGAAATTGTATTCTTAAAAATTGCATTATGTTACAACATGGAAAATGGTTTTGTATATTTGATGTGATTTAAGGCTAAGCGATATACCAGTTTGTATGGCGTACGTGAGTTTCAGACGCGGTTGTATTTTATGGAACATAGGATTAGAGTTAGCGTTCGTGTTTCCGGGAACGCTGTCGACTTAGTAACAGTCGTGAATTAGTATTATCTGACTTTTGACTTAGCCTGGGCTTTTCTGACTGACTGTTTTACGCCCCAGTTTGTTTTTTTTGTTTGCTATTTTATTATTTTTGTTGAAATTCCATTTTTTGTTTAGCCTGGCCTTTGGCCCATGTTGCTGTCTTTATTCCTGCTAAATTACCATTACTATTTATCAAAGCCAAGAATTTCACAACTGACCACTGGATCGTGCGTGGACTAACAACAAGTTTCTGATTGAAATCTATTTTGGGGCAAACTTGAGTACCCATGCAATATTTCAAAATTTTGAGTACGGTATATTTAGTGTCAGGTGATACATACTCAGCTTTCTCATTCATTGTCAGAATTATCGGAGAAATTTAGTACATTATAATGATGTTGTATGTTTGTAATGATGTTTTACTTGACTATTTGTTTTGTTTGATTAGTATAGCAGTCAAGATCACCGTTATGAGTATGCAGCAGCAATGCATTAAAAAAAGCACATTGAGTGGGATCAACTTTGGCTGTTAGCTTTGTACAATACATAAACATTGTTAAAGTTTTTTGTTTGGAAATAACATCAGAATGTCGATGATGGATCAGCATCAAGATGTGCCACCTGCAAAGCAGAATGATGATTGTTGCTTCGGTAAAAGTACAATAAACTATGCAGATCTTGAAGCCAGGATGTGTGAGAGGTTGCCACACACCTGGCAGTTCCAGAATCAGACATCGTCAGGCACCAACAATCCTCTGCATTCCTATCAGTGTGACTGTGATGAACTGGATGTGGTCGAACCATCAACATGTTTCCTCAAGGCAAGTTCGTCCATGAGAGCCGTTGCTGAGATGTGCTTTGGGACGAATGGATATTCGTATAAGTATGAAATAATTGACATTTATTCAAGTCCGGATACTGGACATATCATGCATCCGCCGGATCCATGTGCAAAACACAACAAACAAAATGAACAACAGAATCTACAACAGCAGTCCAGGTTGACATTTGCTGTAAAAAATTATGTGAAATGAAAGACTAAGATGCAGCAGTGTAATTTGTATGTTGTTTAGAATTCAGTGTAACTAGCTGTAACCAAATGTGTAAATAATTGAACCTTAACAGATGTTTTATAGTAATTTTCATAATGTCTAAGAATTTTAAAACCACTGTTTTTTACAGCAGTATTGTCAATACTTTGTTTGGTTTGCACTAACAAGTTGCAAGGTTGTACAAACATCACTGCTTGGACAATATTGAGTGACACTTTCTCCTGTATTGCTTTTCAATTTTAATCGACGTCCGGAACATATTTCTAACATTTTACATGTAAAAATGTCTATAGAAGTTTTAGACTTGCTAAACAGAAGGCATCAGTTAGGCATTTAATTTTTTATTTTAGTCTTTATTATGCACAAGCTTCAAAAACATTGTTATTAAAATCTGTAGTGATGCAGCCATAATTTACTAGCTAGATCATTTTCACCACAGTTGGCTAGTTATAACTGAGCTTAAGCAAATTTGAGGTGATATTTAAAACAGGACAGTGCAGTTGGTAAAGGAATGTTTTTTGTGTGAGTATGTTGAGTATTAAGTGTATGTTGTTATGCCACATAAACGATTTTAAAATCTGATGTGTTGCCTGCAGCACAACAGTAGTACTTTAGCTAATACCAGTAGTATGTGCTGAGTACTGTGAATTAATATGATGGACTTTGTTTCAATTGCACATTGATTTCAGTGGTGTCTGATTTCAGTGAACAGCTGAAACGTGGAAGTTCAGCTGCGCTGTCACAATACTCTCAGATGACATTGTCTCATCCGTCCCTTGTGTCGCAGCACAATATGATAGGTAACAGTGGTATGATGTCAGGTAGTACTGGGCAAAGTGCTAGTGGTGCAGTGTCCGGTGGCAGTGGGCTAATTGCATCATCAGCGAACTTCAACGACAGTGCTAAAGGTTTGGCAGTATTGACGGCATTATGCATAAAGTGGTTTTATTTTTATCATGTTGTTAACACTTTGTGGTCAACGTAATCACAACTTGTGCAGTAGCAGCAAAATGCTGTATCTAGTACTGTAGGCTTTACATTGGATCTTTTTTTTATTGGGAAAAAAGGATTTTTTACACAATATTTTTTGACAGTTTTAGGCTGCATTTTTAGTAATGGAGACATTATTTTTTGCTTTGTTTTTTTACTTTTTTATTTTTGTTTAAATTTTATTTCTTTTATTTTTTTAAAAAAAACTAGACAGCAGACCAAGACCAAACTAGTGGGAGAGGTTGACCCTTACCTGGAAGGGATTGAGGCCAAGTTTCAGCAAGATCCGTTGAGGGGTTTTGGAGAGATGGACATTTTACCACATTATTATTAGCGTCTTGACGAATGTGATGGACCAAGACTCCCCCAGTTGGGCTTACAATGCTGGGCAGCCTTTCTTTGGGTCCTGCCCAAATTTCTAGTTCAACAAAGTTTTTGAGTCTGAAAAAACAACAGACATACCTAAAACACGATTTGACATGCTGAGGTTGTGGCTTGAGCAAGCTGGTATTCGTACCAGGAATGCTTTTGCTTAGTTGGCTAACAGTGCCATTAAGTTTGTTTTCTTTTATTTTTTGGTCAGTTCTTGATTCTGCATGATGATTTTTTTCTAATTTAAGTGAATTGATCATGCATAGTTTTTTTTCCTGCATGGCTTTGCTGTTTTGTTTACAAGACTGCAGTGATTTTAGTGAGATGTAACTGTGATTTGTGTTGTAGAACACCAGAGTCTGCCTCATATTGGTAGCCATCATGGAAGCAACTTTGATAATGAACAACACAGCATGAAACTTAATCAGTTTTTCATAGATCAGTAAGTAGCAAGCAAGTATTCGGATATCGCTTTGTTGACATCTGTCAATGAGTTTCTATAGGACGTTTTTATAGCGTACTGCTATTAAGGGGAGCGTATATTGTGAGTTGTAACTAAGATGTGTTACAGCTAAGGCCTGCTATAAAGGTAGCTACATGTAACTCTTAACCCAACTAGTCACACAGTACGTTTTCAGATGTCTAGAAATATGGCCATCGTTGTTATATTGCAAGATTTAGTCTTAGCAGTTCTCAGCAATCTCATGAGAAACTTGAAGCCAATTGCTTCAAATGCAAGCTGACGATCAGCGACACTTAGTTCATTTGATCTCACTAGCTTTGTCACCAGTAAAACAGATGCCAGTCTTTCGCTGTTTGTTTTTGCTCTGTTTAAAATTGAAATAACTTCGTTTATCTCCATGTTCTTGTGGTTTTGTTTATAAATATTAGAAACATTGTGGGCCATTTGGTCGTAAGTGTAGAGTAGCCTACATAATAAAGCTGTTGACTAAATATTTTATGCTGAAATAAAAGCTATAATAATACGTACATGTATTTTATTATCTTGGCTTGATGGCATAACACTAAGCTGTCATTTATGATCAAATTAGTGTGTTAGTTAAATTAGTTCTGGTTGGGTCCTACCATTCAGGGCATGATTACACATGTGTGACCAATAAGGCAGTATAATCCACTGCTGGTCAAGAGGCGGTGACATTCTGCAGATGGGATGGTAACTATAGGTCTGGCCATGCATTACGAACATTGTGGTTTGTCCGTTTTTGGACTCAAATATGAGCATCCTATCTACAGGGTGGGCCAAAAAAACCGGACCTGTTTGAGCGTTGATAACTCAGCGACGCTTACTCGTAGAAAGGCGTGTGATATGTCAAAAGTTTTAGAATGTTGTAGCCAAAAAGGGCCGAACTTGCATAGCTGATCATTTAAATATTTTTTGCCTAATTTGCATAAATCTTCATTACCACTGAAATTAAGCATTTGCCTGCACTACCATGTGCCCGAGTTCATTAAACTCAAAAGCTCACTGCCAAAATTCTGCGAATTATTCAGTGTAGGGGCATTCCAAAAGATAGCATGGGCACAAAATTTCAGTAACTGACCAGCTAAAATGCATGCTAAATTGAATGCTGGGCTCAGGTGATCCTGAACACATTGATTCCAGCGATCGATCAGCTGCCTAAAAGGACTGTTGGTTATGAATGCAAAAGCTGGGCAACTGCCTATGTCGGATTTCATTTAAACTTAATTAATGTGTTAATGTGTTAATGATTGTTGATATTTCACTGTATGCTGAATGAAAGTCAACTTAAATTCATGTGTTACTGCCAATTTAGCATGACTTTATGGGTGAAGCAGATTTGTGTAAATCAGGCAAAGAATATTTAAATACTGAGACATGCAAGTTGTATACTTCTTCTGTACACAATTTTGAAACTTTTGGCATAGTACGCGTCTTTCCATCAATAAACATCGTTAAGTTACAAAAGCACAATATCCATGTTAAATCCATGTGTTACAGTCAGATTTGGCAGAATATCGGGGGTAACGAATATTTATGCAAATTATGCAAAGAATATTTAAATGCTTCATTATGCAAATATGTCGTTTATTCTTTACAGCATTCTGAAACTTTTGACGTATCACACGTCTTTCTACCACTAACCATCGCTGAGTTATCAACGCTCAAACAGGTCCGGTTTTTTTTGGCCCACCCTGTACACTCTAGAGAGGTTGGTGCACACTTCAAGGGTGAATGTGACAAAATGAATGGAGATAGACCAAGATAACCTGGGAACATGAACTGCTAAGGCTGTCGCGCGTCTCATGAGCTTTGCTCAAATTACTTGTTGACAGCTGGTATTGTAGTGTGGTAATCATGTATGCACTACTGTGTCAGGTACTGTCAGCGCACGTGCACAGATTTCACGCTGTACGTCGAGTGCACGCGTTTCGATGTACACAAGGCTGTCTTGGCATGCCATAGCGGCTACTTTGATCATATCTTCAAGCAGCAGGCGTGTGATTCGTGCGCAACCAACCCAAGCATGAAACTGGATAAAAATTTGGGCATTACAGCGGGCATCTTCCGCGTGATTCTGGACTACATGTATTCCGGCAGTAAGTTACTTAAACTTCCGTCGTACGCTGCCATTTAATTGGTGTTGATACACATCGGTTCTAGTTTCATGTTTTCAACTGTAGGCCTAGTGTATGCAGAATTAGCAGTGGATGGGTTTTTATCTAGTTTTCTTTGTATTTTCTTTCTTATTTCACCCATTACTTGTCAGTGTCCTCTCACTGTCACGCATTCCAGTCGAGTGTGCTGATTTTATCCACGTTCACAGCAAATATATTTCTTGCGAGCCAGAAACTCAACCAGTTTGCAAGCTCTGTGCGCTGGCTCATTGTCACACAGTCAGTGTGATGCGAGCAATATCACCTTTTGTAATTTTTGCTGTTTTCGATGTGCAAGTCCTTAAATGTTGCCATTAACAAGTGTATAAACCGATGTTTTGTACATTTATGTGAAATAACAGCAACAGATCGTCGACGTATTAACTTACTGTTGGAACATGCGAAACGTTACGGTTACTGTATGCCTAACTTACCAACTTTAGAAGAACTATGTAATGCCACAGACGATCAACTGTTTAACAAAAATGTTTCAAACTGCAACCATGTTTTACACAGTCTATTGCCACCATCATCTACAGCGTCGCAGCACTATAATCTTAGGCGTCGTATGCACACACTTTCGCTTCCCGAGCATGGCACATATTTATCTGGCTGTAATTTTGTCATTTGTATGTTATATAAACACAGTTATTAAGTTTTAAACGTCGTTTTTAGGCCTACCACATCATAACGTTTATCACATTTTTACTAGTTACTAGATTTTAGGCAATTACACATTAAAATTTTGTTGCTGTTATGCTGTTATCATCATTAGTGTTCAATTGACATGCTTGTTTCTGCAGCATTTGTACATAGTCTTCTGGACTTTTTAACTCTTATATTTACTGTATGTTAAGCCTAAATTGTGCACATGCTTGCGTTCTGTCAAGTTAATGTATTAAACGAATATGATGATTAGATCTGTAAGCGAGAGCGAGAGCGAGCGGTAGCGAGCGAGAAACGGGACGAGCGAGAGCGAGCGAGATTTTTTCCGTGAGCGAGCGACAATACATACGAGCGATTCGAAGCGAGCGAAATTTAAAACGGCGCGTGATTTTTTTACGCGCGGCAACATGTAATGCTTCGCGCGTCTTAGCTATCGTCGAGGCGTCTGTCTGTATCTCTGTCTGTTCATCCATCACACTCTGCGATTGTATTAATTAAAACGCTCCAAGCTAGGGTCACAAAATCTTCATCGTCGGCTGCCACAAATTAGCCTCTACTTCTAGGATCCGTAGAGCGTTTCCTGAAATTCGACAGGGGTCATCCCGATTGAGGGTGTTTATTGAGAAGGGTACGAAACATTGGCGATTTTGAGCCAAATATTAGTCGCCGTATCTCAGAAACGGTGCAAGTTTACTATTGATCACTAAAATTAAGTCCCATAAGCCATTTCGATTTACACCAAAATCAACGACCTTGAGCGACCTTGAAACCCCAAAATAGAGGGTTTGAGGTCGATTGTTTCATGCCTAGGTTGACTCACGGGTTTGCTAATCAAAAATTAACTTAAACTCTCGGGTTAACCTCACGCACATTGTTCCACGCCAGATTTTGCCGTGAAACAAAGCACCACGAGTTAACCTGGGTAATTTCCCGATTTAACCTCGTGGTCAACCCTAATCCATGCATGGAGCTATTGACCCATAGTGATTTTGTAGGCTGTGGCGCACATAGCAAAAGTAAATTGCGCCGAAGACAACATGCGTAAGTTATGAAATTTTCAGCACTAAACGTAGATTTGGCAGTTTAAGTTTCGACCTCTAGGTTCAAGCAGACTTCCATCACAACCACCTTGGGTATCACACCCTTAAATGTGAAGTACGTACGCCAACTGTGGAATGGACTTCCAAGTGATTTAGGCCTAATGGAGATGACATTTCTTGCAGAAAATAATAAAATAAAAAAAACTACTTAATCTACAAAGTGGGGCATAATAGTAATCCCCTGTCGTATTTAGCAAAATTTTAAGCAACCACATAAGATTTTTTTGACAAAACTTTGCCTGCAATTTCTCGCTTGTCTTGCTGAGTGAGAAAAGCGAGCGAGATTTACCTACGAGCGAGCGAGAAAACGATTGATGAGTCGCTTACAGGTCTAATGATGATATGATGATGATGTTTGTTGCCGTTGTGCTAGCGATATCACCAGATTCCTGTCAGGCGGGTCAGCTTCTAGCCGCAAGCGTAGTTCTACAAATGCCGGGTTTGCAAAACCTGTGTGAACGGGTGCTTGACGTGCTTCCAACGCCCGCCAATAAATGCAACACACCGGACCTGCAGAACCATGTGATTATTTTTCCTTTATTTACCAAGTGTTTTAATTTCAAAAGACGTTCGTAAATTCACATACAAATTCGAATGATGGGTTTCTAGATTTCTAGGTCATTATTTGGCAGCTTTGGACATTAATGTGCTGAGATCATTATAATAAGCTTGTGTAGTTAAGATTTTGTTGGCAATGACCATGTGACTAATGTAGGCATATATGAATTATGAACATCATTGTATACGTTTCTTTTCATTTTTTTCTTTAATAGTCTTATTATCTATTTTGTTGTTTACTTTCTACCTTTTGATGCTGAATAAAGATTTTTATTAGCAGTTAACTATATTGGTGAACAAGTAATTCTAAAATCTTCTTAAAACCATCATTTGATACAACTTTTTTACAGCTTTGATTCCGGTGACCAATATGTAATAGTCCACCAGACCAACCTTTTCTACCAGTGGCATAGCCGCGGGGAGGAGCGATGGGAGAAACCGCACGTTAACGTCAGTAAAACTAACAAAACTTATACTGGCTACATGCATTTGCAATGTTTTTTCATGCTGAAGAATGCCCAGAATCTTACTGGGAAAATTACAGTGTTTTCCAGAGATCTTAGCTGGTGGGGAAGCGGGTCCACTGCCCTTCCCCAGTGAGCTTTTTCCGTAAGAACCCTACTCCCACTCTCGGCCTTTAACCTCGATGTTCAGTCTTTCGGGCCTCTGTCTTTCTACGAATCACCCCAACTTCAGTTTCTGGCTATGCCTAGATGTTTCCAATTATTATCTGTTGTTTATCTAGGCTTCTAGTATGTTAGCGCGGTGCTGTAACAGTAGGGTGTCGGACTTCCACTCCTGGTTGGGTCACTATTAGTGGTAATTACTCGAATGGGTGATTTTGTTTTTTTACGGATAGGTAAACTATCGTGGCATATAACCAACACTAAAGTCAACTCAGCCTTCTATTCCTCCGGGGTACACGAATCGAGTACCAGCTTTTCTGGCCGGGGTTAAGGCGGGGCGCTTTCATCTGTGTTAGCTGGCAGGTAACACTGTGTGATCCCATACGGCAGGTGACGCTCTGTAACTCTGTGATGGGTTTTCTATTAAGAGCTTTACACCACCTTTACTGTTTACCTTTACCCCAGCTTTAATTTCTTGCTACCTATGTTTTCAGTTATTATCTCTGACTTAGGGTCTAGGCCGCTGTTGTTGTCATTGCTACTCAGTACTTTGTTATGGCGTTACTGTGAACAACTGAACATGTCTGTCTGTCCTGCAGTGGGAACGTATCGCACGTCACTTTGCTATGATCAGTCAGACGCAACAATTCCTGGCACTGAGCGGCCAATGTCTCAAGATACTCCTGTCACGTTCTGACCTCTGCTGTTCACGGTTAGTTATGACTCGATATCAGGGGCCCGATTCACACATGTTGCCATATTAAGATTTATCTTAAAAGTCCATTGCAAGACATGAGTCTTAAGATCATCTTACAACATGTCTCAAGCGAATTCGCCGAATTTGTCTTAGAACATCGCACGATTTGATACAAAATTGCCGGATTTTCACTCAAGATATATTTTAAGATTCGTCGTGAGTGTTCTGTGAATTAGCTCATTTTTTAAAGATGATTGTAAATGTGAAAAATGTCTTAAGACTCTCTTAATATTCACTGTGAATTGGGCCCTAGAGTTTCAATTTTGATACAATATCGATATGACACAATATTTCACGATATTGATACAATAATGATATTTTTAATAATAAGTATGCCAGTCTTATACAAGTACAGGAACAAGACATGAACGTTGAGCAAGGCAGCATGCTTTACATAGGTACTAAAAAGCTTGTGTTGTTTTTTTGCCAAAATGTTGTGGTTTTACGTTTTTTACGAGAATAATTTGTTTTTAATCAGCTTATGTTGAAATTTATTATGTGGTTTTAACGCAAAAATATTGACCTTTGCCTCTGCTACCAAAGTTTGCATGCTATGTTATTTATTGGCTTAGTCTGTTGCCATGACGTATTCTAGCTAGGAAAAATATTTTTCTCGAGTTGGAAACCACGAGTTTTAGCTAAAATTTTACAGACGAAAAGTTTGCACTGCGTGTTCTAATGATGATCGTCAATGCTAGATGTTGAGTTTTGTAGACTGTATGATGGTCTTTGGGCCCATGATTTGATGCCATCTTTGCCATGTTTTTGCCGTTATTTTTGCGATTTTTTGCCTCCGCCAACGTAGTGGCTGAAGGCATTATGTTTCCAGAGTATTCGTGCGTCCGTGCATCAGTGAGTCTCGAGCAAACATTGTTGATGGAATTTGACCAAACTTTACCACTAACGGACTTTGGGGCAAGGATGAACGCATCAGATTTTGGCGTCAAAAGATCAAGGGTCAAGGTCATGGTGGGGTCAATTTAAATATGCCCCATAATGCATTTTGCCTCTGTTAGCACAAAATTTCGTATTTTATGTTTTTGTCACACGTTGGCGGAGGCATAATAGTCGACGGAGTCGTAGCGACCATCTAGTTTGCCATTCTTTGCCTTCAGTGTTTAAATTGTGAAAAATTAGCTGGGGGAAGTTGAACTTTTCGACGGTCGAACGCCGACCAAAATTGTGATGTAAATCATATGCAGGCCTATATAGTATATGGCTGACCCCCAGAACATAATTTAAC
>Ga0209367_1000281_pt1 | contig 45360 bp, 17 predicted proteins | sample WorMetLIZISLAND2_FD_187412 | JGI IMG/M metagenome (GOLD analysis project Ga0209367, IMG submission 187412) | Marine gutless worms symbiont microbial communities from Max Planck institute for Marine Microbiology, Germany - Olavius geniculatus... ... | reverse complement strand
TGCCTACAGTACACACTATACACCATGTCCCCAGCTTGTTCTGGGGACATGGTGTATAGTGTGTACTGTAGGCATGCGTGGTCTTGTATGTTCATTGCATCTGTTTTTTTATTATTCTCGGTGAATTTAAGGCGTACAATTATATTACATCGTTTTTGATCCGCTACAGCTATGCTGTATAGCGCGTCAATAGCGCTATTGCAGTCTGTCTGTCTATCCGTCTGTCCGTCCGAATGTAGCAGAGGTATTGTAGCTAAGCTTTAGGTTATAAGAAAAAAAATTTACACAAATAATCAGCCTTTCCTCTGTCGAGGCTCTCTGCGTATAAAATTCCGGGATGTGGTGCGAGGGAAACATTTCAAATTTTGGGTTGAATAAAGGGGGCAGGAAAAATGTGTCTTTTAAGGGAAAACTGGCCATCTCTCGAAAACGGTGAGAGATAAGGCCAATATTACTATCAATCACTAATAGGAAATCGCATACGCCCCCTTTCAGATAACATGAAAATCATTGACCTTGAAAAACTTTCAAGGTCAGTACTGCAACGGGAAGTGTACAGGCTGTGGCGCGTCTTCCCTAGCGACAGCTGGGCTTCTTGTTCGTTTTCATACAGTTTAGCTGTGATACGTCGTTGACAGCGATTCTATGTCCGGCGATCCCGACGGCGGCTAACATGGTGCCCAGTACGGACAACCAGTTGTTTGGGACTGTCGTCGAGTACAACTGTCTGCCCGGCCACTACGTCAATCCGAACACTGCCGGACAGTATGACTCGGTGACAATTGAGTGTCTGGAGACGAAGGTCTGGAACTTTACTGCCGTACCCGACTGCGCGCGTGAGTACTGTTATGTGTCGTCATCATTATTATAACCGTCGTCATCACGTTCGTTTTACTGTCACTGGCGTTGTCGCGTATAGCAACGCCCGCATAGCACTTCCTGTTTATGACCAGTAGTGCCCTTTGCACCGTTTTTATCTGTCCCATTGCTATAGCATAGCAAGGGACAGATCATAAAATCACTTGCGTCTGTCTGTTATTCTGTCATTCTGTCAGTTTCTCTGTAAACACTCCTTCCCCTATTTTACCCCAATTTTTAAAAAATTTGCATTATGGCCTATGGAGACTTCAAAGCGGTATAACGCGGTCCCAGTAAAAGATAATTGCGCGCTGTGTTTACTCACCCACCCCCTATTTTCGGGGTCGGGCAATCTAACGGTGTTATTTAAATTTACCCTTTATCGACCCCTGTTGCCATAGCAACTATTCAAAAGTTGCAAAATTTTGCATTACAGCCAATGGAGATTTCAAAGCGGTGTAACTTGGTCCCCGTAAAAGATAATTGCGCGCTGTTTGCACTTACCTCATATTTTCGGGCCCGGGCTATCCGACGGTGTCATTTAAATTTCTCCGCTCCCGACCCCTGTTGCCGCGGCAACAAATTTTGGGACAAAATTGACTGTAACTCGGCCCCTGTAAAAGATAATTGCGCGTTGTTTCCAACTACCCCTCTATTTTCGGGTCCGTGCTATCTGATAATGTCATTAAAATTTCTCCCCTGCCAACCCCTGTTGCCATGGCAACGAATTTTGGGACAAAAATTGACTACAACTCAGCCCTCGTGAAAAATAATTGCGCGCTGTTTTCACCTACACCCTTATTTTCGATGGTGTCATTTAAATTTTTTCCTTGCCGACCCCCGTTGCTATGGCAACAAATTTATGGACAAAATTGACTAACTCGGCTCCCGCAAAAAATAATTGCACGCTTTTTTTACCTACCCCTTATTTTTGGGCCCGGGCTATGGAATGGTGTCATGTAAAATTCTCCCCTAAAGACTTCTGTTGTCATGGCAACTAACTGTTTTTATTCAGAGACAAAATTGGCTGCAGGCTCACAAAAGCGTCAAACGCTGAAACGCAGCTGCTAGGCTATATAGCGTGGCAATGGGACAGATACCTCGTTCCACAGAACGTATTTCTAGTTGGACAAGGCGACACATTTGTTGAAAAATCGCCAATTTTTCCTACTTCTCTCTCATTTAACGCTTGTGTAGTCATCTTCTGCGTTTGTGTTTACTGGTTGTTAGCGTGAATTATGCTTTCAACCACCGCCCTCAGAATTTTATTATTTATTTGCACGTTTTTAGTGTTCATTATTGTAAACATTATGTCGTGGATTTTATATTGTGTTCAGTCTTTTTAAAATGCAGCATGCTCTGATGTCCTGCCCATCTGCCACCAATGTTTAACGTGTTTGTGATGCTTTGCCTGTACTTTTTGGCGAATAAAATGATGATGATTGTCCGATGGAGTGACTGTTTCACACAGCGATCGTGTGCGGTGCTCCTCCAACAATCACAGACGGTACTTACACAGCTCCGGCTAACTTCGAGTACGCGGCTCTGGCGTTCTACCAGTGTAACAGCGGCTTCAAGTTCATCGACGGCAGAAACAGCAAACGACTTCGCTGCAACGAGATCGGGCAATGGAACGAAACCGACGTCTCGTGCCGATGTGCGTTTGTCGCTTACTCACTCCGGTTTTTGTTTAGTGATAAAGTTATAGTAAAAATTGTAATAATCTTTGTATGCATTATTTATCGCATTGATAATATGCTTGTTTGTATATTTCGGTTCCTCTGTGCTACGGATGAGGGGCACCGTGGCAAATGTTGCGATATAACAATAATGAGTAATTATATGATTTTGATTATATGACAAAACGCAGTCACGCATTCACTCTTTTGATATTGTAAAAAACTCAATAAAGACAAAATGAAGGTGGCGTGTTTAAAAATAAACAAAACATTATTAATTATAATTACTGTTTTAGCGAGCGTTTTGTCATTAATTTAGGTTTTCAACTATTCGAGCAAAAGTTTAATTTTATGTGGTTATTGATTGGCTGATTCGATTGCTTGATTGATTTAAGTATTGTATATATTTTTTATTTATGTATTTATGTTAATGTAGGTTTATTTATTTATTTATTTATTGTTGAGTCTAAGATTTTATTTGTCTACAGAAGAGAGATAGTAAGCGACGAAAAATCCCGTATTTATTTATTTGTGCATTTATTTTTGCATTTATTTATAGATAGATAGATTGATTGATTGATTGATTGATTGAGCGATTATTGGTGGTCCAGCTGATCGGTGTGAGCCGGTAAACGTGACTGCCCACGCCACACCAGACACAACTAACACAAGCTGGTATTCAAACGTCACGTACAGCTGTCACCGTGGTTATGAGTGGCCGTCTGCTGGCAGCGTGCGTCAGCTCATGTGTAGACCGGGCGGTCTCTGGAGCGCCAGTTTCAGCGACAAGGATGACTGCAAAAGTACGTCGCTTCTAGCTTTCCGCTCGGGACAGTGGCGCCATGGAAGGTGGGGGAATAGGGGAACAGTTCAAAAAACCAATTTCCTTTAGCCTAAATTTTAAGCTGTCGGAAAATTGTTTCAAGATTGCCGAAAAAAAATTTTTGTCGGAAAATTTTGGCCCAACAATAAAACATTTGGGGCTACCAACCAACATTTTGAGGAATTTTTTACGCAAAATTAAAATTTTGAGCACCCGTAGTGTCCTCCGTCGGAAATTTGCAATTTTCTGCTTCGTCTACAAAGCCGCTAGCATGGGCATATTAAGACTTCTTGTAAGTCAGTGGCCGAGAATTTTTAATGTGCCTATCGTTTATGAAATAGAACAGAGCAGATATAACTTGTAAATAAAGGGCGTCTTTTTCCCATTGGGAGAGGAGTCACGAGCCGATTATTTTGATGCATCGTCGAACTCTTTTAAGTGCTAAATTGCTTTTGTGCTGTTATATGTTCATTATTCTGTATAGTAAAAGTAAACATATTTTTTCCCGATGAACTTACAGTAGACGAAAAGAACTTTAAGTAAAAATTAGCATCTTTATCTTTAGCTTCATATGGACTGCAGCCCTGTTTGTTGCATGGTTAATTTTTAATACGCGCCTGTAGTTTTTTCATCATTCTCACACAGTAGTCACACGCGACGCAGTAGCAGTAAGTCTAGCAGTATCTCGTAAGATAAATACCAAAAATAATAATTTTTTTGTAATTTTTTATGACCATCGTTACACCTTGTTTCACGAAAAATAAGCCACTTATGTGTTACCGCCTACTGAACGTTTGACGCAGCATTGAACAATTAGGCGTCATTGACGACATCCATTGACCAGACTGGCCGACGCAATAATTCGTGGCACAAGTTGAGTGCAGACGTTTTAAACACAGAGTGAAAATTAATCTACCAAACACGTAAATGAGAAGTTAACATCCATGAAAATATTTACTGTAAATGACGTTGTTCTACCACTTCTATACACAACAGTTGCTGTAAGGGGCACAGTTAAACACTCAAATTTCATAAGGTAGTGCGGCATCATATATGATGTGAGGCGGCAAATTCTGCTTATGCTTCTTCGCAGTTTATCTGTGAATGTAAAAGTGAAAAAAAGCTATTAAAATTAAACCAAAAGTTTTCGTAAAAGCAAAAGCGGCTTACTTCGTCGTGGGACGCGATGCAGAAAATACTTCCCACATAGCGTCTTTTTAATCGTTAAAAAATTTCAACAATTATGGTTAATTACCTCCGCCAAGGAGGTAATGTTTTGCCAGACTTTGTTTGTTTGTCTGTCTGTCTGTGTGTCAGCAAGATAACTCACAAAGTTATGGACGGATCTTTCTGAAATTTTCTTGGAATGTCAGAAATGGCAAAAACTACCAGTGGTTCAATTTTGGGGTGATCCGGAAGGAATCCTGGATTCTGGATCAATTTGAAATTTTCGTTAACATCGCTTTCAACGGGGCATACGGGAAACTGCTGCTAAACCGAATATGGTGACGCCACCTGGCGAACAACATGGCGTTGGCGGAAGTCTGCGGGCTATGACTGCGTTTTAGTTTTTTCTTAGACAGCTATAGTGTTTGTTTCTTCAAATTGATTGAAATAACGTTTCTTGGCCGATGTGCTGTCGCCCGTGCATTACAGTCAAGTACTGTTCTCAAGTGATGCAGCTGGGCAACGCCACTTACAACACAACCGACCACCATTTCGACACCTACGTCGAGTACAAGTTAGTCTCAGCTGTGCTTTGTGAATTAAACTCGTATAGACTGAAACAGTGACCGATAACTGCTTGAAAATATTCATCGAATAGCGACATCTAGCGACGAACGAACTCGTTATTCCAAAGAAGGCAAGGTTGGTTGCCAAAAGGTAGCGGAAAAGAGGTTGGAACTCGGTAGATTTTTGTAGCTTATCAGTCTTGACGGTGTTTATCGATCTTCCGTGAAATAGCTATTTAAAAGCGCTGACAATCAAAACATAGTTAGGTTCATTATTTATGTAACTTATTTTTACAGTTGTTGAGGTTTTTGAGATCTGGTGATTTTGATCTTATAAACTTTGACTTTTTGAGATAAAAAAAAATGGCACGCCATTTTTCATGCCCAGCAAGACGTTCGCATTAACTTTGGTTATACGCTTTATGAGTTAGAAGCATGTCCCAACGAGACAGACAGACAGACAGACGAGCAGGACGCGTAATGCGGCTTACCGTAACAGTTGCGTAATTAATAAGTATGTTATGTGAAATTATTTGCTGCGGTGATTGTGATATTTTTTCACATGAGTTTTTGACGTGATGTTAGGTGTAACACGGGCTTTAAATTCTCGGACGAGACAACGAGCAAATGGCGCTATTGCAACGAGTACGCGCTCTGGCAGCCCAATCCGTTCCCGACATGCAACAGTGAGTGCTACCGTCATTTTCGCTCCTGCGTTTTATACGCCTAGTAGTAACAGTTATATCGCAATCCTAATCATGGATGGCAATTAAGCTTAACGCTAGAAAGAAAAAAATGTTCGTTGTAAAAAAATCTCAAGACACTTATTGTTAAAAATTAACTTTGTAAACACGGTCTGTTTTTCAAAATGTGTTTGATTCTGTTAAATTTTTTGGCAAGGGTTGTAAGTAAATAAGTAAGGTAAGTTGGCAAGTTAGTACCGGTAGTGAATGAAGAAGTACATGTACTTGTCAAACGCACAGTCAAACAAAGTCACAATGCTCTGCAGCCTCATTTAAATAGCTTCAGTAGGCCTAGTCGTGTTGTTCAAAGCTTGCGTTTCGCTGTCGAAGTTGGACCGGCAGATTGTTTTTCTCAGCCGCGGTCCAGCTGCTGTGAAGTTTTTATCGCCTCTTCGCGTTTTAACGCGCGTGGACGATTTCAATTGACTGTTCAATCAAGCCCTAATCTAAGAGCTAACTCACCCTAGAAGAGCGGATATATTTGAGATCGTCCACGCGCGCAGTGAGAACGCAGTTTTAGGCGGAATTACTTTTGCAGCACAAGCGATTTCGCCTATTTCTACAGATTTTCCTATTGCGTGACCAGTCTGTCTGTCTGTCGTTTGTCTGTCTGTCACGTGCGTATTCTCTGCTTAAACCGTTGACGGTTTTATACGCCATTTGGCAGATTCACTTGTGGGGCGCAGTGACACATGGTGTAAGAGGGTTCCCTGATCCACAAGAAAAGGGTAAATTTTGCGCGTCAAACCCCTAGCCAAAACATGCAGTTATTACAAATAGCAGCCAAACCACCGGCCAGTTTTATGCTGCAGCCTGGTGAATACAGACGAGGAAACTGATTTCGCCTGTTGTCAAATTACTTTGGTTTTTGTTTAATTATGAATTTAACTGTGTCATAACTGGCAGTGTTTTTGTTGTGCAGTTGTACACTGTCCGGAGCTGATCGATGTCGAGAACGCAACTCGTGATAGCAACGACACATACTACGACAAGGCGATCACCTACTCGTGTCTTCCTGGTTACCAATACCCGGACAAACTCAAGCAGAAGCTCGTACGATGCACCGAGAACCAGACCTGGACCGACTTCCCGCCTCCCTGCGAAGGTTCTACGAATTCAAATCTCATATAAACTGTATGAACAGCTACCGTCTTGATATGATGAAATTTTTGCCATAAACGTCTTTCTCTAGATTTTTATATGAGTTTATTTTTTTGCCAAAAAATGCAGACGATTAAAAACAATAAAAAAAACACATCATACGGTCAGTAGCCTAAGAAAAGTACATACAGTTAGGCCTACACACAAACTGAAATAAATTTCAGGTTGACGAGATGTCTTATACAAGAAACAGCAAATTGACACAGTTTGACATAATACGTTGGACTGCATAAACAATCTCATCACAGTGACTATAACGCTATTGTCCGAACATAGCATATTATGCACAAAGCACATTTTTTTGATAATACATATGTTTAAAATTCATTTTCTCCAGGCAACAGATTAATTCTTTAATTGATTTTTATGATCTTACACCCCTGAACTATGAATCAAAATAGAGTTCATGCATCCAAAGAACTAGTGTGTCACTGATTAAGATCAACACTGAATATTTTCGTCGACATAAATGTAATGCCAAGATACTTTACAGAGTCAACCCATTGCAAAGGTTTGGTCGACAGGGACACATAAGATTATAATAATAATAAAATAATGGCTGGCATTTATGTTCTGGTTTTACTATAATACAGTGACACTTTTTATCATTGAACTGAAGACACAAGTCTATGGCAGTCAACGCACAAACATAAAGCAGTTGCTGCAGTCCAGAGACTGATGCAGACAGTAACATTAAATTATCAGCGTATATTTGCATAAAAGTACTTTTCATTTTAATTTATCTCATTTTAATTTTATATAAAACAGTTTTAGTACTTGTATTTTTGTGCTGGATTAAACTGCAAGCTACCATTTTTTCCAGCAAAAATTAGTTTTTATATAATATCATAAACATCATTCAGAACCCTTAAAATATCCACTGTTTTATTTGTTACCTCAAAAAAGTGTCCCATAGTCAAAAGGTTTTGCAGCCTACGTTGTCTGTATTAGCTTCATTTGATAAAGCTGCAAGTTATGGACGAAATGTTGTAGGCCTACCGTGTTGCGCTTTGAAGTTGTTGCTAATATTTATTATTGATTTACCTTACAAAAATTAAGGTGTCATCACCACTAATAGAATAATTTTTGAAATTTTGGAATTATATTTACTTACTCGTGTATAATAAAAATAACAAATAATTTTTTAATATAATAAGCTTTACTAAAGCGTTGGATTTAGCAAACGAGTAAAGCAAGTAAAAAAAGAGGGTTGCATTTTTTGTTCAACGCTTATGAACGATTTTTTTTAGTTTTTTTGTCTATTGACCACTTTATTTCGACACAAGAGTCAGAATAATAAAAACTAAGCTAAATGATGATGACGATGAAAAAGTACAAATATTACAGAATAAAATGCTACGCTAAAAATCAAAGTGACCATCTAACAATCATCAAAAATCTGATGCTTTACTCGTTTGCTAAATCTATTAGATACGCGTTTTTAACGTTTTAAGTTTTAAATTTTATTTTCTAACTTTGATTACACCAGTGGAAGTACGACGTGTTTGTGTCGTCAGTGGTGTTCTGTCCGCCGTTGCCGTACTGGTCCGAGACTGAATTTAACTCAACAGACAACAACTTTCTGTCTGTCGTCACGTACTGGTGCAATGACGGCTACGCGTTTAAAGGTCACACCAGCAAACCGGGCAACGAAACGGTGCTTTCGTCAATGTGCCTCGCCAGTAAACAGTGGTATCCATCAATCCTTGACTGCCGCTGTACGTACATGATCACAATATTATTACTCGTATTACGCACACTATTTTTTCAACAAGAAGCCCAGCTATCGCTAGGAAAAGCCGGCCGTACCGCCTGCGTCCGAAGCACAGCGTCCGAATTACAGTCACGGAGAAAAACAAAACGCTGTCTCGAAAGCTACAATGAACGTTAGTATAACAGACATCGCGCGTAGTCATTTTGCCATGCGATATAAATAACTACAGAGTAAACGAATAAGGTAAATATCGGACGCAGGTTTTGCAAATATTTCTCTCAATAAAAATGCCTTGCTTGGGAAGACAGGCTACAGCCTAGGCTATACAGTTTCCGTTTTAGTACTAACCTTCATGGTCATTCGAGATGAATGATTTTCATGTCATTTGAAAGCCAATATGCGACTTCCTATTAGTGATCAATAGCAACTTAGGCGCTATCTCGCACCGTTTAGCCGCAATAGCGTAATAACCTTTAAAGTCGTCCAAGGTCAATGATTTTCATCTAATCTGTCCGGGCGTATGTCACTTTCTGTCAGTGATTAACAGTTACCTAGGCCGTATCTCTCACCGTTTCCGAGATATGGCCACTTATAGCTTTAAACATTCCATTTAAAGTTGAGGCCAAACCGCTGCAGATGGACACTTGGTTACTATTAACAGCCTATAGGAAGTCGCCACTGCTGTATCCCATGGTATCATCGCCGATCCTCTGCGACTTATCGTTTACCCTCAATACAGCATGATTGACTTACCATAGTTACCTAAAGTACGGTCGGCTAAAAATTAATACACCTAGTCGATAACTTTGTCAATTCTTAACGGATTTTCAGAATTATTTTTAATGGCATATTCGGCAGAAAATTTGCTACAGAATTGTCATAACTTATGTATTGCTGCACTTTACTTGGTAAAATTTTGAACTAACATTTACCTTGACAACCTCTAGAAGCCTGTCAAATATCAAGGTCATGGTCAAAGATCAAAGGTCAAGATCGCATGGTTTTTGTGCGTTTTTGTCTGCATGATACCGACAAGCAGTACTTCGCCTCGAGCGAGGGTTTTACTCTTGTTTTAATTAACCCATTTTATGCCCAATGTTTCAAAAATAGAACACCCAATTTGGCAGTAAATGATAAATTAATTTGGGCACTAACGGGTTAAATGTGTTCTATTGTACGTGTAAGTTGGTGGCATGGCGTAGTTGGTGACGTGTTTCGGCTGAAACGAAGTTACTCTACGCCGGGCCCGGTTAGTACTGCGATGGGTGACTGCCTGCGGGCAGGTAAACCATCTCGGTGCAAAGCCTGTCAGCTAAGTCGACTCAGTCTTCTACCCTGCGTGGGACGGTGAAATGAGTAGTAACTTATTTACATGGGTTACGAAAGGTGGGGATCTTGGTACAGCTGACTGGGGTTGCCTAGCCGGCCGCTGCACCAGCCTGTGTCTGCAGGCTGCACACGGTGACCGTATGTGTAAGTGACTCATAGATTATTTTATTATTGTGTTCCTGACGCATGTTGTGTAGCGTTGGAGTCGATTAACGCAGACTTGAAGGGCGTGACGTATGACAGCCCTCAGGCAGTGTCCATTGGTACGATCGCCTGCTCGGTCATGTGCCTCGTACTGGCCGCAGTCGTACTGTTAGACGCCGGCAAGATCTACGACGACTGCCGCATGATGAAGGCTAACGTGCGCAAACTCGTCGCCAAGAAACCCACAAACAAGGTCGGCCCAAGTCCCTGACCTTTGACCTTTAACCCTCAGGGACAAGTTCTTCACCTTGACCTCAACGTGTTGCCCACTCGACCGACCTTTGCTCAGCACGTAGAAGATCTTTATTCGCCACCAACGGTAGAAACATAAATATACGAAGAAAATTAAATAATAGAAAGTGTCCGAAACTAAACTTAATGCAACGCAAACGTATTTTGATGACTAGATATAAGCAGACCTACAAATATTGATAACGAAAAAAACTGTCTCCAAATTGAATCAGTCACCAAGTTTTGTCAAATATTGACCAATGTTTGAAATTCTGTCGCTGACACCCTCGATAGCGAATCTGCACTATTTGCAATTATTGAATGATTATTAAAGGATAGAGATTGTCCAATTTTGCAGTTACTTTTATTCCGTTATTGTTTCCAAATTGATAGCCTCAAACGCATTTTCTTCAGTCGTGTAAGTTACAAAATTATAATAGGCTAACTCAATTTTTTGTGTTGTGAGACGGTGAAAAACGTATGAAGTTTACTGTTAACGTGTATTTCAAATCGATTGTCTTTTTTGCTGCATCTGTCTTCGTGCACCTTGAACAATCGTGAATGCAAGATTTAATTAACGTTTGTCGACCCAATGAACGTTTTTTTAATTTTTTTCTTTTTAAACGCTTTTATTTTTTATTTGTCAAGCAATCTTTTTATTTTTAATTTTTTTCCGAGATACATTGCTGTTTTTAACATCTGTACCAATGCGGGCAGATGTTGATAAAGGCGTTATGGTATTTTGTGACGATTTTTTTTATTTACGCATTTGATCGTTGTTAATAGTTATAATACAGCATTTTGTATTACAAAGCGCGTTGTACGCATATGCAATAACTTTGCTGTAATTGTAAAGGTTTATAAATAAACATACACAATTCGCCAGGTAAGATGGTGACAGATTTGAGGTGAAGTCGCAAACAGCTGTACCTAAGCTTTATTTGCAGTACCAGTTTATTTCTAAATGCAAAAGTGAAAAAAATCATTCGCATGTTTAGTGTACTATAACGGTAGGTTGTCTGTCCGTTGTAAGTCAATATTTTCTGTAACATGGCATGATATAGGCGGCCTAGGCCTATGTTATTATAACGCCCAATTTTGATCGAAGTTTTGACCGAAAGCCATGCCTTTATGATTGTATGCACAAACCTTGCTTCGTGACAAAGGGCGGCGCAACGTTTTTGAAAGTGTCGTATGAGTTATGGTATTTTGTGACGATTTTTTTATTTGCGCACTTGATCGTTGTTAATAATTATTCTGCATTGTGAACGAATGTGATATATGCATGATTGTTTGCACTATTCTTGAAGAATAATTACCAAAAACGTCATAGAAACCAGAGCGTTTTTGTTGTCGCCGGAAATGAGCTAGGCCTACTCTAAGCATGTTAATTGCTTTATAGATGACGTGTCTGATATTGCAAAAACTTTTCCTAATCAATGTAGCATAACAAAATAATTACGAAAAATGTTTTGCTGCCCGGCGGTGTTCGCGTGCATGCTATTTCTTAGCAAACCCTCCATTATTTAACCTCAAATGTCTAATAATTACAACTAATTTAAATTCAAATTTAAACGCTACGTCTTTACTGAAAATTATTGTGCAGACTCCAATAGATCTACGGCTTTTGCAGTGCAGATAGGCCGACGCGGTATCCACAAAGCCGAATTTCGCTAACGATGCAACAAACGCGCACTAAGCGACAAAAATCATTACCAATGTGGACTGGTGGCGTACTTACTATTAATAGGTCATGGGTTCAACTCCCAGTCAGGTGGTTACTACTTGGGTGATTGTCTGCGGACCAGTAAACCATCCAGGTCAACACCAAGGTCAACTCAGCCTTCTCTCCCTCCGATGCATGTAAATCGAATAGGCTACCGACCAACTTGGACTGGGTTAAGGCTGGGCGGCGGGCGCATTCAGCTCTGCCTCTCTCGGGTGGTTCATGCGGTTGTGTGATCCCATATGGCAGGCGACGCTCCGTAGCTCTGCGAAGTTGTTTTTTTTTCACTAAAAGCTATACACACCCCCCACCGTAGTCAGCCACCTTGTCGTGGTGGTGGGGCTTTGCACCGATGACCTGAAAGATTTCTAAAATCTGGAGGTGAAAAGCTAAGAGCTGACCAAACCTGTGAGAGCAGATTGCTACACGTTATCAGTGTTTTTGTGCTGGTTTGGGCTTCACAGCCGACTACGGCTTTATAGCCGTCTATTTACGTCTTCAGAGCCGTCTACGGCTTTATAGCCGCTACCTGTAACCTTGTGGTTACATTCGGGGACGCGCATTGGGCCGAGCTGATACGGCCTCAGCGCTGGGCAGGTGTAAGAGCCTGGAGGTAAGGTAAGGTAAGGTAAGGCTATACACAATCTTAACATTTTACGTAAGCAGTAAAAACACCCGAAACAAGTTTCTGCACGTTTCTGCTGTTCAAAAAAAACTCACAAAATAACAGAACATTACTAAAACAGATTTGTCATTACACGCAAAATTTCATAACTTGTTGTCCTTTAAAATTACGTGTAATCTTTGTATTCAAGGCAGCAAGCAATAGAAAACATCGGTGAAAAAAACGAAAAATAACAAACGGTCAAAGCAATACTGTGGTGGGTGGTGTTAGCATAGTCAGCCCGCAATGATGGCTCATTGGTTGTCATTTCAGAACCATCAAATGCGGAGCGAAAGAACGCTGGCCTATTACACCAGAACAGCTGTCTGATGTAGAAAAACAACTTGGAGGCATGACGTATGCCGAAAATATCACGTTATATAGGGTCTACGGAAACACGGAGTGGGGGACATGTCTTTCCAATTAAGCCATTAAAAAATCTCACACCGTGTGATTGTATATGGCAGGTGACGCTCCGTAGCTCTGAAATGGGTTGCCACGACGAGCTATACGTGTAGCCTACCTTTAATTGCCGATTGCACGACTACTGGACGAAAGCTATCTGAAGCACGCACGTTAAGCCGTGATTTCACGTGAAATAAAAAATGTTGCAAAACGTTTGTCAAATCATGTCGTAAAACATTTACAACATGTTCAAAACACATTAAATACAGGTAGAACATGATTACAGGTAAAATAGGATATTTTCAGTAACAAATGTTTTATTACGCGGCCGTTCTAATGGGCCGCATTATGGGTTTTGCCCGTCCGTTTGTCTTGCTTGTCCGTTTGCTTGTTTGTCCCGCGCCGGCTCCAAACTCAAAAACAAAAAGCGATAAAAAAATTCCAAATTGGTGTAAACGTTCCCCCGGACAGAAGAAACCGATGTGGGGACGCTGAAAATGCAAGACTGAAATTTGCGACACTGTAATTCGCGGCACAAACGCGGTCAAAAATGCAGGGGTGAAAAATGCGAGACTGAAAAATGGAGCAAATAGGCCTATCACGTGTTTATAGAAACTTCGGTTAGCCTCAACCGTCAACACTTTTATATTATGAAGACAAAATATAACGTCTAACGATTCTAACGATATAACTGAATGCAAAAAAATTAATTCAGTTGGTGCCATCAACTGACCACAAGCCCTACTAACCGACAAGTGTCGTTGGAATTTTGCTCATTGCTTGCTCATTGACAGACAACTTCAGCGCTTATACAGTTGTGTCCGAAAATAAGCCTCTAGACATCGTACAATAAAAATGACAAATGTGAACGAATCTGAAAAAAATTTCTTATACTTAACTTTTATTAAATTGCTTAATAGCAATAATAGCAATTTTACGCTTAGATTTGACATTTTTTATTGTACGGTGTCTAAGGGGTTACTTTTTTCCGGATTGTGTAAACTACGCACATCAACCAGTAACATTTTTTGTGCTCCGTTTTCTAGTGTCGCATTTTCAGTCGCTCCACCGATGTGACAATTTTCAGTCCAGTCGGTCAAAGGTCAGAGTTAGAGTTGCAAGGTTCTGGGTGGACAGCCGCATAATATCTCGGCCCTGAACCGACATATTTTGTCTGTATAGTTTCACATGTAACGACAACTTGAATTTGTCAACGACAAAAGTACCTGGTAACCTGTGAAGCAAAACTGAAAGTAAGAGTTATAGGGTGTTTACACGATCCAGCAAACGTCCAGCATTAGCACGTGTGTATTTGAATACATTTGCTGGAAGTTTGCTGGACGTTTGCCGGATCGTCTAAACACCCCATTAGTTGTGATGAAACAAACTGAAGCGCGGTGCGTGCAAAAGTCCGGCCATGTGCCCGTACAGGACATCGGACAATGATATGTACGCGTGTAGTGGATGTTCAGTGGATGCAGTATAACGATTGGCGTATATGTACACACTCCAACGGTCGTCATACGGTCGCTTCTGTCTGTACGATAATCGACTCGAACCTCCGAACAGAGTTTCGATCTAAACGCACACAGATAAATACAACATCGTCGTGTCAAGGGGCAGAAAACAATCCTCTCTTATCGAAAAATTCTCTTCCACAAATACAAAATTTAGAACTAAAAATTTTCCATTTGGGGATAAAATAAAGACAGAATTAAAACTGTGAGCATCAGTAATATTCTCTGTCGGAAATTTGCTAGGCCCTATCTGTAATGTTATTAGAAAGTTTGTTGCTAAATTGCAATTTACGGCATCTAACGTTTTAAACGCCGTAACATTTGATCGATCTGCCGGAAACTAACTGTGCAGATGTTTAGATTTCGACGCACACCGCACACTAAAGCACTAAATTCTGTCAGTTGCACTCAATTAAAAAACCTGAATATAATCACGCTGCAAGAAACGAGTGACACAGGTCTTCAATTTCGCAGGCCACTGAACCCAAAATACCCATTATAACTCTTTAATCCACAGCTCGATCGCATGGGGGTCAGCATAGTAAAACTATTTTAAACATAGCGGTTAACTAAATACTTTGCTCGTTGATACAACTTTGACGCTACAGTGCGTTGGAAATATTTTTCACGCATTTGCGCTAGCGTATATGACTTTACTTTGTACAGTATTGGATAATATCGGTAGCTAATTACAAGCCAACATCCCACAAGTTCAATTTATGGTAGATCTGTCGTACAACCTCTGTACAGAATGTTGCGCCACAAATCCACGAAAAATAGAACTAAGTGCCAATAAATGTGAGCTCAACAGTGTGCCGTAGACGACGTCTTGCAGTTCATTATTTCGCCTGCAGCAGAGTGCACGTACAGTGTTGTTCTGCGATGCATTTATGCCCGGTCCCCACTTCACTTACGTTTGTTGGCGACGGCGGAAGACAGAGGCTGGTGCGGTTGTGGCGACTCAATTAAGGCAGAGTGAACGGAATGCAGGTTAAGTGCGACGGCATTGCTGCTGCTGTTCCTACTGTGATTTGCACTCGTTGCGGTAGGCGTTGTCTTTGTCAGTACAAAACCGTCACCGGCTATGGACAATACACATGCATCGGTTTGGATTTGGATTTATATATTTAGTCGGCAGGGCCCCCAAACTGGGGCATCGCACCGACGGGCTGTGGTGTGTGAACAACTTGCCCAAGGTTGTTACTTGAGAGTGCAGTGGTTAGGGATCGAACTCACGACCTCGCGGTCATTGGGTCCGACACGCTAACCACTAGACTACCAAGCCACACCACGCAAACGTTAAACATTTCCTGATCATCTTACTGTAATGCGCAGATAGTTTGTCTGTCTGTCTATCTGTCTGTCATGTTTGCCATACCCCTCTGCGCTTTCTATGTTGCACGGTCGCAGACCCCGACCGCGGCGTTTGAGTTCTTGGGCCGTAGGTACCTGTGCCCCCACCTTGCCTTCACCTCTACCCACGGACAGCCTGGGTGGTAAAGGATTGAATTTTCATGTAACAGAGTGGACCCGCCCGTCTTTTCTAGTAAAATCAATTGCACATTTGAATCAGTTAGCGTTACGATACGATTGAGGGTTATTATGCGCTTGTTTCGAATAAAGTAATATTCATATTTATTCGCCGTACTATGGTAAACAATGAGAGAAAAAGATAAACAAAATACTAAAAACACATCAACACAATAGAATGCACACTGCAGACAGGAAACGCAAATACAGACGTACAGACAAACAGAATGTCTGGATTATTTGACGGCGAGAACGTTGCAGAGAACGTTGTCTGGTTCATGGCATTTCACGTCAAACTTTCTGCAGCGCGTTGTCCACTGACCGCTTTGCAGATTAAAATTTTAAGGAAAAAAACTGCCGTCATTCTTTGGCAATTCAGTTTAAAATGATTTCTTGAAAAAAAAACGATGTATCTGATGTCAAAACTGCGCTGGACACTTACCAATGTTGTTGCTCTTGACATCTGCCCTGAAAAAAATATGCAACATCAGGAAGTCAAGTTACGCTAGCCATAACTGTAAATAAAAAAGAAACATAAAAATAGTTTTTGCGGTATAAATAGCTCATTTGGCGTTTTGCGGTTTACCTGGCCATGACAGTGACATAGTTGAAAATGATGTCATTTTTGTCATTTCACTAAAAAGCAGAATCGCTGATCGATGCTGCCACCGGGAGAGTCAAAAATCATTTTGTGCCCTACTTGGTAGCTTATTAGTCAACGTATCATACACAGTTGCTATGCAAAGCAATCTTTGCTAGCTGATTACTTACTTGTGTCTATCGTCATGGCTGTTGCCCGTCAGACAATTGACGTTACCTGCAGACACATGTCAAAAATCACACGTTAGACTAGTCCTAAACAAGACGATATGCACGCGATTTTTACCTATACAGTCTATCATCAAAGTTTTCTTTGTCTCAGTGACAATAAAAATAAATCTAAGTAAAAGAATTTACTACTATCCATTAGTAACGCATTATGGACTTTTTTGTGTATGTAATTACTTTGAATTGCCGTCATTTTAACATTGACCGTTCGATGTTTATTTTGAAAAAAAAACGAAAACGTCGGGAAAATAAAACACCGAAATATTTTTGTTTTTAAAGAATATTTTATAAAGCACTTCAAGTCAAATCAAATCAAATGTGTTTAATTTAGGCAGTTAGTGCAGTGCTAATAATTATATTAATGGTATAAAACTGTAGTTAGTATATAACGTACATAAAGGTAATATTAAAATATTTTTAAACATACAGAAACTGACACTTAACGTTTACAAACGTTTATTATATCTTTGGTAAAGTATTCGTTCGCGACGTTAGACCTAAATATTTTTGTGCTTCAGGTTATAGCCGGCCAAAAAGTAAAAACCAGGAGAAGACTTTTTATAAATGTTATCTTTATATTATGACATGTCACATAATATTACACAACTACTTATAAAACATTTGACACAGTAAACAGTATTCAATAAAAACTAAAGTAAAGATAGCCTCCTGCAGCACAACAGACTAGATGCAAAAAGTTTTTTTGCGGTAAAACTTTGAAAACAAACTAAAAACTGCAAAAATATTTTGGAGGATCCAATGAAAATTTTAGGGACGTAAGGCGTTTTACGAACGGACGGCAAATTTTAAAGCTGAATAGCGTTATGTTTTGATCGACGGCCTGAGACTGACTGTATCGGGAGTGTTTGGCTGCGAGCGTTCGTCGTCTTCTGACGAGTAGGACAGCGACAACGACAAGAAGTAACGTCACTGCCAGTATGGCGCTAACAATTGCCGCCACGGCACCACCGGATACAGACGACGACCGTGGCTTCCGTGGGTCTATACATCAACACACACACCCTCACATAGAAGACACACTGGATTGGAATCTACGCTTTAAAAGTGCTCAAGTCGATAGAGGGGGGAAAGGAAAGGGGAAGGAAAAGAAAAAAGGGGAAAAAAGACAAAGAAAGAGAGAAAAGAGAAGAAAAAGAAAGAGAAGGAAAAAAAGAAAGTAGAGTTCCCCCACCACTTCAATATTACTTTGATAACTGGCTATGGCCAAAACTCTCCGTGCAGTCTGTTTTTTTAGAATTGCCGAGAATGTTTTTAATGAGATTGCTGTGAAATTTTCTTTGAGACATTTCCCTTATTCTATTAGTTAAGCTCAGTTAAGATTATTTTGGCTGACATTTTCTGCCGAAATAAAGACAGGTTTTTAATTACGATTAGACCTGAAGTGTGGAAGGTGACGACACGGCTGGGTAGACTGCGGCGCGCCTGTACATCGGGTCTGCACGGCGCCGCGACACTGTACACTCGGAACTGATAGCTGGCACTGCGAGATGCTGTTGTCCAACGGTAGCTCGGGTGATTACTGGCGGCCACGCGCTCCGCCAAGGACACCCACTGCCCCAGTGTCCGGTACTCGACCATGTAACAGCCGACCACACTGACGTGCAGCGAATTGCGAACTGGTGGAGGCGGGGACCAGCTGATCAGTAGGCTGGTGCCCTGCCACCGAACTGTCACGTTGATCGGCGACGCCGGAATGTCCACATAAAGTGTTGGCGTGACCTTGGACAATAATGTCGTACCTTCAAAACATAAACAAAAAAAATGTAACAAGAAACCCAGCTGTCGCTGAGAGAGCCGACCGTACTGGTTGTCAGTGATCTTCAAGGTCATCTAAGGTCGGTGATTTTCATTTCGTCTGAAAGGGAGTATGCGATTTCTGTGATCAATAGCAACCTAGCGACCTATCTCGCACCGTTTAGCCACAATACATCCGTGACAGACGGAAGGACGACGGACAGACAGACGACAACCGTATCACAAGCTCTATTTTTATGTAAGTACTGTCAACTAAAATGTGTTTTAAGATGTTTCTTAGCCTAGAAGTTGCCGCGCTGCTGACGCATCTCGACTCATCGGGAAGATGGTCTCGCGCATGTAGACCGGCGTGGGAAAAGAAACAGAATTCAACGTGGTGGCGGCAGAGCCATTTGTTTTAGTGGTCTCCGCTGATTCATCGTGTCTACTTGGCATCGCTGATCTAGTCGCCAGCGGCCGGCGTCTAACCGGGAACTAGGCTCGGCTGCACTAGACTGCTGCATACCGATCACTTCATTGTGTTCCGAGGAGCGACCTAAACAGCGTACAAACAAAAGCTTCTCCGCACGATAAAAGCCCCTCTGACGACCTCGGCGCACAGGGACCGGACTTCGCCTGCCAAGTAATTTTAACTCAACTTTGAACTTTTTAATTTATACATTATTTCGCACAAAAGCACCACGAAACAGCACAGTTAGCACATAGGCCTACGGAAAGACTGACAAACAAAATGATTATACAGGATTAGATACAAAAACATAGCTTACTGATAAAACAGGTTGAGAGTCTACGGAGCTTAAAATCTGTCTATCAACCTGTGCTGTATGTGCTGTTTAACTTGGTTTCTGTTTGTTACTAGGCCTACTGCATGGCGTTTATGTCGGTTTAAAAAATCGGAAAGATAACGAGACACGTTTCCGCAGCACAGAAGCACAGCAGAACTTTTGACGGATTCCCCGTGTCACCCTGCAGTGAAGGGTTTTGCTCGTGCGGGGGCTTCGGACACTAACGTGAAACGGCGCCGACGCAACCAGCTAGCGTATCGTTGTATAAATCAGAGTCGACAACGCGAGCAGATTAGCGAACACAAGGGCAGACAGACACGGACGAACAGACAGACGAACAGGGAGACAAACAGAGCGACAGATTTAGCGATCACAGACTGACGAAGAGACCTGGTGGCACACGACAAAGAAGCCGACTTCCAGCGGCGACGTAAGTTATAAAGGTTGAGAGGCAGGAAACTGCAACTTTTCGACTGAAAGTTCCCACCGACTAAATATGGGTGCTCAAAATTTCAGTTTTCCATAAATCCTTTAAAATGGGAAACTTCAACTCCGAATTTCATAATTTTAGATAAAAATTTTGTAAGAAGAAAAAAAATTGCTAAAATTTGGGGGAGTTGGCTACGACGCTACTACGGACTTCTAAAAATCGGCGTGGGACGACTTTCTTAGCTACACGTCTATTTTTTTCGCCCAATTTCCCCTCTGTTTGTGTAACCATTTTTTCTCCTCGCTCTAAATGCTGTGGCGATCTTGAGGAGCGTCTAAAGTAAACGCCACGACGCACAAACCGGTTCATTCTGCAGTTGCAAAAAATGTCACAAATAAAACGTCTCTGAAGCGTGGCAGAAGGGACGACCTTTTCGCTCTTCACTTTTTTGTTTTTCCCCTTCTTCTCACTATTTCTCATCCACTCCCCAGTCTCTCGCTTTTTCTGAGTGTGAGCGATCGCCCGTACGGAGTGGCAGGAGAGTGGATATGATGCCGCGACACGCGGCAGTGAACTGATCAGACCAGCTGTCAATGTCGCTATCCGTTGTTGTTGTCATCACGTGACTTCGCCGTACGGTCACGTGACCCGTGGTGTCGCCGCTGCCCGAATGAATAGCCGTGTTCTGACAACCCAATCAGAGTCACTGCTGCATTCGCTGCGTGTTTCTGGATGCGCAGCACGTTGTCACTACATGTATCCTCGACTTTTCTTCCATTTACTAGCGCTAAAACAAAGCCAAAAAAGAAGGTTATTTTGTTAAAGGTCAGTCGAATTCAATCAGCTGGATTAGCCCTACCGTAAGAATATTGTAAACGAATTGGCCTACATGTCGCAAAAAGACTGAACAAAGCCCAAAGAGAAAATGATTAATTTCTGATGGCGATCCAGATTATTTTGTGGATTCCAGAATATTATCAAAGATTCTTTACCATTAGGTAATAGCAAAGTGTGCATAGCAAAGTGTCCTTTGTATTCGTCAGGTAACAGCACCATTCTCCCAACGTTTTAGATATTTGATGGCTTTTGGTTTTTCTCTTCAATCACATAACTGACAGCGAGATATCCGTAGATCGCAGTGTCCAGGACTGAGCGCTATGTGGCCACAATCTCGTTGTGTAATAAACTCGTCAAGACAGTGGCACAAATGCACTAAAACGCAAAATCGTTTATTCCAACTTTACATCAAACTGTTTCTACGTTTTTAGTTTTCTTCATCATTTTAGACAAGATTGTTTTCATAGTCCATTTTGCTGACCAATTCTAAAATTTTGCCCCGCTTAATTTAGCGTGTAGCTACGTATACCGTTGACGAAACTGTGACGACACGTAAAAAATACGGTTTTCGCTTCGTCAGCGATAAAGGTTAGCACTATCCTGTCCGAGCATTTAACACTGAACGGTCGTGCAGCCCGTCGTCATTAAGACGATGCTGCACTGATCCGTATTTAGTGTACTTCGCAGACGAGCAGATTCTGCGACGCAGTCGACGGAAACAACGAAAAAGTACAGCTCCGTACGTCAGTTGTAGCAGCTTTTACGCGCGTGAGCAATGGTATAACTAGCTATAGCGCATATTAGCTATGGTAATTCTGTCTTGGTGTCCATTCTGGTGTCTGTCACAACCCGGTACCGATCGGAGCCCAGGTGAGATAGAGACTTCTGATTTTCACCATATGATAGCTTGTAGCCTCTAGTATTTTGCGACAAAATTTCATGCCGCTGAGTAAAGAGGGTTCCCATAACGAAAGGACAAAAGAGGGGCAACCCCTAAAAAACGTTATTTCATCGCTATTGGCTTGTCTAGCATGAAAATGATTGCAGATGGGCGGGGACATGTTGCTTATGGTACAAGCACTGGCGACAAGCTACTTAGTAATGTCAACATCGATAACCTTGAATGACATTGAACCTTAAAAATGAGGGTTTTTAGTGATTTGTTTTGCAATTTCCGCCTGCAGAAGAGTGAATTGCGACGCAGTGAGTGGAAATAGACCAAGATTACCGGCAAGCAGAAACTACTATAAGCTCTCGCGCGTCTTGTGAGCATTAGCTCAGATTTCTTGTTTTATTTTATGCCCGCGAGTGCGTGGTCGCATCAGGAATTCTGTGGTGCTTGACCATGGGTTCTGGGATATAGAGGAGCACCGACCCTGAGGAGTCGTTCTCCCATTGTTTTTCCCGGAGGAAGTGTCCCCAATATTTTACTAAAATACGTTTACAGTTTCGTCTCCCGGAACAAATTTGCGACAATTCGCAAAGTGTTTTAATAACAAATTTCGTTGTACTTTCGTGCGTATTACAGTTTTAAAACAAATCGCAAAGCAAGCAATAAAGTTCAAGCAAGATGTTGCCTTACGCCATGAGTTCCAGGCTTCCGCCCATTTTTTCAGAACTATACACTCGTGATGGACGTATAATAGACAAAAGATCAACGCTGAATGCGTTTATCGACGGCTTCTAATGTCATACGTGGGCTAATGCGTCATATTTAATTAGACCATAAAAGTCACCATATACGAGCTTATACTATGATGCAAGGTCGTCGGTTCTATAGGTCGCGATCTCGTAGATATAGGCCTGCCAGTGAGCTCAACGCCATCACAGGACACATGCGCTGTTGCTATCGACACTGAGCAATGTTAGTAGCCTATTCTTTGTAGATTCGAACGATTTGGGCATCATTAGGTTAATTATATATCCCAATAGGCCTATCAGCCACGGATAACGCATATAAAAAATTCTACCAAAAATGTCTCTGCCGAAGAACGTAGGCCTAATTAATGTAATTATGTTTTGGGGTCTGTCCGTTTGCCTGTGTGCTTGCTAAACTGTCCGCTAGATTTCTGGAAAATAAAAGTTAAAGACGGATTTCTCTAAGCATTTTTGACCAGTAAATAGGATGTGACCCAAAAATAAAATAACTGGCTTTTATCGGCGATTTGTATCACGATCCAGATTCGGATATGGAGAGTTTGCAATATGCGCGTAGCAGCTATATTAAGTCCGTGGCGTTCGCCAGGTGGCAGCATTATTTTTCGACGGGAGTTTGAGATCTCTGATCACTTCTAGTTGTTCATAATGATAGTAAAAACAATGGCATTCGGACAGATTCAAGGAAGTTTATAGAAAACAATTATAAAAGGCCTTAGTTCTGGTCTTTTATCCAGCGGCCTGCTAAAGACTCGATGGCGTGATACGTAGTCAGTGCTAGTAATCGCACGCGATCTAGTTATCGAGCACGGGTCCTATGAGGAATCGAACTTGATTCCAGTCTACTTATAGGAAGGTTCTTTCACCATACCTCTCCCGTTCCGGTGTACTAACTATACGAGATTCAGTACAATGTCACCTAAATTGACGAGTGTAATTCTATCTACCGTGAGTTATATAACGACTGTTTTTAGCTTTTTAGTTTTCGTTGTACTTTTTTAAACTCACGAACTTTTATCGTTCGTTGTGTTCAACAGAGGTATGCTACCGGGAGGATGTGTCTGTTGATAATCTTTATTCACACAAAAGCAGTGTAAAGTGAACACAGACAGACAAAAAGTAAGACAAACAATAAACCTAAGTTATACAAACATAAAAAGCATACCAAACACAAGCTTTAAAATGTCCGTGAGAATGTTTACATACAGAATAAACTGAACATAATTTGCTAAACTCAAAAAAAAAACCAAGCACATTGTAAAAATATTGTGGACGGAAATAATGTGAATATTTTGTTTAAACAGAAAACATAATCTGCGTAAATCAAACACATATAGGATATACGACCATAGGCAGAATACCAAGACAATATTGCACATACAACAAATTAACCTCATCGTTCAATTTAAAGGTTTTATACAAGGCAGTTTTCTAAGTAACATACAGGGTTTATAGATTAGCATTAGAAATAGTAACATCTTCAAGACCATATAATAAAATGTCGTCAATGAAGATTAATATCTAAGCTATTTCATCATCATCATCATCATCATCATTGACACTGATTCTGATTCACACCTGTGGCAATGGCGCAATAACTTCACATTGTTTTAGATCAGATTGGATTAGACGCAAACAGATTGCTAGATTCACCTGCGTTGTTAATCGATGACGAAAGTGAAGTAAGGCGCTGTGGTGGCGGACGTTCGTTTGACGGATGACTTGAGTCGACTTCGTTCCGCCGTCGCTCTGTGTACGCCGTCCATGAAAAAAAAAACACGCACACACCATGCAGCGGCAGCAGCAATCAGCATTCATCATATAGGACAGCAACTTCAAGATCAAACTGCATCTGCTGCATCATTCTTCGCTCAGACTTCAAGTCCAAGCTCCACCACTGGACTTGATTTATTGTGGACTTGTTGGACTGACAAGATGCTTTGTTAAGATACCGCGGATTTGCTTGTACTAATAGAGGTTTTCGAATTGTTGTGAATTTCGGTACGTTCGTTTGCAGTCTGACAAAAAGTGAGGACGGAAGATTGTTTTACTGGTTTTTTTTAAAATTTAATTTCATGGCGTGCCGCATAACATTTATAAATAAACAAACTGGCACACTGGATAGTACATAACTATAAACTTAAAAGCAAATTAAAAACAGCAGTAATATTTTGGTGCTCCAATAACAGTTCTAGAGACACGTGTTTTAGGGACAACGGAAACCGAAAACACGCAGATTCTTACTCTGTGTTTTGCGGCACGTGCAACGAATCAAATGACAAATGAAAACAAGTGGAGTTTAGGCTACAATAGCCAGTTGGTCGGCAGACCACTGCAATAGATTCTGACGTCGTTTAACAGCTAATCAGCGATATCGCAGATTATTAGCCTACGTCGCATGACAAAAGTTGTCGAACGTTGATCGGAAAACGTTCCGCTTGCGACGCAATTTTTTCGTGTCTCAGACGACATACCGTCTGTGAATAAAAAATCGTCGCCCTGAATGCTACTGAAATGTTTACAGCTCCACGCTTTAAGACGACTTTTTTCTGCAGCTCTTTAACGTCGCAGCTATTTCCAGTCTCAGAACCGCACTTAATGGCGATTTTCCGTTCGGCTGCGGTGCTAATTCCAAACGATTTTATGTTCCCCGCAATTAGTTACCGGTGCTGCGCCGCAGCTCTAAATATCTTCTAATCAACGTTCTAACGAAATTATGCACACAAGCATGTTTTTCCATTTTCCGACTATATTTTTTGATTGTATGCAGTCAGACTGGCTCAAATTGATGCACACTGCAAACGACAGAGGTAAAGTGTCATTAGAAGGACATTACACTATTATTAGCACGATGTCAATGTAGGCTTATGTTATGACGGATTGAGACCATTATACAGCATTGCGTTTTTTTCTTTCCGTGCTGAATTTTCTGTGTACTAGTTTCACTTGTAGGAAAAAATATATCCACCTTTCATATGCGTTAGCAATTAGCAATAATACTTTATAATGAGACAAACTTAGAATTTGACTTTTAGACTTCAAGTGAACCCCACATTCTTGACACTATGCTGTTATAGCACATGGCGTTGCGAGATAAGGTTCTTGGTGCTTTTTATATCTCATTAATGAGCGTCATTTACGCGCGCAGCTATACCGTTACAGCGTGCGGTCTTCTTTCTATTAGCTAGAGCTATTTTGGTCTTAGATTTAGTCAGGGGCACCTACTTCTGCATCCCCGAATTGCACCCGTTAATTGGCTCATTCTGCAATTGCACAAATCCCTCAGAAAGGTGCACGTTTTCTCCCTTGTTTTCTCTTTTCGTCTCCGCTTATTTATTTATTTGTTGGAGCTCTTCCGCACCGTCGATGTTGAAAGATTCAGCCTGGACCTGCAAAACCCTTTTAAATGCAAGCTACAAGAAAGCTAAATTCTGTAAAAACGTGTTTGAGAAATAAGCCTATGGCATTTTGTGTACATATCAATACTTTATATCAATATTCGTAAACGACTAAACATTCACTTTCTTCTATGATAGCACTAGCACATTTGTTCCAGAGCTCTGTCAGCTAATGTCTAAACGATGACGGTTAGATAACCTTCAATGAGGCTTAATCTCGTTGAATGTATGCGTTATGCCGATCAATCGCTATAGTTTAGACAACATGATAGGTTAAGCTGTTAATTGTGATAAACGACGACAGAGTCTAACAAGCTCTGGACAGCTGAGATAGCCAGTGAATAAATCAAACGGATCGTCCAGCAGCATTACTTTACGTTACTGGAATATTTCTGCTATAATCGTAACAGTATACTATTGGAGAAAAATAAACAAAAACGAAAGTAATATGATGAAAAAGGAAATCGCTGATCGGTGCTACCCCTGTCAGTCACAAGTGGGCAAATGCAAACTGTGGCCAGGAGCTTCAGTCACCACATTTTCCTTGCCATCACAGATGCAATCTAACCCCATCTAACGCAATACAGTGTGTCAGTAGATCTCGCAAGTGCAGCTGCCAAAAGGCATCTGAATCCGTAAAACGGTTTAAGCAGAGTGCACGAATGTGACAGACGACAGACCACGCTACGAAGTAATGGGTAATTATAGGCGGAATTGCGATTTCACCTAAAAGTAATCGAAAAAACACCGTTAGTCACATTTAATCAAATATAGGCCATTTTCAAAAATAATTCACTGCTGGGAAATGCGCAATGCAGCACTCGTCATTGGCGCCACGGGCCGAGTCTCAAACGCGTCGCCGCATTATCGCACGAACGCCATTTCGGTTTTTTTTTGCAAATTTGTGCGCTGCAGAAATGAACGTAGGCTTATAGCCTTATTACATGAAAGTCCATAGTCCGAACAGAAAGCGACGGCTACAGATCTAAAACGTCCTGCCGTCGCAGCCTACACTGCGCGATGTCATTCGACAACAATTTCACTTACTTGCAAACGTATCCCACAGTGTAACTAAGTAAATGAGTAAAACGTATAAATTTATACAGCGCATAACGTTTAAAAACCTCCAAATTTAATGCGCTAACCGAATCGCCCCGTCAGCGATTTATTCCGGCCTAATTCTGAATATTTTGCGCTGGGACTATGCCGCAGATGTTATGCTGGCTCCAAGGAGTAAAAAGCCAATGCTGTGTATTTGTGTAGTTACGTTCCAATTAACCCAATATACGGCCACGATACATCAACGTTATCAAAAGACGGACGGACGGACAACTTAATGAACTTATAATAGCAGTATTGCGCCCTTCACAACAGCTTACAGTATACGAAGACGACGATGATGAATGATCTGCACTGGAAAAATGACAAGCCAGTTTAATTTGGCACATAAACTAAAAAAACTGAAATTGTTTTAAACGAAACTGAAATGAGGGAAATTAAAATGGAAAGTACTGTTACGTAAGGTTAAAACCTTAAAAAATCTAGAAACTGTCAGTTAACATTTAAACATTTTAAATGCTGAAATTGCGGCGCATTGTGGCTAACTGTTAGTTTGAGCATTTAAGCTATCTTACTTACTTATGGAAGAGATAGAGGTATTACGCTGTAGCTCTGTCAAAATATGACAACTGGGTGAATAAATGCTGAGCAATTAAATACCGGCGGGTGAGGTTTTGGCAAACACGGTCGGACTACGCATTTCGCTGTCGGACGTCGGCGGACTGTTGGCGTGTTGTCGCGACGCAGACACTGAGAACTGGTACTCGGTGTCGGGCAGTAGATTGAACACGATCACACGGCACACCTGTGGGTCTGACGGCAACTGCCAGCGCCGCCATGTTGAGTTACTATTTCTTACAAGCGGAGCGTACCTACACGATCAGCATGCACTAGATACCGCACTGCTAGATCGGATAAGCGAGTACGCAGTACGATCTTATACAAACTAATCTAGACTGTGAGATATCGTTACTCGCACTTAAACTGTACGCTCAGAGGGCACAGGCTACACCGTCGTTTACTTCATGAGGCACGACTGCAACCAAAAGTTGTGAAAACAGTCGGAACGCTGAAAATGCAAGTACGGAAAATGCAAGTACAAGTCTGTAAATATTTTTCGTGGAAATTAAAATTAAATCTATTAAGCGCTTGTTAAACGAAATTTAAAAAACTAAGCAAAATCTGCAATTTTTACACGATCAAGGAAACATCGAGCAATCATCGAGCAACATCCAGCAAATGCATTCAAAATACACGTGCACGACGTGTTCTCTAATTGCTCGATGTTTGCTCGATGTTTGCTTGATCGTGTAAACGGGGTATTACGCTGTTGGAAATGAGAAGGAAGAAAATGTCAGCGACTACGTGACATGAAAGCGAAGGAATGAGTGAATAAAACACACTGCTTCGTTCATACCAGACGACATGGTGAAGCGGATGACCGGAGTCGAAGGCAGGCTTCCATCGAATAGTCGCCGTCGTATCTTCCATCTCAACGGTAACGTTGTACGGACCGTGACGAGACCCCTCTATACATGCACAATTGCACATACATCTGTGTGTCTACTTCACTAAGTAATCGTGAATGTTATATACCACTCTTGACACAACAGTCCGACTTATTAGTGCATTATAATGGACCGTGCCCGAAAAAAAACCAACACTTTCCCCTGAATAACTTCAACAAACGTCCGCACTAGTAACTGACAAAAAAATTTCGAAAGCGAATTTGACACGTTTCTAGTGAAACGTGTCATTGGGATAATGTGCGGCAAAAAATTGTTACAAAAAAACATATGTTTAAATTTGTTAAAATTATTTAGGAAAAACTGTTTGTTTCTTTTTTTCACACACGGTGCATAAATCAGTTGCGGAAGCAGCTAAAGTAGAATGAAGGTTTTTGATGTGGGCAGCAATCTGTTTCTATGGACACTTGGACCGCAGACGAAAAAAGCGCGCTTTTTGAACTAAGTCCCTGTCTTCACTTAAGCACAAACTCTACAAATTCGATCTGTCTTGGACTCGCGGTGCAACAAGCTGTACAACAAGTTGACAGCAAATCAAAACAATGCACGGACTTCACGCATTAGTGCACATGGGGTCTGCTCCGGTGCGTGGTCATAAAACAATTTACTCCTTATCTTTTCTATTCGCACTATTCAGTACGAACGTCGTTTTTAAAAATAATATTAGTTATTCCGAGAAGTTGAGTTTGTGCACGTGAGTCCCCTAATTTCGGTCCGCGGGCCATGTTGTCATGAGGTCCGTGACGTAAACAGAAAGGTGATAAAATATCACAACAACCTGCCTCGTTACAGCACGATACCTTAATCTTAATCGCCTTATGTCCCACTGATATACCCGGTAGCGGTTTAAGACAGCGTTTAATACGACGGTGAGGCCGGGCGTTATCCTTGGCTAAAAATTAAGCTGCAATTTGTGCTGGACTGCTTCAGGTGTAGCTGTATTTTTTCAGTTGTCGTATTTTGATAGAGCTACGGTGTACTGTAATAATCAGCGTACGCAGCGCCTCTCCGGAGGCGTGCACAAAGCGACAGAAATAAACTGAACTAAAGTGAATTGAAAACTCCGTGTAAACAAGAAGCCCAGCTGTCGCCAGGATAGCCGATCTTACTGGTTGTCAATTACTTTCAAGATCATCCAAGGTCAATGATTTTCATCTAATCTGAAAGGGAGTATGTTATTTCCTATTGGTGATTAGTAGTTACCTTGACCCTATCTCTCACCATTTCCGAGATACGGCCACTTATAGTTTAAAAGGTCTGTTGAAAATTGCGGCCAAATCGCTGCAGATAGAGATATGTTACTATTGAGAGCCTATAGGAAGACGTGACTTACCGTTTAGCCACAATACCGCACGATTGGCATACCATAGTGCGTTAAAATCCTTCAAGATCATTCCAGGTAAATAATTTTCATGTCGCTTGAAAGCCAACATGCGACCTCGTATTAGTGATCAGTAATAACCTAGGCCCTATCTAACACCGTTTAGCCATAATGCATCCGTTACAGACAGACAAACGGAGGACGACTGATAGACGGCAACTCGTACCATAAGCTCGACCGTTACTTAAGTAGGCTACGGTTGGTTACAAAGTAGCGCAAACGTACGTACGTTCAATGATGAGCAGAGTGGACGTGACGACCGTAGCTACACTGTTAGTGGCGACACACTCGTATATCCCGGCGTCGACATTTTCCAACCTGGCCAGGGTCAGGTTGCCCGCCTCCTGCAAAGTTCTTCTAACGGACGGGAACGCACCATCACTCTGATCACGGCAAACGCACGCACAATGCATGACCTTGTTGATTAATTAACAGCTTAGACCTAGTCATAGCACTTGAATTCAAAACATTATCGTCAGCAGTTGTTACGATTGTGAACATTGTAGTTTGCATGCAAGACTGCGTAAATCATTTACTACAGTGTCTCAGTGAATTCGCGAGCACATGTTAGACACTTGAATAGGCTAGGGTCTAATTGCTGAAGCTGCTGAACAAAACTGGCATAGAGAATACTACAGTTAGTTTTTAGTCAAATTGTTATTTTTTTTCAACGTTAATCACTAAATCCATGCCAGATCAGTACAGTCGGAAAGAAACTTGTTAACAGAAAAGTCAGTAACGTTTAGGCCTGTTAATGTGTCAAAAACACAAAAAAATGTAGAAAGACACGAAACTTAGGAAAACAATACAGTAGGCTATACGTATATATAAGAAGTTGTGCCAACAGAATATAGTAGCAATCACTAAAAGTAACGGGAAAAATACACAACGAACATCACTGACTACAGAGCAGTCAAACGTCTTTATAGAGGTAATTATCGACAATGAATCTAATGTATATGACTGAAGTATGCAGACCCTTCTCCACGTGATGGTAGGCGAAGGTTCGCCGACTGCGGAACAAGGTATTACAACGGTCTGCTGCGGCTGTAACTGGTAGAACGGCGGTGGACGAATGACGAAATACGGCGGGTCTGCAACACACCATTGATACGCAACATTGATAACATTGATCAATCAATCGAACTTTTTCATTCGTCAAAGCAGTAATACCTACTGCTAGGTCTACTGGTTAGTTTGTTGGTTCAGACTGTCCAGGAAACAATCGTGACATCATTTTGGTGAAAAAATCTTTTGTCAGTTACCAGTTAATGTTCTTATCAAGGTATTTCTTAAGGGGGATGGGGATTTCAAAGTACCGATGAGCAGATGTTCACGATCAAACACGTTACACAGAGTCATCCTGACTGCTGCTGGAAATAATGAAAAGTGAAAACCATCTGAGCGGTTGGGTCTCCGCCCAGAACCCAACTGGAAGAGCAAGCAGAGTTTCTTCCAAAATCTCCCGGCGAAGAATCGATGTTTTGCATGAACAACGCGGCAGCAGAAATGTGTTGCGTAGAACCATTTAACAGTTCACGTTGGGATATAGGACAGTTAGTAGAACACCTTGTCTAGATTCATTGACACTTTTTTTCTATGGTCCACCGAAACGTAAAACGCTTAACTAATAGCGGATGTAACTTGATGAATTACAATTGCTTTCAGTCACAATTTCAACCTGTGAGTTTATTCAAAAAAAAGTCGTGCACAGAATATCGAACTAGCGGTAGTGGAGTTTGGCCGTAGGGACACTGAGCCGAGGAAAAGCCTGCTAATAGGGTTCTTACATGTGACTGGACAAAGCCGAATTGAAACAGACGTGTGACTGACAGCGGTCGCTTGCAGACACACGGACAGACTTATACCGACGACGTCACATGCAGATGTCTTCGCATTTCTTCCGCGTGGCGGCGCTCACGTCGCCGCCAATAATACATCCGGGCAGCTAGCGGCCGGTGCCGTCACAGATCTCACGTGGTACGACAAGACACGTGACCGCCACAATGGCGTCGTAGTCGTGCGCATGCGCAGACGACTAGAACAGCGTGGTTTCCGTTTCGTCCAACAACGCATGCAACGGACACAACGCAAGAATAGAAACCACTTCTATCCTTGCATTTGCTACCCATTTCTACGTGGCGTGTCTGTCGTCTGTCGCATTCGTGCACTCTGCTTAAGCAGAGTTCCACGAACTTATTTAGCAGTTACACTACTTGTGGGGTCCAATGGTAGCCTACACTGTTTCAGATGAAGGTCTCTGACCCCCCGAGGGGACGGGGAAATTCGGGTGTCAAACCCTCAGCCAAAAAGCGCAATTGCAAATTGCAGCCATGCTGCCTTATGCCACATTACGTTTTGTCCTTGTTGTAGGCCCTACTTATTTGGCTGAATAAAAATTTTCACATTTTCTTTCTGCAGTGTAATTTGGACGACGTTTACGGTTTACGTGGGAACCGGTTGGATATTGCGGACATCAGCACAAGGTGCCATGCAGAATCGATCCACCACCGCGACTAGACAGACGACACGCGTTGTCACCGTTCCTCGGAGATATTATCCACTAGTCTCAGCGTAGCCCATAGACCTGGACAGACTCGACAGCCTTGAATGGCGTCATGACGTCACCAACATGTCAACAGACTGAAGCTCCACGACGAATGACGCAAAAATACGAGGATGGATGCGTGGCTTTACTGCGCTAATTTCACACATAACGGATGAAATAAAACCTTATGAATTACCCAGAACTGGGTACTCCGGCAGAAGAACCAATGATTCGTTGGCATGAATTATACTGGCAGTACGGTATACATAAACGGTCATTCAGCAATAAAATAGCTGCTGCGCTTTTCCTGTGCTACAACTGCATCGCATTGTACTTGGATATATTATTGTATTACATATCTGTTTTTCTGTCTGTCTGGGCTTAATTGTACTGACTTATTGACGAATTAAAGTAGTCATTATGCAATTTGCGCCACAGCCAACTGTACACTAGAAAGTGCCATGCGCTCTTAAAGTGGCGATGTCAAATATTTCAACATGCTGCGGACTTGTTATAAAACAAATCTGCAACAAATTACATCGGTAAGTCCGAACGAACATATTTAGTTTCCGAATTGTAAATTTATTAAACTTTTCGTATGAGGACATTTTATCTGCTCCGACTGTTAATAGTTTGAAGACTCGGTTAGATCGGCACTGCTCTCATCTACGTTACACACTATAACTAAACAGATGTTGAAGCTTAAAAAATCAGTCTAAAGGTCGAACTAGCCTATCTTGGCTGCACCACCGGTACTGCTAAGCCTACAAAATTACAAATCACGGATGCACGGGTTGACAGTAAAATTTACGCTGAACAAAACACGTGTCAACTGAAAACCTATCTTTTCAGACAAGTCTACACTGCATGATTCCTCTGAGAACGTTGTTAAAGAGTGTAACCCTGTAACTGTAACTGTAACTGTCAACAGACTTAGTCAACAATTACAGTATAAAGCACCAATACTTTTTTAAATTTTTAGTTGTACAGCATAGGCCTACTGTACAACAAACCTGTGGAAGATCGAAACAAGTGAAGTTTTGGCTTTACATACATCGTAAGAAGGCGTCGATAATGTTTGTGTCTTTGACGTAACTAATGTGCACCCTCACCAAATACGTCGCAAACGTGCCCGTCAACCGAAGACACATCGCTACATCGCTTGCACGATTAACCAGCACATTTCTTACATATCGTCGTGTCATAATTGTTTTAAATATGTTTTTTATGTTTAGTTTTTTCAGTGGCGTCATTACAGTAAATCACTAGGGGGTCTGAGTAATCTTTGGGGTCTCAATCCACATAACGTATTGTTCTTGTAGCAGTAACACTGTTTCAAAGATACGAATTACAGGAAAAAAATTAAAATCATAAATCTTTTAGGGGTCCGTAGACTTCCCAGCCCTCTCTAAACGACGCCCCTTAGCTTTTTTGGCTTTGTCTCTGTGCCAACTGTTATTTTAGCTACTTTCCGCAAATATGATATTAGAACATATTATAACAAACACCGTCAATGATGTGTAACAATGTGCCTTTTAATCGTGCAGGCAAGTGTTCGCCATTTAAGCGGCGTCCATCGATTTTTACCTAGCAACAACCGCCGACTACGTACGATACGTAAGAGGCGATCGATAGTCAATAATGCAACAGCTGACAAGAGCACTTTTCACTAGCGACGACATCTGCGCCCACCATCACAGCACAGATTGATCCGCGCCGTCTGAGTGACATACCGACGACATAGCTATACTGCCTATGATATGCTCAACAGTCATCAGGTCTCGCTAATTGACGTTTCCTTCACGAATAGACAAACACGAAGCGATCAAATATCTCAGACATTAACCGAGAATGGCGCTGCCACCTGGCAAACACAAAGGACTGAAAAATTAACGAAAGTAAAATTTAAAACCAATCAGTGCAACGTCAGAAATTTCGTTGACTGCTAATCGTACACGGGTCGTGAATCCTAATCGAATCAAACTTCACTGAAAAAAATTACGGATTAAAGATCAAGCGGATACTTGATATTGTGCCGCTTACATGAGTCAAGCAAAACTGGTGATCAGGAGTGTTTTAGCGTACGTTTATGGGAAATGACAGCAGATTGGTACGAGCTGATGCACTTGTCTGAAATATCTGCGAGACTGTACTTTGGCTTACATACCGATGTGAAGGTTCCACAATGTTCGCAATCAGGAAATCGTATAACATATTTATTAAAGGGTATAGCGTACTGCGTGACTTCAGCAGTAATTGCCGAAGATGCAGACGCTTCTGGTTGGATGCTGACTGTGTATATCGCCCAATCTCCACTTACTTTAAGTTGTTGTAAATTTGTACAGTTGTGCAACAAGCTGTAGCCTACAGCAAAAAACTGAGAAAATCTGCAGTAAGTCGGAAGTGTACAGCAACTCTACAAAAGTCGAAAGCCCATAGTGCATTATATAAACATGTCAATTAAGAAGCCATACAGTTTGTTTAAAGAATTGTGTTCCACGATAAATCAAAACAGTGGAGTTCGGACTTAAATACAGTGCAAAACGCAGCTGCATTTAGCAGCATTTAACGATCCCGGAAGAGACGCTAACGCCATCTAGCGTGCACGTCCGTCTTTAGCGCGGACTACCGTACCACGCATCTCATTCAGTTTAAACTCTGTTACGTCGGTCCGACATTCAAACAAAATTGACGGACATTCTCGAACGCAGACTGGGAACAGTGGTCAACTGCCGTGTGCATGGATTTAGAGCTTTACTCCATCGTTAAGCGGTGTTTCCATCCGAGGCCACTCAAGCAACGTACGCAACCTACTCACGAATGTATGTAACAACAAACGCAGTGAACGCAGAGAAAGCACGTAACAAACGCAGCTCACGCAACGGCCTTGGCCTTGCGTTGGTGATTCGTCAAACTTAATTACCTAATGCGATTAACGTCAAGGTCAACAATGTGAGCAAGTTTTACGGAAAGTAAAGGCATCCATATCTGTAGTTGAGTTTACGTAACCGCAGCCCCATGTGTCGAAGCGCACACCGCGTGATGCGTTTCTTTATGTTTACAACTGTGCCCAACGTGTCGTTACAACCTTGCGATCAATAGTTCATCGTTTAAACCTCGTAAGTTGATCAGTTGATCAGTTCGAGAAAGCAGTGTCAGAGCTGAACGTGATTTGATTAAAATCTATTTAGAGTCTCGCGGTCGACAGTCACTAGCAGTCTGAGTTTGGTGTTGCCCCTATGCACTCCTAGCGTTGCCAGTTAGTCGAGTCTGCGAATCAATCGGTCACCACTGACTGCCATTCAGTGCAAGGGCTACTCGTCAGCCACGAGCGAACACATCGTGCCTGGCACTGCCGATAAACCTGACAATACGTGACTTCATTTGAACCGCGGCGTGATCATCACTCTACTGTACGGACGAACCAATCAATCAATCAATCAATCAATCAGCCAATGCTTTATTTGCTTTAGCAGCACAAAAATTTAACAAAAATATAACTTATGTAGGCCTATCAAAACTAAAAGCAAGTAATTTGAGAAAAAATCATGAGACGCGCGACAGCCGATAGAAATTCTTGTTGACTGGTTGCCCCGGTCGTAGTGGTCTATTTCATTTATTTCGTCGCAATTTACTCTTGAGGTGTGCACCGCAGGCGCAAATTGCAAAAAGCACCAAAACCCCATATTTATTTCCATTGCCCATAGTCTCTAAAAGTATTCATTTACTTGACAGACTGCCATAAAGAGTGCAAGGCCGACGTCGACGCAACAGGGTCCGTAGTGTATTGTAAGATCTTCGAATGCTCACAAACCCCAGTCGGGATTTCAACTCCGTTAAATATTTACACGGACACATAAAAACTGCGTTATATAACATACAACTAAGAAACTGGGCCGGAGCTGTTAGCGGTGTATCGCTTGGGGGTATTTTGCTTGCACGGCTTCTCGACTGGACTGGACTCGACACAAAACGGTGTGAAGCTATAGGCTATGCTATTCTCTCTCTCTCGACACAGAAGTCATTACATTAACATTGTGCGTTAGATATATACTGTCAAAGCTTATAAATATTCAGATTTTACTGTATGAACCGTTGCCATTCTAATCGTTTAAAGGCAGGACCGTGCACAATGTATACAGCGCTAAAATGGACATTTTTGGCCCAACCAGATACTCATCAAACTACTGTACTGCAATTTTAACTTACCTGAATACCTATACTTCGTTCTGTTTCACCACAGTATAAGAGTTATAACAGCCCATGACCTTACTCCAGCCAAGCGGGACGACTGATACATTGCTCGGGTCTTTGTACAGCACCATTTTCAGGCAAAACTCGCCGTCGATCACAGTCATAAAATAGATACCTTTTAACACACACACTCGCATAATACATTGTAGACCGCGTTGAAAACCTATACATAATGTCCTCAACGTTGTAATAAAAGCTACGTTTTTGCAGCTTGCATGTATATTGCATATGCTTATTTCGCGCACGCAAAGACCACTAGAGGAGAAAGCATGTCATTGATTGTTCGTGAATCGGCACTGTGCCACGTCGTATTTTGCGTGTGCAAAATGGAGCGACACAATTCCCTGTAGAATCACGGTTCTTCAGCGAAGACTTTTGAGTCTTTCATCAGCCACACATCGACAGCAGCATCAGCTACGGCTGCTGCGTGCCTTCGAGTTGGCTGATCAATCACTTCTGAAGCCATTACGCTATTATTAAACGCTTCTCTCATATACGTCTGTTTAATGTCGATTCGTATCAATCCGATTGATCTCATGGGAACTGAGGCGCGTTTCGCATTTTGTATTTTTTTGAGAATTTCTGAGATTCTCTGAAAATATTTGAGATGCTGCGTAGAATTCGCGTTTTGCACCTGCCTTTTTTCTGAGATTCTCAGAGAATCTCTGAAAATCTCAGAGAAATAAAAAGTGCGAAACGCGCCTCTGGTGTTAAACATTTCAGCAGCAACTTTACTAGGATACTATCCGCACATCTAAGTCTTATTTGGTCTCTCAGAATATTCGTATTTCAAGGTATAGTTATTCTGCTATTTAGTTTTGGGCAGCATGTTAATTTTCTACACAAAAGTAGCGGCTAAAGCATGCATGCATAAACCCATTATGGTTTATCCGCGCAATTTTATTGAGTTATAAGCCGGTCTCGGTCCGTACCAGAAAAACAGAGAGACGAGCTAAGGTATACGGAAGCCGTGCTTTTGGACATGCCGGTCCATCTGCTTCAAACGCTCTGCCGAACACTCTCAAATGCAGTTCACACTGTTTACCTACTTTCAGACGTCATCTAAAACATTTACTTCTCGTTTTACTAGCACATCGAGCGCGATCGAGGTTGCTACAGCTAACGCGCTATACACAGTACTTATTTACTTACTTACAAGTACGTACGGGCAAGACGCATAATGCGGCCTATTAAAAGTCCCAACTTAGGACGGTTGCATAGCAACAATGACTTCAGAGAGAGGAGGATCATCACAGTGATGACGGAATGCTTGTTAAGTGGCCTGCACCGGCGCGGAAATTTATATGGCAGTGCATGCTTTGCAGCGGTCAGTCCAGACAGGCTACAGCAGTCATGCTCGTCGATAAATCGCGTTCAGTGTTCGACTAATGGCTGCTCGGGTCACACTGCCGGGCACCGCGGTCTCCCAGAACGAACCGTGCGACGCTTGGCTGCCAACGAACGACAGGGGGAGAGATCGGCTTAAAATAGTCTATGCAGCCGCGGCCGGCGGCGCCTTGCTCACCGATCAGCGACATCTTCGGCACTTCAAACGTTTCATCGGTGCTTGACATTGACTTTGACGTTTGAGCTAGACCGTCGCAGTTTGCCACCGTTCTCGTCATCAGAACCTTAGAGCAATAATTTGTCAAGATGATCAAGATGATTTGGCTGTTCATTCTTCTATGATGCTATCTTTGCGGGGATGTTAACTCTGTAAACTTTATTTTGCTTACGAGTATTTTATTGTCAATTGCTGCTTTTCTCAACTGCCATCTCGGACAAACTTGAGGCGGCAGAAAGTTGTAATTTTTCGACAAGCAGCTGCAAACTACCGTCAGAAACGATTATGGATGCTCAACATTTTAATTTTGCCGTAATGTCACCAATTTTAAATTTTTGACAGGAAATTATTTATAAGGCTTGAAATTAAAAAAAAGATTGCTTCCCCCAGCTGCTGCTACGACGCTACTAAATGTATACGTAACGTAACGTAAAGTCCTTCCCGAGCCTTACGGCCCATAGGGCGGCGCTGATCTCCATTTTCTAAGGCCCTCAGCCAGACACCAGTTTTTACTCTGCGAGACCACGGATACGGGGCCAGTGTATCGCGCTGTGTGCCTGTTTACGTCCCAGCGGTGAAGCCGGTACCAAATTATACTGCTTGATGACAGAGGCTCGGTAGTCTAACGGTAATGTGTCGGACTTGTAATCCTGAGGTAACTCAGAGGCGCAGGTTCGACTCCGCACCGCGACACTGCCGGGTAACGATCTTAGACTAAATGTATAGGTGTAATAATTTGCTGTATAGACTTTCGACTTTTTGTGGATTTGTTGGAACACTGTTGCACATTTGTTGTACAACACGTTTTATGCGAAACTTGAACAACCACAGAGCAAAGCGTTGTAAGCGGAGTCTAGTCTTTATCAAACAAACTTTCTCCACTCTTGGCCGTTATTCTAAACTCGCCTGGAAGCATGATGAATGACTATTTGCATGCTGGCGATAGCCTAATAAGGACGGCGTGATGGCGAATGGTATGGGGTCATAGGTCAAGAGGTCATGTTTGACCTCTGTATCGTGCATTCGTTGTCACGTAACGGCTGCTGGCACACACAAACTATTGTGTCACTGAGCAATGATTAAAATATCCAATATGGCAAGGATAGGCCTAAATATCGTAAATTGAGGACAGAATTATGCATACTGGTCCAAGCATAGTGTCGTACCTTGAGACATATGACTGTAGGTGTGCAATTTGGTAAATTAACTTTGGCAGCAGCAGCATCAACAGCATCCCGCGATGCATTATTATCATCATCATCATCGTCGTCGTCGTCAATGCGTTATGCGCATAAATTGGTTTAGCGCTCGCCGCCGCGTCACACACAGTGCGTTGCCGTCGCAGTCGCATTAGCACAGAAACAAGGCACAATATGAACATAGCACAGACAAGATAATTAAACACATCGTCGTTCCTGGCTTCGTTGGTGGTCTAATACCATAGACACCGACTCCACGGGGGCAGTTGCCCCCACAGCCGAAAACGTCTGGGGTCGACGCTCCCACAGAGCAACGTTTGAAACCGTATTGACTGAGCCAATTCTGACACCTCGGCGTCTGATTCAGCCTTAATGAAAGTCGCCGTTTTCTACATCCAATCGAAAGCGAACAGCAAAAGTGCAGATGTGCCATTGCGGACGTGGTTAAAAGTGTACAATTTCAGCTTTAAAATGTGTCAAGATTGTTCGACGGTTGCATTTTTATTATGTTTTACAATGACAGCCACGCATTTTGTTAGTGGTGCTTAGAAAAAATTTTTTGCAGACCCGGTAGTCAGGTTTTAAAACGTAGAAAGAAAATAAAAAGAGAAATGTGGAATAAATGTATAAAAAGAAAAAGAAAAGTGAAAAATGGAAACAAGAAAGTAAAGAAAACCCGAGGTCGCCTCTATGTCGGCGCATATATATCATCTTACAAAATCATGTCATTATCTTTTGGTGCTGATTTCTGTTGCATAGCGTCACAGTCGCATCGTTGGACGTCGTCCATCGGTAGTGTTGTCTAATTTCATATCGATCATCCATGCCACTCGGCTAGCCTCGCACTTTACATTATATCACTAACAAGATGCGTTCACTACTCAACAACTCTCTCCTATTGTCATTGTTTACTGCGTTAGGATTCATCACATTCATCTTTAAATACGAATTAAAAATAACGTGTAAAATTGAATTACCAACAAGGGTGACAATTTCTATAAAAGTAAGTGATAAAACGCATTAGAAACAAACATACCAGTCACACAAGCAGTGTGCGTGAAAGTAACAGCGTACTACTTCCTGGAGCATTAAGATTAAGAAAAAATTACTTATGTAGAAACTTCTTAAATGATTAAGTTTTCACATTATAACGTCGTTGTTACCTTTTTGATTATGATGTTGCAAGTTGCGATCAAAACAAATTTCATGCAAATACGTCAATACACGCAAATGTCGTTTACCTGGTCTACCTCTCTAGAATAATGTCAGGTTAAAGTGCGGTCACACTAGCGGTCTGGACGGCCGAGCAGACCACTATATAGTGTGACCGCACCTTAAGTCCGGAACCCTAGCAAGGAGTCTCTGTATTACTATAACATGTATAGCATTAAGCGGTCGCTCTGAAAGCATCAGCGATGACACCGGCTATTTTGACAGTTATGTCATAGCGTGGTCTATTAGCCTGTTACACTCGTGCTAAAGTCGTTGCCTGAATAAGATACAATTTAGTAGGGACATTCGCATGGCCGCAAGTAACACTGTGTCAAACAGCGGGTCGGTCTCCTTGCGGGAAAGAAAAATTTGGTGGTCGAAAGCTACAGTCGATATTTGCATTGCAAGTGGCAAACGTAGTTCCAATGATTGTGACGCCAGCCCTTCCAAAGAAGTTTCCAGGAAAGCAACATCGGTCGTCGAAACGTCAACAAATCTGATAGGTCAAAGGCTGGAAAATCATACGATGAATTTATACAGCTAATAAATATTCATTGTCACTGCGTCCGTATTTCCCAAAGGACCTGAAGCGAACGACCAAGGCATCTTCCTGTCACGTCTCGGACATGCCGAACTGGACAACGCCTGCCGGGTACGTACGGGCTTATATACGTCGCCGCTAACACTGCAGCTAGGCCTTGCATGGCGCGGACAAGATACGGGACGACCCGTGGTCAGAGGAAGTGATATAAGTCGAGCCAGGTTCAAGCTGGCTCGTAAATTACGCGACGCACGCAAGGGAAAAACGCTTGTCGACGCTTTCTCGAGTTCACGGCGACCCGCGGACCCGCGGTTAAGCTGCGGCGTTGTGTGGACCCGGGCTAACGACGTATATATTACAATACAGACCCCGCGCCGCGTTGTCGTTAAAAAGTCGCGTGGCACGACTACTAAGCACCGCTGTCTGCATGCAGCCGCCGGACTTTCTTTACCTTGCGTACATCCCATAGACCGCATTACCTGTCTTGCCGATCTGTCTGTCCGTCGATCTGTCCGTCTGTTCCGTGCGGGGCTTCTAACTCGAAAACCAAATAGGCGAGAAAGAGCAAAATTGGTGCGAAAGTAAAAACACAAGTTACATCAGTTCAATGATTATCTGAGAAACACGAAAAGGTAAGTAAAATTAGAATACCGTTCCGGGCAAAATCCAGAACAAATCGTTAGCCAGACTTTCACAATTTAAACTAAAAATTATCCTGCGAAACGTTCGCGCCAAGTTTTGTTTTCTGCGCTTTTTTGCTCTCGAGTTAAGAGCCGGTGCGGGAAAGACATACGCGCAGACAGAAGGACGGACGAGCAATACACATACTGCGGCCAATTAGAACGGTCGCACAGCACAAAAAATCTGAAGCTGTCGCAGACGCAGGGGACATCAAAGCAACATCACGAGCAGCGGCAGCAGCCTGCAGTAATGATCGTAAATTCTTATCAGTTTCTTCCCGGCGGACATCGTCGATGACGTGCGTAGAAAAGGGACGTAATTTACGACGAGAAGTCTCAGCATGCGTGGTGTGGAGTGGACAGGGTAATACGTGGACGGTTCTCCCAAGCACAGCGTGCACCGGGCCGTCTCTTTGTACGAGACGCATCGTGCAATTAATCACGGTTTTAACCCGACAAAAACCCGCATCGCACAACCATGGCATACATATTGAGAACCGGCCGCAGTCACGACCGTTAAAGCCGTTAAAGACCTAACTGCACCTACTCAGATTTGTTGCTGCAACAAATCGTGCAACAAAACTGCACATATCAAGATGTTGCGAAAATCTTGCACTAGGCAATTGGTTGATTTCTGCAATCTCGTGTCGTCAATTCGTCGTGCATTTGACTTGCTGTCGGCTTAGGATTTGTTCTGTATCTGTTGTACATCTTGTTATGGGGCACAATGCCCAGCAAATCACCAACAAATCGAATCAATGGAGTTATAGCTTTAATTCGTTTTGGTGCTGACCGTTTACTGCAGTGTTCAATCAAGCGTAAATCGCCAAGAGAATAATCTAATTCTTCGAGTAGCTTCATTTCCGACACACGCCGATTTCACGCGCAGAATATTATACACCTGAGTCTAAAACGTACAGCAAGCAGTTACTGTCATAACTTCGCCGTACAAATAATGAGCATCTCTGCAGAAAATTGCCAACGAAAAAATCGCTGACGATTTCGCAATATTCGTTGTTAATCTGCAATTACATTTGTTCCGCCTTTTTGTGGGTTGCATTTGTCAACTTCAAAGGATAATGAAAATAATGTTAATTAGTGATGACTATTTAAATAAACAAAAGAGTGATGAGTTTACATACGACTGTGGTAAAAAGACAGTCAAATAACCGCTTCGGATGACGTAAAATGACGAAAGGCGGCGAGTGACGAAATTGACAGTTGGCGAATTGCAAGAGGTTACAGAGCGAAATGGCGATGTGTAGGCCTATTGATGGACGTACGAAGCCGACTTGACGAAGCGAGAGTGCAGTTTCGCGCGCGTGGAAGCGTGCAATAGAATTACTGGTCTCAGTCATTAGCGTCGACTTTTAAAAACTATATCGAAGAAGCGAGCTTTCCTCCACACATCCTCCTTTCAATTTTTTTTTACCCGATAGGCCTCTACTTTTCTGTCTTTTTTACTTAACGTTTTCATTTTACATAAAAGACTTTTCTGCTTAAATCAAGCCAGAAAATGGGTAACGCTCTAAGCTCCCTAGCGGGCCCATGCAGGAGAAGCGCGACTGCCAAATAGTTGAGGTAAAATGGCATCTCTCGTGACACTTACTGTAAAAGGTGTTTTAATTACGCGGCGTTGGGACAAAAATCCCTCAGGTTGTGATTGTGAATAGCCGTCATTTTTACATTAACTGTTCGAGGTTTATTAAACAAATGAAATTTAAAACACCTAGAAAATGAATAAACATTCTGTGACACTGACTATCCCGTCTTCTGTCGTTGGCCGGTCACAGCGCACGTCGATGAGTTCTGGGAGCGATTAGTAATTTCCAGGACGCGTTTGCTGTCGGCGTCTGCGGTCTCAATGAGCTGTAATCGAGCTCCGGCTGCCGGTGACACCGGCGGGCATCACACTTGCTGCTGCTGCTGATGATGATAATGATGATGATGTAGATGCCAACGCTGATGGGATGGTATAAGACCGTGGATGCGTGTAAAATACTACGGATGTCATTTGTATTGCAAATAAAAGACCAAAAACGTTGCGTTGCGCTTTGAAAACCCAGAATGCGTAAAAACAGAGTTTGCGGCGCCGCTTGAAAAGCTTACAGCGCTCACTCTGGCCGCCTAGATAACTTTGGGAGAAGACTGGTGTTAATTATAAGCATGTAAAACGGCGAGAAAATAATGATCGTGTCAACCAAATCCTGGAGGCAAACGTTCGTGGACAACAAAGCAGACTCGGAAACAGATGAATGGAGTACAACATCAAGGACTTGCGGCATAACGTGGGGGATACAGAGAATCGTGCTGAATAGAGAAAGAAAACTCGTGTGGCTGACTTTTTTACTTAATAAAGTGTTTACACGATCTAGCAAACGTCCAGCATTAGCACGTGTATTTTGAATACATTTGCTAAAAGTTTGCGGGACGTTTGCTGGATCGTGTAAACACCCCATAAGGGATCCGCGGAGTGAAGGAGAGAGAAACAGAAAGTGGTGTGAATTGGAGGCCAAAAGTAGCCGGCGTGCCGATGAGGAGGGAGCGGGGGGCAAGGGTAAATGTCAGGCTGCCTCTATCTAGACGCTACTTGTTGTGCGTTGCGATGGTACCGTTGCTCAAGCTGGCGCCGTGGACTTATCATCATTGATCAACGTCCTCCCAGCAGAGCACCATCGCTGCCACGACGACGACCGAGGCGCTGAAAGTCAATAAATAGCGCGCCATGAAATAGATAGGACGCGAATTGGGAGCCGTAAATCAGTGACTTTAATTAAGTGCGTCCGTAAGACGTTGCAGTTACAGCTAGCACACTATAGTCGCGCCGCCGGCCAGGTTAGCATGTCACCAAGTTGGCCGACACTGTAATCACATTATTCACGCTGCAGTTCTGCACCGTTTTACCAAGAATTCGATCGTTGTTCAATCGATCTAGCGATCAGTCAAGATCAATATAGTTTAACGAGTGTGTGTAATAATTTTAGCTGTTAATATAACGATATGACGACAATACGCATAGCTGGCCGCACTTGGAAACTGGCAGACAAGCTGAATGTAAACGCCTAGTTAAACAAAAATACGATTAGAATCATCCGATATATTCTCAGTAGTTGTTCTTGGTGTTTTAATCTGTTTAGACGTAAACCGGTGACTGACTAAAACAAAACAGACCTACACAACAAATCACAGGCGTGCGGTAATCACAGGCGACCGGCTAAGTAAAGGGAGAATGGCAAAATTCGACCCCGCGCCGATCCGAAACCCCTGAACCGATCGACACAAAATTTGAAACAGGTGATTACGTCCGCGAGACGACCCCCCGTGCAAAATTTCGTGCAAATCCGTCCATTGGGGGCTTCTCGGCAAATG
>Ga0209367_1000280_pt1 | contig 45418 bp, 41 predicted proteins | sample WorMetLIZISLAND2_FD_187412 | JGI IMG/M metagenome (GOLD analysis project Ga0209367, IMG submission 187412) | Marine gutless worms symbiont microbial communities from Max Planck institute for Marine Microbiology, Germany - Olavius geniculatus... ... | reverse complement strand
ATCTCGTGTAGCGTGAACACGGTTGCAGATAGGCACAGACATGCTGCTTATCATAACAAGCACTGGTGACAGGCTTTTTAAATTTATCAATATCGATGACCTTGAATGACCTTGAACCTTCCCAAAATGGGTTTTTAGTGAATTTTTTGCACAGTTTTGCGCTGCGACACACATTTCAAGAGTGAATTGTGCCAAAATGGCTGGAGATAGACTAAGACAACCTGCATATGAAATTTTTAGCATGGAATGTAGATTTTAGCAGTCCAAGTCCGGACCCTCTAGATTCAAGCAGGCCTGCACGCATTGGTGTCAACGAGAGGTACCCCTGTAAAAAGTGGTTATTTATACTCTGTTGGCTTGTCTAGCGTGCAAATGGTTGCAGATAGGCACAGCCATGCAGCTTATCATAACAAGCATTGATGAGGAGCTTCTTACGAATGTCAACATCGATAACCTTGAATGACATAAACCCTAAAAATATTGATTTAACGTGATTTTTTGGCGATTTTCTGCTGCAAAAGAGTGAATTACAACGAAATGGATGGAGATAGACTAAGATTACCTGCGAACAGAACTGCTATAAGCTTTCGCACGTTTCGTGAGCTTTGCTCAAATTTCTTGTACTTTTAATTGAACAAAACAAGTGTTTATTCTCATCATCATGCATAAACAGATATTGTGTATAAACCTCAATGTCGAATCGTCGTCCAAGGTGAGGGGGTGAATCAGCCAGGGGGCGAACAAGTCAGAGGGTGAATGAGTTATGAGGCAAATGAGTCAGGCACAGTCGGTGAGTCAGCCAGGTGCGAATGAGCCAGGGGCGAACTGGCAAAGGGGCGAAAAACAGACACCGCGACTGCGGTCCGCTAGATTTTGGTTCGCAAAATACTTGTTTCTCAGTCCACTGTCCATCTGTCCGTTGGGCTGCAGAATACCCTGGCCATGAAACAGTGCACCAGCAGCACCGGCAGCAAATTAGATGCGAGGGCAAATGTTAGGGCTAAGGTTAGGGTTAGGGTTAGCATTAATGTGGTTATTTGCTGCCAGTGCAGTTCGTGCTGCCGATGCAGTGTTTTGTCTCACCCGATATGTGGATGTTTTGTCGGGGTTAGGATTAGGGTTAGTGGTAGGGTCAAGACCATAGTCCTGAACTGCAGTGCATTTCCTATCTGCTGGAAATCCTAGTATGGCCCGTCGTCCTAAATACTGAAAACTACCGCGGCATAGCATATGGTGATATGGCACGGTATACAGTATGATGCGAATATGATCGGCCTTAGAATATTCGCACAGACTTGTGCGTACTGCCGTAAGGCACACAATCTCATGTCAGCTGGCCAGTGGCCACTGATCAACCAGGCACCAATAGCAAGATTTCATGTCTTTATTCGGCCAATCAGTAACCTTGCACCACTCTGTTCACTTCAGATACGTAACCAATTTCACAGCCTCAGTTTGGGTGTCCATTTTGTCATCACACTCTAATCTGAACTTAGCTTGAACATTCTTTAATGCTGAAAAATCGGTAGGCCGTTATATTAAAAAATTTATAACTTTGTCATTTTCCAATAGAATCATATTTTACTTGGCAGTGAGCTGTAGAACATTTCAAGAAACAAATGTGTAGAATTTCAGATTAAAATGACAAATGGTTGCTGAGAAAACAGCAGAAAACTTTAGAGGGCTACTTTTTTGGTTGCACCCTGTAGTTTAGCATAACCATCTTAATCTATCATACCTCATAAAAGTAGTTGGAGGGTACTGTTGGTTTGCAATGCTTTTTTTATTCAGTGCAACTCTGCAGAGTCACCTCATGAAGGGCTTTTTCCATTTGCCAACTGGATGATGCCCCGAGGACTTACATCATAGTACACCAACCCAAACCTTAACAGTTGAACTAAATGTGTGTGTGTTCTGATTGTAAAGCTGTAAAATGTACACTGGTAGGCAAATAAGGTGCTGAACTTGTGGGACGCATTGAGTTACTCAGCACTGTCGACAACGCTGTCAGCAGCAAGAAATTTAACGACCAAAAAATAACATCACTGTTGCTAGCAAAGAAGCGCTGTCATTTTTTTTGGTCATTAAATTTCTTGCTGCCGACAGCGCTGTCGAAAGCACTGAGTAACTTAACACGCTGAATGTATCAATTTGTATTGCAGTTTTTTCATAGGTGTTTTTGTAATTACATTGCAGGTGATCAACACTGGTCTGGCATGATTATTTTGTTTGACATGGCACAAAAGATGACGTATGTGTTGTAATTCCACCAACTATGGATAACCAGAATTCTATGCTTGGATTGTTGGGCATGGAATCAACAAGTTTTCTCGAAGAACTGTCTCGGACCGATGAGGTTGCTTCAGTACCTTCCCGAGGTGGTGGTGGTGGTGCACTTGCAAATGGTACAATGATGCCGCAGGACGTGGTTTCCGGTCCTGTGGAAATGCAGCAAAGGATGCCACAGCAGGCTTCATGGGGAATGAACCAGTTGCCTCATGGTGCTGCAGTGCACTATCAGAATGCTGAATATGGTCAGTATAATGCAGCAGCAAAACAACAGCAGCAGCAGCAGCGAATGGTGCACATGTCTGGATATGGTAGTGGCATGATGCCGACGGGAAACAGTGGACCTCTGCAGAATCATCCAAATGCTGCTCAGTATGGTTACTCTGGAATGCATAGCGTGGCCATGACTCCACCTCGTGGGCAGGCAATGAGTGGATCAGCTACAGCTTGGAATCAGAGTCCTAGAAGCAGCGGCATGGCATCTGATCAACTGGCCTCACCGTCATATCCCGTGATGACAGGTCAGCATGGTGGCATGGTACAACAGCATCGTAGCAGTGTACCGCAGCAGATGCAGATGTCTGCAGTCAACCGGTCCAACGGTATGCAGGCGCAGATGTATAGCAGCCAGTATCATGATTTTGCAGCAGCAGGCACTATGCAACAGACAAGGATGATGGGATATTCTGACTCACAGCACCAAATGCAAGAAATGGGAATGTCAGGTGGCTACAGCCAGCCGATGGGTTCGCCTCCTGCTGCGTCCACTCGGCTGATGCAAATGTCCGGTCAAGCTGGTCAGATGCCAAGCCAGCTTCACTATCAGCAGCAACAGCATTATCCATCCTTGAGTGCAAGCATGGACTCTGCGCACTACATTGCCGACTCTCAGTCACACGGTCACACTGCCAGTGGACACGTAATGAATCAGTATCAGTATAACTCTGCCATGATGCAAGGTCAGCCAAGAATGCCCGGTGATGGCTACGGTCAGTTTTATGCCCAGCCGCTGTATCGAATGCCTGCTGGCTATGGTGCAACCACGCAGGCTCAGGGGCAAATGATGTCACCGAATGCCATGGCACAGATGTCTCCTCAAGCGCGTTCAGCAGCAAGGCCGCCAGACATCAGGTCACCACAGCCAACTCAGGTTCCAGTGTGTTCAGTGCCACGACTCGGTGCTGTTGGCAGCAGCGTGCCATCGTCATCATTTCGGCCCAGTATTCCCAGCCACACAGTCACGTACACGGTCGCTGCGAATAGTACATCACATGTGAGTCCTCAGAGGATGTCATCAGGTGATGCTATTAAGGCAGCATATCCTGCAGCTATGCCAACTCCTGGTAGTGTGTCTGCAGGACAGCAAGCGTCACTGATGATTGGCAGTGCTGCACGCTATGCAGTGCCCGCTGGTTACCAGATGAATGCTATGAACTCTATGTCCGGCGCTGCTGAGATGCGCCAGCAGCAGATGTATTCTGGTCAGCAGCAACAGGTAGTAGATACAGTGGACCGTTCACATTGCTATCCACCATCACACCCACAGGGCTACTATCAACCGCAGCAGCAGCAACAGCAGCAGAGTCAGTATCCAGCTGCATCTGTGATGATGGGAGGTTTATCACCAGGACAGATGGTGGTACATAAACAGTCTCAGATGGTGCAGCAGCCACAGCAGCAGCTGCAGCTCATGCCATCTGGACAAGCGACTGCATCATCAGTTTCGCCGGTGCGTTGTTGAGTGTTACTTTAGTGAAATATTTAAATTTTTGCAGATTCTTTGTTGACTTATGTATTGGAGATAAATGAAAGTGGATCTAGATTGTGAGAAGTAAGCTTTATTTAGTTCAGCTTTGTGCTGTAACTTCTATGTTAGCAAACTTGTCCGTCATGTTTTGTCTAAAAATTAATTTACTTTCAAATGTTACATTACATCATTTTCTTGTTTACTAGAGTCATGTACGTTTTAAGTTCATCATCACGGGCTTTTATACAAAATTTTGGTAGTTGTTTTGTATCTTTTGGCCACTTTTTCCATGTGCATCGACATGTGCATTGACTGCAGTATAATGAACTTCAAGACATTGTTTTATGATGAAAAACTTTTTACGATATGTGTCCATTTCATCACGACTTACGGTGTATTATGCAAGTGTAACGTTAGACTGCATTAAAATGTGATTGATAAGATGTGCTGCATATGATAAACAGACATGATTTGAGATTGTTTTAACCGTTGCAGTTGACTGGATTGACATTACGAGCAATTATAACACTCTGGTCACTGGTGAGAGAAAGGTGGATGTAGCGGATCATAGAATGATAGAATTGAGTTTTACATGTCCTTGTGCTTTGACCTTGGAGCCTTAGCCTTAGGTTTTAGTCTTGACCTTGAGCATCAAAGCCTATTCGTGGTGTTAGGTCATTGCTTTGGCCTTACAAGCTTCGTCCTTCATTTTGTGGCTGTTGCTTGTGGTAGTTACAGTTGTTATTGTTGATTGTAGGGTGATGCCGTGAGTGGGCCAGCACTTCAGAATGACACGATAGTCCCTGCATCATATAGTGTTGATAACACTAGTCCTTCGTATGTGGGACTGAGGCAACAGCCTACCGTCAACACTGCTGACTCAGACATGGCACCAACGGACCAGTCTTCGGCATGTTTGTCATCTCCGGTTCTTCATATGCCAGATGTCCGAGCTTCCAGCTTGAGTGTAGTAACCAGTTCATCGCCATCAAACATATCAGCATCAGCATCTACCTGTCTAGCTCATGACGACGAGCCACTCTCGACACCGCCAGCTCTTGACGTTCCGGAAGAAACATCTCAGAGCTTTTTTCCTCAAGCTCAGATGCCTGTTTTAGACAGTTTGGCTCATCCTGGTGCAAATGGTGGATTAGCATCATCGTTTGCACTGGACTCCTGCGCTACTGACATTCCATTTGCTAGTCAAGTTACACCGGTTGAAGCATTGGGAGAACAGATCCCAAAGAAAAAGAGGAAGCGTAAGTCCGACAGTGCCAGTGCTGAAGACGGAACTAGTAGTACAGCTAAGCGCAGTCGGAAGAAGAAACAAAAAGTCGTAAATGCAGATGAAGAAGCTGTGCAGGCTTTGCCAGCTGATCCCTCTCAAGCATTGGAAGGTATGCCACCTCCACCACTGGGTGATGAGACTGCTGTGAACGTTCCAGCTACTCCATTACCAACCAAAAGCAAAAAGTCCAACAAGGACCCCTCTGCTCCAAAGACTCCGAAAGTACCAAAAGTGCCAAAGGAAAAGAAGACCCCGAAAGAGCCCAAGACTCCTAAGGAACCCAAATCAGCTAAAAGTAGGAAAAGTTCTAAAGTTGTACAATCGGAGGAGAAAACTGAGGATGTTGAAACTGTTCCTTCTGCAGTTGAAGTGGTGGTCATTCCTGCTGAATATGACGATGACATACCAGTTGTCCTAGTGGAGAAACCGAAACCAATTCCAAGACCAAGGCCAAAGCCAAAGAAGAAAAGGTTCATTGCTTGCTCTGTTACTTGATCATTGCATCTGTGTGTGCATAATAATTCGGAACATTACGAGCAGATTTTGATGAAATTGATGAAATTTTTGGAATGTAAGGCATGGTCTGTGGAACAGTGGGCTAGATTTTGGTGGCAGTGTAGCTTGGCAAATTTTAGCAGTTTTTGATAAAACTTTTGTATGGGTGACCTGGAAGAAAGTTGGTCCAAGGATTAATTATCTGGATTTTAGTGTCAATCAGGAGCTGGATCCACAGCCAGCTTTTTATCCTGAGTTTGGATCAGGATCTTGATATCAAATTTTTCTTAAAGATTTTAAGATTACATTGTTTTAGAGTGCTGGTGCATGATCAGAGGAACAGTCGATTATACATGGTGGGCCAAAAAAAAAACGGACCTATTTGAGCGTTGTTACTCAGCGATGGTTACCCGCAGAAAGGTGTGTGATATGTCAAAAGTGTCAGAATGTTGTAGACAAAAAGAGCCGAGCTTGAATAGCAAATCATTTAAATATTCTTTGCTAATTTTCCTAAATCTTTATTAGCCTGAAATTAGGCATTTGCCTGCACTCCCATGTGCTAGAGTCACATTTGGCAGAATTGCGGGGGGTGACAAATATTTATGCAAGTTAGGCAAAGAATATTAAATGCTTTACTATGCAAATTTTTCATTTATTCTTTACAGCATTATAAAACTTATTTCTACCACTAACCACGGCTGAGTTATCAACACTCAAACAAGTCCAGTTTTTTGGCCCACTCTGTATATTGGTGGCAGTCTGGATGCAGGAATTTTTTTAAAGGATTCTTTGTTTACTATTGTGATTTCAAAAGAGAATGAAAACATGGCATTCCATGTTGGTGGTATGCACCCAACAAAAGGCTGATTTTTTTTCGCATTTTTGTTGTCCATTAATATCCTCTGTTTTTGAGATTGTGAGAACTTTCATTGCGATTGCCAATCGATCGATCAGTTCAGTCGCAAGTTAGGTTTGGTTATGTTGGCAGGCCGTTGCCAACATTTTTAAAAAGCAAGAAGAAGCGCAAGACGATCGTATCAGATGGTTCTGACGTTGAACATACACCTCCTGCATCCCCGACGGATGATTCTCTGGTTAGTTATGTACAAAATATCTTTGGTTTGTAACTTTTCTTGAAAAAGAACATTTTGATAATTTTCTGAGATTTTTCTAGAAATTTCTGGAAGTGTTAAATAATTGTTTCAGTAACAAAACTATTTGGCATCCATGTGGATAGGATATTATGTTACATGAGATTGAGAGATCCCCATATGGGTTCTATCTGGTCAAGAAAGACAAATGGTGAAAGTAATGAAGAAGAAATAATTGATTAGTGAATTAACCTATTATGTGTTGTGATGGTACAGTCTGATTGTCTGGCCAGCTGCATAGGGACAGTCATTCTTTTTGTTTGTTATTGTTGATAGAAGCGACGATCGGCACGTGTGACAAAACGACAGAAATATCTCGAAGACGTTGATTTGTCTGATGAAGATCATTTATTGTTACCGTCGGCCGCTGAGACTCCTGACAATTCGCTCATGGTGAACTTGCTACTTTCCTTCTTTACATGACTTGCGTCATTACATGTGCTAGCAGTTTGAACTTGTTGCAAATGTATGCAGTGGTGACAGCCAGCAACTGGTGTCTTGCAGATGGTGTCAGTAAGATCATCGTAATTCAGTTGTAAGCCAGTGAGAATCTGTAGGCATTAAATACGTGGTTGATTTGTGATAAAGTACAAGCTGCAAAAATCAAAAGGTTATTAGTAAGTGTTCCATGGTCCTGCACTAGGTATAGCTTGGACCAGGCCAGGCCTAGAAATTGAATAAGTCAAATGGACAGGCTAGACTAGTCTGGCTGGGCTGAGTTGGTCTGATTTGGATGAGTTTCTTACATGTATTTGGGACTTTGGGTTTACCTGCTAGGCACGTTTTAATTGAATTAATGGCTGCCAGACTGGTTTTTGTGATATTAGTTAATTTCATAACCCTCCAGTTAAGGTCCGGAGCTGTAAAATAGTAATGGAGGTTTTCATGGTGGTTTTCAGAAGGCCAGGTCTAAAAGTTGAGCTGTTATAATTGGTTGCACCATGCCAGTCTGAATAATTTAAGGTCTTATGCAGGTCTGCTGAGTAGCTTACTTGCAGCAAATGTGTGAATAATAACAGATGATGATCAAAATTGATCATATTTTTAAACTTGGTGAGAATTTTACTTTTAGTTACTGCAGCATGCGAGAGTGTTCAAAGGTGAGAAGTTGCATACATCATCATCGTAAGTGTGTAAAGTAAGGAAATGCAATGATCGGTCTCGACCCAACATGGGTCTGTGCAATCCTCTGGTTGTGGTTAATTTATTGTTATTTTTTTACCACGTTCGTAGTGATGAGAAATGCAAAAATTTACTGCTGCTTTAGGACGCTGCCACAGAAGAAGATACACAGATAGTTGACAAGATAATGAACTCGCGAATAGTCAAGAGAAAAATTTGTGCTAAGGTATGTGTTTATTTGCATTTGTTGGAAGTTTCGTGTCTGTGTAAATGGCATTTGTATGTTTTGTTTTGTTTTGTTTTGGTTAATATTAAACTGTCAGTGTACTGCATATCTACTGTAAAATTTTCTTTGTTATTACCGACTAAGTTGCAGTTCACCACAAGAGTGGTTGTTTGTTACCCAATACCATTAGAAGTTTTGTATTGATGCACTATGAATTTTGAAACGTAGATTATTGTAATTGTTTGCTGTTTTGTTTTGATTGCTATCACACTGTCAGACCAACTAATAGCTTAGAAAGAGCTGTCGCTGAAGACAATAGAAATGAATAAATAAATAAAATAAAGTTTTTATTCAGAACCCAGAGACTAATATGCATCCTCACATTGTCGTTTGACCAGTGACAATCTGCTGACTGTCGTCACCACTGCAGGTTTAGCTCGTAAAGCGCCCCATCGTATTTAGGCACATACATGGCAAACGCAACCAATTTATCTCCCTTACAGCTGATCACAGACTGGATATAATAACAGCGAAGGCAGATGATAGACGTCGGTAGGTAGGACAAGGCACTTAAAACACGTGATCGCAGCTATAGGCTTAGTAGATCTATTTGGCATAACTTCCCGCATAAGCGTTGGAACAGCTCTGAGGCTTGCCAAGTTGCTAAACAGCGATAGTTTAAGTGTGGGGCATTAGCCACACCGGTGGTTAGGTTGGTCACTCCTTACCCAGGTAGAAATATTTGAACGCGCCCACAGACATGAACGGATAATATGTTAATGCTGCTGCAGCAGCATATCTGCAGCTATGGTCTAGCAGAAGTTTAATGGTACTGAACGGACGGACAGCGCGCTGCAAGCAAAACAGCAGCAGCAGCAGCAGCGGACAGTGCTGCTGCTGCAGATTAAATGCGGCCATACAAACAGACAACCATAATGAAAATGACTAGAATAGCCTACGGACAGACAGACGGACAGAATTGCGATGGCTAAGATGCGCTGAAAGCAGTAGCTGCTTTCGCACGTAAAAAAATGGTTTTGTACATAACTTAAGCTTATGCCATTCTGTAATTGTAGAATGTGGATATTGCAGTCTGTGTTTATTGTTCAGACGGGAACCATAGTTGACGATAGCCAGACTTTTCGAGACAACCAGCCTCATCATGACAAAACAGCTGACAAGAAGCCAGATGGTGAGAAGTTAGTAGATAATGTCAATGATGAAGGTGCTGAACCAGCTACCGAATCCAAGATGAACGTGGACTCTGAAGATACAGCGCCAGAGGCGGAGCCAGCAAATGACAAACCAACAGCTGAGGAACAGTCCAGCAAACCAGAACCAACGGAAGAAATTGAAGTCGAAGTTGAAGAGTTCTACGTCAAGTACAAAAACTTGTAAGCATGTCAGAATTTTCAGCATGTATTCATTCCGTTTGTGCGTTCTCTGTCGTTACATTGATCAGTCAATATGTTATGCAAATTAAGGCATTTATTTCACTGTTGAATAACTGCAATGTGGAGTGAAATTTCATGTGTTGTGTTTTATTGTGGTCATTTTTGACAATACGACGAGAACTGTATAGTGTATAACGTCAGATAGTAAAAAGTTGTAAAATATTTACTAGGTAAGTAAATGCATGAGTAAGTTGATAATTTTCTACTTACACTGTTGTTGTAAACAGTGAGTCTACATTGTTGTTAAGGTATGATTACATTTTTTCCCATACTTCTCATATAATGCTTGTTGCAATGCTGATTGAGACATATTGCTTGTGAGTGTAGTAAGTAGTCATGTCATTTACCAGTTATTTTATACGTGTATTGCCTCACTAGCTTGACTTTTCCATTTTTTTTTGGAATAAGCTATATGTTTGTAATAATAGAAGGCATTGAATGGCCTACAGGGTGGGGCAAAAAAGTAACGCCCTCAAGTTTTTTGCTTTTTCTCAGCAACCGTTTGGAATTTTTTCTGTAGCGCGCCTTAGCCATCGCAGTTCTCTCTGTCTGTCTGTCTGTCCATCTGTCACACGGGTGGATCAGTCAAAAACGGTGCAAGCTAGGATCACCAAATCTCCACTGTTGGCTGTCTGGAAGACTCTAGTTTCAGGAACCATAAAGCTTTTCCATAAATTTGAAAGGGGTCACCCTGAACGAGGGTGCTAAATGAGAGGAGGGTTGGAAAAATTTGCAATTCTCAGCCGATACGGTGTTGGCAGAGCGAGAAGATAGGTGGTGGCACCCTCTGGTGAGTACAAGTACAAGAAATTTGGGCTAATGTTCACGAGATGCGTGAAGACCTATAGCAGTTCCGGTTCAGTAGTTCAGCTGAAAATTGGGGTGTTCACGCTAAGATAATATACAAATATTAAATTCTTTATCTGGATCGCATAACGATAGTTCCGTGGTGCCACCTTGTGAATAATAGACTTGTGTCGCAGCCCGAAATCGGCAAAAAGATCCATATAACCCCCTATTTTGGTATTCAAGGTCATTGAATTTGGCGCCATCAAGAGCCAGTGTACAACTTCCTATTAGTAATTAATAGTAACCTAGGCCTTATCTCGCATCGTTACTGAGCTACAGCGACTTATTTGCTAGAAATCTCAAATTTTGCCCACCCCTTTCTCATTTAGTGCTTTCGTTCGGGGTGACCCTTTTCGAATTTATGGAAAAGCTTTACGGTTCCTGAAACTAGAGTCTTCCAGGCAGCTGACGGTGAAAAGTTGGTAATTTTAGCTTGCACCGTTTTTGACCGGTCCACCCATGTGATGGATGGACAGACAGACAGAATTGTGATGGCTAAGACGTGCTGAAAGCAGTGGCTGCTTTCACACGTAAAAACACTACATATTTAGCTGCTGGTCGCCTGGCACCCTCTGGTGACTGATTTTGTTTTTACTGTGCTTTCTTTGAAACTGTAGCTAAAAGCTGTATGGATGAGATCTACGGATGAAAACTATGGATCACTAGCATACGACGGTGCACCGCTGTTGCGCGTTCCCTTTTGCGTTAGCAGGGCTTTGCTTATTTACTAATATCTGCTACATCTAACTGCCAAGTAAAATGCGATTCTGCTGAAAAACAACGCAGTTGCAGACTTTTAAACATGACCGCCTACCGATTTTTCAGCATTCGAAAATATTTCGGCTACAACACCAATTTAATAGCATCGATGAAACAACACAGTTAAATAATGATCAGATGCCAGAATTCCGTTGTCACTGTGAATGTTCGAAGTGTCCAACGCCAGTTCCAAGCTACAACACCAGCCTCCAGTCGCATTATTTGAGAAATCTTTCACAGCTTTGTCAATTGGTTCCTGTGGCAGGTTGCCCCAGATAACCTGAAGCAATTCCTTGAGTTCAGTGCTTGTTTTCGGCTTTGTTTTAAGCTTGGGGTAAGCCTCCAAGGCTCCAACATTGCCCCCCCACATGTGATAATCCATTGGGTTTGTATTTGGCGAATTTCTAGGCCATTGGTCCTTTGTGATGGAATCTGGACAGTGGCCGGCAGCCAATTCTGTGCGCTGTGTAGCATTGCATGCTGTGTGTGTTGACGCTTCATTCTGCTGGCAGATGAATCTGGTTGGCAGCTGGCGATTGCTTTAAAGGAAAGATAATTTAATGATAATTTCTAAACAAAATAAATTACTGTTTATCAAAACGTTACTGTTTCGTCATCGGCAGTAAAGTAATAACCAGTTTTTTGAAAATTAAATAGCATTTTTATCTTAAACATTTTTTAATGCTGAAAAATTGGTAGGCGGTCATGTTAAAAAGTCTATAACTTCGTCGTTTTTCAACAGAGTCATGTTTCACTTGGCAGTTAGATGTAGGACGTTTCAATAAATTATATTGTAAAATTAGAGATTAAAATTCCAAACGGTTGCTGAGAAACCAGCAAAAACCTTAGAGGGCTACCTTTTTGCCCCACCCTGTACATTGCACCGATGTGCTGTTGTGAAAATCATCACTCTTTAGTTACTCCTGCTCACTCGTTATTGACACATTTTGTTGTCCTTAACAGAGTTATTTATTGACTCCTCTGCCTGTAAGTTTGGTGACAGTCATATGGCGTAGTGAGATGTAGTGCAGTTTACATATTTGTCTGTTTATTGTAATTTGTATTGTGCAGCTCGTACTTACACTGCGAGTGGCGAACTGCTGACGAGCTAGAGCTAGGGGACCGGCGTGTGCCGGCTAAAATCAGACGCTTCAAGCAGAAGAAGTCGATGCAGAGTGATTATCTGTTACAGGTACATAGCATTTTATACTGATGTTAAATGTTAACAGATACTGTTATACACCCATAGTTACTTTTGTGTTAAAAGTTTATGGCACTAAATGGCCTTTGTGTTCAAAAATCAGTTATGAAACTACTCCTTCCGTTTACTTATTCACATGCTAATAGTAAATGCTAATCAACCAGGTATTATATATCTTACTGCTGTTGCACCTAAGTTGTTTTTTTTTGGTTTGCATTTCCTGTGGTAGCATTTTTAATGGTTAAATTTACAGCTGAAAGAGCACATGATGTGAAAAGTGACGGTGATGGCACAACTATCTGAATGCTAAATTACAATTAGTAATGGTAGACTTACTTATCTTGTAGTAGTTGTTGTATTGTTATTATAGTAGTAGCAGCAAGATCCACAGAAGCAGAAGACTAATGGCTGTGAAGTGTTAACTGAGTTTGTTGCATTTGTTGAAGATGTAATTGGTGGTTATTTTGTGTTGTAGATGGATGAGGATGAACTGTTTAATCCCGACTACGTGGAAGTGGATCGTGTCATTGATATGAAGACATCCTCCGCTGATGCTGCAGCTGGAGACGAAGCATCAACACTGTACTTGGTGAAGTGGCGTTCATTGCAGTATGACGAGTGTACGTGGGAGTTGGCTCAGGACATCGACACCAAGAAGATAGAAGCCTTCCTCCGTGTCAAAGATCCACCTCCGGAGAATGAACGCAAAGTACGAATCACTGTCTCTTTCTGTTATTTACTGCTTGTCATCGAATTATTGTGTGATGTTTCATCTCATTTTACTTTCAGGGCCTGTCTGATATTTGTTGGGTGTCCTGTTGGGTAGCAGCCTCCATAGGTTTCCTTGGAAACTTGAGGAATGGAAGATAGTTCATGAAATATGGTAGTTCAGCAAAAGCCATAAATATTATGCATGTATCGCTGTATTATGTGACAAGAAATTTCAGATGCATATTGACCCTGAATGTGAGAATGCTTGTGTTTCGTAGCATAATATAAGCTTTAAAATGTTTATGATGATACATCTTCACATTCTTCTGCATATTGCATTATATTTAGCTGTTGCTACACTCTTAGTACACTGCACATGGCATGACGTAAAATGCAAAAGTAAAGTCCTTCCCGAGCCTTAAAGGTCCATGGCCACGGTCGAACTCACTCACGCAATTTCTGTAGATTTAAATTAGACTTTGGCCTCGCATAGTTAATATGTCGATTTGAGCTTCATAAATACATGAAATTAATGCATGAATTCAAACGATATGTGGCATTATGTTATGTTATGCGAAATATTCTAATCTATCAGTGCCTGCGGTGACGTCATGACCTAGCCCATATAGATCATGAATATTAATTGCTAGCCGATGATGTCATCATTCTAGGCTACGCCATAGCCTATAGACGTCATGAATATTTATTCATGACGTCTATAGGCTAAACTCATGGCGTCACCGCAGGTCATCATGACGGCGCGTTTTCTACGTCGTTTTTGTAGATCGTCGACTTCAAAGGTAAATTTTTCCGTGTTGACAGAACGCTGGGCGTCGATATTACTGTCAAAGTTATCATACAATTCTGCACTTTCAGGAAAATGGATAAAATGTATATGTTAATTTTGGTGACCACGGACCTTTAAGGCCCATTGGGCGTGCTGATCTCCGTTTCCTTAGCGCTCAGCCAGACACCAGTTTTTACACTGCGAGACCACAGATATGGGGCTAATGCATCACGCGGTGTGCTTGTTTACATCCCAGCTTTCGCTGGTACTCATTGCGCCTATGCACGGAGGGATGGCCAGGCTGAGTTGACCTGGGTGGCTGGTTACATACCGGGATGGTTACTCCTGTAAGTGTTGATTAACTTTGTTGATTCAATCAACGACACTACTAACTGAGCCAGACATGACTGTCTGTGATAATAGACCACCACTCGGCTTAAGAGAGAGCTTGGCTTAATTGCTTCAATAACATGTCTCTTTATACGTCAGCTCAAAATTTAACTGTTTTGTGAACTTAATAAAGCATAGTGCAACATGGCTATTGTCAGCGGTGAATATCTGGAAATGACCGTTGATGTGTTGTGTGTTGTTGTGACGCGTGCAGTACAAGAGCAGACCGAGCGTGAAGGAGTGGAAGAGCATGGAGGAAGGACCAGTCTACAAGAATGAGAACACTCTGAGAGAGTACCAGCTCGAGGGGCTCAACTGGCTACTCTTCTGCTATCACAGCAAGTAAGCTACATTTGCCGTCAGTCGTCTTACGTTGCAGCTTCATGATTGAATTTTGCATCGGTTTTTATGCGCAACAGCAGCTACTGCTGTAGTGCATTTTAGCCATCGCAATTCTGTCTGTCCATCTCTCTGTTCATCCGTCTGTCTGTCACACGGGTGGATCAGTCAAAAACGGTGTGGCTGCCTGGAAGACTCTAGTTTCCGGATTAGTAAAGATTTTCCATAAATTCAAAGGGGTTCACCCCGAACAAGGGTGCTAAATAAGAGGGGGGAGGAAAAATTTGCGACCAATAGATGGCACCCTCTGGTGAATACAAGTAAAACACTATACATATTTAGCCGCTGGTCATCTGGCGCTCTCTGTTGACTGATTTTGTTTTACTGGGCTTTCTTTGAAACTGTAGCCAAAAGCCGTGTGGATGAGATCTACGGATGAAGTCTACGGATCACTAGCGTACGACGGTGCACCGCTGTTGCGCATTTTCCTTTGCATTAGCACGGCTTTTCTTGTTCTTTCATATAACTAGAGCTGTTCATGCTTTAGCTAGAAAGTGTTTGTGAAAAGTTTTGTAGGTCATGCTGTCTGAATACAATATAATAATTATAATATATAAATTTATAAGGTGCACATTTCTGTCTGGACTATATGTGAGTCTGAAATGAGCAAAATCTTTTATAGTTGGTCGGTCACATATTGCACAGTGCCGTGGGTGCATCTTTTGGCATTGTACTGCCATTGGTGGTACACACTATACACTACAGTCTAGAGTTTAATGTTGTTCATAGTTGTGCATTTTTGATAGTTTAATTTAATTATTTAGACCTGTTAGTAGTCGTACAGCAGATATTCAGTTAGTTGGTTGCAGTTAAGTTTACGCAATGTCGTGTATATGTTTGCAGGCAGAACTGTATATTGGCGGATGAAATGGGGCTTGGCAAGACGATACAAAGCATAACGTTTCTTGATCACATCTTTCAGTATGGGATTCGAGGCCCATTCCTTGTCATCGTTCCACTGTCGACACTTGGCAACTGGCAGCGAGAGTTTGAGGGTTGGACCGACTTGAATGTCATCATATATCACGGATCATCTGCTAGTCGATGCATGCTGCAGGAATATGAAATGTACTACAAAGATGACAAGGTACGGAGATACATTTTTTAAAGTCATTGCTGTTTGTATCTATAGTATCTGTATTATTACCTGGGTATTTATTATTATAATATTTGCATTGAATTGGATAATTGATTGAATTGAATTGATTGAAATGCATATAGAATATGAGAGCAAGAATTTTTTGGTATAACTTTTCGGCATCTGTTCGGTATAGTGCATTGTGTGATGCCATCTTTACAAAGGGATCTGTGTGTGTAATTTTTGAAATATTTTAGCAGAGATTATTGCTGTAGATGTTGGTCGAATTAATTCCTGTAAAGTATCTGCACACGTGCTTTCAGTGCTTTGATACAGATGGACCACAAAGAACATCTGGTCTAAAAAATTCTCCCCTAAAAGGTTTAAGAGTGCATGATAGCACTTTACGGAATCTATATCTGGGACGCTGGGAGAGCGTATTTTGGCCTCTGTCAGTGGAGTTAGTGTAAGGACTTAGGACTTGTTGAGACAGTTAATGAAGACCATTTCTTATTGTCTGTACCAGCATGTATTGTATGCTGTCTCGTTGCTTGCTCTAGGGTCGTCCAGTTCCTGAGATATTCCGTTTCCATGTGCTGATAACGACGTACGAGACTATCATATCAGACCTGGAACAGCTGCGCAAGGTCGACTGGCGAGTAGCTATCATTGACGAGGCTCATCGGCTCAAGAACCGCAACTGCAAACTGCTGCAGGGACTCTCATGCTTCGATGTGGTATTTGCTGCTTTCAATTTGTGGCCATATCGTGGTACACTTGGGATGCCAAATGGACCCTTTTTCTGTGGTTGAAACTACTTACTTAGGCTTCCAAAAATTTATGATAATTGTTGTCAAGTGTTAATAGATTGAGTGGCCGCAATATTGATGAACACCTGAACTATCTAGCATCTTACAAGTAGTAAGTGAGTAAGTTAACTCTTGACATTGAATTGTTAAAGATGGATGCGTTGTTGTTACTTTGAAAAATTACCAATGCTTCGCAATGCTCACTGACATGTATTCCAGTGTAGTTCACGTTACCAGTCAGCATGATATGCACTGTGCATTTTTGTATCGTACATGAAAGTCAGTTAATTATAAGTTTAAGCCATCGCGTAATTGTAGTATATGGATATGCATGCCCATTTTTCTCTCCCTTCTTGCTCTTCGCAAGAATTGGTGTTAAAGGGTGTGTATAACTCTTAATAGGAAACATGTCTTAGAACTACAAAACATCACCTGCTATCTGACACAGGTGAACCACCTTAATCCCAGCCAGACTGGTCGGTACTCAATTCGTTTACCCTTGACAGTTGGAAGGCTGAGTTGGCCTGTGTAGTTGGTTATGTGATATGTATACCGAGATGGTTTACCTGTCCAAAGATGGTCATCTGTCCAGGTACTAAATACTGGACTGACAGTGATATAGACCATACTGCGAGTGTGTGGTGTGTACAGTGTAGCAGCGTATTGTTCTATAGGAGCACCGCGTATTGCTGACGGGAACACCGCTTCAGAACAATGTTGAGGAACTGTACAGTCTATTGAGCTTTCTTGAGCCAAAACAGTTTGCATCCTCCGAAGCTTTTATGTCTGAGTTTGGCAAGCTCGAGAGTGAGGCTCAAGTTGACAAACTGAAAGCGGTATGTCTTAGTTTTGTCAGTGGTCACTTGCAATTAACCTGTGTCTCAAGTTCCATGATAATATTGTACAAGTGTTCAACGCTTTGATGTAATAGACCATAATCGGTATACTAAACTCGCACGTTACCTATTCTGTTTTATTCTGTTTAGTTTACTGCAAGTTGGTTAAAGTGAAAGGTCACATGAGCCGGTAGTAGATTTGTTTCTAGCAGACTGTTAAGTTGGAATAGATGTGGAGTTTATCAGTGTGAGAAGTTTTATTATCTTACTTAGTAATCTATATGGCATGTTTAGTTTGGCACCTGTGAAGTGTAAACATTGTCAACAATTTCTCAATTTTTCAAATGCAGAATGATCACTAGGCTTTCTTTGCTCAAGCACTAGGCAGATGATGATCACAGAGAAATGAAACTCAGCGCTGGTGGTATTTGTTAATTTGTATGACATCGCAATGCACCAGACCACCGCACACTTTTGTGCTAGACTATATTATTGGCTGATGCAGATTGTTGTCCGATTTTGTACTGTTTTTTTTTGGTTTCAGTCTATATAAACATTACAGTTGCTATGCTAAAGTACTCCACACCTTACTGCAGTTAACAACAGCAAGTAAGCACTTTCATGGTTAGAAGAGAGCTAAAGTCCAGTCTAATGTCATTCGTCCGAGTTTAATAGTTGGTGCATTTTGTTATGATGGACAACAGTTGGCTAATAATTGGCTGATTGTTAGTTGCCAATGATGGGCTAATCAAGCATCTATACTACAGAGCATTGTTGAATGGGTTGTGATGCAGCTTCTGAAGCCAATGATGCTTCGGAGGTTGAAGGAAGATGTTGAGAAGAGTCTGGCTCCAAAGGAAGAGACGATCATTGAAGTCGAACTGACCAACATACAAAAGAAGTACTACCGTGCGATACTGGAACGCAACTTCACGTTTCTGGCCAAGGGCACTACAACGGCTAATATTCCGAATTTGATGAACACAATGATGGAACTGCGCAAGTGCTGTAACCATCCATATCTTATTAATGGTATTGCCATGACATAATTCCATTCGTCATAATTTTTGTGCTGCAGCACATAGTTACTTACACCATGAATGCATGTAGCAGCATTTCACAACATTGTGAGTCATTTTGTTATCCATCTGCCATTTGTGCTGATTAATTGGGTTGAATTTTTTGCTTGTGCCATTGCTAAATGAATGAGTGAAACATTTTTATCGTGTGTTACAGCCTGTAGCTGGATTATTATATAATATACTAGCTGAAGTAAGAAAAAGTACATGCAGGCCTTCTTGATAGACTATTATAAATCTGTCAGCTACAAGTAAATATTGAATACTGAGAATCACTTTCTCTGCAGACTAGTAGAAAATCTGTTGATTTATGCTTTCAGTTTGTGCTGTTTCTTTGAATGAACGTTTGCTCATTGAGTACTGTAATTAATAGGGATGTGACGAACTTCGTATTCGCATTCAAGAACATACGAATATTGACCAGTTTTCAGCTATTCGATATTGGACGAATAGTTGGAAACATTTCTGGTGAATGCGAATATTTTATTGTTCTCAGCTTGATTGAACTTTATTAAGCTTAGATAGAAGATACTAACTGAAGATAACAGTAAACACCCTCAGTGTTTCATTTTCTTAATGGAACATGACTGGTTGATCTTTGCCTTAGATACTGACTTTTCCGACTTAACAGTGAACAACTGCTTAGGATGTTTCGCTTTATTGTGAATCATTTTGTTATCCATCTGCCATTTGTGCTGATTAATTGGGTTGAATTTTTTGCTTGTGCCATTGCTGAATGAATGAATGAAACATTTTTATTTTTACTGGTATAGTAAGGTTTTCTCGAGGCTGAATTAGTACTCGCATTCATTACTCAGTAAATGGTTAAATTAATATTTGCATTCGACAAATGCAAATATTTTTCTGCTTCGTCACATCCCTAGTAATTAATAACCATTCGTGATCTCCTAATTTGGTCTATGTTTATTTAAGACTTTAGTGATTACTTGGGTTGGTGTTCTGTTTCCAGTCAGGTTTTGGTGAGTGAGTAGTGTGTTAATGGCACGTCAGCACAATGTAGCTCAGTCTTCTGTTAGATTCAGCATTTGAGCATAAAGCATTAGCTAGCCAGTTCTCTGATCTTTGTCTGCCTGTTGATGTGTATATTAGGTGCAGAAGATCAGATAATTGAAGACTTCCGGCTAAATGCACACCATGTAATGGAGGCAGACAAGATGTTTCAGACCATGGTTCAGTCTTCAGGCAAACTTGTTCTCATCGATAAACTGCTGCCGAAGCTGAAAGCCGATGGTCATAAAGTTCTGATATTCTCACAGATGGTTAGAGTTCTCGACATTATTGAGGACTACGTCATTCACAAAAAGTAAGCTGCAGCTAAACTTTACTGTGTGCATTTTTATTTTGCAGAGAAATGCACATCTGTTGAAGATTGTGTTAGCTTATGTTGTTTTTAATGATAAAAATACTAACAGTTAAGTTTTCACAAATTAAATATTAATTATTGCAATTTGTCATTAATTTTGATTACAAATCAAACTATGATTATTGTTCAAAAACAAGTATGTTTTTACTTAGTTAACAGTTACTTAGCTAGCTAGCACTTATCATAAGTGCAAATAATATGCAGTTAAAGCAAACTGGAATGTATAATTATGTTCTGTTTGCTCTCTGAAAAAAAAGGTGGTCGTTAGTTGTTGACAACGTATCTTGTTGAGAGGCTTCAGCTGAGGGGTTGTTCACATAGAACAGATGTTGCAGGAACAGGAACTGTTGCAGTAGTTTTTAGTGATGTGACTTTAATTGAAAATTCAATGGTTAACATCGTTTTGATGCTTATAAGTGTTAGTGATTCACTACCTGTTTGATCGGTAATTTCCGCAGCTCTAGTTACTGTACTTATAAAAATATTACTAGTGTCATCGAAAATATTTTATCAAGTTTTTTGTGCCATGTATGATAGGTACTTGTATGAACGGATTGATGGCCGGATTCGAGGGAATGTTCGTCAGGAGGCCATTGATCGGTTTTCACGCCCAGACTCGGATCGGTTTGTATTCCTGCTGTGCACTCGAGCCGGTGGTTTGGGAATCAACCTCACAGCAGCTGACACTGTTATCATCTACGACTCAGACTGGAACCCACAGAATGACCTTCAGGTTTTTCTTTACACCGAATTATCTGTTGTAATTTTTAGCAGTTTATTAACAGTTGCAGTGCTTATGATGGTAACAGATACAGTTATTCCAGCCCATACAACAGAGTACTAACTTGCCTCGCTGTTGAAGTTTGGAGATGTTTTCTTATTGTCCTAATGTTTACTGTAGTGTTTTTAAGTTCAGTGTATGCTGCCTCAGTGCAGCGCTGTTTGTTTAATATAATGCTACCATTTTGCAAATATGAATTTTTTTACTGTTTATGTATGATGTATGTGCTGCCATTCTCGATGAGTAACTATTGCTAATGTCATTAGTAGTGCAGTGTGGCCATTTTTATAGCTCCGTTATGGATCTTCTCTATCCATCCATCAATGTCAGTTTCTACATTAGATTTATATAGTGCAATTTTATCTTTCCATTGTCGGTTTTTAACTCACAAGTGAAGGGATTAGAGATACCTGAATTGGCGTGAACGTTTACTAGGACTGCAGTAACCACTAGGGCCCACAGTTTTCCGTGCATCGCGGAATTTCGAGCCGAGCCGCGGAATTTGCCCTTATCCATGGAATTTTGATATTGCCGTAAAATTTTACAGGAGTTAAGAAATGATCAATGATTAGAATGACCGTCGACTTCATAACGTAGTTAAACTAACTATATCACGGAGAAAAATCAAACTGAACTGCCGAAAACTGCGTCCCTACTAATAATTACCATCGCATACAGCACAATCTTAAATAAACACAATACGACAAATTGACAAATTTCACTTTCGAAAAGAAAAAAGATTGATAATTTTTTTGTATGTTGCTAGCATAACCGAATGCCATGCTAGCATCCAAAAAGTTGTTTAACAAAATAAAGCGTAGTGTACGCACAAATGGAAGGTTGTGGTAAACTGTGGAATTTGGACAATTGCCGCGGTGAGCCGTGAAATTTTGCGAACTGGCCCGCGGAAAAGGAATTTGGCCAAATTTTCCGCGGAAAACTGTGCTGGGCCCTAGTAACCACTGTGCCGGTTTTTAGCTCCATTAGTCGAAGGTTAAAGGCGATAGCAAACACTGTTTACATGGTTGTTGTGATGGCACAGGCGCAGGCACGTTGTCATCGCATTGGCCAGCAGAAAGCTGTGAAAGTCTATCGTTTGATCACACGCAACACGTACGAGCGCGAGATGTTTGACAGAGCATCACTGAAGCTTGGACTGGACAAGGCTGTGCTTCAGTCAATGGGACCCAAGGACCTCAACGCTGTATGAACCTTTTAATTATCTTATCCATAACTGAGAAGCAGTTTTATATGAAGGTATCTGTTATGATTTTTATGCGCGAAAGCAGGTGCTGCTATAGTGCGTCTTAGCCGTCACAATTCTGTCTGCCTGACCATCTGAATGTCACACGGATGGATCAGTCAAAAATGGTGCAAGCTAGGATCACCAAATGTTGTTGTTGTTGTTGTTGTTCTAGTAGCCCACCCTTTATCTTGTACCGGATTAGGCATTGAGGAACTCGGCGACCTCTTTGGGTTGTAGCCAGAGGTCAACGCATGTCAGGTCGGTCTGGTGCATCGGGCATTCAAATAGGTGAATGACACAGTGTGGAGTCGCATTACAATCTGGGCATGAGTTTTGAACTGCTGGGTTGAGTCGCTATTTATAGGAGTTCTGCCAGGCACAGTAACCAGATCTCAACTGTGCAAGGAAAGTGCGAGCCTTCCTTGGGAGCTCGATTTCTGACGAGTGAATTTCTGATGCTGTGGTGTTCAATACTTTGTTGCGTTCATAGCCCGCAACCGTCTGTGCCACGCAGGTGATATGTATGGCCCTAAGACAGCTTTTATATTCATTTGTTGAAGAACACTTCTCGGCGTAGCTCGCTAATTCACCAGACTGAAATGGTCGCTGGAGCTGTGTGTCCAGATCATTTTTCATCAACCTTGGCGGTAGAGGTCTGTTGAGATGTTTGTTGCCAGGGTGACATGGCATATGACATCGAAGCATATATTGCTTTGTCAACAGATCACGATGTGTGCAGAGTGGCAGCACTTTCGTCTCTTGGTGTAGGTGGTCAGTGCTGGCCATGTGGTAACAGCTTGTGGCAGTAGGTAGGGCTTCATTCTGAATGACCTGGAGATGCTTCCAGTTCGTATTTGAAATCACTGGGGCCCAAATTGGACCACCATATTCTGAATCTTCAAATCATCACCAAATCTTCACCATCAGCTGTCTGATAAACTCTAGTTTCAGGATCGAAAAAGCTTTTCCATCAATTCAAAAGTGGTCCCCCAAGCAGGGGCGCTGAATGAGCCTTGGACCTTGAACACAAAAATAGGGGGTTTTATGGATTTTTTGGCGATTTTCAGCTGCGAGACACATTTCAAGAGCGAATTCTGCTGAAATAATTAGAGATAGACCAGAACAAGCTGCATATGAAATTGTCACCATTGAACGTAGATTTCAATGGTTCAAGTCTCGATTTTCCAGCTTCAAGGAAACCTGCTCACAAGGGCATCAAAGAGCGATACCCCCGTAAAAGTTGTTATTTTACCGCTGTTAGCCAGTCTTTTGTGAAAATGGTTGCAGATAGGCATGGGCATGCTGCCTATGACAACAAGCACTAGTGACTGAGCTTTTTATTGTATCAACATCGATGTCGTTGAAAGACCCTGAACTAAAATAAGGGGTTTTATTAATTTTTGCAATATTCGACTGCGGCACACACTTCAAGAGTGAATTGCGACAAAATGTCTGGAGATGGACTAAGACAATTTGTGAACAGGAATTGCTATAGGCCTTCATGCATCTTGTGAGCATTAGCTCAAATTTCTCATTATAAGACAGTTTTGCTACACATGCTGTATTAATTCGGTGAGAAATTTTGCTTTGGTAGCAGTCAGCCACAATATTCTGAAGCAAAACTTACAGCGCATCATTAGTTATGCTGAATGTTATCCATCACGTAATTGTGTTTGCAGAAATGTATTTGTTGCCAGTTAACAGTGCAGGACTTTTGTTATTTTGTGGGATGTTTACATCTTCGTTTATCTAAATTATTATTTTGTAACTAAACCTTGGAATTTTTGTGTGTTGCAGTCAAACCAGCTGACAAAGAAGGAGATTGAGGATCTGTTGAAAAAAGGTGCGTATGGAGCAGTGATGGAGGACGACGCAGACAGTAAGGACTTCTGCGAGGAAGATATTGATCACATTCTGCAGCGTCGCACTCAAGTTGTTCAGATCGAGGCAGGCATCAAAGGCTCGACATTTGCCAAAGCCAGCTTCAGTCTGTCGACGAATCGTAATGATATCGACATAGATGATCCAGAGTTCTGGCAGAAATGGGCGAAGAAAGCCGACGTCGACTTGGACATTATGCAGAACAAGGTCATTGTTCTGCCATGTCTTATCTCTTGCAAACTTTATATGCAGTTTTACAGGAAAAGTTGTTTTGAATTAACTTATCACAATATCTTGCTCATATGCATTGAATGGATTTCTGAATGGATTAAGAGTGAATTGATTAAATTATAGAAGTACGGAACATGGATGCTTGGAAATAGTTCTTGATTATCTTCGTGTAAGCAGTCTACAGATGAAGATTGTTGACTCGTATCATAAACAATGTTTCAGTTTTAAGAATCAGCCACTAACACTGTTATTACTGTATCATCACATTTTGTGCAGGAATAAATTCTGATTCGATGCATGTGTCTGGCAGAATGCTCTGATAATCGAGATGCCTCGCAAGAGGAAGCAGGTCTCGCGCTACGGGAAACAGGATGAGGCGGTTCGTATCTCGGACCTAGAGACCAGCGGCTCTGATGCAGACTATGATGAGACTGGTGGTTTGTCGCTCGCTGTGAGGGGAGGCCGACGAAAGAAACGTGGCAGTCGGCACGGCCGTGGTGACTACGATGACAGCAGTGCAGCAATGTCCTTAGGGCCTGGAGAAGGATACTCACGCTCTGACTGTTTCAATGTCGAGAAAATGCTGCTCATTTTTGGGTAGGAATTTTTTGGTACCACTATCGGTAATTCTGGAAAACTGATAGCATGATCTACTTTCATTCATAGATATATAAAAAAAGCAGATATACACCATAGTAATGAAAAACAGTGATTGTTGTGGGTTTTTTGGTATTTTGACCACAGTCACTAAAAGTTAATTTTATAATAGATATTTTGATGCTTTGGTGCTTTTGGTTTAGCAGTAGGAAGAGCATGTGGCCTTCACAAATTTTTTCATACTGTTATCGAAAAGTTCTCTTATTTTTAACCGGCCTCATGTGGAGTTATTCTACACCGTGTCTCAATAAAAAACGTGCCACTTTTATTTTTTGAATTACTCTGAAACATTTCCCGATTTTGTTAATTTTTGGCACACAACATTATGAAGGAACTTGACGTAAATGACCATAGTTTTGCCCACCTCACTTCAATAATGTTGCTACACTACCTTGTGAAATTCAGAAGTCGTAGTTTGGCCGTTTACAGCAATGAACTCATACTGAGTAGCGCATGCATCGGCTCAGAAATGACTTACTAACTGAATAGTGACAAACACAAGTAACAGCTGTTATTTCTCAAAAAGTCCTACTTGTTACATCACATTATTTTTGTTACTGCATATGCTCAAAATGTGCCCTCTAGCACGAATGCGTGAACATTGACGCGACTGACCAACCGCACGTTCAGTGACGTGCGATTCAGAGCTGCTTACTTGCTGTTATTGCATCATTTTTAGTTCGTCGACGTACAATTTTAAAATGAACATGACTAATGTTAAATATGTAACAGGTTTTCAATGATTTTGTAGTTTCAGTGACTTTCTGAGCAACGCATGCGCTCCCCAGTATAAATTCATTGTTGTATACGGCCAAACTATGACTTTTACATTTTACATGATAGTGTAGCGACAGTATCAAGATGAGGTGGCTAAATTTTACTTGTTCTCGTCAAGTTTCTTCATGATGCTGTGTGCCAAAAAATTATTAAAATCGGCCAATGCTGCAGGGAGTTATTTAAAAAATGAAAATGGCACTTTATTTTATTGAGACATGGTGTAGAAATGTAATGAGCTGGTTAGATGAAAACAAATATTGGTTGTGATAGTGGTAGTAGAATAACACTACTGTTAGTGTTGTATTTTGTGATTGTATTATATTATGACTGTGACATTTTAAAGTGATATTGTAAAAATGTAAGCAAGAACCTGCAAAATATTAACAGAAACTGTTTGTTACAAAACTGGTTTGAAAAACTTTGCTTGTCTAGTTAATTTTTGCTACAGGAGTGAATGTCGCACGCTATTTAACCGAATGACTGCTTGTTGCATTTTAATTACATGGTTAAACATTGCAGGAAGTGAATATTGTCAGTCAGTAAGTAACTGTGATGATTGTTAACAGCTGGAGTCGCTGGGCGGACATTCAGAAGCACGGACATTTTAAACACAAGCTGGAGATCGATGACATTCGCACAATTGCCAGAGCTATAGTAAGTTTATGCACCGAATGTACTGATTGTCAGCTGTTTGATACAGTCTCAAGGAGTGAGTGAGTGACTGGTTTCAGTGCATTAAAGGCCATTTCGTGTGACAGCATCAATAAATCCAGTATGCTAATTCAAGGCTGTTCAGCTACAATAAAACAGGTAGGAAACTGAACCTAAACAGTGTTAAATAAGTGCAATCGATTTTGTAACTGTTGACACTTTTCAAAACATCCCCAAATCATGTAGGAGCTAGATGGACGAGAGGAAGGATAGACAAGTAATTTGAGCAAAGCTCATGAGACGCGCGACAGCTTTGCAGTTCTGGTTCGCACGTTGTTTTGGTTTATTTTCAGCCATTTTGTTGCAGTTCACCCTTGAAATGTGCACCACAGCCAAAAATTGCAAAAAACTAAAACACCATATTTTGGTGTTCAAGGTCATTCAAGATCACCGATGTTAATAAAGATAAAAAGTTCATCACCATTGCTCGTTATGATAAGCAGCATGTCTATGTTTATCTGCAACTGTTTTCACGTTAGATGAACCAATACCAGTAAAATAACCACTTTTTAAAGGGGTACCCCTCTTTGATGCTTGTGCATGCAGGCCTTCTTAGGGGGTCGGGACTTGGACTGCTAAAATCTACGTTTAATGCTGAAAATTTCATCCTCAGATTGTCTTGGTCTATCTCCAGCCATTTCTTTGCAATTCACTCTTAAATTGTGCGCTGCAGCCTTAAATTGCCAAAAAATTATAAAAACCCCATTTTTGGGGGGGGTTCAAGGTTGTTCAGCGTCATCGAAATTGATAAACATAAAAAGCCCGTCACCAGTGCTTGTTATGATAAGCAGCATGTCTATTGTCTGTACCTATCTGCAACTGTTTTCACACCATACGAGCCAATAGGGGCGTGAAATTTTGTCACGATAAACTAGAGTTCTTGTGGCAGCCTACAGTGAAGATTTTGTGATCTTAGCTTGCCTCGTTTTGACACAAATCCGCAGTGTGATGGATGGACAGACTGACGGACATTTCGATGATGGCTAAGACGCGTGAAGCATTCTGCTGTCACACATAAAAATTGATGTAAACGACTGCAGTTGAGCTATTCTAAAATGATGATGATACCTTTTTGTGGAATTGTGTTTCCTTCTGGTAATATGATGTGTGATGATTGTGCATATATAGTCCCTGCATTGTTGTTGTTTTGTGTTGCAGCTGCTGTTCTGTCTTCACCATTACGATGGAGATGATCGCATCAAGGATTTCATTTTTGATCTGGTTTCCTCCAGTGTCGATGGCCAGGAGAAAGATTACCGAAATCACACAGGTGCCGCTGCAACTATATGCACTAACTTGCTGCATGCTTTCGGTTGCTTGTAATCTTTATTGGGACATTAACATCATGCAGGTGTTGTACATGTCTCTCTTTGTGTGTGACACCTTGTTGTGTGTAATTTTTACGTTCGTAAGTGCTTCGTTTACTGCAGGAACTCAGCAGCTTTGATGCTGTAGTTAGCTGACTGGAAGGCATTCAGCCTGCATGAATACTGCTATATCAATCTCAAACAGTTCTTTTTTGTGTGCCTTGTTAAAACTGAAGTAAATCGGGGATAAGTACCTGTAGGTTAGTTGAAAAAAGAACTAAAAGTAGAATGAACCATGATTTAGGACTTTCGTATGGACATCGATATGAATGAAAGCTTAACCTCAGTACTGACTGTCTGGAGGATAACAGGGAAGATTATGAGAACTGCCATTAACATTAAATATGCACAATTTTAATTGGCAGTTCTTACAGTTTTAGGCTTAGGTCGTTTTTTTGTGTTCTGTGTTTTATAAAAGTTAAACTTTCTGTAAAGGCTAAACTTTTTGTTCTGTTATTATGTGTCTGTGCAATTTTGGCTGGAAAGGCCATACCGAAGTGCCCTATACTGTGTTAGGTGGGACGTTAAACCCTACTCATTCAGTTATTCATTAACCTCAGTAAAATACAATACATTATTGGTGATGGATTGGGTATACCATTGGATATCGATATGGCATTGAGTGAAATGCAGAGAAGATAGTTTTAGGATTGTTAGAATCACAGGATTGAGATGCATGGTTGTAGAGAAAACAAATGGGGCAATCTAATGACATCTTACGGCAGTCAGCTTGAAGCTGCATTTACATTTATTGTGTGATGTGTGTGCAATATATCAGGTCTTTCAGCACCAGTGCCACGTGGTAGGAAAGGACGCAGAGGTGGCAAGAAGGTTGAAGTTTCTGCCAGAAAGTCGATGTTCACGGCCGATCTATCGAAGCTTGACATCAATCCAAACATCATCCTGGCCGACATTGGCTACCGCAAGCACCTGGAACGCCACGCTATCAAGTAATCAGCCACTGCTCACGTCTTCTGACTGACTGCTCAGCGTCTCCAAAGAATCTTTGACTTTATCTGTGTTCTTAGTCACAAATCTGATCGAGACATTCAGTCTCAGTATTTCTTGTGACTTTGCATTTTTCCATCTTATTTGGTGACATCATCTGTGGCATCATTCTTACTCACTTGCTTTTATCGAACTTTACCAGTGATATGTTTTTATTCGTTCGATGTTACTGCCATGAATCATACTGTTTGTGATTATAAAGGATTTTCGGTCCATTGATGTCGTTACATGAGTGCATACTGCTTGATTGGCTGGTCATTGCTGTGTCCAGGCTGCTGCTGCGTGTGAGGCTGCTCTATTATCTGAAGCAGGAAATGATCGGCTCGGAAGCCGAGAAGGTGTTGTGTGGTGCCCCATCAAGGTTAGACCAAGCAATCAATAATGAATCAGTAACATATTTGTATTGCGCCAGTGGTGAGAGGTCAAATTTGAGGCACTGGTGAGGGTAACTAGATGTGATAGGCAGAAGTGAAAAGGTGAAATGTCTGTAAATTTGCTTACTTTCGTCAAGTTTTATAGACGCATCTTCACTGCTTTTTCATTAGTGCTTATAAAGTTATGAAAAGCATGTGGTCTTTAAAATGTCCTGTTTTGTCAGAATCTTTATTCTTTGATGTTTAAATCTCATTACTGTTGAATTGTTTGTTGTTATTGTTGAAGCCAGTGGCAGTGCTTGTGTGGGAGATGGAGGAGGGGGGACGGATGCCCCAAAGAGATGAAGAATTCCACTAGGTTCTCATGGTGCTCTAACATATCTGTGATGTCATTTGAGTTGCCAAAACAACGCTGGCATTTTGCAGCTCGTTTGGGGCAAAATACTTGCATTGTTTCAGTATTGCACTGATAGACCATTATGCCTGTGTGTTATCAGTGAGGTGTTGGTGAAAATGCCGTATGTTGATGGCGAGCTGCCTGTCTACTGGTGGGACAGTGAGGCGGATCGCTGCATGGTCATCGGCATCTTCCGACATGGTACTTGACTGCCTGTCTGTAATCAACTGTAGGAATTCATCGTTCATTAACTACAGTCTTTATTTATTTTATTTGCAACCTTGCTGTCTTGTTTGGTATGATTTCTGTTCGCTGCTCAATGTCGCTATGGTGAACAGTTTGTCATAGATATGTGGAAGTTTGTAGGACCCCTCGTCTCAGTTTCTTGACTTCTTTCTGATGTTTACTGATACCAATTTTGTCTGTTATATGCATAATTTTTTTATGACCCAGCTGTCTGCATATGTGGTAAAACTTTGTGCTTTGACAAGAAAGATGTGTCCTGGGAGTAACTTTTGGCTCATTTGTAGGTTGAATATGGATAGCATATGGCAGTTAAGAAAAAATTGTTGCATGACTAACAAGTAACAGTATGACCATGTAAGAGATGTTATGTTAGTAAGAAATTAAATGTGTACTGTTTATTTGATTGACAAGCAGTGTTTGTTTTCTTATGAGCTTATTTAGAAGGCATAGAGAGGGTTGCGCATCTCGTCTTGTCTACAGATGGAATCATTTGTTTTCACACTGGAAAACATTTACGATGAAAGTGTTCTGTGCTTTGGCTATTATTTGTAGGCTATGAGAAGTATAATCAGATACGCCAAGATCCCGGCTTGTGCTTCTTGGCACGCTGTGGTCCACCTGATGGCAGTGCGCTGCTAGCTGAGCAAGATGACAATGATGACGATATCAAGTAATGTGTATTTAGAAGTGTGATTAGTACTAGAGCTGTCATAAATTAATACATTAATTAATGCAAGTTAAAAAAATTAACGCACATAGGTAAATTTATATAACTTAATTTACTAAATTCTGTGAAAAAAAGTTCCAATTTTCTGTTCAACTGTGGTTATTTGACAATTGAATGAATTCAAGTAACTAAACTCTAGTTGTTGTTCCATCACTACTGTAAATAAATAATTATTTCGACGACAGGCTAATAGATTTCTATGCTAGCTATGATGGCAGTTATTGTTGATTAGGCCTATACGTTTAAAATGGATTTCTAACTTTCTATATTCTACAGGCTGGGCCTCCCAAACATCACGGGTTCCGGTGTAACTTATACCCCCCTACTCTGCCTCTCGATGGGCCTGGGTGTGTTAGTAATGCGTTAAAAAAATTAACGATTCGACAGCTCTTTTTAGTACTGTTTAACTAAAACACTGAAGTTCATGGAATACGTATTAATTTTGCAAGCAAGATACTTGTCGATAGTTTTCAGTACTCGATGTATGTGTTCATTGTGTTGTCAGTTTTTTTAGTACAGTATTCTTAATATTTTCACTGACTGCTGTAAGTTGAGTAGAGCACAGTTATAGTGAGCAGTAAAACTGTTATTGTTAAGGTTGTTATAGGTTTATTTTATTTATTTATCTATTATGAAATCGTACATGCAGTACACATACAGAAATACATGAAAATACACATAAAAAGTAGTACACAAAAAATGGTAGAATTTAAAAAAAGGAAAGAAAGGAAAAGAAAAGATAAGGGAAACACACACACCCTCACACACAAATGTAATCAAATCAGATCAGTCAGTGCAAATGAAACTGACAAGGCTATCAAGCTCAGCATGTGAGAAAGAACAAGTCCAGAACATAAAAACCACACTTAATAAAAAGCAACTCTAAAATAAAAGACACTCGTTTCCAGTAACTTGAGCAGTATGTCAAATGTTAATCTCCTAGTAAGACCAGCCAGACTCGCATTTTAATGCGAACAGCAATAATGAGCATTATGGCTGACAAGAGACGACATTCTACAGCAGAAAACACAATGACGTGCAACAAAGCAAGCACTGACACTAGTCACTGGTCAGCTACGAATAAAATTTACAGAATGCCAGGACAGTTCATCTCTCAGTGGGAGAGAGCCACCCAGTGGAGCTAACAAGAACGAGTGTGTATGATGTGGTACGTTCCACACATTTAAGTTTTTTTTCTCCACACTACACAAACGTCTTCCACACATGGGTTTATTAGATCCCACAGCACACTCCCATACAAACAGTAGGATCTCATTAGCTGTAGTTTAGTGACAGGATCGAGTTTGCCAAAATAGCACAGAACATTGTTAATCTGACCACACAACGAGTTCCTTTCATTAGTAATGTGAATTTATATGATTGTAGTGATTAAACTTGTCCGTGCTGTTTGTTCAGAGATGATGATTATGATGATGAAATGACACAACGACATCGCTCAAAGAAAGATATTTCTCTTGATGACATCGATGACGTTGGAACTCCTAAGTCCACTACTGGCACGGCCTGCAGCATTCCAGACAGTTAGTAATGCTAATCTGCTTACTCTTTCATGCTGTACTCTGCATGTATTATTGAGCTGAATCACGATTTTTATGCGTGACAGCAGGAACTGCTATAGCACGTCTTAGCCATCACAGTTCTGTTTGTTCGTCTCTCTGTCCGTCACACGGGTACATCAGTCAAAAACGGTGCAAGTTACAATAGCTGATTTGCGATACCGGTTACGCTCTTTAGCAAATGTCTATCATCATGTTGAATGTCGACTGCTAGTTTGCTACGATCGGTGAGTTTAGATTGGTTCGCACTAGATCTTCATACATGCATCGTTGTCGCACGTTCCCTTTGCATTAGCTGGGCTTTCTTGTTACTATTTCTACACAAGTCCACAATACCTTCGCCTTGTCCTAGTCTTTGAGAAAGAGTTCTGGTTCTGGTCTTTAGTATTCAAATCTTTGTCAACATCAGTGTCAGCAGAGTGGTACAGTAATGGTTGTATGTTCGTTTGTGCAGCGCCTGTAGAGAACGGGAAGCTGCCGTTCCCTGGACTGTCGGAACTTAACGCTCGATTGCGGCGCATTGTGGCTGCATTCCAGAAAAGTCACAAGAAAGAGCTGATGAAACAGGAACAGAATGAGAAGGTTTGTGGATGTCAGTGATGTTGTGATCTATGCATAGACACTGATTTTTATTACAAGATATGTCTCTTATTACAGTACCTTGTAGACTAATGTCCACTCTGACAGCATTTTATCTATCACTGGTTATTGATGAGCGTGATTGTAATCATATTATGTGGTTCAAGAAGTTGATTTGTGTTGATGTTATATTTCATTTTTTGTTCAGCGCTATCTGCTTTTCAGAGAATAGCTGGATTAATAATTATACAGATCTTCATAGCTCAGTTAGTATTTGAAACTGATACAGATACTGAATCAAAAGAAACTGCAAACCTTATTCTTGGATCATGTGAACATCATAATCACATGCTTGCTTGACTCCGCTAATTTTGCTGACTGCAAATGTAAACAAGAAATTTGAGCTAATGCTCATGAGACACGCGAAAGCCTACGGCAGTTCCTGTTCAGTAGTTTAGCTGAAAATTGGGGTGTTCACGCTAAGTTCATGCTAAGTTAATATACAAATACCAAATTCTTTATCTGGATCACATAACAATAGTTCCGTGGTGCCACCTGGTGAATGATATAGACTTGATCACAGCCCAAAATCGCCAAAAAAATGCATAAAACCCTATTTTGATGTTCAAGATCATCCAAGGTCATTGATCTCGGCAATCAAAAGCTAGTGTACGACTTCCTATTAGTGATCCTATTAGTGATTAATAGTAACCTAGGCTCTATCTTGCACCGTTATTGAGATACAGCGACTTATTGGCTAAAACTTGCAAATTTTTCCCACCCCCCTTTCATTTAGCGCCCTCTTTAGGGGTGACCCCCTTCAAAATTATGGAAAAGCTTTATGGTTCCTGAAACTAGAGTCATCTAGGCAGCCTACGGTAAAGATTTCGTAATTCTAGCTTGCACCATTTTTGACTGATCCACCCATGTGACAGACGGACAGAATTGCGATGAAAGCAGTAGCTGCTTTCGCGCATAAAAATAAAATATCATTCAGTGGGTTTCTGTCTGTATTAAATGTTTGTTATGCTATATTGTGAATTTGACAGACACTTGAGATTCATGTGCTAAATTACCATTGTTGCCGGTAGAGAAAAATCCCTGTTGTGAAAATTGCCAAGGTATCATACAGTAAAAATTCACTGACGGTTCATTGTTTGTGCGTGGGTTGCAGCGGCTGCAGCGGCGTGAACAGTTTGACGTACTGTTGAAGGAGAGAGAGCACGCTCGTACGGCCGCCCTGCAGAAGTATGTTTCATTGCCATCAGTGCCGTCATCAGGCACTGGTTCACACTTGCAGTCTGTTTACTCTTCCTCAACACCACTCGGCAGTTTGCCGACGGGCAGCGCATCACTGCTGATGCTTGCCGCTGCTGATAGAGCGTAAGACAGGCTTTGTTGGTCTGCCTGCGTGCCTGGCATGCCGTGTGCTGGTGTTGTGTTTGTCTCCCGGCCATCCATTTGTATCTCATTGCGTTTCTCGTAGTTGCAAGCTTTGGTGTTGTTTAGCCATGCCATTTTCCAACTTAAGCTTTTGGTTATACTTGAGGACGTTGATAAATGCTTGCTGGTGACAGACGGTATAGCTAAATGATGTTGGACAGCTGGTGTTTCAGTGCTGTCATACAAGACAGCTTTAGGTGGGAAAGTATTTGTCATAGACCGGAAAATAATGACACCGAGAAGTTGTATGCTAGGGGATTTTAACATTTTATGTTCAAACCCATTTAGTTGTGAATTTTTTAGTTGTTTTTTCAGTTGTCATTGCATGCATCTTTGTTAAGTTAAGAACCTTATTTTTGCAACATTTTTAGTTTTATTTCATTGTTCATGCATGAAGAGTTGGAATGAATCCTGTTAGTTGTAGATATTTTATTGTGATTGCCAAGAATGCTGTTCTGAGTGTGGTCCTATTACACCATTTTGTGTTGTGCTTTCCAAGTTGTTGTAAATAAGTAGTGCATCTGCGCTGTTCATATGCATGAATGGTTGAATACTTGAAATAGATGCACTGTAAGGAAAAAATTTTCAGTTGGAATTTGTTCTGAGACTATTAGATGTATGTTGGATAATACACCATAATAGATCTAATTAATACCAGAACTGTTCTTGCCATGTTCAGAAGTGGAAACATTTAACTGCACTAGCAGATGCCATTAAATCTTGAAATTTTTTTATTTATTTCCATGTAGAAAATTGGAAATTACTGGGAATTGCATACACGAATGTCTTTAATGAATTAAATAAATGAGTCTGTCTGGTAAAACTGACTAGCACAATAATTAGCTTGATGATTGTGTGCTGTTTCAGTCACTGGTCCCGGCGTGAAGAAGCTGACTTCTACCGTGTTGTGTCAACGTTTGGAGTGGAGCGGGACTGGAGAACAATGGAGTTCCGCTGGGCCAAGTTCCGAGCTCTTGCGCGACTGGACAAGAAGCATGACGACACGTTGACGGAATATTTCCGCTCGTTCTACCACATGTGTCTGATTGTCTGCCGTCGTGTGTCCGCTGAAGACAACAGTAAGTGAACATTCGATTTGATTTTTTCTGCATTTTGTGTTTTGTGTTTCTGTAAAGGTTAAACTTACTGTTCCATTATTATGTGTTTGTGTGCATTCTGCCTGGAAAGGCCGTCCCCGAACTGACCTATACTGTGTCGGGTGGGACGTTAAACCCTACTCACTCACTCATTCACTTTATGTGCTAATTTTTTGGGATTGTATAGCTAATGTTATTGCGGAGTGAGAACAAGCAGTGATTTGGACGTACTGAGAGCGGAAAAGACATTAGCATACACTAACGAAAACAATTCGTTAGTGGCAACTTCATTTGTTTTGTGGGTTGCATTATGCGATTGCATGGTCTTAGAAGTTTGGTAGTGACTGGATAGATAAGAGGGGAGGAGAGCGAGTGGATATTTTTTGCAAAACTGAAGTATCTGGATTGTATGTCTGCATTGTGGAAAGACGACCTGAGCTTATCAGGATCTGGCATCACCTCGTTGCCAGTCTTATGCATCACCCTAAGAGAGGCTGTAGGACTTGTGTGTTGTGTGTTAATCACAGTTAACTGAATCTGGTCTATATTGGCTAGATACAATCTTATCTGTTGGCAGTTGTTGATGACATTATAAGGTGCATTTTTCCGGCGTTTTCAAGTGTTGTTTTACAGTTTGTTAACAAATAACATGACACATTTACTTGCTGTATTTAATTTTGTAATGAGATAAATACTGTACTCGTATTTGAGGAGTAGTATTTTGTCTATAGTTGGGAGAGTTTGCTAGAAATCGAAAGGTATGATGTTTTGCTATTCTGCCCTCGATACCGTTTGTAGTTATTATTTGAATGTATGTATGTGTATGTATTTACAGTTCACAAGCCGTCTGGTCCGTACATTGAACCGATAACGGAGGAACGTGCCAATCGCTGCCTGGCAAGGATTGACCTGTTGTGTAAGGTTCGTGAGCAGATCTTGCACAGTCCACTGCTGAATGATCGGATCAATCTTTGCCGGCCGAGTGGAGATATGCCTGAGTGGTGGGTCTGTGGTGTACATGACCGAGACCTTCTCGTTGGAACTGCTCGGTAGGTCAACTTCTGTCTGTGCTGTAAAACTCGTAATAGATTGTCCCACATGTCACACGATGACTACATATTTGTATCACAGTGAAAGAGTAGTATAGCCATAGCTATTTGCTATGTGCATTTTATCATAACAGTTCTGAGTATATGAGCTGGTATGGACACTGGTATTTTGTTAAATGGTTTTACACTTACTAGGTGCTTAACTGCTTATAATATTATGATGTTTAGTTGATGTTCATTATACACATCTCAAAAAAAACATCCCCCGCATTTTCGACTGTAACTTGAAAACCAATTGTCAGATTTTGATAATTTTTTTGTACGAATATTCCCAACACAACTTGCCATCAAATGACTATTTATTTTCCCAACTCGCCCAACGTTTGTTTCTGCAATACCTGGGGAAATCACAACCAGCAGAATATAACTTTTTTGTCTCATGCAATATGATTGCTTAATTAACATAACGCATAAAAACAAATTTTGTTCACATTTCTGACACTCTGGCTGACATTTCATCCAGTTGGCCATTTTTTAACTGCCTGCAGTAAAATTGCTTTAAGTATTGGCCCACTATGCGAATGCAGGCAAGAAGACACTTTCTCCATTCATTGACAGCAGTATCGAAAATGTTCTGCTCCAGACCAATCCAGGCTGTACCAGTCACTTCTTGACTTCACAAACATTCCTAAACTTTATCTGGTAGACACTCTGCTGCACGACAGTCAAACCTTGTAATAGACCGGCTGTCAAGGTTTATCTACATTTTTTATTCATTTTAACACGTATTATGCTTGCTCTGCTTTCCCCAGGTAGTGCAAAAGCAGACGTTGTGTGAGAAGGAAAATAAAACACTTATTTAATAGCCAGTAGTGTCAGACATTTTTCTGCCAAAAATTATTAAAATCTGCTAATCTTTCTTCAAGTTACGATCGATAATGTCGGGGATGTTATTTTCAGGTTTTCTGATTATTTTAACACATATTTCACTTGATCTGATTTCCCTAGATAGTGCAGAAGCATACATTGCGTGAGGTGGGAAACTGAACTATCATTTGATGGCAAGTTGTATCAGGAATATCTGTACCAAAAACTATCAAAATCTGATAATTGGTTTTAAAGCTACAGTCGAAAATGTCGGGGATGTTTTTTTGAGACACAGTGTATATTGTCTTTGTTAAAAGTGTCGTGTGATAAGTCCTGGCTGTAGAGTGGGATTTTTCGGGATCTGTCTTATCATCAGATTAGGCGGAGAAAGTCATAGTGGAATTAAGTATTGAGTTGTTGATACATAGTTCCTACGGTCAGGGAAAGTCAGGGAAAAATCAGAGGATCAGGGAAAATCAGGGAATTTTACATTCCAAAATCAGGGAAAACTCAGAGGATCAAGGAAAGTCAGGGAATTTAAAAGTACCAGGGTGCAAAAGTCAACAGACTGTGTACAACAGTTTGAAATTTTTTTCTGCTTGCTTTGCTTGCACATTTGTACCTCCACTTTTGCATTTGTTCCGCCGCCCTTGTTTCTAGTGTGATTGCAAGCGATTGAAAACCGACATTGGTATCTCGCATCAATGAATTAGTCCTGGAAGGTCCGGGAAAATTAATTCTGCAGAGTAGTTGGAACCATGTGATAGATCGATTGAATAGATGATATTGCCATATTGTCTCGTGTGTGCAGACATGGATTGTCACGAACAGATTATCATATTCAGTATGATCCTCAGCTTAACTTCCGTAAGTTTGTTCGTGAGAGGCGTGGTAGAACGGCTCGTCAAGCAGCTGCTGATCCGTCTTCAGCTAGTGTCTCTGTTAGAGGTTTGTTTATCCAGTGTTGTGCAGCATCAAAATTATTCTGCTTTTGTCTTCTTTTGAATAGTAACGTTAGTTAATAATGTCGTCATCAGTGTACCAGAGAAGGCTGTTGTTTTATTGACATGTTTATTTTAAATCAAGCAAGGAAAAATATCAGTTCGAATTGCAGTGCTGTAGAAGTGAGTTCAAGATGCTGTGAGTGTACCATGGTGTCAAATTTAATACATGTGGTTCGATAGCCGAGGAATTGGTCGAGATTTATGGTAGCAGACAAGGAAATGTTGCTGATTTTTTTGGTCTCTTTGGAGCCATGGGGAGTAGCCTAATGAAACTTGCCGTATCGCTACATAGGGGTGATAACGGGGTACAGCTTTTAAGAGGCACCTACCCCCTTAAAGTTTGGGAGGGCAAAAAACGTTCAAAATTTGGCGTGATTTAGCACAACTTTCGACTTTAACAGTGAATATATCTGGAATGGCTGAAGCTGTCGACAAGTTGTAACCCTAAGTCGACACTGTGCATTCTGCATATGCTAATGCATTTGAGTTCGGGTCACGTGACTTATGCCCCAAAATGCACTTTTTGGCCTTGTAGTTGTCACATGTTAGGTTGGCAGAGGCATAATAGTTGCAGAGTCGTAATCACCGTCTAGTTTTATTGTGTAGTGCTTCATGTTTGATGTGATCTGTTTTTTTGTCAGATGAATACGACAGTTTGCAGTCTCAGTCTGATGCCATGAAAACCGACAGTCAGAGTTTACTCGCCGCCGCAGCAGCAGCAGCTGCAATAGCTGCTGAATCACTGGAGCCAACCAACCCAAGTGATGCTGTGGACATGGGTGACAGAAAACCCGCAAAGTCGGCCGATGATGACAAAGTTCTGAATCTAGTGAAAGTGAAGGAGCCCGAGGAATTGGTCGAGATGGAGGCTGGAAGCATAGCTAAGGAAGACGAAGGTGATGAGAAGAGTGATGTGACGGCATCGGCAGAGCTGGTGAAATGTGAATCTGGTAACGTGAAGAAGGAAGCTGATGGGAAAGATGATGAGGACACATTGAGTGAGTCGGAGACAGCTGCAGCCTCTGATGTCAAACCCACGGCAACTGCAGCAGACGGTGCAGATAGAGTGAAGGACGAAGCAGCAGCGAACTTGACACGTAAAGATGATGCTGACGACGACGTGTATCACTCAGCTGTCCCTTCAGCTTGTCCTGAAGTATGTTGACTTACATTTCGTAGTGGGTCAGGTTCACTGACAGTTTTTTCTGTTACATTTACGGTTGATGTCCTAAAAGGTGAGCTTAAAATTATACAGTTTGTTTTGTAACTAGTAAGTTTATTATTGCTATTTGCTATGAAATGCATCATGTCTGATATGTCATATCAGATGGCAGTGGTAAGTTGCTGTGGTTCCATAAATATTATTTTGCTTAAGAGCACTATTGTATTCAGCTGTAAGTTCATCTGTTTTTCAGCAGTAAAAATTGATTGATTGATATTTTACTGTCGTAGGTCCTCGGTGGGCAGGACAACAGCAGTTTCTGTGATGTACCAATTGGTCGGTGGAGCAACCAGTGGCCAAAGGTATCTGTTACTGTATGAAATATCTGCATGTTTGTAGCCTATTCTTATATTCACTGTGATTGACGTCATCATGATATGTAGGCATTAAAAGACAGGTCTCCGTAACAACATTTATGATCATATAGAGTCAGTTAATGCTGTTCTCTGTTGCTGCCATCCAGTTTGTGTACTGCTCTTATTAATTATCCTAATATATTTATTATCAGTTTTCAATTATTTGATGGTTTTGGTGGGGCCACAGGAAGGGCATTCTGTTTCAACAGTTTCTCTGTTGTTGATTCACCGTAACCGGGTATAGCTGTGGAAAAATTTACCATTTGTATGATGAACGAAAGTAGTAGTAGTGATAGATGGAATAGTAGTTGTTTCAAATTTTTTGTCTGTTTTTAAAAATCTTATTTGCGTATTATTCACGTACATTCTTAGTTGGTTTTTTCTGGCACCATCAACCTGTTGTATTTTGTCATTCTCTTGTTACTTTTGCCATGTGCTAAGTAAATGTGCAGTTGAATGCAGAGCCAGTCTGAGATGATGAAGGAACAAAAAGTGTGCTTGGTTGCTGTTGTTGAACAGGATCGTGTGATATTCCACCGCTTGGAGAACATATGTCATTGCATTGAGAGAGGAGAGTGGCCGGGTGGACATCGGTATGGCGGCTCGGTGCTGACAGCGATGGACTCACACAGCAGTACTCCAGTGCCCGGTACTCCGACTGGTACACCACTGCCAGCGATAGACTCGGCCAGCTCGGCTGCATCTGCACTTGAGAGACTTGTGAGCAGTAGTGCATTATGTGTGTGCGTTGTGATTTCTGCAGTTAGACATGGTCATGCGACAAAAAGTTTGTCAGATTAATTTATCAGATTAAGTTTATCTCATTAATTCAGAATAAGCTGTGTCATACGTAAAAGGTCAAAAGGAATGAAGGGTGTGTATAGCTTTTCATGCAAAACTAATCGCAGAGCTATGCAGTAAAAACACCTAGCTTGCTTACAGACAATATGAGCCATTACTGGAATAAAGGTGTGGTAATTGTAACTGTGTGATTGAGAAGCGAATGGCTGGGAAATTGCGCAAAGGTTTTTGGTGTACAACAGACAGCGTGACTGTGCATGGATAGGCCCAAATTCCATTACGTTGACTTTCACCGAAACTTCTCCGTGGGGAAAGTCGCCGACACAAATCACGAAAGTTGCGGACACAAACCATCTCGACATGTCGAGATGTTTGCGACAAAGTTCATGACAAGTCCGCGACAAACCCGTTTGTGTCGCTCTAATGGAATTTTGTCCATTACAATGCACGGGGAAAGTCCGCGTCAAAGTCCGGAACAAGTTCCCAACAAAGTCGCGGACTTGTTGCGGACACAAATCATGAAAGTCCGCGACATGATTTGTGTTGCGGACATTCATGATTTGTGTCCGCAACAAGTCCGTGACTTTGTCGGGAACTTGTTCCGGACTTTGTCGCAAAGTCGGCGTAATGGAATTTGGGCTATATAAAGTGCAAGCACGATAGCTGAGAACGAGAGCCTGGGTATCCATTTGTGAAAATGAGTCATTTTGTTTACACTAAACAGACTAATCTCTCACTTAGTAGATAGATGGGAGAAATGTGCATGCAGGGTGGCATGCATGTATTCTGCAGGTGCAACATGACCACCCTTCTTTCTCTCTAATGATTGAGGCCAAGCATTTCCAGAACTGTTTAGTTGCTCAGTTATGTAATGTGTGTATGTTTCGCTTTTTAAGTCACTCGGTGAGGCAAACTGCTTGTAACTGAGTGTGTGATGCTGTGTATTAGAGTGAGGCTCAGAAGATGCCGATGCAGAGACGACGACGACGCACTAAAGCTGAAATGGAAGCAGACCGAAGTCAGTGTGCCAACATATTCCATTTTTTTCGAAAACTGTTGTCAGTTGCTTTCTTCAATTAGTGATTATTATCTAATGCATAAAACATGCATATTTATTCATTGACAGCAGGTAACATAGACAGCATATTGAATGTAACCTGCGGTTGTGGTGTTGTATGAGTGGCTTCTGATTTTATCACGCGCAACAGCGGGTACTGCTGTAGCGCGTCTTAGCCATCGCAATTCTGTCTGTCCGTCTGTCACATGATCAAAAACGGTCAAAAACGGTGCAAGCTAGGATCACCAAATCTTCACCATCGGCTGCCTGGAAGACTCTAGCTTCAGGAACCATCAAGCTTTTTCATAAATTTGAAAGGGGTCACCCCGAACGAGGGCGCTAAATGAGAGGGGGTAGGGAAAATTTGCGATATCCAGCCGATACGGCATTGGCTGAGCGAGACACATCACGCCGTCTGGTGAGTACAAGTAAAACACTATAGACACTATAGCCACTGGTCGTCTGGCGCCCTCTGGCGACTGACTTAGACTTTGTTTTACTGGGCTTTCAAACATACACCGCGGCTGTTGTGCGTTTCCATTTGCGTTAGCAGGGCTTTTCTTGTGTTGTCTCAGTTATGCTGTTGCTCCTGTTGCTTCCTTTATGGCCCACTGTAGCAAGATGCTATCAGAAAGCCAATAAAACTCAAATGTTTTCAGTGTTGCTTTGATTATATAGTCTATATTAACAAAATGACTTACTCACTCGGCACAGGTTTTTATATGGATACTTTTGGTGCTCTGACCTAACGTGGTTGAAAATAAGTCACTTGAACATAAACCTAGAGCAAAGCATTAAATAAAGCTCGGTGTTGTGCTGGAATTAACAGCTGCTATCCGCAGAGCATGGTTTCTTGCAGTACTGTGGACATTGCTTATATGGTGATACGTTGCAGTGAAACGAATGCAAGAGATCATAGCAAGTATGAGTGGGTCGAGTATTGATCAGCTGCCGGGTCATTACCGACAGCGTGTGCTTGAGGAGAGGATTGGTGAGGACGACTCTGGGACGAGCAGCACTGAGTTACGAAGAGTAAGTCCTTTGCTTGAATGACATTAACTGGTGGTTTGATGTGCTGACTGAACTCTCAGTCGGCGTCCGGTGCTATGCCTCCATTATTGATAAGTTGCTGGAGTCGAGGTTGGTTTATGTGTAGAAGTTTGTTTCTGAGTTTCAGTTCAAGTGATACTACATACAGTGATATTTGTGTCCAGTTAATGTTGACAGTTTAATGTTGTTTACTTTCATTTACTGCCCTCTGAAATAATTTATCTTTCATGTACATGTGTCACATTTAGCTTTGATAGTAAGTGACAACCAGGAACTGCAGACCAAACTTAGTGTGGCTCAGCTGTTGTCTGATTGTATTTAAGCCGTGTCCACGTTGCCTGTATTGTGCATGTGCTAGGAGATGGAAGCAATGCCAGTGCTACGTCGCCGTCGCGGACGCCGACCAAAGATTGACAAGCTGCTTGAGGCTTCAGCTCTTGAGTCAATGATTGCTGCGAACAGCGGAGGCGCTGCAGGTCTTACAGGAAGTCTTGCTTCTGCCGGTCTCTCTGGTGGTCTGAATATGCTATGGCCAATGGCGGGAATGCCGGGTTTTGAGCAGTGTCTCAGTTTTCTTGCCGATGCCAATGCAGCCGAGAGAAGTCGACTTCTGCTTGGGGAGTCCGGACAGCAGCCAGTTCCACACAGTGACGTTCAGCAGACCAGTACCGAATGTGAAGAACAACCTCCAAAGTCTCTTGCCGCTGAAACAAGTGTAGGCAGCCTAGATCTGCGGGCACTGCTGAACAAAGAGGGCAGACGTGAGCAGACGACAAGTCAACCTGCTGATGGAGAATCTGGAGATGCATCTGCCAACAATGCTGAGGCATGTAGTGATGGTCAGCCGAAAGATGTTGATGCTGCTGATGCTGATGTACAGAAAGATTCTCGACCTCAAGATGCTGACACTCATGGCATGAACTTGACATCTGCTGCCGACAGTGATAGAACACCAAGAGGAACGGGTGAGCATCATTCAGCAGCATGTGATGATGGTGATGAATCTAGTGACCAGCCACTGAAGCTGACAGCTGGCGTGGTCGACCGTGGTAAAGATCTTTCCGTCAGTGGACCACCTTCACACGACGTGAGTCGTCAGTCGGCCGGTGAGGACGAGGAAGATGTAACGAGCAGACTCCGGGGCTCAGATGATGTGGTGGCTCGGTGGCTGGCAGAGCATCGCAACACGTTTGACAGACAAGGTCTTGAAGACGAAGTTCAGTCAGAGGTATGTTATCGCTGATGTCAATCTTGTTTATTCGTACAGGTGAGCATCATGATGTGACTGTCAGGGTTCCTACAGGTCAGGGAAAATGTCAGGCAATTTGTGTTGTCAGGGAAATGTCAGGGGAAAATATTATTTTTGAAAACTCAGGAAAAATGATCTTGGATCATGCAGACTGCAGATAACTGTGATTTTTTGCATCTCCAAATATTAAAAAGCAGGCAAATTTGCAGCTTCCCGGCTTCCATTGAACGTCCAAAAGCTAGACATGTTTCAGCTTCAGGGGGCTTTGCCTCCCTGACCCCTCGACCAGGGCTGCTGTTGTTTGCATATTGCTCTATTAATACCATTTCGTTACTTAATACCATTTATGACATTTGTGCGGTAGGGTTATTGTTTCAATAATGTCAGGGAAATTGTCATTCCATGACTGCAAGAGTCAGGGAATTTTGCTACAGAAAATCTGTAGGAACTCTGGACTGTAGCATTTGCAGAATTCTCGCACTCTGTAGCTGCTATAGTGCTACTAACTGGACGTCAATCTGAACTTTTACGTGTGATTTGGGAGATTGTGAAAACTGTGCAGTATGCTTCACCAATTTGTAGTCAAAGCTCATCGGATCAAATTTATTTGCAAAAATGGCAGCATGAGTACTGGATTGGATCTGGCTACGGTGATGAGTTCACAGTTAGACCAACGACAATAAAATGTATGTAACACTATAAAAAACGCACATGTTGAAAGTGACATTCAATAATTACAGCTGTTTAGTTGTCTGTGTTGGGTTTTATTTTTTCAAATTTATAGCATATTATTGCGGCTGTTCATGTGGCAGCTGGAGCAAGTGCTTGGCCAGCGTCAGCGTCGGCGTCCTCGGCTCGACCCAACGAAGATTGACGTGAACCACGTGACAGGAGACGAGAATGTGTCGGTGGTGCACCGTGCATCGGGCAAGAAGATCACCGGGGCAAAGGCGCCACCAATACGATACCTGAAAGAATGGCTGCTGCGCAACCCAGACTATGATGTTGACCCCAAATGGGGTCATATCGTCAAAGCAAAGGCAAGTATTGCGTGCTGTTTTGAAGACTGCACATAATACTGATAACGATTGTCATTGTTGCTGAGGCCCAGAGTTTATTGTTTACTTTTTTATGTGTCCGGACCGACTCAGCCTTGCCATCCCTATGCGGGCAGGCACAGCAAGTTCCAGTGAAAGCTGCGGCATGATGCACTAAACCTGTATCGGTGGTCTTGCAGCAGAGTAAACTAGTGCCTGTCTGAAACCCATTGGCTGTATGGCTTGGGAAGGACTTAGCTTTTATGTCTTTAAGTGTGTATGCATGAAAGTATGACTTATATACTGGAAGTCCTTCGGCGAGACTAGTATAAGCTTATAGTTTCTGTGCAGCAGAAATAGTGCTGCCAATATGCTGTTGGATAGCTTGTATGCTCTCTTGCGAAATACATATACAGGGTGGTCCAAAAAAACGGATACCCAGTTTCATTTTTGGGATAACTTCGGTAATTCAGCACCGATTTTAACCATTCTTTCACTGTTACAAGCAGAAATTTATGGCGCGTAAACGTGAAGTTCTTCCACCCACCGCACCTTTATTGTGTGACCACATTA